>ERZ869921.698-NODE-698-length-17319-cov-14.811689_pt1 | contig 17319 bp, 14 predicted proteins | sample MGYA00579310_ERZ869921 | MGnify/ENA primary metagenome ERZ869921 (study PRJEB32216, sample SAMN09231816) | wastewater metagenome | place: USA: Maryland | collected 2016-06-21 | study: EMG produced TPA metagenomics assembly of the PRJNA472060 data set (Reclaimed...
TTCATGGATGCATTTCATGTGGAGATTCTAGAGCCATGAGCCAAGGCAATGCTCTCTTCCTGGGAACATATTCAGATAAAGAATATCTCCAGCACATTAAATCAATGTTCGGGGGAGTGACAACTTACACAGTCTGCGAACCTGTGACTCTCCTAACTCATCTGGAGATGTATTGCGCGAAACGTTCCATCACTCGCGTAGTCTCCACGAATACAGATATCCTCATCAAACTCCTCGCTCTTGAGGGAAATCATAAAACATCTGCATCACTTGAGAATTACGCAGGCTCTTTATTCTCCTATCGCGGAATTGAAATCGTATTCATCAATCCCCTTGCACAACTTCTCACAGTCTCTTATGGACGATTCATCACAGCGCGGCACATCTCGAAAGTTATCAATCCTCTCTCGTGGCCGGAAGCGTCTGAATTCAAATGGACGATTCTCACACCTGAGAACATTGAATCAATCTATGCGCAATTTCAAAACGCATACGCCATCGCAGTGGATTTGGAAACTGTTCGCCAAAATACCGCTATTCGTTGTAGTGGTTATACAGCTGTTTTCCTTGATCGCCGTCATGGCATTGACCGCATATCCACCTTATCCGTAGTTCTTCCAATTGATTCCGATTGGTCAGTTACATGGATGCGGAAATTCAATACACTCTCCGCTGCGAAGGTATTAGCAAATGGCAAATATGATTGTTCATATCTCCTACGATTCAACGCACCACTCATCAACTGGCTCTGGGATGTGCAGCATCTCTTTCACAGTTGGTATTCCGAGCTGCCAAAGGATCTTGCTTTCCTTAATGCCTTCTTCCTACGAAAGGTGGTTTATTGGAAAGACCTTGCTGAGACAAATGACATTGAGCAATACTACAGATACAATGCTCTCGACACTTGGGCAACAGCTAATGTCTGGATACAGCAAATTCTCCAGGCGCCAGCGTGGGCTAAGAGAAATTATCTATTGGAATTCCCCCTGGTGTATCCGTGTCTACTGGCAGAAATGACAGGGATTAAAAGAGATATGGATGCGCTGAAGAAGGCGCGCGCAGATGTGGATGAGAAAGAATCCTCGGCACTTGCGTCCCTTCGTAACATGATAGATGTTCCTGGGTTTAATCCGGGATCTCATGTTCAGGTGAAAGCTCTAATGCGCGCCACGGGAAATGCAGACATAGCGGATTCTTCTGATGAGAAACATCTTAATAAAGCAGCCTATCGTCACCCGCTGAATGCGCGAATCTTTGGTAAAATTCTCGACATTCGAGGCTGGCGCAAACTGGCCACAACGTATCTACGACTCGACAGCGATGCTGACAGGGGGAAAGATAATGGAAGCAAAGAATATAATGGCAGAATCTTATACGCTCTTAATCCACATGGAACAGATACCGGAAGGTTGGCTAGTAGAGAGCACCATTTTTGGACAGGATTACAAATTCAAAACATCCCAAGAGGCCCAGAAGTTAAGCAAACTGTCTGTGCTGATGAAGGATTTTACCTGGGCGAGTGCGATCTTGAGCAAGCTGAATCAAGAGACACAGCGAACATTGCTGGAGATACTCAACTTATTGCAGCCGTTTCTGGCACGCGAGATTTCCACAGTGTTAATTGTTCCGCATTTTTTGGCGTTCCTTATGAGTCCATCTATGATGATGCAATGGGAAAGACTCTCAATAAAGGATTACGAGACGTGGCTAAACGGGTCAATCACGGTGCTAACTATAACATGGGAGCTATGACTCTTGTTGATACGATGGGTCTAGAGAATATCTTCAAGGCGCGCACACTTCTGAATTTGAAGATGACGGAACCTAAGAAGATCGCGGAATATCTCCTGGGTCAATTCCATAAAACGTATCCGTCAATTGCAGGGAAATATTATGTCTCAGTCATCAATGAAATTGGAATTACACATCGACTCACCTCGCAGGCTTTTCATCACACCGAATATAATCTTAGCAATTACACGGCTAGAGAGTACATTGAAGCAGGAGACTGGACTCGATATTGTTTTGGGAATCCCTCCAAGAATAAGCTCGACCTCAATAGTTACGTCGCGCATTGTCCTCAGTCCCTCAATGCTCGCACACTCAACGAAGCGTTCCTAAAAGTCTTTTATGAAATCGCATTACCAAACCCGGAGCATTTCCGGTTACACGCTCAGATTCACGATTCGATCCTCTTCTCGTACACGGAAGAAGGATTGCGAAAGAATCTTCCAGATCAGGTGCGGGAAGCAATGGAGATTCCTGTTACGATCCGCGATGTATCTGGAACTTATCGAGAGTTCACCGTCCCAGCAGCTTTGAAGCTAGGTGTGAAGGATAAGAAAACTGGCGAATTTATTCGCGCGAAATATTGGTCCCAAACGGAGTAAAGGAATTTATATGAAAGAGCTTAAGCAACTTAATCTTCACAGGCCTGAAGAAGGTCTTATTGGAGATTGCTTCCGCACATGCATTGCATGTCTCCTCGATATGCCAGCACCTGATCATGTTCCTCATGCGTATGAACTTGCAGGGTGGGACAATGAAAATTCCACAGAGGCGCACAAACTTCTCAATGAATATCTAAAAACATTCAACCTTCGCTATGTTGAATATCCTGTTCAAGCCACAGAAGAGACGCTTCAAGTTTATCTGTACCATTATTACAAAGATATGTACGTACATGTGGGATGCTCATCTAAACATGGAGGACATTCTGTGATTCGGAAGAATGGAGATTACATTTGGGACCCCAGTAAAGATAATTCTGGATGCGTAGGCCCAATGAAAGATGGATACTATTGGATCGGATTGCTTGTGCATCATAAGAGCGAGGAGTAATAGAATGATCGGTATGCGAGAAGTACATAAACTTTCCAGAGAGATGGCCGCAGAGTTTGATGTTCCTCAAGGCGAGAGCTATGTTGAAATCAAACTAAACTGTGAGCATCTGGAAGAGTTCAAAGAGATTCTATCTCGCGGTCTAAACACCGCACCTCCCGAGAAATGGGCAGACTGGATCAAAGTATCTGATGCCCTTGCAAATGTATGTAACACCTAGAGAGAAAGCGCGGTGTCCTCATGGCCGAGGATATATTCAAACAATTCCTGGAAGCGAATTCCAGAACTGAGCCTCCAGCAGTTTATTACCGCTGGTGCTTGCTCTCGACTATTGGAATCCTTCTAGGCAGAAATACATATTTGAATCACGGCCACTTCAAAATCTATCCTACGCTTTACACAATGCTCATTGGTACACCAGGAGCGCGCAAGTCAACACCAATTAAATTATGTAAGAAGCTTCTCAGACTCACAGGTTACGAAAACATTGCGGCAGATAAGACATCTAAAGAAAAGTTCCTAGTTGATTTAGCAGGGGAATCTGATTCACCAGAGTTCTCCCAAGGAGGGCGCGCACCTGCTAAATCTATGGATCAAATACTTGACCAAAACATATTCGGAGATTGCGATGAAGATTCTACTACCAGAGAAATGGCTATCATGGCTGATGAGGCTAATGACTTTTTTGGCCATGGGAACATAGAATTCCTTTCCCTCCTTGGAAATCTATGGGATTACGAAGGTAATTTTACATACCGAATCAAAACCGGAAAATCTCTATCTATTCATAATCCGACAATAAGTATCCTAAGTGCAAATACTCCTACTGGTTTTGCTATGGCTTTTCCCTCCGAAGTACTCGGACAAGGATTCTTCAGCCGACTTCTTCTGATTCACGGTGAACCTTCAGGAAGAAAGATTGCATTCCCTCGCGGAATGGATGATGAACAGACTGAATACTTTGTAAACAGATTGCTTGAAATTAAATCCTCCTGCAATGGCCCTCTTGATCTCGATCCAGATGCAGAACAAACATTAGAGAAAATATATGGAACCTTCAGTAATATTGGAGACCAGCGTTTCGAGTCCTATTCCACCAGACGTTTTGCGCAATTGCTTAAGCTTTGTATCATCTATTGTGCTTCCCGTCTTGGCAGAACAATCAGCAAAAGAGACGTCATTTGCGCTAACACGATCCTTTCCCACGCAGAACGGTACATGCCTAAAGCTCTCGGTGAGTTTGGCAAATCCAGAAACTCAGACGTATCTCATAAAATTGTCGAACTAGTAAATTCCAGATCAATCGCGGGTTTAGTTCCATTCAAGGATATTCTTAAAGAAGTATCGCGAGACATTGAGAAACCGGCGGACCTTGCGAATCTTTTAAATGGTCTGGTAGCTGCGGAGCGCATTCAGCAAATCGCACTTCCAGATGGTAGAGTAGGCTTTATGCCGAAGAAGAAGGCAGTTGAGCAAGTAGATTCCTCGCTACTTGACTTGAGCATTTTAACTGAGGAAGAATTAGGAATGTCGATATGAGCACTGATAAATCACCACAATTCACACTCAATACTAACGACTGTGCATCTGGAAATCCAGGAGCTAATTCCTGGGTCGTTCTTCAAAATGGCACCAAGATCCGATACGACCATTTTGTAGCCAAACTCTTCAAGAAGGAATCTTTCCGACACATGGCAGATCATGCGCGCGGAGGAGTTTGCGAAGAGGCCGGTGAACTTTCCACAGCAATCAAACGACATGTAGTTTACAATAAGCCAGCTGATATTCCAAACATCATTGAAGAACTTGGTGATCTACGATTCTTTATGCAAGCTGTGATGGGCCTCTATGGAATCTCGGAACAGCAGATTCTGCAACACAATGCATGTAAACTAGAAGAGCGATATGAACAGCTGATGTTTACTGAAGAAGCGGCGCGCGCACGGAAAGATAAATTGGATGAGCAAGGAAGGGAAGAATCATGAACACATTGAATGAATTTGAGCATTACATGATTGATCTGGAAACTCTAGGTCTTGGTCCAAGGGCGAAGATTCTATCAATCGGAATTGTGAATTTCAATCCGCTCGCTATGACAGAGGCTCAGAGTTATCTTCGTGGAATTTATCTCGAACCTGATATCACAGCTCAAACATATCGCACTGCTGATGAGAGCACAGTCACGTGGTGGAAATCTCAGGATGAGAATTTGATTCCACGAGGAACAATGGACCCTGGAATTGCTTGTATTAAGATAGAAAAATTCTTGCACACTCACAGTAAACCCCCGATGCTGTGGGCGCAAGGGACTGATTTCGATATCTCTAAATTTGAATCTTTTTACGAAGAATATTTGCCAGGCGAATTCCCCTGGAAATACAATTCAAAACGTGATCTTCGCACATTGATCTCAGTCTGCCCACACGTTGAATGGCCAGAGAATCATCAAAAACATAACGCACTCGCAGACGCACAATGTCAGGCAAGGATGGTATGGCGCTGTATGAACTTCCTTAATGGAAGGGGAATTCAATTATGAGTGATCGACCAATCAATTATTCAACCTCCAATCCAAATCTCAAATACGAATTCTTCCCAGAAGCTCTCACAGCTCTCCGAGTTGAAATTGATAATCATCCAGCGCTTCTCAAGATCCTTGCGGCCCAGGAAGATAAGGATGTATATATTCAAATCAGTGAGATCGCAGCCTATTGCGGAATCATTCTAGAGGGTACGTACACACGAGATGATGTGATTCGTCTAGCTGATAAACTCGTGTGGGAACTAAAGAAGAAATCGAGTATTCTGATTCTCCCTTCCTTTGATGGAACACAGCCTGTGAACTGAGATAAAATCTCTAGACAAAGAAATGCCCCCAAGGACTCAACATCCAAGGGGGCTTTTTTACGTCTATGAATTTTTAGGCAGATAAATTCTTAAATCTCGCTGGCCGAATTACCCTGCCAAGGAATCAGATTGCACACAATAGATCCCCCGAAAGAGTTTGCTGCAAGTTTTGCAGATCCTGATAGAACAGAGATTACAATAGAATTCTCGCTTGACAAGAACAGGTTAAAGATAACTCCAACTGATCCAGATGTACCAACGTCAGGAATTGTGCCTACTTTTGTCCAAGTCTTTAGTGTAGGACTCATCCATACATCATAACCTCTTCGAGCACTGCCGAGGGCGCTGGTATCCCATAAAGATATCCAAAGTCCTCCGCCTCCTGGAAGTGTTAATCCAATCAATGGATCTCGTACAGGAAGCATTTCTACCTGTCTGCCTCGCAAAGCGCTCATTCGTCCAGTGCGAGTAACACAAGTACTGGGCCAAAACACTTTACTATCAGAACGGTCAGTCAGATATGCCCCAATGTCTCCGCCGAATATTAGATCACCTGACCGATAGAAGTCCGGGTTAACAGTATCTGTCAAAGCTTGCCAGCCTGGAGTCAGATTATAATTTGCAAGTGAGGTATTTGCAGCAGGCGCAGCTGACACTCCGTCCCATTTAATAATTCCAGAGAGTGGATCATCCCCAATCAAGATATAAATAAACTTAGTCACAGGATCTTGTACGATTCCGTGAATGTGTCTTACTTGAGAAGTTGTCCCATTCGTGTTCCATTCATTAATCACTGTCCAGGTTTCTGGAGCAGCTAGAGCTGCGCGCCATGTACGCACTTGATCGTTAGTAGATCCGGGAACTCTTCCAGCTGCTACATTGTACTCTCCGAGCATTGCATAATTTGTACCTGCAATATTGACAATGCACAAACTGCGAGAATGCAATGTGCGAATTTCGGCTGGCTGGGTTCCTGAACGAAGCCCGACGTCTAGAACTGCTCGCAAGTTATCGTAAGTACCTGCGTTGTTTCCTACTGTCCAGGTGCCAGCAGTATTCTTTGCATAATACAGATAGCATTTTCCATTCGATGCGTTGGTCGCAAAAAACAAATTGTTATCCGGAGTTGCCCAAGCTCCTGCAATAGTTCCGCCACCTCCAACTGCACCGCCAGCAGCGTTAAGTAGACTTGCTGTATTTGTAGCTGTAAGACCTGTTTTACTTAGTGCAGCAAGCGCACCAGTGGCTGTCCAAATCTGTCCGCCAAATCCACCTGCAGCATCTACAGATGTACCAATATATTTTCCATCTGGAAGTTGATCCAAAACAGAATTAGCTGTTGTCGTAATTCTATTAAGAGTCAGTACAGGATCTTCGGGAGATGTGGCATAAACATCTTGAGGAGCATCAATCTGTTTCCCAGTATTTCCGTATTGTGCGTGACGAAGATTATCTTGTGTCATGATGTTCTCCTATATGTGAGAGAGATAGATTAATACATTGCCAGAATCAGAGTGGCCGCTGTATTCGTGGCCATCACACGCTTTGCGCGAATCTCTAGCATAGTTCCAACTGGCACAGCTGCGAAAGTAACAACAGATCCAGCTTCAGTAGTTACTGCAACCGCGCCGGCGCCACCAATATAAAGTGCATTGCAAACTCCGCGAGGAAGATCAGTTCCATCGGCAGGAGTCACAGCAACAGCATCTTTGTTTGTCATATTACCGTACATGATATATTCCTTTACTTAGAAATTTTACGAACACGCTCGAAGCTACGAGCCCCTGTGTAACCAAGATAACCAACACCAAACACTGCCCAGAGATCTTCTGGAATTGCAGAGAGCCAATGTTTCATTCCTTCTGCAACTGCAATCGCGGCCTCGGGGCGAAAGTAAGAAAGAATTCCCATCGGTATAGAAACCAGAATGAGAATGTACATCACCCAAAGAAAACTCGGCCGCGCTCGTGAAGTCCAAGGATCTGAAGATTGAGCCTCCGCTAGAATCGCGCTCATCTGGATCTTAAGAGATTCTAATTCTCCAGACTGATCCAGTTTCCTCAGCTCAAGAAGTGCGGCAGCTTTCTTCTCTTCATCTGGAAATAGTTTATCAATCAGGGAGCCTCCAAGTTTTAGGAGACCCCCACCAATGATGGGGTCCATGTTATATCCTTTACACATTAGAGAAATTACGGGAGTGTAGACTCATCCTGTCCGCCCATAAGAATTTGCATCTTATAAGCAAATGGATTTGTCAGAGATGCTTGAAGTTGTTGAGCCTGCGATACATTAGAATCCTTATAGAGTCCAATCATCCACTTATTGAAACCTGCCTGCTTTCCGCCAAGAGCTGCATATTTCTCCGCGAATTGATTCACAGATTCTTGTGGCGGCGCCGCTCCTTGAATCATTGTTGTCTTAACTTTCTCCGCAAGTGATGCCATATCTGCGCGCCGTGCTGCATCATAAGTCTTGACTCTGAATAGAGCATCATTCGTAACTGCCTCATCAAGAGGGCGGCCACCTGCCAATCTAACAATACTCGCCCAACTCATGAGATCATTCTGATATAGAATATTCCCATTAGATTGAGTGCTTGTTACCTGGCCATCCTTGAGACCTCTCAATGTCTGCGCAAATCCGGCAAGTGGACGCGACACTCCATTGTGTTCCATTCCTTGCAGCATAGATTCCCAAACTGCGCCTCCGCCAGTAATCTTTCCTGCAGTCTCTTTCATATTAGCCAGGAACTTACCCCAACCTTGAACAAGTGGAATTTCTTGAAGAGACGTAGGAAGAATGGTCAACTGTCTTGGATTGATGTCACCTCGACTATAAATGTTTGTCTGTAGAATGTTAGAGGGGATGCCGTATAGAACAAAATTTCCAGCAGTCTTTCCGGCAATTCCATAGGCCGCATCATACGCATCACGATGTTCTTTATTCCCACTCAGCTGTCCAATGATATGTGTATTAATGAATTGGAAAGCCGGCAAAGATTGAATCCCATAAAGCGTAGATTGCAGACCTGCCATCATTGCCAAATCTTTCTTAGTGCCTTCGCCAACGTAGCGGAAAAGTTGTTGCATCAAATTGAACTGATAAGATTGGAAGAGTCCGATTGCTTGGCCGATAGGCCCTTGGAAAACAAGCGGCCGCTGAGACGCTGTGATATTTCCTTCCACACGATTCACAAAAGTATTGATATATGCCTTGGATGTGGCTTCATCAATGAGTCCGGCTTTCTGTCCAATCTGCGTGATTTGATCCATCACATTGGCGCTGATGAAACGATTGAACTCTTCAGCCAGTTTATTAGCAGAGAGTTTCTCTCCCTTTTCAGCGCCAGCTTCCAGAAGTGCTTTTGCTCTCTTGAAAGATGTATTTACACGAGTGTCCAGTTCTGCAACTGTTTCAGTTCCCTTGAGTGTGAAATCATCTACAAGAAGTTTCAGTTGCTCCACCCGATCCTTGATGATTCCATCTGCTTTATATTTCGCAAGCAGCGTGCCATCATCTTTCCAGAAATTGGAAATAGCTCGCGCAACAAGTTTCGTGGGAGCCAGAACTTCATCACCTGTTCCTGGTAAGCGGATCTTCGCAAGTTCTCCTAGGGCGCCCGCAACTTCAGTATTTCCTGCTTTCACTGCATCAGTTAGATGGCGCAATTCACTCATTCTCAAAATGTTCGCGCCAACTGCATTATTCAGTGAATTCAGCGGATCGAGCCCAAGGGTAAACAATGACAGAAGTGAATTCGCCTTTCTCACAAAACTCGTGAGAACACCTTTCGGGGCAGTATGATTCGCAAGAGCCTGAAGAGAAGAATCATAGAACGCCGGCTTCATTCCATAACGATCGAGAAGTGAATTGATCTTCTCAAGTTCCTCGGGAGATCGCACACCTTGAAAAGTATCCCAAATATTTCCCCAAGCTTTCGACACAGCAGAATCTAGAAGTTTATTAAACCCATAGATCAGATTGTGCTCATTCAGATTGGAAATATCCAATGCAGTCTTGATGTGATTGTAATACACATTGTCAGTTGTTTTCCTGACCACATCTTCGCGGGATGCGAATTTAGACTTTTCTGCTTTGGAGTATTGATTTCCCAGATCCTCCAGTAGATTGAACTGGGGCTCATAACGCAAACGCACAGTTTCCGTAACAAGCACATCGCTCTCACGAAGATGCTGCTGCAAAATATCATCTACAATCTTAGCAGGATCTGACTTCGGGAAGAAGTTCGAGAACACACCTTTGGCCGCCATCTCTGAATCGAGATAGTTCTCATGGAGAGTTCGAGAGAACTCATATTCCTGGCGCGCCCGCTTAAATTCCTCCACATCGGTTTTCAGAAGTTTCTCATATTTCGCAGGAACCTTATCCAGCAGCGCATTCAATTCTTTCTCAGATGCCGCATGAATCATTGTCACGTGACCTGAGCCAGTGACAGCTGGATCTTTCACGAATGCAAAATGTGGATACTGCTTCAGATCTGGGCGAATGGGACGGAAGATTTCAGGATCTTTCAAATCCTCTTTTCCTTGAGCTGCCCGAACATCTCGGAAATGATTGGTGCGCTTTCCGGATTGGAGAATATGTGCATTAACTGCTTCCACAGTTTCAGCTTCATTCATCTGAATCACAGCTGCTGCATCAAGCTCGCGGACACTGATTGCTTCAACACCTTCTGCACCATTCAATGCGGCCTTAGATTCCTTAGTTACCAGATAGGATACGCCATCTTCTTGATGAACAACCCACTGCTTTCCACTCCTGGAGATCTTCTGGTTAATGGATTCAAATTCCAGAGCAGCTTCAGGTTTCTGAGAAAGACGCACAAGTGAACCCTGCAGAGCTTCCTCCACAGTCTTTCGTGCCTCAGTTTTAAACCCACGAACCTGTGAGCCAATCCACTGCATTGTGGAGCCCCAAGTTCCATAGTTAGAATTTGCAAATGAAACCATGCCCGCAGATGCAGACACATGATCCATCTTCGCAGTCATGCGAGTTGTAATATCTGGAAGATTCTCGGCACCATTTCCAAGAACTTTAGCAACTGCAACCTTGGCAGCTTCAGTGTAAAGTTTCTGCTGTGCCTGATAGAACACCATTGCATCAGCAATAGAACCACTTACATCTTTGATGTTCTTATCTACCTGATACACGACCTTCGCATGTTTTGGAAGGAACAATGGATCAGTTACCTCATCTCCCTTTGTGGTGAGTTTCTTAGCTTCCAGGGATTTGAAATAAGAAATCTGATCTGCCTGATGTGCAAAGAGATCAGAGAACTCATCTGCACTTGTAGTACCTTCCAGGAAAGATTGTTTCGTATTTGCAATCTTTGCAGCCGCAGCAGTGCCTTGCTCGATAGGCATAGTGCCATCAAGCGACATCTTTTGCAGCAGACGATTCGCTACCTCAATCTTAGATTCCTTGATAAGATCAAAGAGTTCCTGCGCTGATTGAGGAGTGAAAATTTCCAGAGTCGGCCCCTCTCCACGAGAAATCTTAATAGTTCCGCCCCACTGTTTATCTGTGTACATGCGTTCCAGAAGCGGTAGATCGAATTCATTGATCAATGATTTTTCTGGAATCTTTTCAAGTACATGAGTTGCCCAAATCTGGCGAGCTTCTGCTTCCAAATGAGCCTTTGTACCTTTCAGTTCAACTGCATTCCACATTTGTTTAGTGGAAAACTTGAATTCTTTCACAGCTGCAAACACGCCTTTTTGATCCACAACTGTATCTGCAATGGATAGGAGAACCGGCGGCCCATCCAGAACTTGGCCAGCATCTTCACCAATCACCTTTACATAGCGCACAGCCAGATTAGACTCAGGCATCTTCCCTTCTTTGACTGCGCGCGCCACAGAAGTTTCAATGGGAGTAATCTGATTTGCGCGCGCAACAGCTACGGCGCCACTGAAAGAATCGAAATATCCTTGTGCATAACCTGCTTTATACAAACCAGTTGCAGGATCGACAATTGGAGAAGATGCATTTGCAATGATATTTCCCAGATCCTTATCACCGCCTGGAATCAACTTATGCACCTCTGTGCGAATATCATTGAAATCCTTGCGCAGCTTATCCTCATAAAGAATCTTATTCACAGCATAATTATTCGCTACCAGTTCTCCGTCAGCTGTTCTGAGAACAATAGGCGCGGCAGATGTTTCCGCATCCCACGCAAGGGCGGCAATTCTTTCCGAAGGAGAAGTGATCTCTGCAAACTGTGGCCGCTCAGTAAACGGAAGGCGCGCAACTTTCTCTTCACCGACAGCTTGCTTTAGTTTTCCAAAGATTCCAGGAGTTGTGAATGCTGCGCCAATTACTCCACCGACGATGCCGCCAACAGCAACATTAGTGAGAATATCTCCGATATCCTGCTGTTCCAGAATAGGAGATTTAAACATTGTTGTCTGCACCACAGTCTCAAAGGCAGCAGCTTCGAGAGTATTTTGCCAGAATCCTGCCCCAATTGCACGGACAGTATTAGTGTTAAGGAGTTTAGTGGCGCTGAGAGATGCATTGATTTCACCTGCTGCTAAACGAACATACTTCTGCACATCAGGGGCTAGAAGGCCGGTAGCCTTTCCCAGATTCCCGCCAATGAAACCTTCAAACTTGGCCGCACGCAAAACATTCTGACCTGCATTCAGAAGTTTCACGCCGCCAAGACCTGGAACAATTGAGCCAAGAACAAAACCCGCCAGATCAGCAGATTCTTTATTTGCACGATAGTATGCCCCCAGATCGGAATCAACTGAGGAAATAAAGTCTTGGGTTGAATCTGCTTCAATATCTGCGCCGGCCCACCTGCCAATTTGGGTAGCTGTTTGATAGAAAGAGTTCGCGCCAGATAGGGCGGATGCCGCAATAAACTTACCTGCGTTACCAAACTTCGTGGCATAAGTCTCCGGCTCCATCCAAGAAGTACCAGTATTCCCCAGATTGTGGTTATCCGCCGCACCAAGATATGCAGGGAATTGGGAATACAGATCTTCCATAGGAGGAGAATTTGTAGGTACTCCTGAGGTGTCCATAGAATTGTCCTGTTAGTTTAGACTTAAAAGTCTTTGCCTGTTCGTGAGCGACGCACTGTCGTAGCAAAATCAGACAGCTCTTTTGACATATAGCGCTGTAATGCGGCCGGATCATTCATATCTACAACTTGCCCAAATCGTCCGACCTTGGCATTGTAGTTCTTGCCACCATTTGGAAGAGGAATGCCATAAGATTTAAAGCCACGCTCTGCCTGTTTAACTCCGGTTGCTAGACGATACACATCTGAAATTCCAGCAATCTCTGAAGTTGTAAGCGTACCTTTCTTGATTGCATCCTGCAAGAATCCGATAACAAGTTTTGGATCGTCCAGCTTTTGTCCGGCTTCGTGCAAAGGTGCAAGAAGTTTTGTAACAACTGGAAGATCTTTAACAGCTGTCATAGTGATATAGGAGCCAATATTTCCCACATCAAATAGATTGTCTGCATTAGGTGGAATCACACGATATTGCTCTGCAGTAACTGTTTTCACAATCTCATTAAATCTGGCAGCCTTAGCTTCTGGAGATTTACCTGCCATTGCAACTTCACCACTGAGAAGTTCGGATGCCTGAGACAGAATTCGCAGAGTGTCTTTACGAGTATCTGGGATAAGATCAACGGGGACTTTAGAGAGAATATCCAGGGTCTTAGCCGGAGTTGCTCCTACTGTCTGTTTACCTCCGTTAGAGATTGTCTTATCTCCAATCTCATACATCGCAGCAAGTTCTTTTGAGGTGCCAGCTCTCAACATCTGCACAGCAGCTTTCATCTCAACACCTTCAATAGGAGCCAATCCCATAGCTGCGCGGCCGACATTGATCTTTCCTGCAAGATGTTCTTCAAACAGCCTGCCCTCTTTCTTAGCATCCAGCTCTTCTTGACGAAGTGCCATTGTAAGATCGAATTGTTTTTCCTGACGAGCCTCAGATTTTTGTGCAAGATCCAGCTGTTCCTGAGACTTCTTAGCATTGAATACTACATGAGCTGCATTCAATTGATCTTTAGAGGCATTCATTGCTTCATCAATTGCAATGTTGTCGTATTTCAAGGCTTCCAGTTGTGCCTGGTTCGCATTAACTAGAGCAGCCCCAGCAGCAGCGCGAGCAGCAGAAACTGCAGAAGTCGCAGTAACAGATTCCTTAAGTTTCTCAGCTGTCTGAAAAGAATTCTGCAAAGAGGCATTAACACCATCAACTTGCTTCTGATAGAGTTGCGCAGATGAGGCAGCCCCTTCCAATTTTGCTTCAGAGAATGGCAAAGTAACCTGTGCAACAACCCAATCAATCGGATTGCTGAACAGGTTAGTTTCACGCTTTGCTCGCACTTCTTTAAGGGCCGCCTCAGTTTCCTGATTCGCCGCCTTCTGTTTGGCAAGAAGATCTACAATTACATTTGCGCCAGCTTCTGGATCAAGTCCAGCTGCACGAGCTTGTTGTGTTTTTGCAGATTGAACTTTAAGTTCAGCAGATTGCTGAGTTGCAGTAACCACGGCCACATCAGATGCAATTGTTTTATAAACATCTGCAATCTCAGTGGCCTTGCCTGCCATCGCTTCCAGATTCTTTTGTTTCTCAGTTGATCCTTTAATGGATTGAGAAACCAGATTCTGTGCAGCAGATACAATTTCTTCAAGAGACTGCGTGGCCATGATCTTTTTCCTTCTTGAAAAGAGGTTGAGTCATTCCAATTAGATAGCAGATTGGCTGGCCGACATAGATTGTCAGAGAGCCAAGAATGCTCTTATGTCCATAGATGACCTGGAGATATCGTGCAAGAACAACGGGAAGAAGGATAGAAGAAAGAGCTGGAGACTTCTGCATCAAAGGAACAACTTTGCGCGCCCATGCATGATAACCAGAAACTGTTTCAGCAGGAAGAGAATCAAAATGTTCCAGAGCTTTCGGATGATAGTACAGTTCTTCAGGAAAGCGGCCCTGAATCAACAGTTCAGTGCAGATCACAGTAGCCTTTTTCTTCCCTGATTGCTGTGTAGAACTCTCTTGTTTCTGCGCCTGATTCGTAGTTGTGACTGTGGGTGCAGTGATATTCGCAATCTCACCGACCAGTTTCGTAACTAGATCCTGAGCAAGTTGCGTTTTCATCGTAGTTCCGAACGCTCCAGAAACATTCTCACCTTGTGCAAGTGCAGCCAAACCTTGATCTGATCCAAGAACATCAGCAACCAATTTATCTACAGCTGCCTGATCGAGTTTCTTTTGCGAAGTCTGTGTGCCTGAAGTAGACGCCGCCGCAGAAGTAAAACCATTCGTCTGTGTACTCTGGGGAATCAACGAATCAAGACTAAATCCGACATTAAAAGGCATGATATTCTCCTAATTTAAATTCATTTAACCAGAAACGGAAGGAATGTGATGAGCTTTGAAATTAGCGCACCTGCAATTCCTCCCATTCCAATAAGAATCCAAGCAGCTCCGCGCCCCTGATTGGATAGAGCTACGAGATCTGAAATAGTTGCAGCCTGCTTATCAATGACTTTACTCATCATATCAAGTCGCTCAGACATTCTGGCAACTGCAACTTTCAGTTCTACTAAATCTGCGTCCATTTATGGCTCCTTGAGTTTAGCAGATGTTATAGATATAGATGAATCTGCGCAGGAGGGGATTACACTCCGATTGCCCACCAATAGAAGTCTTTCGCTGCTCCGGTATTCACTGCCGTAAACTGCACCAGATTAGATCCAGCAGGATCAATGTTTACATACCCATTTCCAGCTCCGGCGACAAGTCCCTGAGTAAACACTCCTAGAATCTGCGTCGGAACCGCAATCACAAGAGGCACAACTAATGTAGCTCCTGCCCCTATTGTCACCTTTCCGCCTTGGATATACAGACCATTAATGATTTGATACCACTGAGACTCAGCAGGAAACTGTGTAATACCTGCAGCCTCCTGAATTGCTCTAGCAGAATCCGGAGTAAACCCGGGGATTGAATTCCAGCTCATTAGTTATCTCCTCCAAGATGAAACATCATCTCCACTGAGCACAGATCAAATGCTCCCTTGATAAGCAGAGAGACATTCTTTCCTTCACAGGAAGAGTTATACGTCATAACTGTTCCAGTAGATTGAGACACATCTAGCCACGGAGTCTGCGCAGTGAGAAATGTCTTACCATCCCAGGTAGGAATTGTGAGGAGTTGAAAGTTAGGCACCGGAAATGTGGCAAGTGGTTGACCAGATTCAGTGGAAATATGATCTAGACATATATTCCGCGAACGCACGTACTGAAACTTTCCAAGTACCAGAACTCCTGCCATCGGAATCTCGCCAGGATCGGTTGCGTTATCATTCACATCTAGATACCAGCGATAGATTACACGATTAAATGTGTCAATGAATCCTAGCCGAAGCTTAGTTGTGAACGATTCCGGCACCGTGACAACTTGAGTATGCCGAATCTTAAGCTTCCCATAACGTTGAAGAAGCGAATCAAACACAAATGCCACATCATAGATTCCAATAAACGCCGGTGAAGCTTGCTGTAAGGACACAACAATGTATCGAGAATTAAACACATAGATCCTCGCAGTCTCTTGTTGCGACGCTACGGATCCTACGGTGAAAGTATTTGTACCAGAATTGAATATGTCATAAGTGTTATTCCGCTCAAGATACTCAGTTAGCTCTGCTGCCAGTTGCTGAGAAGTGTCTTGAGAGACCGCGGCAATAAAACTAGCTCGCGTGGTCATTATCTGAGAAGATTCATCTACATCACTATAGACTTCCCAAGTATTAATCACACCCACTGAATCCTTCACTGGAATAAATCGGAACGGATATCGTGCATTACCTGTATAGGTGGCAGAGATAATATTATTTGTAGTGTAGAGAAAGAAGCCTGTAGGAGATGCACGAAGAAACTTGGCTGCGCCTTGAATATTAGTTGCTGCACCAGATCCTGCACCTGTCACTAAAGAAGCTGTGAAATCTGTTGGTGTAATTGTAGAACTCCAATAAATTGTAGGAGACGCGGCATTATTTAGTGCAACAAGATAATTATATGATCCAGTAATTGAAATAATATTAGGAAGAAATCCCACCGGAAGCACAGTGGCCGTGACATTAGTTAGAGTTCCTACTACATATGTATAGAGAGACTTGGTGGCCTCATTAAAAATATACACAACCCCGCGCACAACTGCGTAACTAAGAGAATTTTCTGACGTCGGGGGTCCTCCATAAACTCCACTGAATGCCACAAAGTTCCAGCTTCCTAAGTTATATCTATACACTGCTCCAAGAGTGCGAGAGAATATCAAAATTTCCGGAACAGTTGCTCCAGGCATCTTGATTTCCATTGGTATCATGTCAATCTCAGGAAGCGCATTTGCCGTGCGATACCCTACAGATTGATAACCATCAGCCGTAGGGATCACGTTCTCCATATAAATAGCTTGCGGAATTCCTGCAGTTTTCTGTTCTCCTTGTGGATCAACTCGACGATCAAAGTTCTGATCCGCTCCAGGAATAATAACAGATCTTCCCGCCCGAGCAAGTGTCATCGGGAAGATTGCTGCCGAAAGATTTGCTCGGTAGGGAATTTGACTCATG
>ERZ869921.699-NODE-699-length-17310-cov-4.892553_pt1 | contig 17310 bp, 17 predicted proteins | sample MGYA00579310_ERZ869921 | MGnify/ENA primary metagenome ERZ869921 (study PRJEB32216, sample SAMN09231816) | wastewater metagenome | place: USA: Maryland | collected 2016-06-21 | study: EMG produced TPA metagenomics assembly of the PRJNA472060 data set (Reclaimed...
CCCAGTCACAGATCGTGATGCGTTTGTAAAATTTACAGTGCCTTTGACCGGGATGCTTGGCGCCACGTTGAACTCAGCTAACTCGTCTAGGGTGATTGTGGCTTGAGCTGCCGAGTAGGTATAGTCGCGCGTCCGGGTGAGAAGCCTATCGTTGATATAGACCGAATCAATAGCTGGCCTGATTACTAGGTCACCCGAATCAGGAAGCGACGAGAGATTCGTCTCAAAGTGCAGAGTCGTCGTAGTTACCGAGCGAATCACAATCTCTTCGCCGTCCACTAGCACAACGTCTCCAGCCACAAGCTCCGAGGTGTCGGCCACCAAGATGACATCGGGCCGTATGACTCCCGTTACCGTGGTCGATGGTTCTTTCAGTTGATGCCCCGCTACTAGGAACTGCCTATTGATGTAGCGCTTAGGATTGCTTGCTCGTGTCAGCTCAAACGTATCCCCTGCTTTGTCTGGGCCGATATAGGCCGTCGAGATAGTAAAAGCCGTGTCTGACGTAATTGTGGCTACCGAGTACTTCCGGGTATCAGTCCCAAAGCGAACCTCATCCCGGATCGAGAGCTCTTTTAGGAACGTAGTGCCAACTCCCGTTACTGCTACCGCACCGGTAGCTATAGTGATTGTCCCAGTGAGCGGAAAGCCTGTAACGATCTGATCAATATTGGCTGGCCTGTGACCCTTCACGTATCCGTAGAGCCTTCGCTGTTTATATTGCTTCTGTGAATCAGGGATGCGAGCGCCGACGTACGCAGACAAATCAGCAACCGTGACCTTAGCCCGTAGCTCGTTAAAGATGTCTTTGATTTGAAACGATATCGACTCTAAAGACCACGATTTAGACTGTATTTTGCCTCGAAATAAGAGCTTCGCTTCAGTGATAGGAACAAGCGGCGACCATGAGTAGACTGAGCATTCTTGATTCTCAAAATAGAGCTTGTCGTATTTGTCAGACCAAAAGCTCATGTCGTTGATGAACTGAACCGAGCCTTGCCCTTCGATAGCCGTACCGAGTAGCGCCTGGTTATCTAGCTCGCTTCCAAAATCAGACGTCCCTCGAAGCAGCGGCAGCCAGTGGACATCAAACCCAGTGCCAAGATCGTTTGGTAAATGTCTACCGCCTTGCGAGAAAAAGAACCGTATTGTGGCGTGAACAAAAGAAGCATTTGGATTAGACGAATCGCTCATCCATACGTAAAGGACCTTGGCTTCGCGGTCGTTGAAGAAAGATCCCGCTACTACTTGAGTGAGCGCTTGAGCTTCTGTGAGAGCAACTCCAGCTGCTTTAACGCCCCCAGTAGAGGCAAGGACGTAATCAAAAAGAGGCAGCTGATAGATATTACCAACGTAAGAAGCAAAGCCGAGAAGGCGTTTGCCAGCTTGGGCAACAACCAGTCCTTCTTTTTCCGATGAACTGAGTTTCGTGAAATCGGAATATTCCACACTTAGAAGCCAATCCTGTGGATTCCTACTGCAACATCGGCCGCTAACGTTCCCGGATTTATATTAAGGGCTCCGCCGCTTGCTTGGTAAGCACGGATGTCAATGAAGTCTCCAGGGACCATGCTCACGATCGTGGATCCATTTATGTATAGCGGAATGCCTGCAGAAATGGATCCTTGGAATGACCCAAGTACCGTGTCTAGTGTCCCGTTCTTGTATAAATAGAGCTCACGATTAGACGTAGCGTTAGTTGCAAACGAGCACACCGCATTGACCGCGTATTTGCCAGCCGCTGGAGCAGTGAACTTCCACGATCCACCAGTCGTGACAGACCCGTGTGTGTCAAACGTAGCCGTTGCGAAATCAATAATCGTTACTGTCGAATCCGGAACGGATTGCGTTACGGTACTGGAGTATTTCGCAGCCACGAGCTCATTTGCTGCAATCGCAGAAGGCCCGGACAGCCTCTCAAAAGACACCCAACTGGCTGCATCGATGGCGCCTGTTGTGGCGTCGGGTCGAACGTCAACCAGATCCCCAGGGCTTGCTTGAAATACAAGGCTTCCTGTTCCGACACCAGACGCTGCGTCGCAATACGCAATCGCCTTAAGTGCGACGCCATTTACGTATACCGATTGAGATATGCCTCCGTTGACTTGGGATATCACCGTAGACACTCGGTAATATCCGCTCATGGGTGCAGTAAATCGGCCAGTAGATACGGAGTAAGTTCCGTGAGTGTCGAAGTCGCTTGTCGGAAAGATGACAATGTTGCCGGCCGTGGTGGATGCTACCGCTCCACTAGCCCTAGCTGCTAGCACACGCGTATCCGCAGCATCAGACATCTGAACAGCCGAGCCCCATCCAACGATTGGGACAAGCGCACTGAATGACCACTCAACGTCAGAGGCTGATAAACTATAATAAGTAGAGCTTATAGGACCGGCAACGGTCCCAAACACGGGCCCCGTTGCTGAGTCAGACACGATAGCCAGGTTCGTTGCATCATAGGCCTGTACAATTCCAGAGCCAGCCGTAGTGCCGCTTCTTGCAATAGCTGCTCCAAGCGTAGCGTTATAGGCTGCCTCTCCTTGAACCATAGTAAGGTCTATGCTGTATCCAGCAGGCAAAGGGAAAAGGTAGTTACCTGACCCGGCCGTGCCCGCAGTGCTTTGCTGGAAGTCGTATCTGACCTCCATGCAGCCGCCAACACGCCTCCACTGCGCGTTATTTACAGGAGTGGTTCCAAGCGTTGGTGCAGTAGTTGTTGCTCCAATAGTTAGCGTGTATGACTGAAACGCAGTCACTACAGCGCCGTAGAGAGCTGACTGCGGCCCAACCTGAACGTTGTCAATCTTGAGCACGTAAGCAGAGGCGGACGCCGTCGCTACGTGGAAAATAAGCCTGTACGAAAGAGACGAATTCGTCTGAAACGACGCCTGGAAACTGTCGTTAGTCGTCGAGTTGAGCTTAAAATCTACCGGATAAATAAGCTGCGAGTTCGTGACGTCGTAGATGAACACACGAACGTCGCTTGAAGAGCCAGCAACGAAAGTTCCTGAGCTAACCGTGTAATCAAAAGCAATCCGAAGGACTTTATTTACGTCAGCTCGATCAATCGTGAAATCGTAAGACACGCCCTCGCCTTGGCGGTTAGCAGCGTCCTTAGTGAAGAGAAATGAGCTTAGCCCACGAAGCGGTGTTGTTGTCGTTGTTGTCCAGGTGACCGTTGCAGATCCACCCGTTCCGTTAACTGGGATAACTCCCGCAGCATCTGCGTAGGTTGCCCAACCCACTGTGCCAGTCTCTGCGTCGGTTGAGGCGATGTAGTTAACGCCTCCTGCTCCGCCTGAGCCCGAACCTACCTCTGTCTCAACTCCGGCAGAGTTCTTTGTAAAAAGCTTCGAGTTTGAACTCTTGGCATAAAGCCTGAGAGCGCCTGCACTTGGAGTAGCAGGAGCCGATCCTTGCTCTGTAAATTCACCAAACGTGCTGAGCACAGGAGCCGCAAGCGTCTTTAGGGACAACGTTTCCGAAAGCTCACGGGTTGCAACGGTGCTTGTCGCTGTTGGGAGAGTGACAACGGCTGCGTCGTTCTTAATCGTCTTTGCTTTTAACTGTCTATCAGTAGCCATTCATCACCCCTTAGATATCGTTCCGGAACATTTCAACCCAGTTCGTGCCATCCCAAACCAGGCCAATCACAGCATCAGCTACCAAGACACAAGGCCCGTTTAACGCAAGACCCGTACCGTGCTCTAGAGTCAGAGTATTCGTGTCGTTTCGACCAACTAAAACTAGCTTCTGTCCAGCAAACGTACCGACAGTGATCTGTGGGTTGGCTGTGATGTTGATCGGACCGCCAGAACCTTGAACGTACTGAATCTCGCTTTGAGCCGAGACAGATGCAGTGATTCCACCAGCTGCCGTGATGTTGTTCGGAGACGCTCGCGAAGCAGAAATAACGTCTTTAACGATGTTGACCCATCCGTCGCCAGTCCTGAAGTAGCGGATGTTGTTCGTTGTCGTGTTGTAATAGATGTCGCCAGCTGCACCAGGCGAGCCCTTGTCGGCCTCAAATGCTGCGTCGCTTGCGAACGCATTAAATACGCTTACTGACCCAGTCGATGGGGCAACTCCACTCTCAAACAGGTCTGCAAAATCTAAAACTCTCATCTCATGCCCCCTTGAACACTTGCTTGAACTCCCAAATTTCCATGTCGAGAGGTTGATTTAACGAACCACTCACAGGGACGATGGGCGGGTATTTTCCTAAATCATACCCGTTACACCAGCCGATCCAATCTGATTCAGCAAAAGTATATCCGCCGCCAGGTACCAGCGCTATCTGATAGGTCACACCGGGCGCTAGCTGCGCAGTAACGTCAAATTTCACATACCCGTGCGCATAGGTAAGCGTGCCTATGGCAGAGATAGCTACCGTCGGAGAAGTAGCTATAAGCCCCCCCGACGAGTCTCTAATCTCTACCTTAAGAGTCCCTGTCGGAGCCCCTTTACGAAACAGATGAGGCCTTACGTGTCTGACGTTCCTTACACCGCCCGTGCTCTTTACGCTCTGCGCTAGCTCCGTTACGAGCTCTTCGACTAAAAGGATCATAGCGTCTCCTCGATCGTAAGCTTGGCATCGAAGTAAGTCAGGAACCTCTGCGATGGAGCAAAGTCTCCACTGAGACGCCCATACAAGAAAAACTTATCCTTATCGAAAATCTCAGCATTCCCGTCGACATCAATTGCGCACGGCACCACAGTCCCAAGCCTTGAATAGATATTGTGAAGCGTGGTTGTGTCTGCGTCTGTCATTGCTGCGAAGTTAAAATCAAATGCCCGAAGCGACGGATAGATGTCCCCATATGGATGGCCATACGCAGTCTGTTGCGACTTGCTCAGATCCTTCAGCGTGTACGCAAACCCAATCTCAGGATTCTGAATCTCAGTTCTCACACCAAGAAGCACCTTCGATAGCTCCACGTACAGGTGCGCATTCTCAGGATCGACAATCTTAATACGCCAATACCGATGCGACTCTTGTGTAAAAAAGCTTGTGATCACGTCGTAATCAGGATCGATCGTTAGCAGCTGATCAAAAGGCGGGGACGTCCATTCGTTGGTTTCGCTTCCCTGGAGCCTAATCTCAGCACTTTCTGAGAACTTAATTCCATCACTTGATAGCGGAGAAAAGATTACCGCCACGTAATCCACCGGTGACTGGACTTTCAGATCAAAGGTCATACCCTCTTCTGTGTGAAGAGCGATGTTCGGAGACGTGTAAGTCACCAAGCCAGTAGAATCAGCGTCAGTACCAAACCCAATAACAGGGAAGAAGCTTTGAGCCAGGTTTGCACCAGTTGCTCTCTTGAGCGTGAACGTCGCACCGCTAGATGCAATAGACCATTTTCCGGTCGTAGACGAATACGAAACCGTGAAGTTATCCACGGAAACAGAATCCATCTGTTGCTTGATTTCGCTAACAAGCTCACTCGTTGAGTAGGCTCCAGGCGTAATAGTCGCAAGCTGAGTTGATCCATCGCTGAAATCTAGCTTGTTGTTAGTGGCAGTGATCTTGAAAAAACCTGCCGATCGCCAGACCTGGCTCCTGAGATACCGCTGCATGTTGCTTGCCGGGAACTCTGTGTTCTCACTAGTCGGAAGCACGTCTACCGTGGAATCGAAAGCCCAGTTCTGATCGAGAATCTTAAAGCATCCCATTATGCTGCCTCAATCGTCCTTCCTGAGAGTACCGAGTCACGAAGCTCGTTTACAATCTCTCTGCCGCCAACATTGACAATGATCTGATTCTGCAATCTATCGAGCCTATCGACAATGGCCTGCAAGAGTACTGACTGACCGCCTTGATCTTGCAAGAACGCAGTGAGGTCTTGGTTGGACTTAGCAGGAACAACGCGCTCTCCTGGAGCAAGCACAGCCGGGAAGTTGTCACGCGTCCCTATTCCTGGAACCGAGTCGATACCAGTTGCCAGAGGAGTAGAAGCGATTCGAGCCACGTTCTCAAGTCCGCTTGCAATGAACGCTGCCTGAGCTGCGATCGCAAGTGCAGGACCAATGATAGGAATTCCTGCCAAAGAAGCGCCAGCCGCAGTGGCGCCTTCGTATGTTTTTATCGTGGTGTTTGCTATGGCGGCTGCTTTTCCAAGCGCATTCACAGCACCGATTTTGGAGGTTTGATACGACGCCAGCTGGTCGATATCTTTCTGTTGATCCTTATTTAATATTTTTTGCTGCTCCCGGTCGGCTTCTCGTTTTTTCTGTTTCTTATCGTAAGAAATATTCTCTTGGGCCGCTAAAGCATCCAGTTTGGCCTGGTTTGCTGCTATCTCATCAGCATTCGCATTTGAGTACGACTCTCGATCTTGATCCCTTAGTGTTTGATTCCTGTCTATCAGGTCATCAATGGCCTTCTCGTCTATGGTTTTACGCCTCTCCTGAGAGGCCTCAAACGCAGCAAAATCAAGCGCGTCAAATTGATCTTTCGTTATTCGATCGTTTTCCAGTGCCTTAGCTAACGCCGCACTCTGTTTGGCATATAGGGCCTCCGGATCATCCTTGTCTCGCTCTTCTCTTAGCTTCATCAAGGACACTAGAAGCTTGTCCTCTTCTTCGGTTAGCTTTGCTGCCGCTCTGCCTGCTTTACCGAACCCTTGCTCTGACTTATTCCCGAAGTCTCCAGCCGCATCGGCTACCTGCTGAACCCGAATCTTGAGATTTACTATCTCAACAAGGAGCTTCTCCAATGCGGGATTTTCCGCAGCCTTGGTTAGGGCCGCATCAAGCTCTAGCCCAGGCTTTTTGAAGGCGTCTCCAAGGGCCCGGAAATCAAGCCGCAATAGCGCACCGAAGGCCTCGCTGGGGGCAAGAAACGCTTTACCCAGACCCTCAAGTTGAGCACCAGCTTGTTTTGCAATTACGATCAGCTCTGTTAGCGATGCAATGAAAAGTCCAGTTGCCTCGATTGCAACGATAATTCCTTCAGCAACAAGCTTTTTGTATTCCGCCTGGTTATCTGAAATGTTTTTGGCGGCCTTGGCAAACACTGCGCTGATTTCGTTGATCAGAGCAATGACCACCTCGTTTTTTACAATAACGTTACCGACAGCCTCCTGAATTTCGTTGAAATTGTTTTGTAGTTGCAGCACCGCCCCGGCGTAAGTTCTTGTCTTTGCTTCAGCCGCGCCCTCTAGATTAGCTAGGGCAGCCAGAGTGTTGGCAAAAGTTTCGGCATCAGTGTTGCCCTTGCGGATCTCTATACCCTGTCGTTCAAGTGCCGCAGTGTTGCCTTCTGCGGCCTTAGCAACAAGTCGTGACGCACTCTCAAGATCAATGCCTAACGCCGCAGAGAGATCCAAAGCTCCCTGAGTAGCCCTCTTGAGGTCCTCAGTCCCAAGCTTTGCGATGTTTTGAATTAGCGCCGCAGAGGAGAGAATCGCCTCGTCGCTTACTGTGGTTACCTCCTGCAAACCTGCCGCAAATGCTTGCAGATCTTTGGATGACTCCTGAGAAAACTGTCCGGTTCTGGCAAGAGCGCTATTCAGGTCATTGATCGCTACTTCTTGCTCTTGCGCAGCCTTAACGCCATCTACAACGAATGTGGTGAATAATCTTTTGGAGGCCGATATCAGCCCATCGATAGCTCGAATAGCCACCTCGGCGGTCAGCACTCCTTCAAATACAGCGAACGCCTGTGACGATTTTTTGAACCCAGTTTCAGCCGCGCCCTGTAGGCTTTTCAGGCTGTCAGATATGTCGTCGAGCTTCTTTGCGGCGCTGCTGACAACTTCAAATTCTACTGTGACCTTATTGTCTGCCACGTACCCTCTGTTTCAGCTTTTGCCGTTGGTGCTCTTTTTCCATTTTCTCAATCTTAAACGATTTTACCACCCCAAACAGTTCGATAACCTTGTTAGGCTGGTCTCCCAGAGCACCCGGGAACGGCAAAACCCCCTTCTCATACATACCGTGCATCTCAATGTAACCCAAAGCACCGAAGGAAAAGAAGTTGCCTATACACGTACTAAACTGCATCCGGTCAGCCACATGCACAGGAGCCTCTGACACCCCGTAGCATCCCTTGGCCGTGCGATGCTTGACCTCCCTGTCCAGATCACCCTTGCACCTGGCTTTGAGCTTAGAGACGCACTCAGAACAGATGAAGTCCCTGGTCTCCATAGCGTGCAAAGTCGATTTTAGGGCGACCCACTCGGGCATCGTCAATGACGACAGCTCCTGGATCTTAGTCGTCAGTAGATCGAGCCAGATTCCTAGGCTTTTTTTTGATGGGTAACCTTGTCCAGATGGACGGTCACACCAGGAACTTCATGCTTTGCGATCTGGTTTGCAAGTAACGCACAGATTCGGATGATGTCTGGCGAATTCTCTAGAGACATCACGTCATCCACACATGCATCCGTCAAATTACCGGCAGCATCCAGCTCGACTTCGTAATCAGAACCGTCAGAAAGCTTGCAGCCCTTCACCGATTTAATGCCGTACTTGATATACAACTGGGCAACCTTAAGCCCATCTGGAGTCTCTTTTCCAGACTGCATCTTCACATGCGAGTTGATCTCAGTCTTCTGTGCAAAAGAGAGTGGAGCAAACAACAGCTCCACCTCTCCTACCTGGACTGGAATACGGTCAGACGTCCTATAAACGATCATTTACACCATTCCAATATAGAGCTCTTCAACAGATCCTGACGTGCCGCGTGTGGCATTGAACGAAATGTTCTCCGTCAGGACACCGTCCTCATCAGCCACCTGCTTTTCTACCGTTATGCAGTTTGGCATGTAAAGAACGATCACAGAGCCAAGATCTACTTCACCAGTCGTTGCCGAAGGATTGTAGGCACGCACCAGCAAACTATAGGGAGTGTTCGCATTGAAGCTCGTGAACTGAGCAACCGAGGTATCGTCCTTGTACGGATTGAACGACCCAGAAATATTCCTGCCAGTAATCCGGCTTGAGATCTTACCGTTTGCCGAGCACGTGGACCTAAGAAACCCTTGGGCGTTCGTTAAAGACAACGAGAAGTTGTTGATCTGATGCTCAACTCCGTCCTGAAACAAACATGCTCGAAGAATCAGCGGAGGAAGCCCAGAGTCGAACGTTGGCGTATGCGGAGCCGAGCCGTTGATTTCGTCAAAGCCGAGGCCTTCTAACGAGAAGTTGAAGGTCGCGATCTGCCCGGTGGTGAAGTTGTCCACCGAAAGCTGGGTGACTTTGCAGCCCACTGCGGATTCACGAATCTCGTTACCCCAGTAGTAAGAGAGCGAGAGGCTTGGATGCGACTCATTTGCTGGGAAGTAAGTCGTGCTCTTTGAAATCACTACAGCCGACGTAAAAATTCCGGCTGGCTTAGCAGGAGTGACGGTGATCGAAGCGTTACCAGGTGTCGTCACCCGTGAAGCTACAGCGCATACGTGATGAGCTCCGGTCTCTAGAATCACTAGTCCATCGCCGATAGCAAACTTCGAGATGTCCGCATCTTCAATCTGAATAAGGGTCGAGGTATGAACAGCGGCTTTAGAAGTCGTCTGTGTCGTGATGTCGTGACGCGCTCCAAGAGCGCCTTTCAAGAGAAGGTCAAAATCTGTTGGGCCGCCTTCAATTCCGCTTGCTCGGTACTCAACAGGCAAAGCTCCTGAGACTGATTTCTGACCCACTCGTGGGGAAACCTTACCGATTGAGCTTGTAAGGACGTTGCGTTCAATAAGTTCTTTGCTTGGAGAAAGCTCAAAGCCATCAGCAAGGGGCTGGAGATAGTTGGTGGCGGCTGCTGGAGCCAGATAGACGCCTTCCGTCACTTCTTCCATGATGCCGATGACGGTAGTATTGCGTGTTAGTCCGATTGCCATTTCAGTCCCCTCTTAGATTATTGCTGACCTATATTTTACATTAAACCCGAGCGTCAACAAGACGCATTCGTTATCCAAAACTTCTGGCTCTCCGATACTAGGACTATCGACGATTAAAACAATGCTTGGCAAGTTGAGCTTGCGCAGGTGGATCGTCCTAAATACGTCGTCTGCTTTGCTGTAGAGCAGGTTCATCGTCTCCTGGATCGTAAGATCTGTGTCCCTGGAGCTTGCGCGCTTAGCGAGTAGCACCTCAAACGTGTGGTCCATTGTGTAGACCCGCGTCACTCCGTCTGCCGTTGACGCACTGCCGTGACGTACTCCGAAGGCTTGGTTGACGTTACGGAAGTCGTTTTGCTCAGGGTTAAAGACTTTCCTAAGTCTGGTATAGGTCCCAGTCCCTAGAGCAAGGTCCGTTAGGATAACGATCTGATCGTAGATCTGTTCAACAATGTTCATCTTCGCTCAATAAAAAAAGACGTTACCTGTTCACGCTCCGACTCATCAACTTGACCGTCACCGTTTTGATCAACAGCAAACGTGACCTTGCTGACCTCTTCTTCAAACGCTGCCTTCATGGTGTCGCGAAGCTCTTTGGAAGCGTCACTTGTAGCAATAGGAGCAAGAATGAGCCATGCACACGCATACACTGCGGCCATTGAAACGTTGTTGATATCAATGACCTGACTTTCATCGTCGATCGCTTTGCGTGTTTTTAGCCGTAAAACCACATAATCTTTCGCTGCGACGTGTTGATCGAGAAAGTTTGTCTTACCGCTCGGCAAATAATTGGCGTCTGAGATGAGCTCCGGTGCGTAGACCGTGAGCATCGCGTCGTCACTGAAGATGTTAAGCACTGACCGAAGCGAAGTTGCCCCAGTTAGATTTACGCTTACAGAGAAGCGAATCCAGTAGAGCTCAATATCAGTATCTATTCCCGTGATCGACCGTTGAACCCAGTTGTCTTTATTCTGCCAAGAGATGAACCCGCTTTGAGCAAACACTGCTCCGCCAAGCGAGGTCTGATCCACTAGATCATCAACAGCTACCCAGTTCGTGCCGTCCCAGAACTGTGCAGTGAGTGTGGACACGACAGCGTTGACCGTTCCTACTTGGAAGTAGCGGGAAGCAAATCTGCCGTGAAACCCAACGTAGAGGAAGTCAGTCGTCAAGAGAGCAGTCGTGAGTGGAGTAGAATTTGGTTTAACGAGTGCGTCCGTTACTTCAGTAGTATTTAGGACAACTCGAGTGACTCGCCTGTTTATCATCTATCCCCCAAACGCCATCACCGGCAGATTCGCCATGTCTTTCCCTAGATCGTAAGCCTTCTTGATTAAGTCGGCATGAAAATCTAAGGCCTCCAGAATTGGTCTCTGACCCGGTGCGTAGACAACCACCCGGACCCGCCGTTTGCCAGGCATCTCATTATAAAGTTTGCATAGCTGCATGTCCTGCCATTGTATCTCGGCGGTCATGGTCTCGATCGTCCTGGCTAGGTAGCTCACTATCTTTGGGAACTTTGCGTCCCACTTGACCCCGTCTGCCAGTTGGTTCTCTGAGTACGGAGAACAAGAGATGACGGTAAGCTCGGTAGCTCCTAATGACTTAATAGGAAAGCTCATGGGGACGATATCCCTGACCCCACCATCAACCTTGGTGACATCCACAGGATCCATGATCACCGGCATAGAGGCAGAGGCTAAAACATTCTGGATCGTGAGCCTTAGATCCTGGTCGTGTGGCACAAAATCCACTTTCATGTTTCCTAAATCACACACCCCTGACCAAAACGGGATAGTTGGGCCTGCTTTGCTCTTTTGAAGCTCCTCTTTCAGAAGCTCCTTCAAGGGAGACAGCGAATAAACCCCGCGTTTCCATGGCATCTGAATCAACCAGTGTCGTTTTAGTATGTCGTCTGGAGTTTTAATGTGGCGCAGCCATATGTCTTTCAAGTGCGCGAGACCTAGATAGGACAATCCTGCGGCGTTAAGAGCGCCGACTGACGTGCCAACAATAGCGTCCCATCGCTCACCGCGATCCATCAGGGCTTCGATGCAGCCCATCTGATACGCCCCTCTTGCTCCGCCTCCTGATAGAACTAGAACCTTCATGTCAGTCCATGATCTGGATAGCGGTGGGCATGTTTACGTCCGGTAGGGGCGGAACGTTCGCATCAATATCAAACGAGTAAGCATTCACCTCTGACACTGTCCCAAGCGCCATAACACCAAGAATCGACTGGATGTTGTAGCCGATCACGGTCTGGGTCCAGTCCCACATGGGCCTGAGATAAGCCAAACGATTGGTCATCCCGTCGATATTGGCCATCATCATGAGCATCGCGTAGGCCATCTGAGACGTTTGCGGGACTCGCTCTTCAATGAACTCTTTGGTCTTCAGTTCAAACTCAGCGATCCTACGTGTGATGGCCTCTTGAGCTGTCTCCGGAGGTTTTGCGTACGGTGCAAGCTTGGACTGCCAGACGGCCTCTGAAGTCCAGTTAGGGAGCGACATTACCCCTATGACGTTACCTTGCCAGTCTAGGATATTTCTGGTTTCCATTTACCCGCCCTCTTTCTTCGGAATTAAAGTTTGTAAAAGCTGAAGCGCTTGGATGATCTGGCTATGCTGCTCTCTTGTCCCCTGAAGACCTGCAGTAGCTGCCGTCAAAATCTGAATCGCTTGTTCAATCGTCATAGGTTCACCTGATTCACTCCGCCTGCTCCACCTGCACCGCCCGCCACTCCGGCTCCTGCAGTTCCCGCAACACCCGTACCAGTAAACGTTTCGGTAACAGTCGTGTCTAGAGACCTGACCAAGGTAATACGTCCACCGTTAGCACCGCTTCCGCCTGTGCCTCCGATACCCGTTCCAAGGCCGTTAGACCCTGTACCGCCTGCTCCACCAGAAGCCCTTACGGCGTTTGTGGCCGATGATCCAACGAGTGTTTCGTAGACGATGTAGATCCATCCACCTCCACCGCCTCCGCCGCCGCCTCCACCTCCAGTGTTTCCAGCTGGGGTTGGTCCACCGTTTCCACCGTTACCGCCGATAGCTGAGATAGCACCAGCAGCCGTAGACCCGCCTCGATCGATATTCTTTGCGTAGATGACGATCTGACCGCCACCTGCTCCGCCTCCGCCACCGCCACGGCCTGTGTTAGCACCGTCTCCTGCTCCAGATCCTCCACCGGCTCCACCAGCTCCAGATCCAACGATAGTTGCGCCTCTTAGGAAGTTATCTGCGTACCGCCTGAAAACTACGGGGTTAGACACCGTACCGCCGCCTCGGGCTGCCCCACCTGCTCCTGAGCCTCCTGCTCCTCCGGCGTTTCCGTTACCGCCTGACGAACCGTTGCCTACAGCAACCGAAGTCGGTGCCGCGGCCTGCGCTCCTACACCTACAACTCCCGCTGCCCCTGCAGTTCCGGCTGTTGCTGCGCCAAGAGTGTTGGCTACCGAGGCTATGGCACCAGCCGTACCGGCTGTAGCTCCAGCGGAAGTTCCGCCGTTACCGCCGTTAGCGTTAAAAGAATTCGCCGGAGCTGCCGTAATGTCTAGCGTGTCTCTGACGTAAATCTTGTAGTTTGCCGGACTGATCTGCCCCGTGCCGCTGATAGCGAGATTGTCGTAATACATGTCACGGGTAAGAACCGTGGTGCCTGAGCTGATACTCACCGTGCCGTCGGAACCGTCTCCAAACGTCATGATCGAATCTGTCTGAGCGGGTCCAGCAATACCGCCGTAGCCAAGAGACGCCCAAGCAGTAGCGCCATCACCGATCTTGAATTGAGAGGTATCAGTCTCTAAACCAAGCTCACCTTGTGCAAGGGTCGGGTTAGCAGAGGTCCAGTTTGCAGCCGTATCTCTTCTGAATTGAATTTGAACGGCCATCTACGCAACCCCACCATCTATCGCGGTGACTCCACCATAAATCGAGGTTGAAGTTCCGCCGTCTAAGTTACCACCGCTACCACTACCGCCGCTCTGCCATGCAGCCCCATCGTAGAATTCGAGCAGATTAGTGGTTGTGTTGAATATTGTCATGCCTTCGACGGCAGTTAAAGAGTCTCTCGTAGTCGTGCTCATGACAGCAAATCGGATGGCCTTGTCTGAGCCAATCTCAATTGCAATGTCATCGTTTGTGACCTTCTTTGAGGTCGTTCCAAACGCCAATGACTTCTCAAAATAGTTCTCAGTGTCCGACTCGTTATAAAATCCCCAGGACTCGGTAGCGTAAGCGCCAAAGTTTGCTGCGATGTTACATCCGTAGAGACTGTCTACGACGATAGACCCACCCTGGTTAAGGTATCCGAGGATGTTAATCATCCGGCTCTTAGTGACCGTCCCACCGTCTGTGATCGAAAAGCCAGTAACGTCTGGAATACTAACCCCAACCGCTACGCCTGTTACGGTGTCTACGGTTTTACCGACGGCCACAGCGCCTTGAACCGTAAACGCGTTAGCGCAGTAGCCAAGGAAGCCACCGAAGGCGTCCGGCCCCATGTCGTCCTCAAACACTGCCGTTTGACCGGCGTTAAACCCGAAGACAAGCGTTCCTGTTACTGGAAACCCTGGCTCAACCCAGTACTCGCTACCGACCGAATTGAGGTCTAAAAACCCTGGAGACGCAGGCAAAATGTCTGTGTGGTATTTACTAAATAGAGCAGATCTGCCGTCGTTTACGCTTAGGCCCTGCTTCTGTGCGGTGCAACCAAGCTGCGAGAGATCGACGTAAATTCCCTGAAGAGACGGAAGAGTCGCCGTACCGTTTGGAGTTATTGAGAGCCCGTTATAGTTCGCGTCCCCACCGTTGATCTGGGTACTGACTTGAATCCCGCCGACGTTACCGTGAGATGTCGTGATGGTTCCGTAGACTGAAACCCCGTTCCAGTAGCCGGTAGCACCCATCGTGGTCACTTGAGGACTTACAGTAACGCCGTTAAACCCACCCGTTGCGCCAAACGTTGTGACTGTCCCGCTGACCGCTACGCCGTTAAACCCGGCGTTCCCTGTGAACGTGGGCACAGTCGGGTTGATGTTTAGGCCGGTAAGGTTTGAGTTGTTGTTGATCGATAATATTTGTGGGCTAAAGTTTCCTGAGATCCAGCTACTCACTGGTATTTGAATGTTTGCGTTGTCGTAAAAGCACTGGCCACTGAAGCTCGACGTGCCGAATGCGGCTGGGTCTACCCCTACGTTTACACCGTATCCGTTAATCGACCCGTCTATCGTAGTGTTTGCGGCAAACTGAATACCCGTGCTGCACAGGTTCATCCCCTTAATCGTGATCGGGTCTGTGCCGTTACCAAGATTTGCCGTGAGATTCAGGAATCCTAAACCACCTACGTCTCCGGTTCCCTGATGGTTGAAACCAAGGTTTAGTAGCGTTGCAGCGTTGCCGTTCGTGCCTTGCGTAAACCCTGAGCTATTAACGTCAAACTGAGCCTGGATGTTGTAGATCAGCCAGTTCTCGTTTGGAGAGTTTGCGAGTGGATCGAAAGAAATATTGGTTGTGTTGACCTGCGCCCCACCGCCGTTGTTGGGTTGCTCGGTGAGATTGATGTCCATCCCGGCCGACGTCGTGTTGATATTAAACCCTGGAACTGTAAACAGAGTCCCTGTTCCGTCAAACCCTGCGAACGTGTTCGTTCCCCCTGTGGGTGGGTAGTTAGCAGCGGCGAAGTTACCGATGATCGTGAGGTCGCCGCCTGGATCAAGCTGCATGGCGTGGACGCCTTGAGAGCTCCAGCCGATCTGCCCAGCTCCCACCCAGTACATCCCAGTGTCTGAGCCTGGTTCCGCAGTAAATCCATACGACGGAAGCAGTGCCGTACCTGAGCCAAGGAGCATGTTCCCTAGGTCGTCGATCGTAGCTAGAGAGTCTTGAAGGAGTTTGCCTGTAACCCCGTCGTACCGGGCGATAGCGTTATCCACTGATGAGGCCGGACCAAATACGTCTCCACCGCCTCCGCCACCGCCAGACGAACCAACCAGGTCTAGCTGGCCAGTGATTGGGTTGAGCTTGAACGCCATTACGTCTTAACCACCGTGGATAAGTCGGTCTTGGCCGGGCTTGTATAAGTAACTGTGATTGTCATGACTGTGGTGCCGCTCACACCACCAGATTTGTACGTATAAACTTCTACGGCTGCACTGGGATAGGTAGCTACGATCGCGTCGAACTCTGCACTGGGCGAGAAGTTCCCTTCAGGAATAACAGCGACACGAGACTTGGTTACGTCTCCAGCGTCTCTAAACTTACCCTGTTCTCGGTCGACTAATGTCGGACTCAGCGCCATTTAGAATCTCCGGGAATTTCTCAATGTCGACTAGGAACCAAGCGTACCAGAAGCCATCAGCAAACTGGATGTCGGTATAGCTGGCCTGTCCGCCTAAGCGAACGTTAGTGAGAAGCTGCGAGCGAACCAGCTCTTCAGCCGAATTCGCCCGCAGAAACATTCTCACAAGAGAAGGATTACTCTGGACTACTGTCCCAAGCATCCCACTCACGGATTAGTTGTTGTCTTTACGAAGAACTAGGCCGTTCAACATTTTGTCATGGCCCCACTTCATGTCGACAGTCTTGAGGACAGCTTTCGAGCCGTACTCAGGAGCTGCGCGCTCGCCCATGTTCAGCTGTTGCTGAATGGCGAATGCGTAGCCTTCTTTGTCGAACATGTAGAAGCGGTTAGCAGCTACAAGCGTGCTCATGCGGACTTCAACTCCGTAGAGTCGGCCGAGAACACCGCTTGGAATCACTGCAGATCCGTAGATCGAAGCATCCACAAACTCAGCAATGCCGAGAAGGACTGCTTCGCTGTCCGGACCGCAGAGGAACACAAGCTGCGATGGGTCTGCCTGAGCAGCCAAGAGAAGCTGGCGCATTTCAAGAAAGATAGCTTTCGAGATTGCACCGGCTGTCGTGGTTGCAGTGCTGTCTGCTTCGAGGCCCGCAATGATGAGGGTGTCGAAGTTAGCAGCGTGGGCGCGACCTGCTGCTGCTGCAGCGGCGGCTTCAACATCAACAGCTGACTCGATTGAATCCTGTGGATCAACGAGGAAGCTAACAGTCGACATTTGATCAAGGATGATCGTGTCTACTGCGAAGGTGATGTTTGCGAGTGTTGCTTGCACGGTTGTTGCGCGATCTTCCACAGCAAACGAAGTGTGTCGTGGAACCGAGATGCTCTTTGCACCCTTGACTGCGAACATGGATGCGTCTTTCAAAGCGCCAGACATAAGCACAGAACGAGCAATAAGCTCGCGCTGCACGAGAGAGACGATCAACGCGTTCTTAGTCGCGGTGAGGTCTGTATTTCCAATTGGCATTTATAACCCCTGTTGTTGCAAAGCCTTCAATTGAGCAATGATTTCCTCTTTGCTCATGGGCTTTGATTGTTGAACGTTATTGCGTACGGCTCCACCAGGAGTCGTCGCATTAATCGTCGGAGTCTTCGGTTGAGCGAACA
>ERZ869921.700-NODE-700-length-17299-cov-3.961610_pt1 | contig 17299 bp, 29 predicted proteins | sample MGYA00579310_ERZ869921 | MGnify/ENA primary metagenome ERZ869921 (study PRJEB32216, sample SAMN09231816) | wastewater metagenome | place: USA: Maryland | collected 2016-06-21 | study: EMG produced TPA metagenomics assembly of the PRJNA472060 data set (Reclaimed...
GACCAAGTAACGGAGTTCGTCGCCGAGTGGGAAAAGATGGCCCCGACCTTCGTTTCCCCAACGCCGGCATAACGCCTTCCCATGGACCCCTCAGTAGCCGTGTGCGGCTCCGTAGGGCTTCGGCCCTACGCCACCCGCTACAACCAAGACGAATACCAGCGACGGCGCTTCAGCGTACTAACGGGTCGGGAAGCAAATAATGCTCCCCGACCCGTTTGCTATCTGACCCACCACCACGGAAGTCAAATAGCGACGAAGATCATCGTATCGCATCCTCGACGACGATCGTACGTTCCTTCGAAGCGTTATCGTCCCCGGCACCACCACACGAAAGGTTTCTCGTTGACGGGATTACTACTCAACGAACCCTGCATCGTCGTACAACCCTCGCTTGTTCGAGCGTTAGGGCAGATCACGGATGCTGCGGTTCTACAGCAATTGCATTACTGGATGTCACGAACAAGTAACGAACTTTATGGTCACATGTGGGTCTACAAGACCACCGATGAATGGGCCAACGAGATCGGAGTTACCGCTAAGCAAGTGCGAGCGGCGATCGCACGGCTCGAAGGCATAGGCGTTGTCGTTTCGTGTCAGCCGGAAAAGGTGCGATGGCAGCGCAGGAAGTGGTATCGGATCAACTACGAACATCCTGTTATCGCCTCGGATGCCAGTAAACAGCGATCGGACCGTATGGGCAGTTCGATAAGCCCAAACGGGCAGGTCAAACAGCCGATCTCGGAACTTCGAATAGCCCAAGTGGGCGAGTCAATACAGGAGATTACAACAGAGATTACTTCAGAGATTACGGCAGTTACTTCTATGTTCGACGAAAGCGATGCGACTCGATTAGCGAACCTGCTAGCAGATCGCATCGAAGCGAACGGGTCGAAGCGACCGACCGTAACCGCTAAGTGGATACAAACGATTGACCGAATGATGCGCATCGACGGGCGGACACCATCGCAAATACAGAACGCTATCGAATGGTGTCAGGCCGACGACTTTTGGCGAGCCAACGTACTTTCACCAACGGCGCTACGCCGGCAGTATGACCGCCTACGTTTGCACGCCTCTAGAAGCAAGAAGCAACCAAAGGGTATCGACGGTGTTCGGGCGTTCTTAGACAGGCTCGACGAGATAGGGGAACAGCAATGAACGCAAGGGAAGCAGCACATGTAGTTGCGGTAATAGCAGCGGCGTATCCGCAATGGCCGGCAAGCGTAGAAACTGTTGCGGTGTACGCCGACTCGCTTGCTGACCTCAACGCAAAACTAACGCTTGATACCGTCAAGGCGTTGATCCTCGTAGAAGATCGTTGGCCCACCGTCGCTACGATCCGCCGCTCATACGCATCGCGACTAGGGGTGTTAGCGCCGTCGCCGTCAGAAGCGTGGGGAGAGATCGTCGAGCAGTCAAACATTGCCGGTCGTAACGCTCCACCGACTTTCTCGCATCCGGCGATTACGGAAACGGTGCGCATCTTCGGGTGGTGGAATCTATGCAACTCAACGAACATGGACACCCTGCGAGCGCAGTTCACTCGAATGTATGCGGAAACACAGAAACGACTCGATCATCTAATGCTAGGGAATCCGGGGCAACTCGGTTTCCATGCTTTTGCCGAGCCGATACCGACAGTAGCGTTGCCGTTATGACGAGTCCTCGTTGTGCGAACTGTGGTGCTGAAGAGTTCGACTATCACGCTATGACTTGCCCGGACAAACCGAAATCAAACGCAAAGAAGTATTCGTCGCTCACTCGACGCACCCCGCTGAAGGCGAAAGAACCTTGGCGACCGCAACGTAAACCGCTCAAACATCGTTCAGCGAAAACCTCAAAGATGTATGTCGAACGGCGAGCGCTCGTAGCACGACTATTGCAAGAAACACCTACCTGCGAAGCCCGCTGGGACGACGGTTGTACTCGACGATCGGTTGACGTACATGAAATCCTTCCCCGATCGCAGGGTGGTCGCATCGTCGGTGGAGATCGCTCCGAGTACCTAGTTGTCTGTCGCTATTGTCACGACATGATTGAAACGCACCCCGAAGAATCCCATCAACGTGGATTCCGGCGATGGTCATGGGAAAGAGAATCATGAGCGATTATCCAACTTGGACGTTTGAGTTCCCGGCTCGACCTTGGACAACGAACTTCGAACGAGGCAAGAATCGATGGGAACGCGCGCGTCTTACAAAAGAATGGCGAACAGGATTCGCTTGGCTAGCGTCCGAACAGCGAGTTCCTCGTCTGGAATGGTGCGTAATCACGGCGCAACCGTGGCTCGGCAACCGTAGAGGCTTGCAAGACACCGGGGCGTGTCACCCGGCCGTCAAAGCAGCGGTTGACGGACTAGTCGATGCAGGACTGTTGCTCGACGACACTCCTGACATCGTTCGCACTATCACTTACCTTGCGCCCATGATCGGGCGAGACGCATTAGTTCTTACTATTGCAGGACCACCACACAAGGAGAAACCAAAATGACAGCCTTTTCGATGATGAACCACTTCCGGCGACCCCTTATGCCGGAACATCGGGATGGTCAGGGACAGACACTTCGCTCGAACGGGCGGAGCGTAACGACGCAAACGGCATCACCTCAACAACACAGCGGTCAATACTCAAAGCCGTGGAATCTTCAGGGTTCTATGGAATGACTGTCGCCGAGATACGCAAAAAGTTCCCCGATCATCACCACGGAACTCTTTCCGGCGCTCTAACCAATCTGCACATCGACGGTCATGTGCTTCGATTGACGGCGAAACGGACCGCATGCAAGGTCTATGTAATCCCTCGTTATCGATCAGAACGTGACATTGAAGAGCCGAACCGTAATCGCCGCCGGCCAACCTCCTGCCCTCATTGCGGTGGAGACCTCGACGAGTGAAACGCAGTATCGACGTAATAGGCGAGGCCTTTGCTATTCGCTTCGACTACGACCCGCTTCTCGTAGCAGACATACGTTCAATCCCCGGAAGGCAATGGTCGTCCGCTGATAGGTGTTGGTATGCGCCGCTAACTTCCGTGAGGACCGTCGTCGAGTACGGACGAAAGCACGACTTCCGGTTAGCCGCAGAAGTACAGACCGTGCCCGACGCCGAACCGCCACTAGGACCGACGGTTGCTATTGAAGATCATGCGTTCAGCATTACGTTCGACTATGACCGCAACCTGTTGGCGAGGGTAAAGGAACTGCCGGGATGTAGATGGAATCCCAAACGCAAAGCGTGGCGGGTTGATCTAGATGCATCTTCATCGGTAAGTGATTTCGTTATTGCTACCGGAGCGATCGTCGATCATTCCGCAGACGATGTGCTCGACGAAACACGCGAGGCACTTGAGCGCATCATCGCTTCGTCGGCGGCGGATGCGGATTTCGATGTTCCCGGATTAGGCGGCGTGCTTCTGCCGTTCCAGCGAGCCGGGGTCGCCTACGCCCTACGGGCTCTAGGCCGGCTACCGGCCCCGGAACCCGCTACTGGGGCCGGATACCCGACTACTGGAGCCGGCTAGGGCTAGCGGCTAGGGTGGTAGGTACCGGAGGCCCGCTCCGGCTACCTACTAAGGAGACACCATGACCACCACCACGACACTCACCACCGGATCAGCGCAACTGTTCGAGGAACTTGCAAAGGACGCAGGCAACTGGAGCGGAACCCCACTCATCGACTTCGACGGACGACCAGAGAAGAAGGGACACCTCACCGACCTCAAGCGGAAGGGCCTCATCGAAACTTTCGATGACGACGGTTGCACGTTCGCACAGTTCACACTTCGGGGAATCGTCCTCGCCGTCAACAACGGACACGACTTTTGGGTTCAAGACTTCCAGTACGGATGGCACGGAATGGCATCGGAGGTCGTCGAGCAGTATCGCCTGTTCGTAGCGCCGCCCACCGACGAGCGAGGTAAGGAGATCGCCGCAGCCGTGCAAAACGCCAACCGGAAGGCTGGACTCCGCCGCAACTTCTACGTCACACTTCGAGACGCAAATGGCGAAACGTTCGACGTAAACGTCGTCGCATACTCACCGGAAGATGCACGCACCGAAGCGCAGAACGACTTCGGCAATACCGAATGGGTCGGAACCGTATGGGACTCCACCCCGGTCAAAGACTGAACACGATCTACAAACCAAACCAAACCAACCAAGAAGGGAAACTGCAATGACCACCACAACCACCACCGAGCCAACGCTCATTATCCGCAACCGACTCGTCTCAGAAGAGTTCGTCGAGGCTTGCGGACCGCTCGCTAGCGAGTCAGCGAAAGCAGCAGCGCTCGCCGGCGTAACGACACGCACGACTCCACCCAAGAGCGGAACACGACTTCATCACGAGTTCGTATGCCCAACGATTGAGTCAGTTCAAGCACTCGCTTACTGGGTCGGCTTCATGCTCGATCTTCTCACCGATTCCTGCAACGAAGGTGGAGCCGGAGACGAATGGGACGAGAAGCGCAATCAGATCCGCCGCCGCAACGCCTTTCGTCGAGTCAACGCTCGCCTCATGGCCAGCCTGCAAAAGCACACGGAGGCACAAGGATCATGAATCCCGAAGATCATAAAGCGCTCATCTCCGCACTCGACGAAGTGCAAGAAATCCTCAGTCAGATTGACATCGATGCTGTTGACGAAGCAATCGAACGAATGATCGAAGCACCACAAGTGCATAACCTCGTCGAGTTCGATGAAATCCTCAGCGCCCTCACCTACGCCGGCTACACCGCCATGATCGCCAACGTAGGCAGCGACGTTGCCGTCATCTACGTCGCACCGTGGGTGCGTAACGATGCCGGCGATCAAGTCCCGTCATGGTTTATCGGCCCCGGCTACTTCAGCGACGTCGACCACAGGGCCTATGCATGGGACGAAGAACTGAGCCTAAAGGACAGCCTTGGGCTCGGCTTCACCGTCAACTACGACTGGGAGGGCGACGAAAGTCCCGTGCAGTTCGGCGATCGGTGCGTTGAGTTTCTCAACGAACAGCACGACGAGTTTGTTCGAGCCGCCGGCCTCAATGGTTTCTATCCCTACAACGGAATCGGGTGAGCAGAATGGGACTTGATAATCTTCCAGCGAAACTTCCGTGCGTAACGCAAAAGACAGCGATCTACGTTGATGGCGATCCCGAAGGCGTTGTTGATTGCGCCGAAACAGCGGAAGCGTGCGGATGTCCATTCAATGTTGCAAAGGGTCGTCCCGAAACCGGAGCGGTTCACGGCATCTTCGGATCACCATGCTGGTATCGAGGTAAATACGGCAACTCGTTGCTAGAAAAGGTGCTCGGCATTGCGTATGACGAAAGCGAAGGAATGTCGTTCTACGGTTCAAATGCTGATGGAACGTACAAGTCAGCAGCAGAATGCCTCGACCTTGCTGAAACTATTGAGGATGCGATCGCCGGAATCGAATGGGTTGATGATCCATCGAAGTTTGATTACATCGAAACCGGCGTCGAGGCTGTTTCGGTCACTCACAAGAATGAATGCGAATACGCTGCGTGGTGGCTCCGCTGGGTCGCCGAAAACGCCGACGGTTCTTACTGCTGGTACTGACCATCATCAAACAACCACCACAACAGAAAGAGATGCGATTATGGGAGCCTGTACTTTTGAAGCCTACGGCCATGGTACGACAGCGCTACAAGCCTTTACCGATGCGCTCGAACGTGCCTACTACGATCACGGACATAGCGGCTACTCAGGCAGCATCGCTGAGAAGGAAGGGTTCGTCGAGTTCTCGCTACCGGTTGACAAAACACTCAACGACTTCGACGCTGCAATCAACTCACACCTCGACGATGACTCTGCACCGATGCGGAAGTTGTTCGGCGATGAAACTACGTCCCGACTTCTTTCCGCTTATGACAGCAAGTGGGGACCGGCGGTGGCGATCAAGTCCGGCGACAACGAATGGTACTTCTGTGGGTGGGCGTCGTGTTGAGTTGCGATCATTGATAGCGCACACATGCAGACCCTTTAGCGAGACGATCCACCGATACTTATGTCCGGAGTTCTAATCGCCGACGAGATGGGCCTTGGCAAGTCTGTTCAGGCGTTAGCCGTACTCGCCGCTACTAATGCGTTCCCGGCGGCTGTGGTTTGCCCTGCGTCCCTCAAACTCAACTGGGCTAGGGAAGCCCGTTCTTGGCTCCCGAACCGCACAGCGGTCATTGTGGACGGAGTCCGGCCCTACGAACTGCCTATGGCCGATGTCTACATTCTGAACTACGACATACTCGTCGCTTGGGTTGATTCGCTAGACGGCATTAGCGCTCTTATCTTCGACGAGTCGCACTATCTCAAGAACGGTGCAACTCAGCGAACGAAAGCAGCCATACGACTTTCAGACAGGTTGCGAGACGACGCTATTCGCCTATGTCTTTCAGGTACGCCGGTAGTCAACCATCCCGATGAACTCATTACGCAACTACGAGTCCTTCATCGGCTCGACGAGTTCGGTGGGGCTAGACAGTTCCGCCGCCGCTACGCCGGTCAATCCAACCTGCCGGAACTCAACCGCCGTCTACGCGCTAGCGCGTATCTACGTCGCCGGAAGATTGACGTTCTCACCGAACTCCCACCGAAACGGTGGGCCACGATCATCGTCGAGGGCGAACCTTCGGTGATGCAGGAATACCGCAAAGCGGAACGGGACATAGTGACGTTCTTGGCAGAGAAAGCAAGACAAGCGGCGCTCGACGCCGGCGCTACCGATGCCGAAGCGAGCCGATGCGCGTGGGAACAGTCAATAAGAACGTCAGCGGCGGAGCATCTAGTCGCAGTAAGCGCACTAAAGCGACTTGCCGCCGAGGCTAAACAGAAGGCGATAGACGTTTGGATCGAAAACTTCATCGCGTCAGAATCCAAACTTGTTATCTTCGCTCATCATCGTCAACACGTCGACCGTTTGGCAGACAAGTTCGCAGGACAACTACGCATTACCGGAGGGATTACCGGCGCTAGCCGGCAAGCATCGATTGACGCATTCCAAAATGATCCATCGCAGCAAGTCATCGTGTGCTCAATCAAAGCCGCCGGAGTAGGGCTAACACTTACGGCTGCTTCAGACGTGCTATTCGTCGAGCAGGATTGGACTCCAGCGGGCATGGATCAAGCCGCTGATCGCTGCCACCGCATAGGCCAAGAAGACTCGGTAACTGCGTGGGTAGCCATTTGTGCCGACACGATTGACGAAGACATCGCTGACCTAATCACCGCCAAACGCATGATCGTTGATGCCGCTACCGATGGAGCGCAAACCGATGACGAGTCAAACTCAATCCTCGCTGATCTTTTGATACGACTCACGCAACGAGGGTTGTAGCACTATCACCTAAAGCGTCTCGCCTAGCCGCTAGGCTGCGTTTGTTATGACCGCCACGGATCTATCACTTGTGCCGATCGGCTCGGTTGCGCCCTATCCGGGCAACCCTCGACGCGGCAACATTGATGCCATCGCCGACAGTTTGCGCGCTCATGGACAGTTCCGTCCCATCGTCGTCTCTACTCGAACGAATCACATACTCGCAGGCAATCACACTTGGCAGGCAGCGAAACGATTGCGTTGGCGCAAAATCGCCGCAGTATTCGTTGACGTAGATGAAGCCGGCGAGCGCCGCATCGTCCTCGCAGACAACAGAACCGCCGACCTTGCCGGCTACGACGACGGCGCTCTGTCCGAACTACTGCACTCTTTGCCGACCCTCGACGACACCGGCTTCACTCGCGGTGACCTTGACGACGTAGATGGAGTTTTCCATCCCGCACCATCCCGCATCGGTGGAGACGGCATAACAGCAGCATCCGCCGAGCCCGATGTAGAACAAGATGCAGAGATAGCAGTCTCATCAATCAAACTCACGGTAGATAGAGATGCGTTCGAGGCTTGGGCCGATCCTATTGAGCGACTTCCACGCAAACCCGAATCAACTATTCGGGACTTGTTAGGTTTCCCTGAACCACCGGCTCAGCGATCAGACCCGGAAACTACTCCCGTCCGCTTATCCACAGCAAACGCCACCTCTATCCCCATAGAGCAACTACATTTCTTTCCCGATAACGCTCGACAAGGTGACGTTGGCGCAATAGCAGAGTCCCTGCGCGTGAATGGACAGTACCGTCCAATCGTTGTCAATCAGCCAACGATGACGGTGCTAGTCGGCAATCACACTTTGCGTGCAGCAATGATGCTCGGTTGGGATCAAGTGGCAGTTACGTTCGTCGACGTAGATGAAGACGAAGCGGCACGGATTGTTATCGTTGACAACCGGACTAGTGACCTCGCCGGCTACGACGATGAAACGCTTATCACGCTACTTCGGTCGGTAGGGGACCCTTCCGGTACCGGATACGACCTCGACGACCTTGACGACCTACTGAGCGGCGCTAGCGGCAAGCCAACACGAACGGTAGGTGGGCCAACCCGCATCATCGTTGATCGTTTCCGGTTCACGGTACGTCGAGACGTCTTTGATGAATGGGCACGTTACGTCGGGGAAGATCCGCACGAAACCGTTGCACAACGATTACAACTTCCACCCGGAACATGGACAAAGAAATAGGAGAACCTGTGGAAATCGTCAATACCGAAAACGTGTTGGTGCCAATCGACGCGTTGAAAGCACATCCCGACAACGCGCGCGTAGGCAACGTCGATGCGATCGTTGAATCTATTCGAGCGCACGGCTTCTACGGCACCGTAATCGTGCGCAAATCGACCGGTCACATCCTCGCAGGGTTTCATCGGTGGCAGGCGGCTAAGCAAGTCGGCTTGACGGAAATCCCGGTCACCTATGTTGACGTTGATGCGAAGACAGCCAAAAGAATCCTGCTCGCCGACAATCGAACAAGCGATCTTGCCGGCTACGACAACGAGTCTCTCGCCAAACTCCTTGGCTCTATCGGTTCTTTGGATGGCACGGGTTGGACTGACGTTGATCTAAATGCGCTACTTCGCACCACCGGAATGCGAAGCGCAGACGAATCCTCATTCCTCGACGACATTGAAGGCGAGGCCGCTTCACTAGATACCTTGCAATCAGTAGAGGTAGCCCTAGCGCCGATGACCTTTATGGTGTCAAGCGAACAGAAAGCGGAACTCGCTGAAGGATTGCGCCGCCTAATGTCTGAAAATGACATTCCCACAATGACCGATGCGCTCATCTACGCGGTGAATAATGTCGCAGTTTGAGTTCAAACGCACAGCAGACGATGGGAATGTGCTCGAAGCGGCACGCGCTCGCGTTGATCTCCTGTTTCATGAATACGACACAGTGTTCGTTTCATTCTCAGGAGGCAAAGATTCTACTGCCGTGTTCAACCTGTGCCTTGAAGCGGCGATTAGGCTCAACCGGCTTCCGCTGCTGACGATCTTCTTTGACGAAGAGGCCATAGCACCCGACACCGAAGATTATGTAAGGCGTGTTAGTCAAATGCCTGAAGTCGATCTTCGATGGTATTGCGTTCCATTACGACACCGCAACGGAGCCGCAATGGACTCAGGGTATTGGTTCCCGTGGGCCTCGGAAGACAAACACCTATGGGTGCGTGACCTTCCGCCTGAAGCGATAACTGAAATCGAAGGATTAGACCTCGACACCGACGAGCATCGGGCTCCTATCGACGAACTAGTTCCATACGTTGTAGGTCCCGAATACGGTCGTACAGCAGCGGTTCTAGGTATTCGAGCGCAAGAATCGCTCACGCGACTGAAAGCGGTTTCAGTTTCTAGCCGATTGCATAACTGGATTACGCCGCCGTGGAAGACTGCTCCTTGGATCGTGAAGGCATATCCGGTGTACGACTGGACTACGTCTGACGTTTGGACTGCGCCGAAGAAACTCGGTTGGGACTACAACCGGTATTACGACATCCTTGAAATGATGGGGGTGGGACATGCGTCGCAACGCTGCGCTCCGCCATACGGTGACGAACCGTTGCGTGGCCTACATGAATGGCATGAAGCGTATCCTGAACTATGGGACAAAATGGTTGACCGAGTCCCCGGTGCTGCGGCAGCGAGTCGTTATGCGAACACCGAACTTTATGGCGCTTATGGCCCGTTCGTTCTAGGTAAAGATCAAACACCGCAAGAACGTATTCGAGAGATCATCGATCAACATACCGACAATGAAATGAGGGTTGCTGCGGCACGTTCCGTGCAAGGCCTCATTCGATTCCATTACAAAAAGGTTGAGGACCCAATCCTCATTAGCAGCCGTCACCCATTGACGGGTGTGTCTTGGCGTATTCTTGCTAAGGCTGCACAAACAGCGGACCTAAAGAAACGCATCATGGCTAGCCTCGCTCCCGGATACAACAAGTACGAAAAGTTCAAGGTCCGTTACGCGAAGGAAGCCCAAGAGTTGCGCGATCAAGGCGCATCATGGCTACCGAAACGCATCCCAATACTCGACGACCCGGAAGGCACTCATGTCGCACCACGATCAACAACCGATATCTAACGTCCAATGGCTTGACCGGGAACTCCTACAGGCAAACGACTACAACCCGAATCACGTTGCCTCTCCCGAACTTCGGTTGCTAGCACAGTCGATCCTTGAGTCGGGGTGGACGCAACCTATCGTCGCTCGTTCGGTCGATAACGGACGTTACGAAATCGTTGACGGCTTTCATCGCTGGACGGTTTCGGGGCGCAAAGACGTTGGAGCGTTGACCGACAACTTGGTGCCGGTCGTAATCATTGACCCCGATCCCGCTCATCAGCGGATGGCGACGATTAGACATAATCGAGCACGCGGCAAACATCACGTTGTCCGTATGGCTGACATCGTTGATGAACTCGTAAACGTGTATGACGTTTCCCCGGAAGACCTCAAAGCACGGCTCGGTATGGACTCAGAAGAAGTGACAAGGCTGCTTATGCGTGGACAGATGATCGAACGCGGCGCAAGCGAAGACTTCTCGGAGTCATGGAAACCGGACACGGACAAGCAGGTTGAGTCGTGACCGCAGACCTCGACGAACTAATCGCTCAAGCCCATATCGACATTGATTCGGCATTAGCCACTTGTTCTAATCCTTTGCTTGCGTTTTCCGGCGGTAAAGACTCCATCGTTATGGCACACCTAATGGCGCTCCACGGCATCACGATCGGCGCATGTGAAGTTTCGCATTACTACGAACGGCAGGCCGCAGACGTACAAAACATCGCAGCAAACATGGGGCTAACTATCTCATGGGAAAAACGGCGCGACGACGACTGGCTTCGACGCAACCCTCAATACCTTTTCGCTGCGGATAGCCGGATCAGACTAAAGTGGTTTGCGCAAAGACAGCACACCACGATGCGCGACTACGCCACCGAGAACGGACATGACATGGTTGTTTTCGGTCGCCGGACGCAAGAGAACACGGTGCCGCACATGCTCTACAAGACCCGTCATCTCGGATCGTTTCACCCTATTCGAGCGTGGAAGCATGAACACATTTGGGCGTACATGGACAAAGTCGGTATCCCGAAGCCGTGGATTTATCACAACGTTCACGGCCAACTCGTAGGCAACGGACCGTTCTTCAACCTCAAACACAAACTCGTAGGCGGTTACGAACAGGCGTGGCGGCTCGCTAATAGCCTCGACCCGTCTATCACCCCCGAAAGATTCGCTACAACAAGGAGTATCACCGAATGATCATCGACAAGTTCCAAACGTGGACCGAATACTTCGGGCCTCTACTCACCGTCACCGACACGATGCCGGACGGATCGCTACGCGAATCAACCCTCTACGGATTCGAGACAGTTTCCGAAGAACACGCACCGGCAACCGATGCCACGATCATTGAAACGCGTGGCGCTGTATTCGGGTATGTCAGCGAAGGTACGGTCATGATGCGCGACTACACTCACAACCTCGAACCAGTCACACTCGTCGCCGGTCAATACTTCGCTGTTAGCGCTCCGGTTACGTTCCTGTTCAACCCCGATGAGCCTGCACGCCTAGTCGCCATTCACACAACCGACTTCGTACCGCTCCGCACCATCGGTGGACCCGTCGAGCCGAAGGGTCGCTTGCGTTACATCGACAGGTGCTCGGATACCCTGCTCATTTCGCCACCACGGCTCGGCGACCCTTGCCTAAACCTCTTACACTTCCCACCGGGAATCCATCAAACAGCGCACACACACCCGTCAGTCCGGTGCGGCGCAATCGCTTCCGGTGCCGGCTTTTGCATCGACGGAGACGGCCACCGCCTCCACCTACACCCCGGCATGATGTGGATTATCCCCAAAGACGTTGTTCACTCATTCCACACCGCAGACTCCGGCGACAACCTCAACGTCATCGCATTCCATCCCGACACAGACTGGGGACCGGAAGACGAAACCCACCCCATGCTCAACCGCACATGGGTGGACGGCACAAAGATTGACAACACAACCGAACAGCACGCTAACCCTGACGTTATGGTGTTCGACTAGAACCCGGTCAAAGGAACCTAATGTCACGCCCAACGAAACTCACACCCGAAGTGCAAGAGAAAATCGTTCAAGCACTCCAAGCCGGGAACTATCAAGAGACTGCCGCACGCTACGCCGGCATCAGCGAACCGACCTTCTACCGATGGATGGCCGATGCGCTCGACGACAACGCACCGAAAGAACTCCGAGAGTTCCGAGAGGCAGTAGAAAACGCTAGAGCGGCTGCCGAGGTGCGATCCGTTGCACTAATCCAACAGGCTGCACAGAACGGAACGTGGCAAGCAGCGGCTTGGTTTCTTGAACGATCACACTCGCATCGGTGGGGCCGCTATCAACGCACCGAAGTCACCGGGCCTAATGGCGGTCCCGTGCAAGTTGACGTTGACGTACTCGACAAACGGATCGCTGAACTAATCGCTGACACAGCGGACGATGACGACGACTCTTGATCGCCTTCGGGGATTACCTGCATCGCAACGGCGGCGTGTGCTCGCTCGCTTGTCTGATGCGGAACGGGCTGCTGTTGCAGCGGAACTAGATTCCGTTGAGACGGATACGACTCGTCGTTTCTATTGTCCTGACCCGGATTGCGATGGATCGCCGCACGTCGGTTGGCATTGGTGTGAACATCCGATCGACTCGTCGGATCATGGACCGGAGTGCCGTCATTCTCGTCCAGCGCAACGACCACCCGAAGGGGAATGGTTGGTGTGGTTGTTCTCCGGTGGTCGTGGTGCCGGCAAGACCCGTGCCGGTTCCGAATGGATTCTCGATCAAGTATGGAATCACGGGAAGCGTCGCATAGCGCTCGTAGGTCGAACCCGTGCAGATGTTCGAGACGTTATGATCTATGGGGACTCAGGGATTATGGCTTGTTCCGATCCGCTGCCACGCCCCGATCATCAACCGACGAAGCGCCGGCTTGTATGGCCTAACGGTGCGCAAGCGTTCACCTATTCGGCGGATGCCCCGTCGCAGTTGCGTGGACCGCAGCACGATGCCGCATGGGTTGATGAATCAGCAGCGTGGCCGGATGCCACTAAGGGTGATGCGCTCGACACGTCTTGGAATAACCTCATGCTCGGTTTGCGTATCGGACAGGACCCTCGCTGCCTGATGACCACGACCCCAAAGCCGATCCGTTTGATGCGACAGTTGATTGAGCGCCCCACGACGATCACTACCACCGATACGACTTATGCGAACCTAGACAACCTCGCACCGTCGTTCCGCAGCCAAGTGCTAACCGCCTACGAAGGCACCCGTATCGGTAGGCAGGAGTTGCACGGCGAAATGCTTACTGACGTTGAAGGCGCTCTATGGTCGCTCGAACAGATCGATCGGCTCCGTGCTCAATGGGTGGATAACGAAACATGATCTTTGTCGCACGATCAGACCTAACGCGTGTCGTAGTAGGCGTCGATCCGGCTATGACTTCAGGGGAGAACGCAGACGAAACCGGCATCATCGTCGCCGGCATCGGTCCACATCAACCCGAAACGTGCAGGGTTGATCCGTGTCCCGGCCACGCCTACGTCCTCGACGACGCAACAATCGAATCCACAGCACGCCCTACCGTCGACGAATGGGCTCGCCGGGTCGTAGAAATGTTCGACGACTGGCAGGCCGATCGGGTCATTGCCGAAGGAAACCAAGGCGGCGACCTCGTAACGCAGGTGCTTAGAACTCAACGGGCAGGCTTGCCGGTAACGAGAGTTACCGCACGCGTTGGGAAACGAGCGAGAGCCGAGCCGGTAGCAGCGCTCTACGAACAGGGTCGAGTTCATCACGTCGGCAGTCCGTTGCGCTTCTCTGTTCTTGAGGATCAGTTGACCGCTTGGACGCAGACAAGTAGCGAATCCCCGGATCGCCTCGACGCGTTGGTATGGGCAATCACGTCGCTAGGACTCACGGGCATCGGCTCCGGCATAATCCCCGACGTAGCACCACTTGGATTCATGAAGGGCAACGACTTCGACCTAGGTGGCCTATCCGCCTTGTAGCCGACCTAGCGCCGGTCCTAGCGAGCCCTGAACGCCCCTGAGCGGGCTTGCCTCCCCGGTGGGGCTACGCTACCCCTCGACAACCTACGCAGGACCGCACAGCGGTCGTATCGCCGGCGTAGCGCCGGCCACCGTTCCTTGACCTTGGAGGGCCGATGTTCCGGCTATTCGTCTTTGTCATCGTCGCTTGCATCGTGGTTGCAATCCTCGCCATTGTTAGCGATAGCAATGCAGCACCAACCCTCACCATCACAAAAGCACCAACGTCAACCGCCGGATGTTTGATCTACCAGTCCGGTATGTGTCCATCGGAAAGCGATGACCCCTCGCACGTTGAAGCGCTTGACTACGGAACCGGGCTCGACGGTAACGCCGCCGCCGCTGAAGCATTAGCGCAACTCGTCGAGCACATAACGCCGGACACCACGATCGCTCCGGTAGTTGATGTTTCACGTGAAACATCCGCTCCGAATCTTGACCCCGGTGACGGTTCCCGTTGGGATCAACTCGCCCAATGCGAAGCCGGCGGCAACTGGTCAACGAACACCGGCAACGGTTTCGGTGGCGGACTTCAGTTCATGCACCAACGCAGTTACTCCACATGGTTGTCTTTCGGTGGCGGCGAGTTCGCGCCACACCCGTGGGAAGCGAGCCGTGAGCAGCAGATCGTTATCGCCGAACGTGTTCTTGCTAGTTCCGGATATGGCGCTTGGCCGGGGTGTAGCCGCAAGTTCGGCTGGCTCTAGTGAACGCTCACGACACGAAGCGCTGCGCAAAGTGTTGGCGTTACTTGCCGCTCGACGACTTCGGTCATGACGGCACGACTAGCGACAACTTGACGTACCGGTGCAACGACTGCCGCACGATCGTGCAGAAAGCAGATCAAAACGACATCCGAAATGCGTATGTACCGGGATACCGGAACGATCGTGCTGAAACGATTACGGCTGCGAATCACTTCCATCCTGATTGCTGATTAGGTCCGCCGCCGCTCGTAGAGCCGCCGCCGGTAGCGCCGCCGGTAGCGCCGCCGCCTGCGCCCCGGCCAGCCTTTGCCGTAATACCGCCGCCCCGATGCCGGTACTGGGGCCGGATTCTGCCGGATTCGCTACCGGCTAGGCCGACCGGCTAAGGTTAGGGCTACCGGGAACGACCCCGGCTAACCAAGGAGACATCATGGAAGCCAACATCAAAACCATTCTCGATCGCATCGAACTCACTCGCACCGAAATCAAAATGTGTCACACCACAAGGACAATCGCACTCGGCGACGGCGACGATCGCATCGCCGCACGATGCAGCGCACGGATCGCCGGCCTCAAGTTGACCGAAAGTTGCCTTCTAGACGACCTCGCCGCCGCTCGTCGAGCCGTCCGATAACCAATCACCACAAACCAAGGAGACAAACCATGAACATCAACGAACTCATCGAACAGAAAGACAAAAAGATCAACCGGCTCGAAGCCAAACTCCATGACGACGCAGCGATCCTCGCTCGACGAATGAACAACCTCATGAGCCAACTTCGCCAAGGCGGAATGATCAACTCACTCGGCGAAGTACAAAGCCTTGGCGACGAGATCGATCGAACCTGCGCACTTCTTCACGCAGCGAAAGAAGATCGCGTCGAGTTGCAGTACCTCGCCGAATCCGCCACCGACAACGCTTGATAAGGAAGACCACCATGACCACCACCGAACATCAATCAAACCAAACCACGAAGGGAACACCAATGAACACCACCACCAAGACCAGCACCCAACTCAAGCAAACCGCAATGCAGTTGCTCACGCTCCAAGAAATCAGCGACACGCTGCAAAGCGGATCAATGGAGCAGCACGCACTCGTAGTGACGATCGCTCAAGTGTTCAGCACGCAAGTTCCGGTCGATCAGTACGACGAGTTCATCGGCTACTACAACGACTACAAACAGGCGAAAGCCGACCACCGTCGCGAGATGGAAGCGGCTCAATCATGAACCCGCTCGACGACCACACAAACCACCAAACCACCACCGTCAAGGAGGACGACATGATTACCACTCTGAAACCATTCGCCGTCAGCGACCTACTCAGGGAATCCCACAAGGCCGGCCTCATCACCGCACGGGAACGTGACCGAGCCGGCAAGGTATGGGCGAAGGGCGGACCGCTCAAGATCCGTCGAAACGAATGGATCATCACCGTTACCGTCGAGGCACTCAATTGTGATTGCGGCAAGGGCCTCATGTGCCCGCTCAACACTCAGGAGCGGACACGATGAACGACATTACGAAACACCTACAAGCCGAGATCGAACGGCTGCGCGAACTTATCATCGCATGGGCCGACGCCTCCGACGCAGACAATGAAATGTGGAAGACCGATCCGTCAATCGCCGATCGCACAGTCACTTTCGCAGCGATGCGTAACGCCGAACTCGAACTCCGTCAGGCGGTCGGACGATGACGTCACCGATCACCACCACAGAAGATGACCGCATCGTCGATGCGATGCTCAGCCAAATCAGCCGCATGACCGTGCTCGCCGTTTCGGGTGGACGCGTTAGGCGCACCGGACCCGTCACCCTCACCTTCGAAGTCGGTAAGGGTTATCGAGTCGAAGTGGAATGCCACAGAGGCAGCGACGCTTACATCGTTCGACGCACGTTCATTCGTGGACAGAAACGATGGGTCAAAGGTGAAGTTGCTTACGTCTACGCCGACGAACTCGACGAGACGGTGTACCTCGCTTCATGTTTCGTCAACGTCGACTTCGGCGGTCACAAGGTTTCGCTATGAACTTTGAAACTGTAGACATCAACGCCGCCGCCGGCGCTCGCCTGCGGGTGCTGCTCGCCGCCGCCG
>ERZ869921.701-NODE-701-length-17270-cov-48.191635_pt1 | contig 17270 bp, 34 predicted proteins | sample MGYA00579310_ERZ869921 | MGnify/ENA primary metagenome ERZ869921 (study PRJEB32216, sample SAMN09231816) | wastewater metagenome | place: USA: Maryland | collected 2016-06-21 | study: EMG produced TPA metagenomics assembly of the PRJNA472060 data set (Reclaimed...
TCTTCCGATCTGCCATTGATCCCGTGGTGCAATAACCAAGGTTTCTAGGAGCCTCCAACATCGGCAGGCATGTGTAGCCAAGGTGCTGGCTTGAGCGCACTAGGTACTCAGCGGCAGCGTCTAGGTCTGCCTCTGTTGCCTGCTCTGTGTTCACTGTGGGCCTGTCGAGTCTGTGCCGCCCTTGATGGCGCGCATGCTGGCCTTGGCCTTGATCTTCTGGCCCAACGGTACCCATTCCCCATCCTCTGACAGGGCGAACGTGCCGCGCTCACTGGTGTGCACCGCTATGGCCTTGGTCAGCTCACAGAACTTGGCCAGGTCAAGGATGACGAACGAACCCTCCAGCACCTCAACGATGCTGCCTTCGTCATCGATGCTCATGGCCTGATCATCCCGATGTTGCATATCCCGCGTGCATAGATGCCGTGCTCGGCATCCACATCGATACGTTGCATCTGACGCGCGCTGCGGTATCCACTGGCGTGGTGCCATGCGTCCGACGCTGCCAGGGTGTTGAACGTCTCAACGAAACACCCGCGGAACTCTTGGTGCTTGGTGTGGTGCACGTGGCCACACCACCAGTATCGGTGCTTGGTCGCGCCCCATGCCTCGGGCTGATCTGCCGCCATGATGCTGGGCAGGTCTTGGAACTTGATCTTGTCGCCATGGGTGATCCCTATCAGGGACTTCCCGAACTGGCGGTAGTAGAACTTGGACGGTGAGGTTTCCACCTTCACGCGCGGCTCGCTTTCGAAATGGGCCGCCAGCAGCAGAGCCATCCATCCCGCGCTGTCCGGGTTGTGGTTGCCAGGCACACAGAACACTTCGACCTTGTTGTGCTTCTCCAACAATCGGAGAACTCCATACCTGAGCACGCCAACCGCAATGCGGATGACGCGCTGGAACCGTGAGTCCACGTCCAGCAGGTTGCCACTCTCTGGCGTCATGTTCCGCCGGTTGTCGGCGTGGGTGAAGTCGCCCAAGTCCATCAGATAGGCGGTATCGCTTGCCGGGGCGCTGGCGACCAGATGGTCGATCGCCGCGCGCAGATCCTTCGCAGCTATGTCCGTGTCGAAGTCCACGCCCGTCTCGGCGGCCCAGGCGTACATGCCTAGGTGTCCGTCCCCGATGTTGTAGCTCGACAGGCTGTTGCGCAGGTTGCGCTTGGGTGCTGCTACTCGCTTGGCCGTACCCTTCAGCGGCTTGGCCAGTTCCTCGGCTGCGGCGCGCATTGCTGCCTCGCGCTGCGATTCGCTGACCGTCGTCTTGACCCACTGCAGCGCGACCTTGCCGTCAGCGTCATGCAGCGTCGACACACCCTTGACCGAATGCCCGGCCGGCGCGGCAAAGTGATCCACTTGCGGCGATGACTTCTTGCAATCCTTGCACAGCATCCGCGGCGTGCCGCTGGCGTAACTACCTCTGCTCTGCGTCCTATCCGACCCGCACTTAGGACATTGCACGTCAATCCCCGACCGGCACTGTTCCGGGCGTGTTGGGCGGGGCGTAGGCGGCGACGTCTGCGTCCGTGGCGGCTTCAACGTGCGGCATGATCACCTCGGCCACGGCCATGCTCTTCTCAGTCCTGCGAGCGTTGCGCGCACCAGGCGCAATCGGCGCGCCCTTGGCCTCAAGGTCTTTCTGCAGCCAGCTAAGCGCACGCCAGCACATGCCGACCAGATCGCCTTCCATCATGTGCCGAGCCAGCGCATCAGGCTCATCGCCTGATTTGGCGCGGTCATGATGTAGCGGTTGCCCGGGGTTGTGTTTCTCATTCCCCTTGTAACTATGGTTCGCCACTGCGGCGAGCGCAGACGGGAAGTACTGCAGCAATCCGGAATAGATCGGGAACGTCTTGCGCTCCGCTGAGTCCTCGGGGAACAGGCTCATGCGACTCGCTCCAATACGCGTCCTTTGACGGTTTGGTTTTTCTTTGTTGCGGCCGCATGCACCGCCGCAACACTCACTCCCAATGAACTGGCACAGGCACTCATTGAACGCCACACGTCGCCAGTCTCTACATCTCTAACCGCCTTTGCGTTCCTTTCCCCAATCAGCTTCCTGACGTCTGGTCTTTTTGATGGGTTCAGTGCGCCACGCATCCTTTGTCTGAAAGCATGCCGTCGCGATGGGTTGGAGTCCCCGCACAGAGCTGGAACCTTAACGCCGGTCTTTGCAATGCTCAGTCGCAAACGATGCGATTCTGACTTAGGGACGCCGCGTGTTGGGTTGTCCACCGGCCCGGCACAATTGGCAACTCTACGCCCAACCCTTATTCGATAGGCATCTAACCAAAATTGCTCTCGCTCCGTGAGTTTCGATATGTCACATTCCTCAATCACTTCGATAGAAAGTGAATTGATGCCGTACTTCTTTGCTGACCAAAACAATCTGCGATTGGTCCTTGGCTCTGGCGCTTGGCAGAGCCTTTTGTGCTCAAGCCAGCGGCCATCAATATCTTTCGACTGGCCCACGTACACAATTCCGTTGCCGGAGCACGTAATCACATAGATTCCGCACTTCATGGCCGTGAATTCCATGATGCTTTGATATTGTTGAAATATCGACGAAGAATGAACTGCCGCGCGAAGCTAACGCCGGTGAACACCATCCCGATGCCAAACGCCTTGCTTGCCGTCAGGCTTGAGAAGCCGAACATGGGCAGGAACAGCATGTTGGCCGCCCAATTGATGGCGAAGCCGATGAAAATGTTCACAACCGCCTCTGTCGCAGATCCGGTTTTAGTCTGAGACATTGGCTACGCCCTTTGTATTGAAGCAGCTCACGTGCTCAGCACCACATTGAGGCACGAGATACTGCCCGTGCTCGTGACGAAACAGACGATGTTGTGCTGCTGGTCGGGCAGCGCACGGATGCCAATGGGTGCCGGCTTCTGCCAGAACAGCATCCACAGGGCGGCGATGGCCAGGCCCAGCACGACTGACTTCGAAATGAAGCGCGCAGCTATCCATAGCAAGTCCATCTTGACGCTGCTCACTTCACTCTCCCCGTTGCACGACCACGTTCGATGCACTCGACGCAGAGGCTGCGCCGCTCCTCGCACTGCTTGCGGTGACCGGCAAGGACGGCTAGCGCGTCATCCTCGCTGGCCTGTTCCTCGGTAATCTTGTCCGGTCTCTCGTCGCATTTGACGAAGCACCGGTCATCGCAATGAAGATCAAGGATCGTCGCGTGGGCTGTAACCGAGCGCTTGGTTGAGCAGGTCGCGCCGCTCAGGAGAAATGCGACAGTTAGCAGGAATGCTAAGAGTCGCGCCGGGGTTCGGTTGGTTGGCATGGCGCAGCTTCTCGCGCAGTGTCTCGGTTTCGGCCTTGGCCCTAGCGATGTGCTTGTCGGCGGCCTCGCGTGATACCGCGGCGTCCTTGTCGATCTTGGCTTGCTGTCGTTCGGCTTCCGCCTTGGCGTCGGCCTTGGCCTTGTCCTGCGCTGCCACCCATGCGGCGCGCTCTTGCTGCACGCCGGCATCGCGCGCGGCTTCGACCTTGCCGCTATGCCAGTGCCATCCGTAGCCAGCCACAACAGCGGCAACCCACACGTACCACGGCACCAGTTTGGCCAGCTTCCAGATGCCGCCGAAGAGAGAGCCCAGCAGGGACAAAATCACGGTTACTTCCCGGCTGGACGCTTGTCCAAGCCCTGCGCGGCCAGCAGTTCGGCCACATCATCGACGTGCATGCAATCGCACATGCAGGCGTATGTCTTGTGACCGCCCTCGTGCACGATGTCGCCGTTGCAGTAGTCATTGCCGGGGACGGCATCTGTCAGCGTGCCGAACGCGTCAATGGTGCCGCCACTGAGTCGCACGATCTTGTCGCCGTTCTTGGCCTCGCGGCCGTTGCGGTAATGCATGTGAACCTCGAATATTGGTTTCGTTCCTACGAACGCTTAGGAAATCTTCGCCCTGACGAAACAATCCTTCGCTTCGAGCAGCTTGCGCAGGCCGGCGGACTTCTCCGCACCATCGGGCAGCGCGGCGTCGAACGATTGCGCCATCTCGCCAATAGGCTTGCTCACTTCCTGCAGATGGGCCGGAAGGTGCGCGAACTCGAAGTACTTCAGGATCGGTGAACTCACAGAAAGCTCCTTGATGGAAAATCGAATAGCGACATCGGTATTCATTGCGGCGTCTCGCGCGACATGGCCTTGTTGACCAGCGTCGTGCCGGTCCAAGCCAGCATGTAGGCGCCGAAGTACCATTCGGTGAGCTTGTCGCCGACGGTCAGATAGACGAAGCCCCACGTGGACACGAAAAACGCACCGCACATGGCGAACTTGCTGAGCGATGCCCGGCCGTTGTCACCGGTCACCAGATCAATCAGCGTGAAGTCGGCGCGCTTGCGCTGCTCGCGCAGCAGGTAGACGAACGTGGCTGCCATCCAAAGCACAAGCGCCAGTGACAACAGGTGCGGCAGCGTGAGGAGGCTCACAGCAGCGCCTGCTTTGCCAGGCCCCATCGCGCCATGCGGTCGGCCAGGCCATTGATACCGCCATTGATCTTGCGCGTGATGCCTTCGAAGTCGCCCTTGTCAGCCAGCGCGTTCAATTCGCGCGACTGCCAATACCATCCCGCCGCGCGTGCGCCGACCGTTGGCGCTTCCAACAGCGAGGGGAATTGCTCAAGGTCGAGGCCAAGCGCCTTGCCGCAGTCGCGGTAGTTCGAGCGGCCAGTGATTTGGATCGGGCCGCGGCCGCGATACTTGAACCCATCGCCGGGCTGGTTGTTGCCAAGGTCCGTACGATGCTCGTAGCCCTGCTGCCAGATCGTCGGCCCCCAGATCTCACGCACCCGCGTGAACCCGGCCGACTCATGACCGCACTGCGCGATGAACGCGCACTGCTGTGCATACGTGGTGATGCCGAATTCCGACATGGCCGCCGACATGGCGCCGGCCCACGACTTCGCGACCATGGCCGAGCATCCGACCGCGCGTTGGAAGGTTTCCGGGGTCATTTCTTGTGCCACCGCGTATGCGGGCGGATGATCTTGTCCCACACGAAGAAGGTGATCAGCAGGCACGTGTAGACCAGCGTCGCCGCCTGCACCGCCTCGCCAAGCGTGAGCCCGACAAGGTGCGATGCGCTGACGGCAATGGGCGGGATTGCGGCGATGGCATCGCCTGTTTTGACGTGCTCGTCCATCATTCCCCCCGCTTGAACTTTGACTTGAGCCACGCCCATGCAGCCTGTACGGCAGCACCGGACTCCGTGCGCATCTGCGTCCAGAACTCCGCCGGCATCTTGCCGAGGATGAAGCCGACGGCGAGGAACAGCAGCCATGTCATCGAGCAGCCCTCCCATTTTGGGCACGGGCGAACCCATTCTGGGCATCGAACCCGCCGCCAAATAGCTGGTCGGTAGTGATGGTCAGCTTGCCGCCGCTCAGGCGCCATTGCTGCAACGCGCCGCGAGGAATGTGGCGCTGCACGACCTTGGTCTGCACGTCAGCGTGGTGGCCGTTGTAGCTGGCTTGGAGCACGTTGCCGGACGGCTGTCCGTTGAGGATCAGCGCCACGGCAGCGGCCTTGATCAGACCGGCCACGCGTAAGCCTCAGCGGCGGCCAGACTGGTGAAGCGGGTTTTGTACGTCCGCTCGGCGAATAGGCCCTTGTAGACCATGCGATCGGTGCCGTCCGGCTGCACCTCTTGATCGTAGCGCTCGGCCTGGAACATGCCGGCGACCACAAGCTCGCGCGGCGGTGATTCGCTGGTATAGAAGCCACTGAACGCCGCCGGCCGCACGTGCTCGCCTTCGTCATCGGTCCACTTCCAGCGACCGAGCGCGTCGACGCAGCAGTTGGTGCGAATGTTCTCGACCTGCTGCTCAGTCAGTCCGGCCCAGTTCTCGATCAGCGGCACCGGGGAAATGATCAGGCGGCCATTGCTCAGCTTGTAGCGGCCCCAGGCATCCAGCTGCGGGTGCGGTTTCGGCGCTTCCTTGGCGTTCCAGTTGAACTGGATCTGCGCGGCCACGCTCTCAGGCGTGCCGCCCAGCTTCTTGGCCTCTTCGATCAGGGCCAGCATCATCACGACGAAGTCATTCATGTGGTACTCCGATCCGACGAGCCAGAAGATCGTCGAGGTAATGCGGTGCGGCGGCGGACGGGCCAGCGGGCTTATTGACCGCCACGGCACAGCCGCCAATCGCGAACAGGAATGCCACCACCACGCCAGCCAGGAACAGGCGCAAGAGCACGAAGCCAGCGCACAGGATCAGGATCAGGCGAGACATGGGGAACTCCGAATAGAGGGCCGGCCCGCTCGATCCCGAGCTGAGGAGCTAAGTGCCTAAGGGGCGGTGGGTGGGGGCCGGCCTTTTCTGCTGCCCCGGAAACGCGAAAGCCCGGCACTTGGCCGGGCTTCGGGGGCAATTCTGACAGGATGCCGGAAAACTACACCATTTTTTCCGGTTTGTCACGTAACTCGCATACCTTTTTTCACCGACATGGCGCCGTCCATCCAAGTCCGTGCCTGATCAAGGTGTTGCCGGTACTGGCGCAGCGTCATCCGCGGCTTCTCAAGGATGTTCTGCACCTTCGGCAGCTTGTCCCGGTGCCGACCGCGCGTGCAGTACTCGATGCGCAGCACAACGGCAAGCGTCTGGTCGTTTTCGTACAGCTGCACGGCGGTGCGATCCACCCAATCCGCCACCGGGTCAACGTGCACCGGCTTGCGCCCGCCGCGTGATTCGAAGCCATAGCAGCGGTGTTCCTCCAGCAGCTCGCGCGGATCGCTGAATCCCTTCTTCAGCTTCTCGCCAAGGATCAGCTCGCGCCGCTGTTTGCGCAGCCGGTCTCGAAGCTTTGACAGCGTGGTGTTCAACTTCAGCACCGACTTGCCGTCGATCCTGGCGGCCTGCACAAGCGCATGCGTCTGGCCCGCCTCTGTTCCGCTCGACTCTTCATCCCATTCGTCCGGCGGCGGCTCGCCGAACGAGCGACCCCAAAGGCGTAGCAGATTTTCAAGTTCATCGGCTTGCATGGATTCCCCCGCCAGTTTATTCGTCGATTCGATTGGCTCGCCGGAACTCCTCCAGCCTCGCTTCGTCAGCCTCGAAGGCTGGCTCCAGTTTGTCGGCACTGCACAGCGGCCAGGTGCGGCCGTTGCGCATGCACACCGCTCGTTCCCATCCCTCGGTCCAGCGGTTCTTGCAGAAGAAGCACGCCCCGTGCTTCGACAACATCTTCGCCACATCGCGCCGGCCGGCCTTCAGCTCAGCGAACCGTTCCGGGCGCGTGAGGGTTGGTTCGGTCACCGGCGCTGCGTCCGATACGTCGGCAGGCTTTCGAGATAAATCACCACCCCTGGCGCTTCGAGCGCTTCGCCGTCCTCACCCGGATAGACCTTCGCCAGCCTAGTGAATTCCACGATGCGCGCGTCGTCGGCAATCACGCCGGCATCGGTCAATGCGTCCTCGGTCGATCTCACCAACTTCGACAGGTCAGGCTTCCGGTCCGGATACGTGCGCCGCGTCTTAGGTGCGCTCTTTGGCTTCGGCAGGGTGAACACCATTCGTGCGAGGATGGGGCCGTCGATTGGCGGCGCACCCTTGCGCGCTTCGATGCCTGCCGCCTTCACGTCCTGCCGCCACGGCTTCACGCGCTTGGATGATTCCGCCAGGATCGCGCGGCCGGATTTGGCCAGCCCCTTGAACGACTTCGAACCCTGCGGCGCTGGGCAACCGTACACCACGATGCGGATCATGCGGCCACCTTCATCGTCGACTCGTGCAGCTCAGCCGCGGCGTGCTGCATAGCCTCGGCGAAGTCGTCAAGGATCACGGATGAGTTGAAGTGGCCAGCCGACTGCGACACGCTGCCCTTGCGAACCTTGAACCGGATGCGATAGCCGTCGCAGGTTCGTACAACGAACACTTCGACCAGTCCGCGCGTGTAGAGTTTCTTCCAGTGCTTGCGCACGTCCGCTGTCGGGATTAGGTTTCTCGCTTCGTCGCGCGCGCGGAGCATCGTGGCGGCGGCGTGCTTGGATCGGTTGTCGGTTCTCATGCCTTCCTCTTCGCGCCGCGCCGCGGCGTCTCGTCTTCGGGTGGGAACTCAAGCGATACCTTTCCAACGTAGGCGTCCTGCATCGCGACTAGGTACGCGCTGAGTTGCGTTGTAGTCATCAGTGAGGTCACCGGCAGGTAATCCATCGCCTTCAACTTCTGCTCGTAGGTCAGGTGCGGCTTGATCGCGCAGTCGTACAGCGAACGGAACTCGGGGTCTTCAGCGCGCAGGATAGGGACGCCATAGTTCAGCTTGCAGAACCGCTTCACGCCCAGCGCATCGTCTTCGCGCAGTTCGCGCGCAATCTGCTCATACCAGGCGTGGCTGATCGCGTTCTGGTCTAGGCTGCGATCCTTGCCTGTCTTGACCGTGACGCGCAGGTAATGGTGCTTGCGCCACTGCTCGCGCACATCGCCGATGAAGGTTTGCAGTGCCGGCTCACTGTTGATGACTACGGGCTCGCTCATCGCCTCACCTTTCCAAGATACGGAACGCTGGACCGGGTAGGACGTATCGACTTGTCTTCGGCCCAATCGGGAGGGAATTGAACAGGGGGCGACGCCTTTTCTTCGTCGGTCCATTTGCCGGCGTAGACGCGGCCTTCGGGGCCGTCTTCGGCAGCTCGGATGAGTTTTGTGTCATCGCCAAAATCCTTTCTGTAGGTATCAAGGGTTTTCGCCGCGCCAGGAAATCGGCGGCGATTTTCTTCTCGGTCACTCACGCCACATCTCGAACCGCGGACGCGCTGAACTCCACGATCGGGCGCGCGCGGTAGTCGTGCTTACTTAGGTACTGGTGAGAATCGCGGTCGAACCACAGCGCGATGGTCGGCTCTTGCTCCCCGTTGCGCTGCTTGTGGCAAAAGAGAATCGCGTCCGGATCCTCAAGTGTTTCAACTGGGATCTCCGCCTGCGATCCGTGCTTTGCGGCCTCGGCGCGCAGCTGCTCGACCTTCTTTTCCTTCTTCTTGTTGCGCCAGACTTCGATCACTGTGTCCACCATGTCCGTGATCGCGCCCGTACCCTTCACACCCATCTTCCCGTTCGGCTTTTCCTCGGACTCGCCTTTCTTCATGTGGTGCACCAGAACGACGTGCACGTTGAACTCCTTGGCGAAGTCGGTCAGGTCATCCACGAAGTTTTTCTGGGCGTTGTAGTCGTCTTCGCCGAATCCGCACTTGGCCAGGTTGTCGATCACGAACAGCTCAATGCCGTAACGCTTAGCGGCATAGCGGAACACTTCGAGAATCTTGCTGGCCTTGGCTGTGCCAACGGCTTCGAACACCCAGAGCCTTTCGTTAGTCCAGCGAGAGACGTAGCGGATGAACTGCTCGGGTGGATCAGCGCGGCCGCAAAGCTGGCGGAACATGCGCTTTAGCCAGCGCGCCGGCTTGAACTCCATGCTGGCGACACAGGCCCTGGTGCCGCGCGAGATTTCATAGCCCGTGACGTGGCCGACGACTTCGGATTTGCCGTGACCGTTCACGCCGGCCCATACAGACACTTCGCCCAAGCGCAGGCGGATGAACTCCCAGGTCTTCTTCCACGGCAGCTCCATGCCGTAGTTCGTTCCTTCGGTGAACTGCGCGACGATTTCGTTTTCGTAGTCGCTGGCGCGGTGCAGCTCGCTCGGATCCATGGTCTTCGCTTCGCGCATGGCGGCGATCATGGCTTCACGTGGAACACCTTCAATCAAGCATTCGTTCGCGTCTTTCTTCGGCAGACTGACGATGCGGCAACGCTCGGCGCCAAGGCGCTGCACGAGGTCGACAGTCGCCTCCTGCCCAGCCTTGTCCATATCCATCGACAGGAAGATCGCGTCGAACAGCGCGAGGCGGTCGAACTCGTTTTCCACCCACTGCTGCTTGCCCTTTCCGCCGCCGCCGAACGGCACTGATAGCGCATTCAGCCCGTAGGCGTGATAGGCCAACGCGTCAAGCTCGCCTTCGCACAGGATCACGCTGCGCGCCTGCGGCGGCATGGCCTGCCAGCCGAACAAGCACGGCTCCGTGTTTCCCTCGGCCCAGAATTTCTTCTCCGGCGCGGCGCGATACTTCGCGGCGATCAGCTCACCATTGCGCAGGTAGGGGAACATCAGCGCATTGCCGCCGTTCGTGTCTCGCGAGGCGAGGCGGAACGCAGTGATGGTTTCCTGCGGGATCTTCCGTACCTGCGTCAGCCAGTCGGCATGCGCCTGCGAAAGCCTGTGCACACCTTGGCGATCGGGCTGGCGATACGCGGGGCGCGGGTTCTCTATGCGCTGCTCCACGATGCCGAGATGATCCATCGCCTCCTTGCAGGCTTCGAACAGCGAGAGATTCCGCACTGCCATCCATAGCCCGATCAGGTCGCCAGTCTGGCCAGTGCTGAAATCCGACCACACGCCGGCCTTGTCGCCGGACAGATGAACCTTCAGTGACTCCCCTGCCTCGCCGGACACGCTGCCGACTTCCCATTCCTGCCGCGCGCGCTTGCCGTTCGGCAGCAGGATCCGCACGACTTCCTCAACCTCGCGCGACAGACGCTGGGCTAGCTCGGTGGCGCGCATCAGATCGCCACCCGCTTGTAGGACTCGATGGTGTCGAGGTCATCAGACTTGGCCAGGATGCCGAGCAGATATTCCTTCGGCACAACTGGTCGCGCCGCCGCGGTCTTTGCGATCGCGCTCATCACGGCCGCCTTGCCGTGCTCCTTCACCAGCTTCCCGATCAACGAACCGCTGGACTGCCCGAGCAGCGCCTTGCCTGCATCCCACATGGCCTTGTCCGGATCCACTTCCGAACTGGGCGCGCCAGCGCCATCTTTTGCTCTTGCTTCTTCTTCTCTTCTCTTCTCTTCTCTAGTCCGCTTTTTGTCCACTTCGTCTGCGGACTCATTGCGGACAAAAAGCGGACAATTTCTGGAGTCTCTTTTGCGCTTCTGGTCCTCCGCACGACGCTTGCCGCTTTGACCGTTATGCTCTGCAAATTCAGGCATTTGCAGGATGTCTATGCCATCGAATTCGAGCCACTTCACCGACTCCATGGCGCGTGAAAATCCCTGCCAACCGATGATTTGGTCGAGCAGTTCGGGTGTGTAGCCACGAAGCTTGCCGTCACCGGAATGCGTGTCGAACACACTCCACACCGCATGCAGTCCGCCGATTACCCGAAATTTGTCCGATCCAGTTGCGGACATAATGCGGACAGTTTTCGGATGCGACTGCAGGTCGATGCGCATCTTGATCCAATCGCCTGCCATTCAAAGGCCCCTGAGTCTTAGCAATCGGAAGGCCGTAGTTACCGCACAGGCTGGAACGATCCGCCGGCAGTAAGCCCCGATCAGCACGCGCTTGATCCACGTGCGGATGCCTAGAAATTGAACCGCGAACCCCGGCCGTCTAAGCACGGTTGTCCAGTCGGGAGCTACCCGGCTGTGAGGGGTGCGGTATTCGTTCAAGCGGCGGACTCCAGCGGTAGCTCAGCCTGCGCGCGGCGCTGTGCCCGATCCTTGGCCGCGTGCGCGTCGAGATGCGCCTGGGCGGCGTCTACGTCGGCCTGTGTGTATCCAGCCTGCGAGTGCTCCAGCACCTCGCGTATGCGCTGCAGGTTCCGTGCGTGCCCCACCGAACGGACTTGCCCCGGCGAGTGGCGGATAACCATGCTGGGGAGGCTCATGCTGCGATCCTCCGGAGCGTTTCGTTTACCGCCCGCATTTCGCCGTGAATGCCGGCGACTTTGAATCGCAGGCGGAGCATGGTTTGGTCGCCGTGTATGCCGTGCTTGCCGACGTGGCAGGATTCGCAGACGGCAACCGTGGTGTAGTGGTCGCCCTGAACAACGTGGTGCGCGATGCTCGGCGCAGGCGCGTCACAAAGAACGCATGCAACAGATTTCACTGCGGCCATGTGCTCCGATTCGGCCGTCGTTATGCGCGCGGCGTTCTTGGTTCTCACGTTACGCGGCTTCCGCGTCGTCGAATATGTCGACTTGGCTTGCTTCCTTGAGCGCGCCAGCTACTGCTGCCTCAAGGTTCCTCACGGCCTGCTTGTAGTAGCTAGCCTTGAGTTCGGCGCCGATGCCAAGACGCCCAGCCATAACGGGGACGTAAACCTCGGATCCAACACCCATGAATGGTGTGAAAACTTTCTCGCCGACGTTGCTGCGCATCTGGACAACGCGCTCAATCACATCCAACTGCAGAGGGTGGACGTGCTTCTCGTCGTCCTCATCCTTCGATGCCTCGTAGGGAAGAACGCGGCCGAGACGGATGTCGTCCCATATGGACGATGCGTAGCGGCGCCAGATCCAATGCGAGAATCGGTTCTGCTTCTGGTCGCCGACGAATCCGCGCAATGCGCGCACATCGCTTGGCATCTTGGAATCGTCGCCGGAATAGGACAGGAAGCCCACCGGGTTTGCCACTGGTATACGGTTCTCTCCGCGCTTGCGAAAGACGATTAGGTAGTCAGCTGAGGCGACGCCACACATCACAGAATCTTCGACCGCAGTAGCGTGCGCCAGATTCTTTTGCATCGTCCTGCGGCGAACGCCTAGCGGCTCCTTCCAGATCGCATGCCGTGCCACGAATTCGAACCCATGCTTGGCATGTAGGCGAATGATGTCGCCAGGGAAGTCCGTGTAGCTATCGAACTGGCAGTTACCGTTAGGCACATCCATGCAATGCACGGCAGTGCATCGGCCCGGCATGGTCAGTCTCGCAAGCTCTCCGACAACGTAATCGTAGTGCTCGAAAAACTGGTTGTAGTCTCGGCAGTTTGAAAGATCACGCTCATCTGAGCTGTAGTTGTATAGCCCGCCGAACGGGGGGGAATACACAGATAGGTGTATCGATTCTGACGGGAGTCCCTGCATCACCTCTATGCAGTCACCGTTGTAAATCGCATATCTCGAAGTGACTACCTGTTCATTCACAGCCACGATGGAACCTCCAAAATGTTGTTGGCCTTGCGGTTCATTTGCACGCCGATCGCGTTGTTCATTTCAGCCACAAGGTGGCCGAACATTTGCTGTGCCTGGATCGCCTTGCGCTCTTGGTTTTCAATGACGCGTTCCTCGCCAGCGGTATGCACGATGTCAACGCGAACAGGATTAACCTGTCCGAAGCGGTAGCAGCGGCGAACCGCTTGGTAGTACTGCTCGTAGGAGTGCGACGGGAAGTAGGTCATGTGCGCGCATTGCTGCCAATTCATTCCGAGCCCGCCGATTTTTGCCTTGGTGACCAGCTTCTTAATCTGGCCTTCGGCGAAGGCAATGAATCGTTCTTCCTTCACTGCATCCTTGTCTGAGCCAGAAACTTGTACTGCGCCAGGCACGAGTTCCTCTAGCAAATCACCCTCTTCGTTTAACTGGCACCACATGATTGACGGCTGGTCATGCGCGCAAAGCTCAGCAACACGCTCGCAGCGTTCGCGCACGGTGCGCTTCTTCTCTTCGCGTTGCTCTGGCAGCGTTGCGGCTGGCAGGTTGAACAGCATGCCGTTCGCGAGAGACTTCGCGTCCACAAGGTGACGCTGTTCAGTCAGTTCAGGAAGTATGAATCGGCCATCATCGAACCCGAGGTCGGAAGGCTTGCGAAGCGCACGAGCCCAGGAACATACCCAGCGCCAGAATGGCAACTCAGCGTGCCCCTTGAATCTCCACTTCGGTGCCTCGCCATAGTGGCGGCGTGTCGCGCTGTTGTTCAGATCGTTCTTGAAGAAGCGATTGAGCATGTCCATGAAGCCCATGTAGCCAAGGGCTTCTGATGACGTGCCAAGCTCGATATAGTCGTTCGGTGCGGCAGTCGCCGTTTCCAGCAAGCGATACGGCACCTTGCGCATGAAGTCGGTTATCTGCGACTTGATCGCGCCATCGAAGGATTTCAGGATGGACGATTCACCGCAGATGACGCCGGCAAACTGGCTTGGGCAGAAGTGCTGCAGGCGTTCGTAATTCGTGATGATGAACTTGCCGGAATAGGCGCCATCGCTGGATCGTTGTGTCTCGACTCCGATCTTGGCGGCCTCGCGAATCGTCTGCGCTGCTACAGCCAGTGGCGTCAAATACAGCACAGGCTTGTTCGTGTGCTCGATGACGTTCTGCCCCCAGGTGAGTGACTGGAACGTCTTGCCCAATCCGCAATCTTCAAACAGCGCTGCGCGCCCCTTGCGTACCGCATAGCAGACCATTGCCTGCTGAAAGTCGAAGAGCTGCGCCGGCATGAACGTTGGCTCGAAGCCATGGTCGGCGCCTTCATGTAGCTTGGAGCCGAGAAAATCCGAATATGCGAGTTGAGCACTCACGCGCAAGCCTCCCGATACATCCGCCGCGCAGCCTGCACAGACGGGTGGAGCAGCGCGGAAGCAAATCCGATGACGGCTGCGATCGCGTCGACGATGGCGGCGAAGACTGCGGCGGCGGATTTGCGCGAGGTCATGCCGACACCTTTGACTGCCGCCACGCATCCCGCGCCGTGCGGAAAACCTGCCAGCGGTGCTCGCAGTTGATCTTCCAGCGCAGCTCCGCCACGTCGTGCTTGTCGCTCGGCGCGAGGTCGTTGCGGATCACGTTGGTCGCGTAGCGCACGAGCGCCCACGCGAGGGACAGGAGGGCTTTGGCGGCGGTTGCGCGGCTCATTTGCCTGTCCTTGAGTTCGACACCCATGCCGGCACCTACCAGTTGTTAAGCAATGAAGAAAAAGACGCCCGCGCGCAAAAGCCCTTTCCTGTAGTCGCGTGCGTCATGGAATCAGCCCCTGCCCTTTCGCGCTTCGTAGCGACTGCGCGCTTCGTCGCAGATCACGGCAAGCAGCCAGACAATCGCCAGCGCGAGGAACCACGGCAGGGAGGCGAGGAAGGCGGCGAGGTAGGCCATTTAGGCGGCTCGGCGTTTTGTGGGCTTTTCAGCGGCGCCGAACACATCGGGGCGCAGATCATTGCGCGTAACTCTGCCGCCGGCATGCTTGACGATACGGTCACACAACCCCTTCTCGCCAACACTAGCCCTTCGCCTGCCGGTTGCTATCTGATAGAGATAGTCAGTGGATGTGCCGGCATCAGCGGCCAGTTTCTTGGCCTTAGCCGAATCGGAAATGTACGCAACAAGAGCGGGGATTTCGTTCATGGCCGTAATGGTTGCATATTGCTAGGACGTTTGTCTAGCACCATGCGAAAAATCATTTTCTAGCATCCCGCTTGACAACTCCTAGCGACGTGCTAGATACTCCTTTCCACGCCGCCCACCGCGGCACCGGGAGCAGACAGTGAGCGAGCAGACGAAGGTTGATGTGTTGGCGGTGATAGCGGACGCAGAAGCGCAGGCGCTGGTGGATGGTCGGCCACTCCACGCGATGGACCATTCCGCAGCCCGCGCCGCCGTGATAGAGCTGATCGAGGCGGCGAAAGTGTTGGCGGCTGGTATCGAATTCCGCATTGATGATCCGCGCGCCACACAGCTGGATCGGCTGCGCTCCAGTCTCGCCCGCTGCGGAGGTGCCACATGAACTCCCCCGGCGCCCTCCCCCTGCTGTTCATGCTGGCCTTCACCGGCTCCGATCCGTACCGTAGCCGCGACCTCGACACCGGCCCGATCCTCGACAAGCTGCGCGAGTGGTCCGAGGACGAAACGCAAATGTGCGAGTGGTTGGAGTCCTCCGACTACGTGCCACCGTTTGCCGCACTGGCAAAGCTGATCAGCACGCGCAACGGTAGCGATGAACAGCTCATGGCAATCTCCGAGCTTCGCGACCATGCCCGCGCGTCATTCGTTGACGACGACGAAAACGCAATGGCTGCTGCCGATGCGCTCGACCAAGAGTCACGCGACAACGCGGCGGATGCTTACGCCGACAGCATGGGGGACTTGTGATGAGCGCGCCTGGAACCGCAGTTTTCATTCGGAAGCTAGCCGACTGGCGCAGTGACGCTCGTCTCTACAAATTATCGCCGCCGATGCACGCCGAAGAGTGTTTCGATGGAGCTGATCGCGACTGCATGCGCGATTACGTCATCGTCTCCGCAGTGCTAGCGCCGTATAGCGGACCGGAAACCTATATCTTCCCCGCTGCCGAAGATGGCCGCGCACTGAGCATGTTGGAGATGTCCGGCAGCTTCAAGGGCGCGCTGGATCACGCGCAGGCCCTAGCCAACGCTGGCTATTTGATCGCACCCCAACTACCCGACTGCAGCGGCTGCCGCGAGACGCTCGCCGGCGAAATTGTTTGCTGCCAGGAGAAACCATGATGAGCGCAACCATCTTGAGCATTACGGAGCATCTGAGCCGCCGCATCTTCGGTGTGCGCGAGACGCCGGAGCAGCAGGCCAATCGACTGGTGAAGAAAGAGCTGCGTAAATGCCATCCGATGATCGTCGCCCAGGCTCAAGCACGCGCCGGCCGCCACGTCCGCAATGGCTACGCGGTGAGTTACGCCGTCGACACGGTGTGCAAGTGGGCGCGATCGCAGACGCCGCCAAATCCTCCATTCGCCGCATGAGCCCAGGAGTCGCCGACATGTGCCAAGTCCAGAAAGCCGTTCGCAGGTACTGCCGCAAGTTGGAGTTGTCGTTTGTGCAGACCGAGGCCGTCGCCGATCACGCGATGCACGTCCTGCGCACTGATGGCGCCTCCGAAGCAGTCAAGCAGGCGAAGGCCAGGGCCGACCGCTACTCGCAACGATTCCATCGCCAGACCCCGCACAAGTACCGCCCCGGCGCGCAGGCGAGCGCGTAACCACTCTCAGGACTGACATGGCTACCAAGACAAAGAAAGCGGCGAAGCCCGAGGCGGCGCCGAAGCAGGAAGTGATCATCGCCTACAAGGGCTTCGGTCCTGACTGGAAGTGCCGCACGGACTCATGCCCGGATGGATTCTTGTACGAGGTCGGAAAGACCTACGAGCATGCCGGCGCAGTCCAAGCATGCAAGGCTGGCTTCCACGCCTGCGAATATCCGCTGCATGTGCTGCGCTACTACCGGCCAGGAACTTCGCGTTTCGCGATTGTTGAGCAGTCAGGCACGTTGGCGCGCCACGACGACGACAGCAAGATTGCTAGCTCGCGCCTGACGGTGAAGGCAGAACTGAACCTGCCGGGGCTCATCAAGGCCGCGATTCAGTACACGATGGATCGTTGCACGCCAGCCAAGGGCGCGCAGACGGATGCGGACAAGACTGCCGTTTGCACCAGTGGCGCGAACAAGTCTGCCACGGCGAGCGGCTACTCCGGCGCTGCCACGGCGAGCGGCAACTACGGCGCTGCCACGGCGAGCGGC
>ERZ869921.702-NODE-702-length-17265-cov-4.274898_pt1 | contig 17265 bp, 32 predicted proteins | sample MGYA00579310_ERZ869921 | MGnify/ENA primary metagenome ERZ869921 (study PRJEB32216, sample SAMN09231816) | wastewater metagenome | place: USA: Maryland | collected 2016-06-21 | study: EMG produced TPA metagenomics assembly of the PRJNA472060 data set (Reclaimed...
GAAGGTGAAGGGTCCAGGATTTTCATAGCCTTCCCACCAGACCAACTCCCCGTGCCCTGGCGTGTAAGGGCTACCTGGATAGTGTTCGACTTCTCCGATGTGAATATTCTCCCCGGCCCTTCCCCGGCATACATTGCTCTGACACCCGTCCCTCGGGGTGCCGTACTGACCTTCAACATGTGGGGCGTGCTCCTGCATACTATTGCAGGAGTGCATCGATCCGCTCCACACAAAGAGATTAATTTTCGCGGACATCTCAGGCCACCTCCTCGCCCTCATAATAGATCGGATACTCGCCGGAGAATACCCGGAGCCATGCTCCCTGAGCAATCAGGTCGGGAGAGAGCTGGATTTCGTCTCTGGCTATCTGTATCGCCTGCTCATCATTCTCGGCTTCGATGTCGTACATTTCGGCATCGGTTTCAATTGTGTAGGTGGCCATCTCAGGCCACCTCCGCCACATATCCTGATCCTGCCAGAGCCCTATTCAGCCCGGCCAGGTCGCCCTCGGCGACTCCGTCCAGGTCTGGGCAGTCCGCCCAGCTCTCCAGGGTCGCGATCATCTCATTCCAGCTCTCTGTTTTCTGATGCTCATTTCCATCTGTAATATGGTACATTTTCCTCAACCTCTTACATTCCAATATATACTGATATACATGCTGAGTATATAAGCCTATCGGTATATACTCAAACCTCTTTTCGCCACCCTCCACTCTCCTAGCGAAAGCTATATATCTGCATGATGCATACGTATCTGACATGCAGAAGGATGTAGTCGAAAGGGCGCAGGAAATCTATGCCTCCACCGGGAGGCCCTGCGCGAGCAGCGAGGCCCTGAACCTGCTGCCTGAACTGATAGAGACGATCAGCACCCTCCGGTCTCCGGAGGAGGCAATAGCCGCCGCCTTTGGCCGGCAGATCAAGGAGCGGAACAAGATGTTTTGGGCGGAGGAGGCAGTGCTGGCCGCCAGGATCGCGCTGAAGAAAAAGGAGGGCGAGCTAATGCTCTCCGGGGCCATCATAGGGAAGAATGCCGAGACCAGGGACGCACAACTCGCGAACGGCACCAGTGCCGAGCGGGCCGCCCTGGAGAGGGCGGAGGCGGAGAAGAGGGCGGCCCAATTGGCCTACGACTGCGCGAGCCTGGTAGTAGACTCGCTGAAATGGAGGATCAGGGCGGTGGAGGCGGGGCTATGAAGCGCTCCCGCGAACAGATCACCCGCGACATCCTGGCCCTGCTGGCCAGGGAAGGGGCGCAAGGGAAGACTCAGATAGTGTACGGCTGCGGCCTGGCATTTCAGCCAGCGGGAGGGTATCTGGCAGATCTGGAGGCTGGCGGGCAAGTGGTCGCGATCGCCCACCCAGCCAACGGGCGACGCCACTGGCATATCACCGAGAAGGGCCGGACCACCCTGAGGCACCTGGCGGCGGTGATGAGATGAAGTCTCAGATGACACTCGACGAGAAGCTCGATTGGTGCGGCCTGCCGCCAGAAGAAAGGATGCGGAGAGCGGTTCCTCCGTTCCGGCTCTGGTGCGACAAAGGAACGTACAAAAAAAGCCACCACCGGACCACATTCGACGTCCGAGAAGAAGATGCGCTCGGCCGACCACTGGACAGTTTCACCGTCAGAAATCAACGGCTCACTGCGGTCAAGGACGGCAAGGCAATCCACTTCTACGAATGGTCGTGCAGTTGTGGGCAGGAAAATTGCCGTCATATCATGGCTGCAAAAAAAATCTATTTCACCGAATGGAAGAAAAAGAAAGATGCGGAGGCGTGGCTCCTTGGAAATGATCCATCATATTTGACGCCGAAAATGGCGGCGGCTGGATATATCTCATGGGGAATGGGTGCGGCTCTAGCGAAAAAGGAGGGATTGCTCTGAGGTTGGTTGTGTGGTATCTTGCGCTGGCTCTCTGGCTAGGGATCATAGCCCTGGCGCTCTGGCTGGTGCCAGGGGAATGCGTGGAGCTGCAAATCTCCGGGAATGCGACCGGCACCGGCATGCACATCCTGGAAATCGGGAACAACAGCAGCACCATCTTACTGGAGAATGTGAGCCAGTGGGATGTGGTGACGTGCCCGAATACCCACTTGACTGAGATCCGGAGGGAGCTATGAGAGGCCTGCTGCTAGTCGCAATCCTGATAGGATCTGCTGGCGCGGTCGACCTCGCCCCCGGCGGCCATCCTGCCCTGCCGGCCATGACATTCCCGACGATCAATCCCTCCTCTGGCCTGCCCTATCCTCTCGGCATGTGCGCCGATGGATCGGCTCAGCTTTATGCCGACTATCAGGCCGCCGGCCTATCGCCGGTCCTGATGCAGTCTGCCTACCATATGTGGGTGGCCGTACCGGACGGCGACAGATGGCTGGCGGTGGACAGCTACTGGGGGCCGGTGGTAGATGATGTGTATTACCACGGGGAAGTGGTCAGATGAAAGAAATCTGCATCAGCCAGCTTCGCATGGCCCGATATGATGAGCTGCTCAGGCAGGCAGAGGACCTATGGCGAAAGGAGCGGGCACAACGGGTGCCGGTGGAGGACGCATGACGACTGTTCGCGAGATCCTGGTCCGAGGGCTTCAGGAGATGGGGGCCGACGGCCTGTGCTGTCCAGAGGAGCGGTGCGGCTGCCCCATAGATGAGCTGGTGCCGTGCTGGGACTGTATAGATGTAGATCGGTGCCTGGCGGCTAGGTGGATCGAGCCAAAGAGCGATTCCTCCGAATATGATGACGAATTCCCGGAAGGGTACTATCGGGTGATCGCATGATCCCATGTGCTCATGCCCTCCCGGACGCCGGATGCCGCCTCATGCCCCTCTGCACCAGCGCGCTCCCTGGTGCCGGCGTATCGATTGAGGAGCAGGACTGCTATGAGCCGGCCTGCCTGTGGGAGGTCTATCAGGCCAACCAGACATATGAGGCCTGCTGTGCCTGGCTGAAGCATCGGGCGTACTGCCATGAGGAATGATCTGGTGAGCCTTCGATCCTCCCGCGCCCACTACTCGGCGGTCTATTGTGGACGAGGCCCCCGCGGTCACGTAATCCTGAGAGATGTGGCCGGGCCAGCCGGACCTCTTCAGGACCACATCTGGGTCCGGCCCGATCACTGGTGGGCAAGGAGACCGCATATGGCCGGGGATCTGGTGGAATTTATCGCGGCAGTTGAGCCGTATTGGAGAGAGGACGGGAGCAAAGAGTTTGGACTGTTCAAGTGCAAGGTGATAGAATGAAATATTATACGCCAATTAATGTTATTATGTATATATTTTACTGGGTGGCCCGGCCATGAGCGGCCAGGCAACTGCTGATGAGGTCATCTCCGCCCTGCTGGCTGACAGGGACCGGATGCTGACAGAAATCGCTGGCCTCAGGACGCAGGTTGCTGACCTTCGCCGGGCGATAGAGTTGGGCCGGGAGCTGGTCGCCACGATGGAGGGGCAGGGGTGAAGGTGCTGGTGGCGTGTGAGTTTTCCGGTGTGGTCCGGGAGGCGTTCCGGGCGCGGGGTCACGATGCAGTGAGTTGCGATCTGCTGCCCTCGGAGCTTCCCGGCCCCCACATCCAGGGAGACGTACTGGGGCACCTGGACGAAGGCTGGGATCTGATGATAGCATTCCCGCCATGTACTCATCTTTCGTGGGCCGCGGGGGGGCGCCTGAATGAAAAAAGGGCAGACGGAAGAACAGAGGCCGCCATCGATTTTGTCCGAGCGCTCCGAGCCGCGCCTATCGCCCGGATGGCCATCGAGAATCCGCGGGGCGACCTCTGGCATGCCCTGCGCCGGCCCGATCAGGTGGTTGAACCCTATATGTTCGGGGATCCATGGAAAAAGGCGACTTGTCTTTGGCTCTATAATCTGCCTCGGCTTGTTCCGACCAATATTGTGGCTCCTGGAGGGAAATGGGTGGACGCAGGGGAAAAGGTGGGGCAACGGAGGGGCAAGCACAGATCGTCCAAAGAGCGGTCCAAGACCTTTCCGGGAGTGGCTGCGGCTATGGCAGAGCAATGGGGGGCACTATGAGCCCCAGGACACCCGCACAGGACCGCATCCTGGCCTTGCTCGACCGATCGGGCACCACCTACGAGGAGCTGATGAGGCTGACGGGCATGGTCCGATCTGGCGTCCAACGGGCCTTGCTGGCCCTTGAGAGGCAGAAGAAAGCCGAGCGGATCGTCATAGGGCCTCCGGCCCGCCGCCGGGGCAAGCATTGGGATGAACGGGTCCGGGCTCCGAGGGTGGTGTGGCGGAAATGCCAGCCAGAACAGTGACCGAGGCGGAGGCCGCCAGGCGAGCCCGCGAGGTTGCCGAGGTCCGGGCCTATCTGGAGAGTCATCCGGGGGCAAGGTCTTTTGACGTCCAGTTGGAATGTCATATGACTGCCTGGCACGCGGCGGAGTGCATGAGGGGGGCGCGAGGGGCCGGGCAGTAACTATTTTTTAGATGAGATAATTGTACTATATTGTTATACCGATTTGTAATAATCAGGCTTATATAGGGTAAGTAACTATCCTCTTATCATGGCTAAAGATACTGTGACCGTCCCTCTAACTTTCACCAAAGAGGAACATGCTCGTCTAGCCTATATGAAGGCTGGCATGGGGTTGACGTGGGAAGAGTTTTTCACGAGACCATATGAAAAGAGCGCGCCGAAGGTTGCCGCCCTCGGCGAAAAGGAAAGGAGTTGATATAATGAGCGCGCCGAAGGAATATAAATATTGCTATGACATGGGCAAGATCATAATATCCGATCCGGATGATGAGCAGCTCTCAAGCGATCTAGTTTGCGATGGGAATTGTGAGAGGTGCTGATGAAAGATATTCTCTTCGAGAACTGCCCGCCAGAGATGAGAGACCTTCGCATATGGGCAGTCTGGAGAGCGGTCAAAGACGGCGACCGCGTAAATAAGCTGCCCTGGAGACCGGATGGGGTAGGAAAACTGTCTTGGAAAAATTCTCTAAACTGGCTCAGCTTTGAGGAAGCGAAAGAACTTTTTCTGGCTGGAAAAGAACTGCCCGCGCATAAAGGGACGCATTTCGACGGAATCGGGTTCTTTGTCCCTGAGCGGTTTTCAGATGATCCGAGCATAACGGTTTTCGACTTAGATGGCGTTGCAATAAAAAACGGGACGCTGCCTGATAACGCACGCCTCATCCTCGGCAGGATCGATAGCTACAGCGAATTAAGCCCGTCCGAAACTGGAATACACACAATATCCCTTTCAGGAAATTTAAAGGGCAAAAGCAACCTAGGAAAAAAAGACATCGGTGGGCAGGAGATCGAGGCATTCGTCCACATGCATTTCGTGACCTTCACGGGATGGCGATTAGACGAATACCCGACAGATGTCAAAGAGCGGACAAAGGAAACCACCGCGCTATATGAATCACTCGATGGGGTGAAAGAGTCCAAAGCCCCTGCTAAGCCGATTATAGTAGACGACCGCGCCAGAAGATATGCCGAGAAGGCGCTGGAGAACGAGATAGCTCTGGTCAGGCAGGCGTCAACAGGATCGAGGAATAATACGCTCAATGCCGCGGCTCTCAAAATTGGGCGATTTGTCCCGAAATGGATAAGCGAATCCTCGGCAGAACGCGACCTGATAAGGGCCGCCATCTCAGTGGGCCTCGATGAAAATGAAGCCCGCGCAACAGCCAGAAGCGGCATGAAGGCCGGGATGAAAGAGCCCAGCGACCCGCCTATCCGCGAAGAGGAGATGTCCTTTGCCGATGCATTGCTGTTGGCCCAGGACCTCAAAGATGCCGGAAAATTAAAAGAAGATCCTGGGATGCCATACGTGGCTAAGTATGTCCGGGCATTGGCAGTCGTTAGAGAAAAGGATAGGGCAGAATTCGAGAGGGTCAGAGCCAGTCTAAAAAAGTCCGGCTGCTCATTAAAAGATCTTAAAAAATCTTTGGACGAAAGCACGCCAAAAGAGATCAAACAGATTAAAATAATAGAAGAGCCCCGCGCGCCTCCGAATATTCACGACCGGGCCATAGAAATTTTGACCACTGGAAACCCTCTTTGTGAAATAGCAAATTGCTGTGGGCGGATGGTGCTTGGGGCGGAGAAGGCATTCAAAAAACTGATATGCTGCGTGGCCGTGCAAGATGTCAAACAATCGGCGGGCCTCCACCCGAAGCTAAATGGAGAATCTGGCGGCGGCAAAACATGGGTCATCTTGTCATTTGCTCATCATCTGCCTAAAGAAATGGTCATCAAGGGATCGATGAGCAGCAAGGCGGGGTTCTACCACAACGACGGGAACAGGGTGCTTAGAATTCTTGACGACTACCAGGCCGGGAATGAAGACCTGGATACGATGATCAAACAAACATCATCGACTTTTCATGAATGCTACGAGCACAGAACCGTGGTCAACCAGGCCCCGATGGTCCTCACCATCGGATCTGAGCAGACCTGGGCCATAACATCAGTGGACAGTTCGCAGGACATCCAAGTGCTGAACCGACAGATCCCCATTAACGTCAACGACAGCGAATGCCTAACCAGGGAGGTCAACCAGAAGACCATTGAGCGGTATGGGAAGGGAGAGCAACAATTCCCGGAGGACGAAAATGTGGAAGTCTGCCGGGAAATGTGGAGGATACTCCGGGAAGAGGGCTATATCAATGTCAGGGTACCTTTCTGGAGCCGCATCGAGTGGCTGGATACCAGCAACCGCCGCAACCCTTCCATTTTCATGGACATGCTGATAGCTCAAACGGCGATGAATAGATTTCAGAGAGAGAAAGACGAAGACGGATTTTATCTCGCGACTGAAGAGGATTTTCAGGCGGCCAAATCTCTATTCACTGACAACGACGCCGAGGAGCTTGTAAAGCGCCTCACGAAGAGAGAGAGAGAATTCGCCGAATTGCTCCTGGCGAGCCCTGCCGGATTAACCCGCGGGCAGGTGGCCGAAGCAATGAACGTGTCGGTGAACAGGATAACGCAATTGGCAAACGGCGAGAGTGGGAAGGGCGGCCTCTCCCAGAAGCTGCCGGGGTTTGAGATCGAGGATATAACCGACACCACGCGGATGAATGAGGAAGAAAGCAGATCGATCAGAAAAACGGTCTACGTCCTGAAGGGATATAATAAGCTCTCTGGCTTCGATGCCGTAGTAAAATTGCACGATAAGGACGGTAAGGATGGTGTAAGCCCGATAGTAAGGAAACCAAAAAAAGAAGAAAACGATAAGAAGAGAGAGAGAGAGAGAGAGAGAGATACTAAGAGTAAGGGAGATAAGGGCAAGGAGAGAGAAAAAGAAAAAAATTTTTCTTCGAACGAAAAAATTATTTCTCGTTCATGCCCAGATGAAAAACCTTACTCTGGAGAGGAAACGATGGCAGTGGACGGAAAAACCGACCTTACGGGAAAGCTTACAGAACCTTACGGGCCTTACACCTTGCCCACTGATAGCGAAAAAGAAACCTTACGCCCTGATCAGGAAGCTTTTCTGGAGAGGATATATAGTCGCGCAAAGTCCCTGGGATCGAATCCAAGCGCGTTCGAATTAGGTATCGGATGCAAGGGAAATGGGCAGGATATACCTCTGAAGCTGATCAAAGAATGGCTTAAAGGGGAAAGTATAGCAAAACCTATAAATACCAATACTCACACATAAGAAGCCATGCAAGCAAAGATCAAGTCCGAGAAAGTGCTGATCCGGGGCCAGAAATTCCGGAAGCTGGTGGCATTCGAGGGCATAGCGAAGCGGAGCGAGCTTCCGGTTGAATATTTGCCAGACTTCAATTGGTCCGACTACCCCGGCCCGGAGTTCGCCCTGTCCGATGACGGATTATCTCTCCGGGCAATGCTGCCCCGCGAGTGCGGATTGCCTGCGCAAGACGTGCGCGATAATCTGATCTACACCGGGGCGGAGTTCTTGTCCATCGGCAAATCGCTGCCCGAGCAGGACTTCCAGGCCCTGCTGAAGTGGCTCAGGATCTGCGGGGCCAGGCTCGCCAAGATCAACAAGCGATTGGCCGCCGAGAACGCCGGCTGGGCGGGAGAAGAGGAGCATGCCATATGAAACAGTCTACTATCGCGATTACTGACGAGCAGGCCGCCTGGCTGGCGGCTCACCCAAAAATCAACCTCAGCGGATTAGTCCGCGAGGCCATTGACAAGGAGATAGAGAAAAATGACAGAAGATGAGGTTGCCGCCCGCAAGCGGCTGATAGAAGAATCGATGCCGGACATCCAGGAGAAGGAATCATGACCCTGGCAGACGACGTGCCTCCGGAGGCCTGCCTGGCCATGTGTGCCGAGGTCATCATCGATCATGTCCGGGAGATGACAGCGGCCATGCCCGGAGTAGACGACGGGCCGGAGGACCTGGCCCGGAAATATGCCATCCTGGGAAGAGCCCTCAGAGGAATCCGCGAATACAGCAAAGAGGGGCTGAAGGCCGTGCAGATAGGCAGCGACAGTGCCGCATTCCTGATGATCGAGAGCGGCAAGCATAAGCCGCTCAGTGAGTTTGGTGATGTGGAAATGAAAATATCGGTAGACGGGGGATCGACAGTGGAAACGACTTTTGGAAAATTTCAAGAAGCAGCAGAGAAGATCATCGGAGGCGAGTAGATGGCTCCACCAATCACCGACGCCGAATTCCGGAAGGCCATAGATCTGCACGCCCTCTCCGCCGGGCTCACAGTCTCCTGGGGAGAGCAGGACGGGAAGAAGAGGGCGCTGCTAGACCCTGGGGGGGTCGTCGCCTGTCTGAAGGACGGGGCGATTGCCTGCAATAGCACCACCACGAGGGACGCTCTCAGACTCCTGATAGTCGAGATGAGGTCAGCGGCAAAAGAAGAGGCCGAAAGCGCGAGGAGATCTAACGTCCCTGCCAGGCGGGATGAGGCAAAAGGCGACGACTTCGACCTCGACCGATGGCGAAAATCCCAGGGGCAAAGCTATCAGGTGGCTGGGAAGGAAGCACCGAACGCATTTTCGGTGTCTGGCGCTGCCAACAAGCAGGGCCTATGCACTCAGATCATGGACGCGGGCAGGTCGCCGACTCTCGTTTGGGGGCATGTCAGGGTCACTGACCCGCGCACGGGCCAGTACAGAGAGGACCGGGTCAGCCACGAAAAGGAGACATTCTGCCTACTCAAAGCCTGGGAGGACGCCTCAGCGATGCAGAGGAAGATGCCAGGCCTGATCATCGGTATCTGTGAAAGCAATATGCCGGAGCTAGATCCTGAGAAGAGAGTCAAGGGGATGCCCGCCGGCCTGTGGCTGACCATGCAAGTGATGAGGTCGTGGAGCATGGCTGACAGAGACGCGGTGACAAAAGCAGAACGCCGAGCCCAGCTCAAGCTCATGAACCGGGAGTGGAGAGACGAGGGAGAGATCTCCCTGGAGAGCGAGGAAGAGACAGCAGTCCGGGAGGCGAGAAGATGACGCTCCCGCCCTGTCCTCACAGATCGCCCTGCAAGTACGGGCTATCGTGCTCGAAAAAGAAGATAGTGCTCTCGGAGGCGGATGCTGAGGTCTACTGCCGGGCCATGTGCTGCCCGGGAGAGAAGGCATGAGCAGCGACATCTGCATCCACCGCGCCCCAGGCACCTGCTGCCCGGAGCCGAGCTGCGACCATGGGTGGCACGGATCAGTCCGGAGCAGCCGACGCGAGGCGCGAGCTGGCCTGGTTTGCGAGGGCTGTGGCGCGGCCTGCAAGGACTGTCGGAGGCCTGCATGAGCAAGCGGAAAGGGCCGAAAGGCTACAATCCAGTGGCCGCCGCAATCGCAAAGCAGAAGCGAGAGCAGGGAAGGGAAGTGGAGTCAGTATCTCTGTTCTCCAGAAAGGTGCTCAGGGGGCTGCACCTATGAAGCTGATCGTGACCATGGACAGCAACGAGAAGCCCGGCCCCAGGCCCACGGCTCTGGCGAGGGCAATCGGCGCCGACCCCGCCTACGAGCTGGCCGGATTCGCCGAGCTGCCAGTGGATCTACAGATCCGGCTGCCCGGCCACTGCCCGGAGCACTGCGAGAATGCCAAGGGCTGCGGCACTGTGGAGAAATCCAAGTGCGGCCAGTGGATCAGTGAGCGGGTCGTCAATGTCGAGCTGAAGGAGATCGATGATTTTTGGGCCAGTAAGAGCACCGGGCATCTGGGCCAGCAGCTCATAGAAATGATTGCCGCGGGCCAACCAGGACTCGTGGCCGTGTTCGGTGGCCTGGCCGAAGTTCTTCGGGAGGTTCCGAAGGTAAAGAGCGCCGACAATCCTTCCGGAATGCGCAAGGCCCAGGCCCGCTCACAGATGGACATCCAGGCAGATGTGTCCACGGCGCGGGCCTTCTGCGCAGATGCAGCGGCGGCCAATGTGCCTGTCCACTTCCTGGCCGCCAATCATCAGCAGTCTTTTGGCTGGGTCCTCTCCTATGCCAAGCACATCCTGGGTAGCCCCAACTTGGCCTCCTGGCTGCCCAGGTTCCCCGTGGAGCCGCGAGGGTATGCCTGTCTCTGCTCAGTGCCAGGGATAGGGGATGTAGCGGCCAGGGGGCTCCTGAGGGCCTATGGAGGCGTTGGCCAGATTGCCAACGAGGCGAAGTTCAATCCAGAAGCTCTGGCCCGGTGCCAGGTCAACGGGAAGGCTATGGGAAAAGCAAAAGCAGGGAAGCTGATAGAGGTGCTAGGATGAGTCCAATGGAGGCGGCGGAAGAGCTGCTTGATGCGGAAAAGCAGAAGAATCGCGGGCCTATGTGGCTGTCCGGGGCCGCGATGCAATTGCTGCCGGGCCTAGTAGCGGAATGCAAGCGGCAGCAGGAGAGAGCGGAGAAAGCCGAGGGTGCCGCGCAAGAAATGTGGAACGCCCAGCACACGCTGGAAGCCGAAGCCGCCCGGTGGCAGGTGGTGGCGCAGGAAGAGCGCAAGCAGACAATCATGGCCACGTTCGCCCGCCCGCCTGGGTGGAGCGATGAGCAGGTAGAAAAGGAATGCTCTGGTCGGGCCGCCGCATCTCTTGGCCAACCAAAAGCCTGGCTGATTGATGAGAAGCGAGAGTTGGCGATCGAGCGTGCGGCTGAATTACTGGAAGTGCTACTAGAAGAGCCGCGCGGCAATGAAAAGAATGGCTATGTCGAAGATCTGCCGGTGCTCCGGGCCATGCTGACGGAGGCGAAACAGGAATGAGGCCAAATTGTGATATCTGCTGGGTGCTGAAAATTATGTCCGAGCAGATGGAAGATGCCGAAGATTATTCTCCGGCAGAAAAGAAAATGCTGAGAGAAGATGAGGAGATGAAAATCGCAAAGGAGATCGTAGATCATCATCCGAAAATTCTCTGTGAAATTGATAGGCTGCTAAAGGAGGCGGGCCAATGATCGACATGCAAGCCGCCCGCAAGATCATTGGTGAAATGTCGCCCCTGCCCTGGATAGTCCTTGAAGAGGAGAACGGGCAGATGACGATTATCAGGAACCCCAACCACCCGATACATGCAGATGGCTTAAACGCGTGGGGCAGAAGAGAAGACGCTGAGAGGCCAGATGCGAGAGGAATAGCTTAGATGCGTGCCGAATTTCCGGCTGCTATAGACGAGATCGACCGGCTCATCGATTGCCTGATTGAAGAACGGGCCAGAGGAGAGTTCTATCTCGATATGGTAATGTCGTTGGTTCATGACAACTGCCTGAATACTGATTTAGGCGATCTGTGGCGAAAAGATGAGTATCATGAGCCGTCGTACATAGAAGAATCGGATGCTATGAGAATGGCTCGGCAGCAGCTAGAAGCGGAGGGCAAGATATGACTCCCGACCGCCTCAAGCAATTCCTATCTCTTCTCCCACCCGGCGAGCTGGTGACAGTTCCCGAACTGAAGAAAAAAATCAAGCGCACCAGCATCGAGAATATCAGAGTCTGGCTGGGTGAGCTGGTGGTCGCCGGCCTGGTCGAGAAAGTCGACCTCCCACGGCAGCCGGCGACAAAGCATAGCCCGGCGAGGCGGGCAACCACCGGCTATAAGTTGGTGTGGCAAAAAATTATATAGGAGGTATGACAAATAGCTGACCAATCCACGGCAGGCACTCCGGCCCCCAGTGCCCCTATCCCGGTACAGCGCAAGCCGTCCGGGTGGAGTCCGGAATTTTCAGACGGGGCTATAATAGAATATTCTTGCGGGAATTGTGGCAAAATCGTGTATTGGGCTCTCTGGCGGGCCACATACTGTCCGCATTGCAAGGCACCAATTTTCAATTTCCCCCGCCGCAAGCTGGATGGCCAGTACCGCGGCTGGGCGTACAGGGATCAGGAGAAGGTACAGTATGTCGGACCGGACAGTCGACCTAGATCTGTGGGCAGAGGGAGCCGCGGACCGGCTCCCGGCCATCACAGTCACCCCAAGCGGCCTAAAAATCGAAGGCAGTAAGCCGGAATTTGACCGGCTTTGCCTGATTCTGGGCGGATGGATGAAACCGTGATCGGTGAACATTTCGCTGAAGCCAACAAATTGATTGAATATTCATGAACTATTCGGAATTTCCGAGTGGTTGCGGCGATGATAAGAGGGCGCGAGCCTGAATTGAGCCGAGCGCGATGATTCGGCCGGGGATCTGTCAGCCTCCGGCCCGGCCTCCTCTTCTGCATCAGTCTGCATCATTGCATCAATTGCATCAGGTAATTATGGCATTCGAAAAACTGGCTCCCTACATCGATATTATAGAGCAGGGATTCCAGGCGCGGAAAAGCCCCAGGGTGATAGCAAACGAGCTTGGACAGCCGGGCCTCTACTCTACCATCAACCGCTACAAGGCCGCGGTTTGGGGCATGAAGGACTTGGTTGGCGAGGCGAAAGAAAAGCGAGCTGAGAAACATGATGCCCGCAGAGAAGCCACGAAGGTGGAGATCATAGCCTCTCTGGACCTCATCGAGAAGATGAAGGCCCGTGCTTTTCGGGATTTGGACTGGCAAGCAGGCGATGAATACGACATATCCGGTGAAGATGGAAAGCCCTCTAAGCGAAAAGTGACACCAGGGCAGGCTATAGCCTGGCATGATCAGGCCGCCAACGTGGCAGCAAAGGCCCTGAGGGCGGAACTTGAACTGTCTGGTGACGCTCCCTCGGATGTCAGTGTCACCGTGAAAAATGAAATAAATATAAATGATGTATTAAAAGAGTATTATGGAGCGGAAGACGCTTCAGGCAGCGCAAATCCTGAAGGCAACGATCCTGGACAATCCGTACATTCCGCACAAACCGACTCTGAAGCAAGCCCGATTTCTGACTAATCCAAGGCCTGAAGTCCTTTTCGGCGGGGCTGCTGGTGGCGGAAAGTCTGATGCGCTTCTCATGGGCGGGCTCCAGTGGGTGGGATACCGTGGATATGCTGCCCTGATCCTAAGGACCACATATCAGAGTCTCACACTTCCCGAAGGGCTTATCCCACGGTCACATGAATGGTTAGGCGGCACCGCTGCCAAGTGGAATGAGCAGACCCATACATGGCGATTCCCGGCGGGATCTACTCTCACCTTCGGCTACCTGGAAAATCCTAATGATATCTATCGCTACAAGTCCTCTGCATATCAGTTTATCGGATTCGAAGAGCTGACAGAGTTTCCCAGAGAGTTCGATTACCGCTATCTCTTCAGCCGGAAGAGGAAGCTCAGGGGGTCACCAGTCCCTACCCTGGTCAGATCCACAACCAACCCCGACGGCATAGGGGCTGATTGGGTATACGAACGATTCCAGCCCGATCATCCGGAGAAAAGAGACGCCGGACGAGATTTCATCTCATCCCTACTGGACGACAATCCACACATCGACCAGGCCGACTATGAGCGAGCGCTCAAGAACCTCGATCCGGTGACACAATTGCAGCTCCGGCGCGGTGTCTGGAAAGTTGTCAAAGAGGGCAACAAGTTCAAGCGCGACTGGTTCCGATTCTGCGATTGCTCACCCCAGGGCGGGCGCTCTATCCGCTTCTGGGATCTGGCGGCCACGGAGCCGAAGCCCGGTAAAGATCCTGACTGGACTGTGGGGGCCAGAGTCAAACTCGTAGACGGCACCTACTACATTGAGGACATCCAGCGGTTCCGGGGATCGCCCGGTGAGGTGGAGTCCCGCGTGGCCTCTACTGCCGACATGGACGGCAAAGAGATAGCTATATTCATGGAGCAGGAGCCGGGGGCGAGCGGCAAAATAGTCATAGATGACTTTGCCAGGGGATCTCTCCTGGGCTATGATTTCCGGGGCGTGAAGAGCACCGGAAACAAGGAGATCCGGGCCAACGTGTATTCCGCGGCCTGCTTCAATCGGCATGTGGCGCTGATTAGGGCGGGCTGGAATTCCGACCTCATCAACGAATCTGTCGCCTTCCCCAATCCGAAGATACATGACGATCAGGTGGACGCGGTGGCCGGAGCGATAGCCGAACTGAGCGACGAGCCTGTAGAATGTGGGTGGGGAACATCGAGAATAAAGGGTAAGCGATCATGAGCATCTTAGATAGAATCTTCAGAAAGCAAGCGGCCCCCGCCACGCCCATGCAAGGCCGGACCATGGTCCGGTCACCGCTCCCTCTCGGCTGGATCGATCGCAGTGCGGTTCTCTCGGCGGACCGATTGGCCGCCAATAGGAGCGTCCCCACTGTATTGGAATCACTTCGGGGGATGAGTATGTTCTGTTACGGCGGACTCGATCATGTCCTGAAGCCGATCGACTCATCCGACGATACCCAAGGGGCGAACATCGAGAAGGCCCTGGCTCAAATACGTCTCCAGGAGAAGAGAATAGGCAGAGTCGGAAAGTCTAGAAAGGTCGGAACTATCGGACTAATACGCGCATCTGCGATGGACGGCTGGACATTCTCAAAAGCCCTGACAGAGTTCGGAGCAATGCAGGAAGGAAACTGGCTAAACTTTTCTGAAATCCAAATTCTACCAGCTCAATCTTTCGGCACAGCATCGCCCTTGGCCGGCAATGATTACTTAGCAGACAAGATCCTTCCCGGTATCGTTTTTGACCAAAAACAAGACTTGACCAGATTCTTCCAGTATTCGGGATCGGGCATGGCCAAAGAGCTGGAGGGCGAGGGCATCATCTACATCGAAGATACAACGCTGCCCGATGGGATCTCTATATTGTCCTCGCTGAATCCTACCATCGAGGCGTGGAAGGAAGTTAGGCGCTACGGGATGACGGCAGAAAAGCGAGTGGCTGTGCCGAATGAGACGGAGAGGATAGATGCCAATGATCTCGTGAAGATGATCACGGCAAAGATCCCCGTCAAGATCCAAGACCTAATCGATCACTGTGACGACCTCGCCGAGAATCAGAGCTATGCCAATCGGAAAGTAGCAATAGCAGGGACTCGGATCGAGTACCCGGCCATCTCCATGCCCCTCAACCCCTGGGAGGCGGATAAATATCTCAAGGAAGAAATAATATCCTTCTTCTTCCTCAAGGATGTTCTGGAGCAACTGGGACAAGCTATATCCGTCTCATCTGCTCCGGCGAAAGAGATCATAGATATGATCGTGTCCACCGAACGCGAGATTTGGGGGAATCCCTATCAAAATCTGTGGAACACGTGGCTGCAAGACTGGAATGGCTTTGAACTCCACGATACCCTGGAATTCTGGAGTTGGACACCGGAGGACAAGAAGGCGGAACATGCGAAGAATCTTGAGAACTTCCGCTCCCACAGCATGACGCTCAATGAGTATAGGCGGGCCGAGGGGATGTCAGACCTCACCGACGAGGAGATCACTGCCCTTGCCGCCGAACATGCTCTCATTTTCGGGAACAAGAACAACGCCATGAATCCATCCAATACGACGGTGTAGGCGATGGATGACGATCAGCTAGCTAGGAAACAGCAGCAGGCCGAAGACAAGACCATCGGAAAGCTAGAGGATGAATTCAAATCTTCTGTCCGGCGGACAGAGGCAGATACCGATTGGCCGGACATCGAGAGGCGGCTGGCCTCCCTCCAGCAGCCCGGAGATATTGCTGATGCAATATCCTGGAGCGATTACCTGCCCCTGGTCCTGCTTGAGCCGCTATTCGAGGCCGCAGCAGGCATCCAGGGAGAATACCTGTCTGGAGTGCTGGACGTCGATTTCAAGCTCACCGATCCCAACGCCCTGAAATGGTTGAAACAGTACGGGGCAGAGGAAATCAAATATATTTCCGACAGTCAACGGAAAGCGATAAAAGAGATCGTCACTCGCGGATATGCGGATGGAGTCACCTACCGGCAGCAGGCCAGGGAGATCCGCGAGTACATCGGCCTCGATCCGCGAAGAGCGGAGACTCTTAGAAAATATTCAGAGAACCTTTTTGCCAAGGGCAAATCTGAGGCCGAGGTCTGGCGGCTCATGGAGAAGAAAGGCCAGGCGCTCCTCACCCAGCGGGCCCGGAACATCGCCGTCCAGGAAGCGACCACCGCCGGCGCGCGGGCCTTCTACGAGACGACGGCTGACGCGGTCAGCCGCGGCATCCTGGACCCCCACATCTACGAGGGCTATAGGATTGTGACCGGAGATGAGCGGCTCTGCCCGACCTGCTCCGGCCTGGCGGGAGAAGCCCGGAAGCTGCCGGACGGGGCCTATCAATCGGGGTCGGTCACCCCGAAGCTGCACCATCTATGCATCAAGGGCGATACAAAATTCTTGGCTCCGGGCGGAATGGTAGCCATCGCCCGGATGTCGTATTCAGGCGAGCTTTTTAGATTTACGCTTGCCAATGGCGCGCGGATTTCCGTTACCCCCAATCATATGTTCCTCACTCCCCGCGGATTCGCCGCCGCGAATCTTCTCCGCGAGGGCGACGATGTAATCTATTGCGCCGAATTCGAGCGGATACCTGCCAGAGACCCAAATTATGATGGGCAAATACCCACCATCGAGCAGGTATTTGATACGCTCTCGATATCCTGCGGCATGCGCCCCGTTCGTGTGCCAATTCCCGCCGAAGATCTCCACGGCGATGCGCGGTTCACTGATGGCTATATCGATATTATACGGGCCGAATGCTTTTTGGAGCGTGACATCGAATCCTCGCTGTCTCAACCAATCCGCACAGATGAACTCAGTGCGGCTCGCCGCGCTCAAAGTGTTCTGGCGTGTCCTGGCGATTTTGCTTTTGCGCTCCATAGGTACGCTTTGGCCTCTGATAGCCTCGTGGGCGGCATTCGTCAATCTGCGCCTTTCTTCCTCAGGCGTTTGGGCCATCCGAACAAACATGGCATCGCTCCTATCACGCGGAGCAACACCGCTACGCCGGATTCTTTTATCAATGACGT
>ERZ869921.703-NODE-703-length-17252-cov-5.747282_pt1 | contig 17252 bp, 22 predicted proteins | sample MGYA00579310_ERZ869921 | MGnify/ENA primary metagenome ERZ869921 (study PRJEB32216, sample SAMN09231816) | wastewater metagenome | place: USA: Maryland | collected 2016-06-21 | study: EMG produced TPA metagenomics assembly of the PRJNA472060 data set (Reclaimed...
TCTGCGTTTACACCGAACTGAAAGAGTGTAGCTACCTGATGTCCAGCTACGACATGACGGCGCTGGCAGGCATGAATCTTGAAGGAATGCTGTACCTCTACGCGAACATGAAGCCCAAAGCAACTGAATAAACCATGAGCCAACCTGGAACAATTTGGTCGATCGAAGGCATTAACGCGGCTAAGCTTGCTATCGGTGACACTGATGTTGCTACGGCGACGCTTGTGGCACCTGGTAACAACTTCGCGACCTTCTACAACATCACGTTTACCGGAGTTCCTCCAGGTGACTACGACCTTGTTCTGTTAATTGGTACTGCGGCCGTAATACTCGAAACGTTTCGCGATCGCCTCCGTGACGTCTGTCCTGGCTGCGCTAAGCCAAACCAGTGCTTCTTGTCCGATCAGCCAGTGCCTGAAGATGAGATCTTTCCATCAGTCAGCCACTTTGTAACGATCTCATTTGGTGCTGCCAGCTTCGACCAGTCTCTCTTCAATGGTGGTGGCGTTCGTACTCTCAATCAAGATTGCCAGATTGTCTTCACGCCGATCGTCCAGATGAATCTCGATCGACTGCCAAGTTCTGAGAAGCGATTGCTCCATATCTCGCGCGGCCTTGCGACATGGGAGCAAAACATCCTATCGAGTAATGATAGTTGTCATTCTCGCTGTACCTGTATGCCAACATGAAGCCTAAGCCCCAAGAGTAAGCGAGTTAGCTCCCATGATCATCGTAATCATCGCATCGCCGGGAGAAGCTGGCTGTGTAGCAGTGCTCGAGCCGTGGAGCGGCACGAGCGGTACAGCAGCAGGTAGCTACGCACTTACCGAGGTTGCTCCTACGGTCTATGAATCGCCGAACATCACTGGCTTGACTGGCGAGTGGCGGGTGCGAATGCGCAATGCTGGTAACGAGCCAGTGTTTACCGGCTACGTAGTCATGGATGGAGACGCTCGAGGGCATGCGACCGATACGCCGTCGGCTCAACTGGATCGCATCGAGGCCAAGACGTCTCTGCTTGGTACTGGCCAGGTGGCGGTGATCGCGATGGTTTCGCCGACGGGCGAGATCAGTTCTCCAATCATCATCGGTGATGACTACTTGGAGGCTAACGGTCGAGCGTTCGAATGGACCGTGCCTGCCGTGCCTGGCGTGGTTGTTGGTACCGCTGAGTTCTACTTTGGCGGCAAGCCAATCACTGGTGGAAGCGGCTGGTTTGTGCAGGGCGAGGTTTCGGATGTTGGCGGCGGGAATTGGAAGGTCAGTGCCGAGCTGCCGCGTACAGCCACCAGCAGTCTATCCGAAGGCCAGTATCGGTGGAGCGGTGAGATCCGCGATGCGAGCGGTAACGAGGTGACTCGAATCCGCAGCGACAGCAATCGTCACGTGCAGTTGGTCGCGAAGCAAACGTAGATCGTCGCCTTTCGCTCCGCGAAAGTAGCGTTCTTCTCTTGCTTCAATTGTTTAACGGCAAGCCGAAGGCGACTGAGTCAAACGACAAGACGCTACTTTCGCGGAGCGAAAGGCGACTATGCGCGAAAGGCGACGTTGATGAAGCATCACAATCGAGATCGCGACAGACGCCGCAAGCGTCGCCATCGTTGCCCGACTGGTAAGAGTCGCTTTCGTGATCAACGAGAGGCTCTTCTCAACCTCCACGCGATTCGCAACAGGAGCGATCGCGACGTCATGCCGCTGCGAGTCTATCCATGCAGCTTCTGCAAGGGATGGCACATGACGAGTCAGGAGTAGTGCTAGCACCGATCGTTTAACGGCAAGCCGAAGGCGACTGTGTATTTGAGCCAATCGATTGCACGAACAGTCGCCTTCGGCTTGCCGTTAAACGATTACGAACCCAATCAACTCTTGCGCTACTTTCGCGGAGCGAAAGGCGACTATCCGAAATCCACATTGAAGCGGTGCATACGTCTGCTCTTTAGCTCGCGATTCAGCACCACACGTTCTTGCCTCTGCAGGCACATTTCTAAAATTCAATTTGTGGAGCTAAACGAAGTGAAAATTTCACTGGAGCAATTAAGCCGCAACATCGGCGACCAGCGACGCGCATTGGGCGTTGCAAGCGAGAACTTTCAGGCCAAGATCAAGGCCTACCAAGAAGCTGGCAAGGCAGTCGAGGGTTTCCGCTCGACGAATTCTGGCGATCTGTCGGATGAACAGAAGACTCAGCTTACCGCTTTGGAGGATACCAAGCAGAAGGCTCGTCTGGAAATGATGGCGGCTAGCGATGAAGCTAACCGCTTGAAGAGTGCACTTGCTGATAGCGAAGCCGACTTCACCGTCGCTCAAAGCGGCAATGCTTTGGATGACTTCCTAAGCAGCTCGAATGGTGGCGTCAATGGACTCAGCAACGGACGTCTTGGCGGTGACGGCGCAAGTCTGAGCGACGCTGGAGGCTTGATCTCTAACATCCGCGTGTTGCCTCCAAATCAACAGCAGATGGAACACAACCTGGGTGTGTACTTCCAGTCGATGATGATGGGACAGGTGGATCACAAAGATCCTGCTGAGGTCGCCAAGAATTACTTCAAGAACGATCACGTTGCGGCTGCAATGACCGCTCATGATTTCTCTCGAGGTGGATCGTTCGTGCAGGGTGAATACGCCAACTTCTATATTGGCTTGTTGGCCCAGCGAGCGGTTTTGCGATCGTGCGGAGTTCCAACGATTCCGATCGTCAACGGTTCGATGACCATTCCGAAGATCAGCGACGGCGTGATGGGTGGCTATCGCGGTGAAGAGCAGCGAATGAACCCAGAGGACATCAAGACCAGCGACGTTACCTTGACTCCCAAGGAAATGTACGTGATGGTCGCGATGACTCTCAAGCTGATGCGAGTCGCTTCGGCTTCGGCGTCAACAATGGTTCGCGAAGAAATGCTGCGAGCTGGATCGGTGCTGGAAGATCGTTACTTCCTGCGTGGACTGGCAAGTGGAGCTGGCCCAACCGGTTTGCGATGGCGAGCCGCTGCAGCCAACATCGTGCCGTTTGTGAAGGCAGGTGCGACGACTCAGCGAGTGATCAACTTCATCGAGATGTTGCAACTGAAGCTGACTCAGGCGAGCGTTGACTTGGAGAATCCTTACTGGATTACCAATCCGATCATCATCAGTTACCTCAAGACGCTGGTGAATGCTAACAACTTGCCGGTCTTCCCAGAGATCAACCAAGGCAAGATCGGTTTGTATCCGTTCAAGATGACCAACATCGTGCCTGCCAACATCGGCACCGCTGTGTTGGCTGCGAACGGCGCTCCATCGGCAGCGGCAGCTGGTTATTCGGAGTTGATGTTCCTGGATGTCGGCAAGCAGATCATCGGCGACGTGCCTGGTTTGACTCTGGATATGTCCAAGGATGCCTCGTACGTGAATGCCTCTGGCCAAACGGTCAACTGCTTCACCGCTGGCCAAGTGCTGTTCAAGCTGACCGCCGAGAACGACATTCATACCCGATACGAGGAATCGATCGCGGTTGGTGTCGACTTGGATTGGACTGTAGCTCAATAGTCGTAGCTGCCACCGCGCAGGTGGCAGATTGATCGCAACCCGAAGCGTCAGCGAGGGATCATTAAGCCAGCCGCGATCTAACGCGGCTGGCTCCAAACTCTCAAACGATTCAAAATCTGTGTGTAAGGATTCAAACCAAAATGCAGAGTGCATTAGGAAAAGATATTCGAGCGATGACCCGGGTTGTTACCGCGGGTGCTTTCGCTGCTCTGGTGTCCGGTGACACTGGTGTCCAAAAGACGACTGGCGTTGTGTTGCTGAACGGCTTGCCGTCGCGTCCCAACTCGGTCAGCTTCGACATTCCGGTCGACATCAGCATTCCTGCTGGCCAAGCGGTCAGCTACGAAGGCTTCGTCGAGCGATCAGCGGATGGCGTGACCTGGGTTGAAATCGAAGGTCCACGATCGACGGGAAGTTGGTCTAATCCAGCCGGAGCTGCGGGCGCATTGGCCGTGACCGATGCGGTTCGCGTTGGTGCCGACGTTGTTCAAGATGGCTGTGATCGAGTGCGAGCCAAGGTGACGCTGACCTTCCCAGCTACTGCGATTCCAACCGCACGCGGTTTGAGCGTGTTGCTGGGTGGTTTGGATGTTCTCGGAGCAATTCCTCGATCTAGCCGCAGCGTAGTCTAATCGTCGCCTTTCGCTCCGCGAAAGTAGCGTATCAACTTCAGCCGCAGACTTAATCAAGGTCTGCGGCTCACTTGCAATTCACGTCCAACAGAACCGGACAGCTTGCGCTGTACCGCTATTTCATAGGGGTTCATTTCAATGGGTCGAGTACTAGTGTTAATGCTAGCGGATCGCGGCGGAAACTTCCGCGGTGAGAAGTGCTACTTTGAGGAAGACAAGGCCTTGCAGTTGGTCGATCAACGTGCTTGTGCGTTGCTGGACGAAGCTGGCAATCCAATCATTCCAACGACTGGCATCGTTGAAGAGGGCAACGCTGGAAATTCCAATACCGGCAACGAGGGCGGTGGATCTGGCAACACTGCTGGAAATGAAGGCAAGCCGGAGTCCAAGAAGAAGACTAAGGGCAAAGGCAAGACTACCGACCAGCCCAACCCATTCGCGATCGATGGATTTGACCCCAAGATCATCGCGGCACTTTCCGATGCTGGAATCAATAGCCCAGAAGATCTGCGAGCCTACGTGGCCAGCGGAAAGACCTTGGCCGAACTGCCCGCCATCGGCGTTGTGAGCGAGAAGGAACTGCTTGATTTGTACGGCGAAGATCCTGTCGAATAGTCGCGTAGCAGTTTGTTGTTTGACGGCAAGCCGAAGGCGACTGTTCGGCCTTGCTGATGATTCGCAGTCGCCTTCGGCTTGCCGTTAAACGAACTATGTCCATCGTACTTGGCACAACACGACTGATCAGCCGATACCCGTTCGACGGCGTAGCGGCTAACATCGTTTTGCCTGTGCCTCTGGATGGCGAAAAGGGCTTGAAGAAGCACGCGCAGGTGCGTCATAACCTTGAAGATGGCACGCTGCTGGAGTACTTGCTGGATGCGATCGAGTACGTCGAGAATCGCGGGCGAGTCTCGCTGATCAATCAACGCATCCTCCATGTATTGGACTGCTGGCCTGGAGGCCAAACGGTTCACGTGTCTCGAGGGCCACTGATTTCGGTCGAGTCCGTGAAGTATCTCGATTCGACCGGTACCGAGCAAACGGCCGACGTCAAGTACTGGCGAGCCGACACGCGATCGCGATGTGGTGGCGTCTACTTCGCCGACAGCTTCAGTGAGGAGCTGGCCGACGGCGATGGCGTGGTGTGGGCCGAGATGACCTGCGGTTATGGATCATCACCTGACAATGTCCCCAACCAGTGGAAGCAATTGATCAAAGTCGTCGCCACGCACAGCTACGAGCGTCGCGAATTAGCTTCTGGCGGCGGATTCGACGAGGCATTTGAGATGGTCCTGCGTCGCAAGTTCCAAGCCGCTGGGCAGCTGTTGAGGCTGGGATAGCGCACTTCGTTTAACGGCAAGCCGAAGGCGACTTTGTATTCTCGATTGCACGAACAGTCGCCTGCGGCTTGCCGTTAAACGATTCTAAACTCAGGTTTTCCTATGGCAGATTTACCCAAGCAAGAATCCGGCACTGTTCGCGGTACTGTCAGCTATCGCGATGCCGTAGCGATCCGCGAAGACAGCGCACCAGGCGGAGCCAGTCAGCCAAAGTACGATCGACTGCTCTACTCCGATCTGCTAGCCGAAGTCCTACAGGTCTCGGGCGGCGAGTTCGTGCGAGGCAAGCAAGTTGAAGCACGTACCAACTTCGTTGTCTCGATCGACATCATGCCTGGCATCAACGAGCGATGCGAGGTTGAAATTCTCACCGGCCCCTACGCTGGTCGAAAAGTCTATGTAGGTCGCGTTCATCACGAGACCGCGAGATCAAGACCGGTCAATCTGCAATTGCACTGCAGCGATCGCCGATAGTCGCCTTCGCTCCGCGAAAGTAGCGCAATTCCGACATTCCAATGCTGGAGTCCCATCATGCCCAAACGCAAGCCAGCGAAAAGGCCAACCAGGAAGCCCAAGGCAAGACCCAAGACTAAGCCTAAGTCAAAGCCAAGCGACGGCACTGTAATCCACCCAAAGACGATCAGCACGATCCAGAGTTTTTTCAAATAGGAAAAAGAACGCATACTTTCGCGGAGCGAAAGGCGACTATGACAGTCAAACACGGCATCATCATTTCACCACAATCAGTTCGCGAAGCCGATCAACTGCTTCTGGCTATCGCCGAGCATGCGAGAGGAGCTGCGATCGGTCGAGTGCTTCGATCGGCTGGTAATGCAGTCAAGGAAGCTGTACGCGAGCTCTTGCCAAAGCCTGGATATCCCGGCGACAAGCCCGAGTTCAAGCCATTGCGTGACACGGTCACGGTAAAGATCAAGAACTACCAGGGCGGCTTCTATAAAGTGCTGATCGTCGGTTACGCACTACCAGCGGGAGCTCACGGTCACCTCGTTGAGTTCGGCCACAATATGGCCGCGAACACGTTTTGGAATGGACAGCGGTTTGTCAGCGTGCAAAGTACGGAAGTCACTGGCGAGCGAGTTGAAGGCAAGCACTACTTTTCCACCGCAGTCAACATGGTCCAGCCCAGGGTCGACAACATCATCCTTACGGCCGCTCGACGCGAAGCCGAGAGAGTCCGACCGCAATCTGCAGCAGCGTAGGATCGTCGCCTTTCGCTCCGCGAAAGTAGCGATTGTTTAACGGCAAGCCGAAGGCGACTGAGTCACAAACGATAAGACGCTACTTTCGCGGAGCGAAAGGCGACATTGAAAGGCGACTTACCGAAACCTTACGCGGATCTCGTTCTTGATCACATGCCCCATAAACCAAAGGCAGAAGATTATCACCACGACATCCATGATTGATCCAGTAGCTGCCCACCGCCAGGGGGCAGAGGCTTGTGGTTAGTGAGAGAACGCCATGCTCTTTAGGCTATTCATCTTCGCAGTACTGATGTTAGACGGTTACTCGCGAATCGAGACGCCACGACGCGAGTACTCGATGATCGAGCTGAATCATCGCTACAACGAATTCGGGCAACCATGCTATTCGCAAATCATTATCTGGCAATGGGACGGTTGGCCGCCATGACGTCGTCGCTTGGTGGCTGGTCGAGCCCGATAAGCTTGAAAAGCTGCCTCAGCGCCGAGGCCAATTCTGGCAAGTCGATCATCGCGACAAAGACAATCGCCAGTTTCGCATCGTCGCCAAGATCTATCGGGAGACCAAAACGACGAATGATCCCGAGCGTGACAACAAGCTTCTTAAACCCGAAAGCTTAAGGCAGGGAATACGATGAACGAAAGAAAGTACCTAATAGCGATGGGGACGTTTTTTGTATTTTGCTGCGTTGTCATTGCAATTTGCATCGCTAGCGGAATGAAGTGAAATGAACGGCAAAGTAGGCTTTCTCGACGAACTAACCGGTGATTTCGTAATCCATCTTCGGACGGCACCTAGCGTCACAGTTAATGGTGTAACTGTGCCAACAATTGCAAGCCTGGTCGGAGCAAATCAAGACGCTCGGATCTTCCCCGAGCAAGCGCGTCAGGGAGTCCCACTACCGCAGATCATCTACACGCAAGCCGGTGGAGCCAGCAGTAAGACGCTGGCCGGTCTGGATGGCTGCGAAGATCTAACGCTACACGTCTACGCTTATGCCGAGTCTCCCAACGGATCGAGGCTGTTGGCTCGAGCGATCCATGAACGATGCCTACGCAACGACAATTCAGTCTGGGGCGAAGGCACAATCGTCCACGTCTGCAACGGTAGCATCATCGATACCGGAGTCGAACCGGCAAGGGATCAAAGCGACCAGAAGAAATTCTGGACTCGGTTGTTGCTGAAGTTGGTGATCTCATCTGAACCCGAAGCGTAAGCGAGGGACTTTTCCTAACCCGAAGCGTAAGCGAGGGATCTCATGACTAAACCTCGAGGCCGACGCGGATCGTCCGATGGAGCGAAGAATCTGATCGTAACCGTTCGGCTTGACTCTCGCCCGCTGGCTCGCAAGCTCTACCAGTGCAGTCGTGGTCGGGGCGTTTCGATCAACAAATTCTGCGTGGCTGCGATCGCTACAGCCGTCGAGAATCCCGATCCCATCGTCGCAGCGATTGACTACGAGCCTTCTGCTAAACCAGAGCCGACCGTCGAGGCATCTCAAGCAGTAACTGAGCTGGCCACCAGCAAGAGCTCCGATGCATTCGACTTCATATCGCTAAGCAAGCTGGGTGCGATCGCCAAGAGCTGCGGCGTCACCGAATCGCAAGCTCACCAACTAATCGGGCTGTTCATCGATGCGGTGCGTTAGCCACCTCGTTTAACGGCAAGCCGAAGGCGACTATCCGAAATCCACTGTAGACGGGCTAAGCTCATTTAATAAGAATTCTGGAGTCTGCAAAAAATGTGCGAGTTGCAACAAGGCGTGACAGTCCTATTTTCTGTTAGCGGCGGAACGATGGAAGTGCTTTCCATTGATTCGTTCAGCGCACCGATTCCAGTAATCGACAACACCGATGTCGCATCGACAAATAGTCGCAAGAAGAAACCTGGTCAATTGCAAGACCCTCAGCAGTTCAAGATCACCTGTCGCAACATTGGCCATAAGGCGAAGCCTGCCAAGGGTGTGGTTCAGGATCTTACGATCACTCATCCGCTGCAACCTGGCAAGGCAACTCCAGAAATCTTGGACGGGTCTGGGTTTGTCGTCGACGTCACGACGCCATCGTTCAGCAGCGACAGTGAGGCTCGTCAGACCTACGACATCATCTGGCAGTACGACGGCGATCCATTCCCGACTCGAACGATGGCTGCGTAGTAGCAGCAGGCACATTCCCATGTGCCGTCCGCTGATTTCTGTTCAACTTTTCACAGGGAGTTTTGATTTCATGGATAAGCAGAGTAATGTTTCAGAAAACCGTGTTGTCCTGCAGCAATGGTTTGGCCAGTCGCTAGATGGAAAGGGAACGCAAGTCGAGAAGGCTAGCTTCCAGATTTTCATCGAAGGCCCCGAGGTCACCAATCGCCGTGGCAGCGGTATCGAACGCGAGTTGATTGGATTTGTAGGCAAAAAACCAGGTGAGCCCGTAAACTTCTTACCGGTTGCCCATGCATTCCAAGATCTACTTCCGCAGGTCCGTGTTCAAATCGCTCAAGGCTTGATCCAATGGCGTGAAGCTGAGCTCGAGAAGGCCAAGCAACTGATGGCTGAAGCTGAAGCGATGGGCAAGGACTCCAGCGATGCCATTGTTCAGCAGTACGCCGATCAGGCCAAGCAAGTCGCTGCCGAGTCGCTAGCCAAGGCGGAAGAGAGTCTCGCTGTAGAAACCAAGTTCGCTCGATCGAGCGAAGCGCCAGATCCTGAAGCAATCAAGCAGTTTGTTGAGTCGATCACCAAGCCTGCTGAAGAGGTCGAAGAGTCCGACGCTGACAATCAGAATCTGTAGCAGGCATGTGCCGTCCGCTGCTTGTAGCTGCCACCGCCAGGTGGCAGAATTCCAGCTATTAAGAATTCCTTAATAGCTCAATCACCGTTCACCCTTTCGTAGGCTGCGTCAGTCGAAGCTCATCTAGGCAGTTGTTCGCTTGGCTGAACACGACTGACGCGGCCGCCATGTTGATCACAACCCGACGCGTTAGCGAGGGATAACAATACCCCTGTGAACGATCTCGCGAGTTGCTACCGTCCCAGGGCTCGCGAGATCTTCTTCACATCGTTTAACGGCAAGCCGAAGGCGATTGTGCAGCTAAGTTGCTTGAGAACGCAGTCGCCTGCGGCTTGCCGTTAAACAATTCAACCGATAGTCCCCAGGAACAACTCATGTCAATGATCGAATCCAAAGAAGACCTCCAATCGCTCCGCGTTGGATCGGAACCTCGTACGCTAGATCTGCCCGACGGTCGACAAGTGCGAGTACTCCCCGTGGGCTCGCGCGTGATGCGTGACTATCGAGCATGCTTGCGCGATGAGGACGGCAAGCCGATCGAAGAGCGTAAGGCGTTCGTCGACGAGTTTCTGGTGGCTCGTGTTCTGGTCAACGCCGACGGCAAGCGACTGGTCTCGGATGAAGAGGTCTTGGCCGGGGAACTCACCGACATGAATCCGCTGGTGTGGGATGCTCTGATGGAGTACTGCTGGGGATTCTTATCGAGCGGTGATCGTCAAAAAAAATCCTAAACGATCGACTTTGGCGAACTGTCCTGAGAATCGCAAGATCCTCGGGACGTCCACCAAGGGAGATCGAGGACACATGGTCGCTCGACGAGCTGCTTGACATGGTCGAGCTCGACGATCTCGAGGGACTCGGCCAATCCAAGCGATTGACCGCTCGCATCTGTGCCACCATCCACAACGAATTGGCTCGACTAGCCTGGTTGCGGTTCGGCAGTAAAGACATCCCGCCACCAACCCCAGCCCAGGAATCTGACTGGCTGCCGCGATACGTCAAGAAGCCAGCCAAGATCACCAAAACCAACTCCGACGGCTCGCCAAAATCCAAGCCACTCACGCGAGCTGAGGCGGTTTCACGCAGAGTGAGTCGAGCGTTTACGGATATGTTTGGAGGGTAGCAGGCATTCTCCGAATGCCGTCCGCTGATTTCAATCCGCTGACCGACAATACAGCGGACGGCACATGGAATGTGCCTACTACTATCCGCCGAAAATCCTGGAAACTGCGCTCGCTTTCGTTCAAGGATTTCTACCATGTCGACCGTCATCAGCAAGTATGCCTACAAAGCCGTTTGGGATGCCAGCGAGCTATCTAAAGGGCTGATGAACACGCGAGCACTCTTCCAACAGCAAAAGAAGATCGTCGAGGATTCTCGCACTCCATTCGATCGATTGGCTATCGGTCAAGAGAACCTCAACAAGCTGATAGAGAAGTACCCAGAGCTGGCCAAGGAACGCGTTCGACTGGAGAAGGAGCTCGAGAAGCAGTACTTGATGCAGGAAGCAGCGCTGCGCAAGTTGGACTCGGCCGAGAGGGCTCGACTACAGAGCCTGATGACCGCCGAGGAAAAGGAGTCCATGATCGCCGCCAGGCGAGAGCAGCGAGCACTACGGCAGCAACGCGGGATGGACAAGCTTAGTAAATCCTACGCGTACCGCGATGTCACCAGCGATGCCGAGCGAATGTCGTCGGGACCAAACTGGGCTGGATCTGCTTCTGTTGCGGGTGCTGCAGGCGGTGGAATGGGGCTCGGGAAGATCCTTGGGACTGCAGCAATAGCCGGAGCGAGCTACAAAGCGGTCAACATGCTGACATCCTCGCTTTCGAACTTGGCGACTCGAGGCGTCGAGGCCAATCGAGTGATGGAGCGGGCTGAAACGACATTCCTACACTTTGGCGGAAGCGCTGAAGTCAGTGCCAGGATGGTAGCTCGCCTGAAAGAGATGTCATCGAGTCTTGGCGTGTCGTTTAAGTCGCTATCGGGTGGCGCTTCGCAATTGATGATGAAGGGATTCACCAGTGACGAGACACTGAAGCGGATGGCTCAGTTGGCTCAGGTCGCCGGTGGCGATACTGAGAAGATGAATCGCTTGGCAACCGCGATGGCCCAGGTTAAGGACAAGGGTCGCTTTTACGCGGAAGAAATGCAGCAACTGCAAGAAGCTGGCTTCTCCCCCATCATTGAATTGGCCCAAGTTCTTGGAGTCGCAGTAACTGATGTCAGAAAGGAAATGGAGGCTGGCAACGTTACGTGGGTCGAGCTGGGTAAGGCCATGGATTTGGCTACCGGTGCAGGTGGCCGATACAACGGATTTCTTGAGAAGTTCAAAGGAACCTCCACAGGTGCTGCCAGCGAAGCCGCTGCGGCTTGGGAGAGCGCCTACGCTGCTGTGGGCAAAGCACTCGAGCCGATCGAATCACGATGGAGTAGGCTAAGCACTGCGTTTGCCAAGGACATCGAAAATCTAGCGAACTCGGTTGCACCATCGGCCACAGTTGCTGCGGAAGATCCAAAGGCCGCCGCTCGCAAGAAGAATGAGCAGGATCGAGCTCAACGATTGGCCGACGCTCGCAAGCGTGAGCAAGATGCGCTCAAGGAGATCGCCGCTCGGGAAGAGGAGCAAAACAAGGTTGCCATGGGAGGCATGCAAGACCAGCAGTTTGATCTGGTAAAAAAGCTTGTGCCCGATGAAGAGCTTGCGAAGTTCGAGAGAACCTACGCACTGCTCAGCGACTACAACAAAGAACTCGCTAAGACGGAGGCTCTGGAGAACTTTCGTAGCGGGCTAGGTCTTGGAGACTTCACTAGCAAGCTATCGAAAGAGGCCAAGCTTGAATTTGAGAAGACCGAAGACTTGCGAGAACAAACCGAGCAGCTCGAAGCTCAGAAGAAGCTGAAGGCCGGCGCTCAGCGTGGTTTTGATGCGGTCAAAGGAAAGGACGAATCTAAGATTTCGTCAATGATGGATCTAATTTTGGCTCGCGATAGTGGAAAGATCAACACAGGCGAGTTCGACAAGGCCTCGCGTGATCTTGTTGCAACAGATACCCCACGTCGAGAGTTGTCACCGATTATGTCGGAAAACTCTGAAGCGAGTTACAAATTTTTCGCTGGTTTGCAAAATCAGTCACAGCACGCGAAAAGTGACTACGAGAGAGTCGCGTTAGATATTCATCAAAAGCAGCTAGCAGCCCAGAACAAGCTTGTAGAACTAGCTAAAGATCCTATTAAAGCAGCCGGTTAAAGAATGCCATCCGTAATCTGTAACAAAATCGAAGGTCAAATCACGACGCGGCGCAAGAGTGATGGCACTGTTGCGATCGATCAGGATTGGCATTTTCGCATTCAAGCGGATAGCTACGACCAGAACCGCGAAACAGTCCTGCATGGAACGTCGGGCGTGCCAGAGTATGGCGCAATATACGGACCTCTTGCGCTCCAATTGGTCGGTGCTGAAGGAACGCGAATGCAGGAACACAGCTTGCTGTGGGACTGTGTTTACCATCTAAGCAACTCAGTGGATGATGCCGAGAATACCAATCAAAGCACCGGGGCACCACAAACCGGCGATCCAACACTTTGGGTTCCTGTCGTGGAGCTTGGCTTCGAAGAGTACGAAGAGGTCTTCCGATCAAGCCTAACAATCGATGCGGACGAACGGCATCCAGATCTTGGGGGTGGCGACCCAAATGGCTACAACGCGATTGCCTGGACCAACTCAGCAGCTATTCCATACGATACCGGTTTTAGCATGCGAAAAAGGATCATTACGAGGCAGTTTGTTCAGTACGAAAAAGCGTCCGGTTTGGGTGCAGTGACAATCGATCAAATCGAAAGTCGTGACGACACTTTGAACAAAAGTGTTTTTCTTGGTCGACCGAAGAGAACTATGAAGCTTAATGTACTGAAGGCTGTTCTTGGTTTCTACTATGGAGTTCGATGTTGGCGGGTCGACTACCAATTGAGTTACAAAAAGAACGATTGGCGCATAAAGCAACACGATGTTTCTTGGGAGTATGTCGATCCAGCCGTACACCCGAGTGGGCTCGATGCAGAATCCCCGCCTTCGGACATCAAGTACATTGCATTTCAAAGATCGCAATACGATTCCGATCCGAGAATGGGAGCCCTAAATGGCAAAGGACTCCCTGCAACAAATCAGTTTCGACCAGCAATGCGATACCACAAAGCTTACGAATCGATCGAGTTTAGTTTCATTCGGTTGACATAGCGGAAACAAAGAGACGAATGGAAAGAGTAGTTGGATTCTATGAATCGACAGCCGACAAGATTCTAAATCGCTTAGGATTGTCTTCAGAAAAGAGTTTCCCCGAGCGGAATCGCGGTCGCGGCGGACGTACTGTTCATCGCTACTGCGTATTGGCCGAGGATGCGACGAGCTGCCCTGTTTGGGCTTTTCGCGCGACGATGGCCGATGATGGTTCGGTTACGCCTAATGATCCCAGCGATCTGTTCCTGTTGTACTTCCATTCTGAGTTACTATCGGCTCCCAAGGTCGCTCGAGCTGGCTACACCTGCATGTACGGTACTGACGACGGTGGTCGCGATTCGTTCATCGGTAACCCATGTATCGTGTCGTGCGATACGGAGGCTGTTGTAGATGGCAGCGATTTGCCCGACGGTCAGGTTGGTACAGCGTACACCGGAACTGTCGTTGCAACTGGGCTGAACGGTGCGGGCGTAACAGCATTTGGGCTTCCGCCAGGGCTGTCGATCAACTCAACCACCGGAGTCGTAACAGGCACTCCAACGACAGCCGGGACATATCTCGTCATGTTCGCAGGTGAAGACAGTGCAGGTTGCAGAGTCAAGGACATCGAGGAGATTGTCATTGCTCCTGACCCAGGCGGTGGCGGCGAAGAACCTCCAGTGGAGGATCCATAATGCCAATTCCGATTAATTTTGACGAAGTGCCAGTACCGACGCCACTCAGCGGTAGTGGGTTGATGGTTAACCAGTGCGATCGTGGACCGTACGATGAACCGTGCTGCGGAAATGGACGCAACTGCTGGATTAAGTATAAGCTTTGCGTTCTAAGTTGGTCCTGCGACGCAGATGCCCGAGTTTTGTTTGGCACGGATGTAATTTCAGAAGCGAACAGCGGGACAATCTTTGCACCCGAAAACGGCGTGTACACGCTTCAGGTGTGGGATGGGACAACATGGAAGCAAGTAAGACTACCCGTTATTATTGCCGACAACGAGAGTTGCAATGACGGTACGGTTATTTGTTGCTCGGAACTTGGAGGGCACTACGCTGTTGAGACTGCCGTTTCGCATGTTTCAGGACTGACTGCCTTGTTTGCGTGGGCAAATGGAAGCTGGGCTCACAATTGGTCTGCAAATCCATTTGGTAATCAGTCGTGCCGATGGGGGGCGCAGTACGGATTTCCAACGTATTTCTCTAGTCCTGGAGTTGTTTCCGGGCTGGCAATTCTCGTTTACGAACACTACCACTCTCCAGCGGTTCGCTCACGATTTTTCAAAGGCAGTGTTACAACGTATTCGCAGCCAGCGTTTCTGACGTCAGGTGGATTTCCTGACTACTCAATGGCCTGTTATGTTGGGGGCACGATTAGCATCTACGCGATGCTAGAGGCTTTCGGTGGTGGAACATGGAACCCAGTTCCAAACGGCGCTAGCTATTGCGGCGGATTTGGCTTTTTGAACTTCGCTGGAACTGTTGCAGCATGCACTAAGTATCCAACCTATTACCAATTCTTGGCGGGATACAAAGCTAGTGCGACTTGTAGCCCATACTCCTACATCAACTTCACCGATGTTTTAACGGACTGTACAGTTGAACTCAGTATCGAGTAAGCAATGTGCGTGCGGATGGTGGCTGCATAGTTCAAAGCCTATCTGCATTAAGTGCCCCAAATGCAAGCGCAAAATCTGCGTCGTTGAAGGTTCGTCAGATAACGTCGATTCATTTGTGAATCCTTGGATACCGTTTCATAGGTACCCCATTGAGAATATTACTAAGTGGAGTCCCGACAAAGCCGAGCGATGGTACAAAATTGACTGGCTGCCGTATGTTCCGCAGTACAAGCCAGACGGCGCACCATGTGGCTGTCAAACTCACTGGGCCGAGCTGACCAAAGAATTCCCTCCTGATTTCTCAAGTCCTGAGGCGTTTGAACGCTGGGCTTTCGATCGTCACGATGATGTTAGTCGACTGCATTCTGGAGCAAAGCGGATCACTTGGGAGCAATCGCAGCGACTTTGGCAAGGGCCAAAGGTTGCCTTCCTTGCAACAACCTACCAGCAGATCGGCGGCACTGAGACTTGGCACAGGACGCTGCTGCCCGAGCTGCGACACCTGGTTAGAATCGTCGGATTTCACGCGACGAGCTGCCTGGGCGATACCAGTTTGTTGAAGGTGCCAATCATCGATCGTAAGTCGCTGATAGAACAAGCCGACATCGTTGTAACTTGGGGAATTGATGATCTGCGCGACTGTGCTGGCAAACGAGTCATTAGCGTTCATCACGCTGATACCGATAGTGACTGGTCCGATCGGCTGCAGCTGCAGCCAGAGATCACAGATATCGTCTGCGTCAATCCAGCGGTACCTGACAAGCTGGCTACGATGACCAACATTCCTACGCACTACATTCCAAATGGAGTCAAGCCAACCACACCCAGCGGTCGCGACGTCCGCGAGGAGTTTCAATTGTGCGATCGCAAGATCATTCTTTGGCCTCATCGATGGTCGCACGAAAAGCAACCCGAGCTGGCTCTAAAAGTTGCCGAGTATCTTCCGAGCGACTTTGTATTGGTGATGACTGCTGATGGACCGTCGCGGCAGAATCTACGTTTCGTTGGCAAACAGACTAACATCGCCGATTGGCTGAATGTGTCCCACTGCGTATTGTCGCTGGCCACGTTCGAGGGATTCGGTTACTCGGTAGCCGAAGCGATGATCGCCGGAGTGCCAGTTGTTAGCTACGCGCGAGGCATGTGCAATAGCGAGAATTCAACGATCATTCCTGCCAACGCCACAGCGGCTGAGATCGCCAAGCTTTGCCGCGAGGCCTCGACCCTCTCCAGCGATTCATTTCCCGTTGATGAATGGGTCGCGAAGTGGGCGGAGTTAGTAGCAGGCACACTCCGTGTGCCGTCCGCTGATTTCATTCTCCATTCTGATTAGCCGCCATGTCTGGAAAATACCATCGCAAACGAACAGGTCTGAGGCTGTGCAGTTATCCTGGCTGCCGCGTGATCGTGGATGGCGGCGGACGGTGTCGGGATCATAGTCGAGGGCTCGAGTCGACCGAGCAACAGAAGGCCAGCAAGAAGTTTCTCAACAGCCGAGCCTGGCTTCGATGCCGAGCGTACAAGCTATCCAAAGATCCTTGGTGCGAGCGGTGCGCCCAGCACAAAGAACAACCCGTCCCCGCCGTCGACGTCCACCACATCCAACCCCGCGACACTCATCCCGAGCTCGCACTGGTGATGAGCAATCTGATGTCGCTTTGTAAGAAATGCCACGGCGTGGTGGAGAAGTGTTCGAGTTAAATCTTGGATGACTTTGACTTAGGTCTCTTTGGCTTCCCTTTGGTTCCTACATTAGATACCTTCTTTTCCAACGCTGGTGGCTTGTACTTTGCCTTGGCAGCAATAATTTCCTCAATGCTTGGCGACGGAATCAGCAGTGGTGGAATTCCCATACGAAAGGACATTGAATGTACGAAGTCTCTAATGAATGGTACATCAACTCTG
>ERZ869921.704-NODE-704-length-17244-cov-42.343068_pt1 | contig 17244 bp, 32 predicted proteins | sample MGYA00579310_ERZ869921 | MGnify/ENA primary metagenome ERZ869921 (study PRJEB32216, sample SAMN09231816) | wastewater metagenome | place: USA: Maryland | collected 2016-06-21 | study: EMG produced TPA metagenomics assembly of the PRJNA472060 data set (Reclaimed...
TTACAGCTCGTAAAACTACCAACTGCGAAAGCCGCCACCGCCAAACAAATAATAATCTTTTTCATGGTTCTGATTTTAGACAACAAAAATACAACTTTTTTATAAATGCCTAATATTTTCGACATATCGCAAGCAAACCCGACCAAGTTCTACCAGCAGTCTGATCTCTTAGGACTGTCCGGTTATACCCAGTTCGTTTTGAAATCATTTGAGCCGAATCAGAATGAACGTGGTATAGATGCTGATTTCTTTTACAGAAATATTAAGTCATACATGGATGCTGTCAAATACTGGCAGCCATACCAGCAGGGGGATAAACTTACTCTACAATGGCTTGGCGTGGCAGATTATACCGGTCCTACAGTGGTGAATTACAAAGTAAAAATCATTGATGAGTATGGCAATATTGTAAAGGAAGCAGAAGCGACCCAGGGTTCAGAAGTCGGAGCCGGTTCAGGAATCTATATCCGCTCGTGCATTATGCTGCTGTATGACGTGCCGGAGGGTAAATACTTTGTGCAACTGCATAAAATAGGTTTATTCTCTGATTATGACTTCTTTGTGCTTGCTGAGCCTATCTGGGTAAAGCCATACTGGGAAAATACTGTTTTGCTCAGGTACAAGCATTCAAAAAATGCTTACGGTATCTTCTGGGAGACAGGCATTGAAATGTGGAAACGAATCTTTGCAAACTTTACTGAAATACAACCGGGAAGCAATTTCAATGTTTATGCTGACCAACCGCAGAACCTCAGACTATTATCAGGCGTTAAATTCAGAGATAAGCAGCTCACCGTGGGAGTGGATGGTAACTATGTAACTGAATACGAGATCGACATGCTCGAAGAAATATCCTTATGCGATACGCTCTACATTGATCACGTTCTGCATACCAGAACCGAAGGCAGCAAATTCGATATGGCCAGAGTTGATAAGAACCCACTCGTTACGGCAAATGTGATCCTTCGGGAAACGCTCAACGACAATGATCTGATTGTAGGTCCATATGAACCGATCGTACTTGGAACGGCCCCGGAATCAGAATGGTTTTATATCCCTGTTCTCACACAAACGACTCCCTCACAAGTATATCCGATTGGATTATATTTTAATGGGGCAGTAAACTTTGTCAATTACCTAAATGCAACAAAGCCTGACGGATACGCGGATTATGTGAATACATATTACGCAATTGATTCTGCAAACAGGATTGTCTATATTACAAATAATGCAGGCGCTTACGCAGCATTTCAGCCGGGATTCATATTTCAAGCAGCCTACCAGAGACATCTGATTTTAGATGTTGACACCAACCTTGGCAGTGCGATGGAGGTGAAGCTCAACTCGGCTGTAAATAGAAAGTTTGCGTATTTCTGGGGTGATGGTACAAAGACTACCGGCACCGGCACTATTGTAACGACCAGTAAAACATATTCGCCTGGGAAAAAATACAGAGCGTTCTTATTCTGGAATGAGCATGATAACATGCGCATAGATGGCTCCGATCCAATTATCACATCCATTGAGGGTAAACTATCAAGTCTGGCCACTTATTTTGATGCTGGCGGCTTACCTATCACTGAGGTAAGAAATAACATTTTTGAGTACTGCACAGCAGATCTTGCTCAGGTTAAATTTGATTTCTGCAAACTCACTACCTATAAGGTAAACGATTTGATCCGATATGCATATGAGGCGAAATTAACCGGTGCGTTCAGCGGTTCCGCAGTACTCAATTTCAATCTTCAGCAGCCGGCCGCGCCTCCATCGGTGGACAGTGGTATTACATTTTTCATTGATACCTTAACCTCTGCCGGTGTGACGGTAGTTACTGACTAATGATTTTAGATGCAACTATAGCAGGCACTCAGGTATATATCGACACAAACGATATCCTGTATGCGTATGAGAGCTCAGGCAATCTTCAGCTGGTAATCGCTTCTGATGCCGTACAGAGCAATCCTAATCTGGAACTATATACCAATGCCTCGCCGAATGAAGCAACTGCACCGAGCTATGCTGATTTTGTAACAGCAACTGCAAATCACAGGTTCATTGAAGTAAGCCATGCCACACTTACAAATGTCTGTGTAAACCTCAATAGGATCGCACGCTTAGCGGCCATTGACAGTTCCAATACAACGATCCTGTTTGATAAATACAATGTTGTCAAGTCAGATACTGCACTTTCATCATTAAGGGCGAATATCAATAGTGAAATAGCAATTTACCGGGATGCAGATGTAGACATTGTCAGCGATGGTACCGGCGTGGTGACACTGCCAAATGATTATATCAGTGGGTCATGGAAAGTTTTTCTGCGCGGTGCTCTGGTACAAAGATCGTCGGTGACAGAAACCGCAGCAAACGAATTGACAATATCCGTTTCAACGAGGGTAGGGGATTTTATTAACGTAACATACAAATATTAAAAAATGAAAAATATACTATTACTGATTTTACTGGCATTAACACAATTTGCCAAAGCGCAAATAAATACCTACATCATTACCCAGACCGGACAAGCGGAGTTTGATACATCCAGGGTATTCAAAAGAGACAGCAATGTTGTATTCGTACCCAAATACGGTATAGATTCTGCCAGGTCAACGATAAATACACAGCTGGGTCTGCGGGTAAAGTATACCGATACATCCGGAATGCTCAGTCATTATTTCCGTAAAACAGACAGTACTGCAATGTTGTTGCCATACATGCGAAAGGTTGATACATCTACACTCAGCAGCAGAATCAATTTGAAAGTAAATATTTCAGATACTGCCGGCATGTTGACACCTTATCTACGCAAAATAGACACTTCCGCAATGCTTTCGCCTTATTTGCAAGAAGTTGACACAGCAGCAATGCTAACACCTTATGCCAGGAAAATAAGCCCCAGCTTAACCACTCCTAATATTGGAGCTGCTACAGGTGTATCATTAAACACCGGAACGACATTAAATGGTACCATTTTCGCAAAGTCAAATAATGCCTTTACACTATTAAGTATGGACCACGGAGCAACTATCGGCAATGAAGCCTCCGGGCAAAATATGGCGTTAGGAGTGTATTCAACCGGGGTAGGATTGCAAGGCCGGAATAATGGTGCCGTTGCGGCAACAAATATCAATCCATTAGGAGGTGATGTGCGTTTTGGCATCAGCGCACCCGCTGGTTTATTCAATATTACTGGATATCATACCGGCACAGGAACAGGTGATTACTGCTCTTTTGAGTTAAGAAACGGAGCCGGCACAGTGAACGATGCCATGATCGTAAGAAACCTTGGTACTTCTTTTACAACGTCGGGGCCAAATATTCAGGATGGTGGCCTCGTGATGACAGGATCCAGTTTGTCCGGTGGGCTATCTACCGGCACGCGCGGATCTGCTTCTTTCAGAGTATATACAAATGATGTACTCCGTACAACATGGGCGGCCACTACCGGCAATATCAGCACGACAGGTCAGGTAGTTTCAACAGGAGGCGGGCTTGGTTATGCAACAGGTGCAGGTGGTACAGTTACTCAAGGAACGTCCCGATCTACAACCGTCACCCTCAATAAATTATGCGGCACTATCACTATGTTTTCTGCCGCACAAGCTGCTGATGCTATCGTAACATTCACGTTCACAAATTCATTTATCGAGGCCACTGACTTTGTATTACTGCAGCATATTTCAGCTACCAATGGTGGTGCATGGGAATTCTCAGTAGTGGCCGGTGCAGGGTCATGTACAGTCACCGTCCGTAATACATCAGGATCCAGTATCACAGAAGCAACTCCTATTCGTTTCACAATTATAAAAGCAACAACAAACTAATGACAACAATTACTTACCGTATCGAAAACGGCGCCCTGGTTGAAACAACAACCTCAGAAGCATCCTACAATCAGAAAAATTATGTAAAAACATTGGAAACCCAGATAGCAGATATGCAGCAAGGACTTGCTGATAATACCGCGTCTGTGAATGCCAATATCGAAGCATTGCAGCATAAGCTCACATTAATCAACAATTTAAAAAACTAAACGTGGTGAAAATACTCAATGCAATTTATAACTGGTGGGATTTGCATGCTGATAGCATTACCATTCTTGCCGGAGGTCTGACTGGTGCTCTGTGGAAAGCAAATCTGATAAAGGTCATGTATGATCTCTTTACATGGCAGCATCTGGAAGGAGCGATCATTGTTGGCATTAAAGCGGTAATCGGTGCTTCAATCGCATACATATTCAAATCTATCTGTAATCATTGCAAACTTAAACGCTTAAAAAAACAAAAGAATCAAAATGGCAAAAGTAACAATGTCAAAGGACAACATTAATACACCGGCTCCGCGCTGGTACCGCAGATTAAAAAGGGCTGTATATTTATTGCAGGCGGGCGGCATATTTACAGGTGCATTGGATCGCTTAGATGTGAGCGCCAAGGATCAATTATTTATAGTCGCTTGCGTTACCGTAGGCCTTGAAGTATTGGGGGCTTTACTGGCAAATGGTGAAGTTTACGCACCATCTGAGACTGCAATGGGTAAGAAATCGGAATAAACAGAAAAGCCACTGCTCAGGTGGCTTTTGATCGGTAACCCAAATGAGTGAGCATTATAAAGAGGCTTGTCAGGTTTTTACCGATAAGAATGCAAATATATTATATTGTTTGAATACAATAAATTAATTTATTAAATTTGTATCATGCTTACATACTCTGAACTCGAAAAGGAATTTCACGAACCATTATATGTGGTTGGTGTATCGTTCAAAGATGAATACACAAAGGCTTTGCAGGCATTTGATGGCTTTGAAATGGATACTGATGAAAAGTATAAAGCAATCAGAGATGTATTGCAGGCCATTCTTGAGCGTTACACCAAAAGCAAACCAAAGAGTGATGCGGGCGGGTTTTTTCGTAAAGCGGGTAAAGTATTGCTATATCTGCTGCCCTTTTTGAAATATGTAAAATTTAAGAAATGAAAGATATACAAATTAAATCCTACTAAATGAAAGCAAAAATAACAGCGTCAGTCCGTAGCGTATTGCAGACATTTAAGCATATATCCCAAATTATGCAACGGGTATTCTGGCAGATATTTGAAGATGATTTAGCAGTTATGTCAAACCGCGCACGAATTATTCTATCCGATCCTGATGATGTGAAATTGTACAAAGATGCGATTTGCAAGATTTATTTAGGTGCAGAAGAATACTCAATTACATTAAAAAACGGTGAAAAAATAACACTGATATGAGCAAAGCAAAAATAACAGCGTCAGGGCTTAACCTGAGGAGTACACCCGAAATTAGTGATAACATCGTCACGATCTTAAAAAAGACTGCTGAATTGGATATTGTGCTGCCTGACGCTAACGGCTGGACAAAAGTAAAATGGGGTGTTTACACCGGGTTTGTTGCGACCAAACATATTGAAATTATACCTGATGCTGTGCCGGTTGTTATGACGTTAGCTGATAGGGCTGTGCAGATTGCTATTTCGCAGCTGGGTAATAGCGAAATCCCTTTGGGCAGCAATTGGGGTAAGCATGTCGAGAAGTATTTGAAATCAGTCAACATACCATCTCCGGGGCCATGGTGTGCCGCGTTTGTTTATTGGTGTGTAAATGAAGCCGCCAAGGAAATGAATGTAGAAAATCCTATCGCTAAAACGGGCGGGGTACTTGACCAATGGGGTAAAAGTAAAAAGTTGCGGATCACTGGTAAGCCGCGCAAAGGTGACATTTTTATAATGGATTTTGGCAAGGGCAAAGGACACACCGGATTTGTATCCGGTGTGGTAGGCGATAAGATAAATACGATCGAGGGTAATTCTAATGACGAGGGGTCGCGTGAAGGTTATGAGGTGTGCAGGAAGCCGGGCGGTCGTTTAATTTCATCTTGCAAAGGATTTTTGCGCATTGCCTGATATACTGAATTGGTATAGCAGATCAAGCAAAAAGTTCAGTTTGATAAAAAGTCAGGTAATTTTACCTTTTTTCTGTTGAGAATACAGCAAATACGGCATTCTTAGGCTTACAAAAGTCAGGTGAATATACCCATCCCGATCTTCTTTGGGAATTTACCATGAGGGGCGTGGATAAGGTTGGCTGGGCTATTAGTTGGTTCAATTTCAGAAATGAAACTTTGTTGCATTTCAGCCGGTATTTTGTAGTACTCGAAAAAAGTTTGCATAAACTTTAAGCTCGGTGGGATCTTACCACTTATGTAATTTGAAACGACACCTTTGCTGTAGTCTAAATCCCTTGCTATTTCAGCATCATAGCGGATTCTCTTTGTAGATTTCAGCATTAAAATAGCTTCGTTTAATATGGCGGTATAGTTGGGGGTTGTAAGCACTTTGAAACAATTTTAAAAATAATTGCAATAATGTTTTGTTTTATTGAAACATCGTTATTATATTTGCATTGCATTTATAATAACAAACATAATACATTAAAATGATAAAACAATCAGTAATAGCAAAAATTAGACAAAGCAAAACCTGCAAAGCACGTTTGCAAATTGCCCTTGATAAATCAGCGCCTACAATCCAGAGGTACTTGGATGACAATGATATCATGCTGACAACGTCGAATGCATTGTCTGTAATCAAAGCAGAATTAGGATTGAAAGAATCTCAAATCCTCGAACCTCAAACAACTACAGCATAATGCTCACAGTTCACATTAATAAAGATAAAGTAAGGCCCGGAAACCTTCAGCCTAAACCTGCGGTCGGTAAAAATACCGATCAGCAGGCAAGGGTTAAAAAGTACCGCAAATACATCGCTAAAAAATTCAGCAAATCATGAACGAACTAGAAAAGAAAATACACCAACTCTTTATCCGCACAGTGATCGGAATCGTAGTGGTAATCATTGCCGGAATAATCGCACTCATTTGTTTATCAAAATACACCCCCCAGTAATTATGATCTCACTTCTTAATAAGATCGCTTCAATATTACTCACTTCAAACAGAAATTACCATGCACGAAATTAAAATTCATTCAGAAGCCATAAACAACAAGATGCACTACTTAGATGTGTATAGTGAATTATGTCTCATGATTGTTCGCACAAAAACCAAAGCGAATCCAAACTATGCTGACCTGGCTATTATCCAGAATGAGTATGATAAATTTCATTTTAGACTGATTGAACTGCATGATGCGGGTAAGATTACCGGAGTTATGGCAATGGAATATGTCGTAGAGATCGAGCATGAACTCGACACAATCAAATCATTAATTAAAAATCATAATAACAATTAGGCCATGACAAACACGCTCACAATTTCACACACAGAAGCGGTACAGCTTCACAAGGAACTCACAGTAGCCCTTGCAGATAAGAACCTTGACACCCTGCAGATCGTATCAAATTCAAAAGATATTCATGTTGTAAGGCTACAACAGGAAACGGCAACCGCTGACGAAATACATCAAATGGACTAAATAAAAAAAGAGCGCTGCCCGCACTCTCTTAAAAATTTACATTTTTTAATCAATTATAAAAATCAATTACATGACAAAACTAAAAAACAAAATCGAGCTTTCCAAATCCACAGGATTGGGAACCAAGCCTATGTTTGACATCACTTATGAAGTCAACTATAATGAAAGTACGCACACAGCTACTTTAATTCCTGACAGCATCCAGATTCACGACCACGTCACGAGGCGTATCATCCGCGAACATGACATTTTGCAGTCTGAATTTTTAACCACTTTATGCCGCGAGGATGCCAAAACGGTAAACTGGTGGGAAAAGATGGCTTCACACAGGTACCAACAGCAAAGACTGCTTGACAATGCTTTTCACTCAGTTGAACGTGCCCAAACATCATTCAAAGCTATTTCTCACCGCCAAGTTATTGGCTCACTTTAAAACCAATACCATGAAAGCAAAACAATTAATAAAATTACCATTTGGTTCATATCTCGTAACAGACGGAAAGTCTGAGTATGAAATCAGAAAGCAGCAAAATGATTACGGCACAAGAGATATATCGTACACTTTACGCGGTAGCAATTGGCATGACCTAATTTCTATTTATATAGAGCAGACCCCTGTTTACGAAGGAGGGATACATCCGCAAATCACTATGCCAGTTTTAATAGCACGTACATGCAAACTTGGTTTTTTAATGTCATCAAATGAATGGTGCGATCAATTCCAAAAACTACAATTCGTACCTCGTGGCCGCTTCCAGTGGTTCATCGAAAGAACACAGACGAAAGAAATAACAAAAACTCCCGTTTCTGAATTTACATATGCAGATTCCATGATGCAGGAAAACGACAGACAAAACGAGAAAGTAAATCAATATCACGAATCACAAACTATTCATCAATAAATCTATTCATCAATAAATCAATTATAAATACCAATTATCATGTCAAATCAAAATTCTCTCGCTGTATTAAAAGAAAATCAGCAAACGCTGCAAGCGATCACACTGTTTAATTACGGTGCAGATAAAGATGTTTCAAGCATCGTATTAAATGAAATCTCATTCCTGGAAGGCATGGGCATTACAAAGCCGGAAATACTGGCGTGTGAGCCAACATCTATTGTTATGGCTACAAAGTATGTACTCAAAAATAACCTGAGCTTTGACCCGAATGCCGGCCTTGTATATGTAAAGACACGAGCTGTTGCGCTGGCTAAAGATGCCAATGGTTCTGTTAGCAAATGGGGTAAGGTTTTAGAGGTTCAGGCCACTTGCGAAGGGTTGCTGTCTATTGCTTACCAATGTGGTAAAATCATCGACCATGAAAGACCATCAGTTAAAAAAGATGCTGCCGGTAAAGTAATCGAAGTGACATTCAAATACATGAAGCCATCGCCAATGGGTCCACGTTGGGTGGAAGTGTCATTTGATGAATCAGATTTTAAACGCTGGCAAATCAAATCCCATCAGGAAAACGGACGTAATAAAAACGATGCCGGTTCAAAAGATTATTCAAATCCTAATTACAGAAGCTTTAACGGCGGTATTGATCCTGAATTTGCCCGCGCTAAGGCTATCCGACACGCGATGAAAAAAATGGGTACAAATCCAAATGAAAGGCTGTCTGTTTTCGTTAAGCCGACCATTCAGAATACCATCGACAAGAATGTGGATATGGACGCTACCAACGAAGACACCCAGGCAAGCAAAGGAGCCGAAAATGGCTATGTGCCGTATGAGGAAACTTCCAATACCACCAGCGACGAATCTACTACCTACACTGTAACTACCCACGAAGAAATATCAATCCCTAATTCACTTTAATTAAAAATCAACAATAAATATCATGACAACAGAATTAACAGAAATCACAGCCGAACAGGCTCAAATCATCGAAAGTAAAAAAGCTTTGTGGGCTCAAATGGGCGAAGCGGTTTATAAAACCGAATTGCAATTGCAAATTGAAGCGCAGCAGGCTCTGAATAATATTGCACTTCCGGTAAAAATTGAAGAGGTGCCAGAGGCCGAGACAATGCTGAAAAATATCAAGGCTGCACAGAAAACCATCGAGGGCAAAAGAAAATCAGTTACCACAAGATTTGACGAAGTTTCCGCTCGTTTAATGCAGCCGGAAAAATCATTCACAGATCCTATCAAACAATTAGCAGATGCGATCATCAAAGTGAAAAAAGAGCACGAAGCAAATCAGGCTAAATTGAAGAAAATCGCTGACGAAAAAACCAGAGCTCGCGAATACTTCCTGAATAAGAAAATCGAAATCGAATCGGCACTTGCAAATAAAGTAAATGATTTTGTTTCAAGATGCTATGAAAAAGCATTGAAGGACGATATCACAATGGAAGGCCTGGAAGCTTACAAGCAGGATTCTATTTCCCGCGTTACAATCAATAGTTTTGCTTATGGCCTGCCGGTGTTTAACCCTGCCTATTGCGCTAAAGAAGACATCGAAGCTATTTTTCAGGAGTGCTTTGTAATCAATAAATCTCATTACGTGAGTGAGTTTGCCGCACAGCTTGAAGAAAAATTCAGCGATTACGAGGTGGCGCTGGGTAACAAAGCCGCTGCACTGGCCTTATCTCAAAAGCAAGAAAAGGAGAAAAAAGACACAATTGCATCCGCTGCTAATAATCAGGCAATGGCCGTTAAGCTCGAAGCATCAGCAACAGTTGTAAATGCTGAACCGGTATTCACCAAAGCATTGAAAAAATCGTATGAGGTTGATATGGATGAAAATGTTGAATCAGTGCTTAAAATCATGTCTGCATTTTCTGCAAATATCAATCTCTGCCTGCCTAAACTGAAAGTGACTAAGTGGTTTGCTTTCACACCGGCACAAGCTGCCAATGTGCTTGCAAAAGTGAAATGCGATGATAACAACTTTGCCCCTGCAGGCATCACTTTTAAAGAGGTTGATAAACTTTAAGGCATGATACAGTACACAGATATAGTTCGCTATGATAATCTAAGCTTTGAGGATTATTTAAAGTTGCCGGGGTATTCTCATTCATTCCTGAAATCAAATATTCAGGGAGTGCGAAAGTTCATTGATGTAACGGAAAATATGAGAGTTGGTTCTATGGTGGATGCCATACTCACTGAGCCTGCCAAAGCAGATATGAGTAGCGAACTATATCCTCACTGTAAGGCCATTGCATTTGAATTAAAGAAAATGTTTGGTGATGTGATGCTGGCTTGCAAAAAACAAATTTCATACACGGCTAAGGCTACATTCAACGGTTTAAGCATTGATACAACTGGACGATTAGATTTTCTATTGGAAGGTGCAGCTGTCATTGATCTGAAAATAACAATGTCAAAAGATGTGGACGCGCTGATTAAATACATGGGGTATGAGAATCAGGTATGGCATTACTCAAAAATGGCAAATGTGTCAAAAGCGTATCTGATTATGTACTGTGTACCATTAAAAAAAGTGATCATTAAATACATAGATACATCAAGCAATATGAATGAGTTCTGGGTAAACAAGATCATTGATTTTGGAATGGTACCCGAAACTGTATAAACTTCTTCTCCCGCTGGCTGTGCAGCGTTAAATTTCTCAGATTAGATCTTACTATCGGATAGAAAAATTGAAAGACGGGCAGCATCCTAAGTGCTGCCCGAATTGGCGGGGTGGCGAAATGGTAGACGCTTAGATATAAACAAACTTTAATAGCTGATTGTTTGGGGTTTTGGGGGTAAAGAACCTTCCGGCCTAAATCGAAAAAAAGCATTAGTAAGAAGTACAATGAATGTGCTTGCCGGTTCGATTCCGGCCCCCGTCGCAACACTTATAGAGAAGGGCGTTATTACCTCATGGGTTGGATTAGAGTTGAACTATCCAACTGTTTCAAACTTGAGGGAGCCCGCGATTAAGTTCATCAAACCTGTAATCTTTAAACAACAATATAAAATGGCAAGTAAATACCTTCCAAAATTGCACTTAGCGTGCGCGGCTGATGACAGTTTATCAATCCCGCTTCAATACATTCATATTAAAGACGATATAGGCTATGCGACAGAGGGGCATTTAGCTGTTGCCGTAAACCTAAAATTTCATAGCGGACTGCAACCTAATGTGTTGGAAAAGCTTAACGGTAAATATGTGCATAAAAACACATGGAAAAAAATTAGTGATGCAGTAGAACTGACAATTGAGAATGATGAAATTGTTTATGTGGATGGTTCTATTAAAGCTAAGTTTCAATACGAAGATAAGGTTAAGTATCCTGATGTGATGAGCCTTTTGCAGGAAACAATAGAGCAAGCACCAGAAGAAACATCACTTTTTGGCTTCACCCCTAAAATAATGAACATCGTAGTAAATGTGTTCGATAATGATCAAATATACTTCATTAAAAAGAAAAATAACTTTTTAGCATACCCAAGTGTTGGGAGTTACCAATACGCACTGATTGTTCCATTGCAAATTTCAGATGGTGGATTTGAGTTTGACTTTAACATCAAGTAATTCATAAATAACCCACTACCTACTTTACTACATATCCAATAATGGAAAACAACTCACTAATGTAACATTTCAAAAATAAGCATAATGGAATCAACTCACTACATACTACAATTCAGAGACACAAATAAGCCGGTCGGCAAGGTGGTGAATGTTTTACCAAAGCCTATAAAGTTCCTGAATGAATCAATTAAAAACATGGAATTGCCATGTAAGACAGTTGCAGTATTCAAAATCAAAATGAAAAACCAAACACCGCAACCCGAATACCAATCCGCAAACTAATTCAGCACCAAAACTTTAAAATAAAATGAAAAAGCAAAAATTATCACCAGAAACAGTTGAAATTATCAAAGAAGCATTGAAGAATGATACACCTTCTGATGTATCGCGCAAACTCAAAATGAACATAAATACAGTCTTCTCAGTAAAGCGCAGGCTAGAATCTATTGATCAGAAAAAAGAGGTCTCAGGCAATTTTAATATTAAACAATACAGTTGCTGGCTGACTGGATTTAAAACAGTGTAAAATGGCAGAGGATAAAAATTTAAAAGTAGTGAGCGACAAAACGCAGGTGAAGGTTGGAAAGTTTTATGATGTACTATGTGCTGTACTGATAAATAAAAAGAAGGAGCATTATGTGCCAGTAATAGGCATATTGCATAAAGACCCGCAATTTGGAGTAGATGCTGCACATTATCACATTGATGGGAGATTCACCGTAGATAGTGCCGCTGTCAGTAAATTTTTAAAAATTAAAGATGGAATCACAAATGCGATTATACGCATTGAAAGATATTGTGATTATCAATTTGTCAGAACCGAAGTGAAAAATCTTAAATGCAGAAGGTTATTGACCGGCATAAATCCACCTGCCAGAGATGAGAGATATAATTCTGGACAATTAAAAGGTGAAGCATATTGGAAGTGGTACGACTCTATGATAGGTAAATCTTGCAAAGGTAAAAAATGTCCGCATTTCGGTACCCATATGCAAGAGAAGGATGGTGTTTTGGTTTGTCCATTACATAATCTACACGGAAGTATCGAAACTGAATTAATCATAAAAGAAATATAGATATGGCAGAAAATAAAAAATCATTCGTTTTATACACCGACTTGATTCACACAGTCAAGAAAATGAAGGATGCACAGGCGGGTCAGTTGTTTAAAACGATCCTGTCCTATGTAAATGACGAAAACCCCGAAGTGGGTAATCCAATCGTCGATTTGGTTTTTGAGCCGATCAAAAGACAAATGAAGCGTGATCTTACGAAATGGGAATCTGAATTGAAAAGAAAATCAGAAGCCGGTAAAAAAGGAATGGAATCGCGATGGGGTAAAAAGGCTGAAAATATAACAGAACATAACACTGTTATTCCTGTTATAACAGAAATAACTGATAATGTAACTGTTACTGTAAATGATACTGTTACTGTAAATGATACTTCTTCTTTTAAAAAAGAAGCAAAATACGCGAATGATTTTTCAAAAACCGAAATCGAATCTGAAAAGTTAAAGACAGAACAGTCTCAAAGAAAAAAAGTTGCGCGAAAAAAAGAAAGTGACCAGCCTCCAGACATTCCGACCATTCAAGCATTCACGGCGTACGGAAAAGAGAACATGAACGATGTCAGCGACCAGGCGCTAGAGTTAAAATATAAATCATGGGTCGAGAACGGATGGAAAACCGGAAAAGGTGCAAGCATCAAAAATTGGAAATCAACACTTTTAAACACACTGCCTTTCATGGCAAAAAATCAAACAAGTACTCACAATGGACAATTTACAAAAACGACAGACTCAGTTGGAGGAGGTCAAAAACCTAAAACTATCGGTGGAATGCGAGCAACCGAGGTTGAGGAGTTCGTTAGGCGCCAACGCGAACGCAATCTTGCAGGTAACGGAAACGAAACAACCGGGTAGCCATGTTTTGATCACAACACATTACAGCGCACTTTCCTTTCAGTCAAAACCGATGGATTACTGGGGTAATAAATTTGTGGCCGATTACCTGAATTTTAAAATGCTTGCAGGGCTCAGGACCGGTGATGTGGATGACTACACTTTTGACGATGTAAAATCCTGCTGCATGGATGAACTGGCAATACACAACGAGGAAAGCGTGAAAATGGCCATTAAAATGAATCTGGCGGGCAAATTTGGCAAGATTTACGAACCGTATGAGCAAATCAACCGGAAGTTCCTCATGGAGATTATGAACGGCTACGATGCCGAATTGAAGAAAGCACATAAACTCGCTATTAAGCATCGTGACGAAATGAACAAGCCGGCACCGCCAACCGAGGAAGAGCTGGCCAAAAAGTTAAAAGATGCTATTTACGATGGTTTTCTCTCTTTCAAGCGAAACAAAGATCTGAACATTATCAGCCATGTCGAATACGATTATCTGGATCGATGCGGGATAAAAGTTGTGTCCGATGAAAAGAAAGCTCAGCTCATGGTCGAAGCAAAAGCACATTTGACAGTTGTTTACTCTCAGGGTCATATCGCAAAAGGAGTCGAAGAAATGAAGAAAATACTTAACGATGGCCGTGCATCCGAGATCGTAATGATGGCAAAAAAGCTGGCCGTGAGGGATTATTATGAAAGCATTGAAAAATTAGAAATATGAAATACGGAAAATTGCCTGTACAGATTAGATCAGTTTGTCATTCATAAAGTTCAAAATGTAAGGGTCGGAGGTATGAGAACCTTTGTAAAAATATCATTCAGTAAGGACAAGTACGATCTTATAGGAAATTCTCACAACTATGAAATGGATTATAAATGGGATATGAAAGAACGGAAAGAAGAAAGAAATATACCTCAAACTGCTTTAATCAAATGATCTATGCCCGAAAATAAACAATCCATGACCGCAGCGGAGTTCAGAGAATATCAGCGCACCGGCAAATTTCCCGGAGCCGAACCCGCCAAAAAGAAAAACAAGTACGGTGCAGTGAGAAATGAAGTTGACGGTATAATCTTTGACAGTACTCGCGAGGCTGATCGATATGGTGTCCTGATGATGAGGTATAAAGCCAAAGAGATCAGTAAACCTATTCACCACTATGTATTTCAGCTCGTCGGATGCACTTATGAATGTGATTTCCTGTATCTGGATTATGATAAAAAAGAATTTGTGATAGAAGATGCGAAAGGAACACTAACGGATGTATACAAGATCAAGCGAAAAATGATGAAAGAAATTTATGATATCACAATTTTAGAAACTTAAAAACAATAAAATGCCAGAAAGTAAAATCACATACGAACAGTACAAAAAAGCGCTGGAAGAAAAAGAGCGACTGGAAAAGTACGTTGAACACCTTACCCGGATTACACGCGCCTACATCTATCAGGAAGAGGGCGAACGAGTGAAGGCTCGAAAAATTCAAACATTAAACGATAACAACTAAACGGTAAGGCTGCCGACAATAAAGCCACATATAAAATGAAAGTTATAAAAATAGGTATTCCACCTCAGCAACAGGACATAGAAAAAACTTGCTATAAATGCAATACGGTATTCTCATACAATAACGCGGATATTAAATCAGATAGCCGTGATGGAGATTATGTTGAATGCCCTATATGCAAATCTTTTATAAAAGCTGAAAGATAATTAATATCACCTACAACTTTGACCCAACAGTAAGGCTGCTGAACCAAAGCCAGAAAAAATATGAGTAAGACGACTTTGATGCTTCAAATTTTGAAAATGCAATTTGCATCATCAGAAAATCAGTAATGAAAACTACTGGAAGCGTGGAAAAAAAAAGATTAAAAAAACTTCCACTAATGGCAAATAAATTATTATATTTGTGATATGGCATACGTTTACATACATAGAAGATTAGATAATAATAATGTTTTTTACGTTGGGATATCGTCAAAAGAAGACAATTTTAAACGGGCAAGTTATACTCACAATAGAACAAATTACTGGAAAAATATAGCCAAACTAACAGGGTGGAGTGTAGAAATAATATTAAAAGATATTGAGTTGGAAGCAGCTTGTAAATTAGAGTGTGAGTTAATAAGAAAATATGGAAGGATTGATTTAGGAACAGGCACACTTGTAAATCTTACAGATGGTGGTGAAGGTTCGCCTAAAAAAATTGTCACCGAATCAACACGCAAGAAGATGTCAAACTCACGAAAAGGAAAAATATTTTTAACCCAAGAAATAAAAGATAAAATTGGGGCAAAAAGCAAGGGTAGAAATTGCAAAAAAGTATTAAACACAAAAACAGGTGAAATATATGTTTCAGCAACAGAAGCAGCTAAAAAAAATAATATTTCAAGGGATAATTTAGCTGGATATTTAACAGGAAAAGCAAAAAACAAAACAGGTTTAATTTATGTAACAGAAGCGGTCAAGTAGCAGTTGCCGCTAACGAAAAAGTATTGCCGAAGGGCAGGGATTAGAATTACAAAATTTCAAAATAAGTACAAATGAACAATACAATTACAAATGCTGATGAACTTGCGTCAGCCCTGCCTTTTGGCAATACAGTGTTACCTGCTGCCCTTTTGCAGTCGGACATTATGAATAAAATCATTGTTGAGATATACAATGGATGGCCTGGCGAAACTGGGTTGCAAAGAGTAATTGAAAAGGTAAATTTCCTTTGCGAAAGAGTGCCTCAATACGCCAAAATTATGGGTAAAACAGAACTTGAAACTTTGGAATTATTTGCAAAATCAAGAAACTGTAATTACACAAATTACTTTCAAAATGCAAACTTTCCCGATTTATCAGAGGTTTATGTTTTTGATACGATTGAAGATGTAAAGGTAAAGTTTCCAAGTAAACAATATCAATGCCCTTGCTGTGGTGGAATTTCAACCGATTATCAAGAATGCAATTCAGGTAAAACAGTTGATAAAAAAGGCAAAGAAGTTTGTAATTGGAAAGTTTATGGATTGTTTGGCGATATGGGAAAGGGAATAAAAGTAATTGTCAAAAGTATGTTTGCCGATATTCCTAAACCTGTTGCAATGTTTAAGCCTGTCGAACTCTTAGAGGCTGTCTCTTAGGGTTGCAGGTAACGGCAAGGTGCTTTGTGCAGTAGGGGATTTTGAAAACGAAACTTTCAGTCTACCACAGCCCTTGATTAGAAGCAGAAACTTGAATAAACCACCACAGCCCCTATTGCACAAAACACGTGTTATAAGCTGGCTGCGGTTAATTACCACTAAACTTAAATCGAAGCACTAAACAAAAGAATTAAAAAAAAGAGGGATGGAAATAAATAAAATATACAACGAAAATTGCCTTGAAACAATGGCTAAA
>ERZ869921.705-NODE-705-length-17238-cov-49.374673_pt1 | contig 17238 bp, 27 predicted proteins | sample MGYA00579310_ERZ869921 | MGnify/ENA primary metagenome ERZ869921 (study PRJEB32216, sample SAMN09231816) | wastewater metagenome | place: USA: Maryland | collected 2016-06-21 | study: EMG produced TPA metagenomics assembly of the PRJNA472060 data set (Reclaimed...
ATTCAGATAAGGGGAAATCCCGGCGGTGTTCCATCAACTGTTCGCCATTTTTTAATGCCCCTTCTTTTTCAATAATTGTTTTAGCCCCTTCTGTTATCCAATCACCATCATTGCCCATTACAGGTTCAATTGGGTTTTCAATAACACTTTTACCAAATTTATCTATGCAGCCTGCATACCCTTCATAAGCTGGTACAAAATATCTTACTACTTTATGTGGTGTATTTAAACCATAAGGCTCTTTTGTTGCTGGATTAATTGCATTTTGGTCTGCTTCTTTCCAAAACTTTTCATAGTTTTCACCGCCTTTATTTTTTGGGTTTACGGTTGTTGGTAGATACGCAAATCCTACTTTTTTTCTACCTGTTTTTAATGTTGGGGAAACTTTAGACCAATAGGTATTAATATCCATTTTTTCCTGTTTCCCACCTTCATCAAATAAGCCAAAACTCAAACGGCCACTATCGTATGAATTTAAAGTGGACGACATGAAATCACAGTATGAATTTAACCCTTCTCTTTTTTGAACAACGCCTTTTGCTGCTGTTGGGTTTGGTTTAATATACCTTACAAAGTTTTCTGCTTTACTATCAAAATCCCTGACAAAGCATGGTAACATAGCTTTAAAACCACGCATAAACATACCCTGAAAATTCTTTTTTGCGGCATCGTCATTCATGGATATTGAACCACCTCTTTTTTCAGGGTTACGACCACAAATCCACCACATCCAAAAGAACCCGATTGAAGTTGCTCCCTGCCTTCGCCCTTTACCCCTCGTAACTCCAAGCACATCTGTTTCAAAACAAATGTATTCCATGAATAAAAAGAAAACTCTGTCTGCTTCACGGTATTCGGGTTTTTCGCCATGTTCCAAAACCCAATGATTAATATACCCCCAATACGATGCAGGCAGATAGGTTAGTTCTCCGTTAATCATGGCATATACCCCATTGCCATAAGTCATTCTCAATTCTTCACGTTCAACCCATTGCGCTTGTATCTTAGTGTAAAGACTTTTTCTTAGTTCATATTCTACTGTGGATATTTCTACTAAATCTTCGTCTGTAAATGGACTTTCAACACGCCTGAAATATTGTTCTTCTTTAGGTAGATTAGCATAAAGTATTTCTTCGCCTTCAATAAGTTCACCGTCCTCTGTAACAAAAGATTCACGTAAGCTTCGGTACGTGCAATTAATGCCCTGTATTAAAACTGATTCCATTTAATATAAAGGAGTGTAAGAACCATTAGCCATTGCTTTATCAGGATTGATACCTGCAACTACCTGTTCGTTTCTTTGCCCTACTGTGCTTTTTTTATTGGTGAAATATTCCTGTACTTGTTGGGGAGTTAGATTTTTATTTATCACTTGCCTCACATTGTCTTTTGCATCTCTTATAACTATATCGAAAGCGTTATTGTTATTCCCGCCAATTACTGCTATGTGTCCTTTTTGTTTTTCGCCGGGTATAACAATCGCATTTATACCATTATTGTAATTGCTTTTGTAGGTAGTGGTATCGTCATTCCATGATACTGGAACCCATCCCTGACCTTTAGCGGTTTCTCCTAATTTACCCCATGACCTGTACCTGTCAATAGTTGATACCGGCATTACTTTAGTTTCAGGTTCAGATGTTGCAGGTGTATTACCAAACAACCCTTTTTGTATTAAATAATTTATATACATAACTATTGAATTTGTGGTTGCATTGGTTGTTGTTGCTCCATTTGTTCCTGTGGCATTTCCTGACCTTGTGGCTCTTGCTGTCCTTGTTCGGATTCCATTTGCTCCTGCATTGCTTGCATCTGTTCTTGTTGTGCCATTTGTTCAATCCCTTGCTGCATACCTTTGTTATCCATTGCTAAACCCATTGCTATATTTGGAACTAATAATTGAATTAATGATTTCATTTCAGGCGGGAACTGCATACCCTTACCTGCTATATCCATGATACCTTGAAGTAAAATTTCTTCTTTTTTGTTTTTTGACATTATCTGCTGCAACTGTTCATCTGCTGTAAGTTTGTCTGTTTGCATTTGCGCTGCTGCATCTGCTGACATTTTAGCGGTTTGCTGCTGTGCGTCAATATTTTCTTTCGCCCTTTTCGCCTTTTCTTCTTCGGCTCTTTTCTGCCTTTCTTCTATTACATTTGAAAGGTATAATTCAGCTAATTTAAAGTTCTCAATTGTCCTTAAACGTAGGGCATCTTTTGGTGTGATAAGCGGATTCCCGTTCCCATCAATTACCTGCGACCATGTCTGTATATTTTGTTCTAAAAGTTGTCTTTCGTATTCCGTTGCTTTAATTTGAACTTTAGCTTCAAATCTTGTATTAATTAAATCATTTGCTGATTCAGGTTCTTGCTTTACTATATCATTCCAGTGTAAGCAGGTTAATTTATAGCATGTTTCTTCCCATACCTGAAGGTGTCCGTTATAAACATACCCAAAAACATTTGAAGCGTTTTCTGTTTGATTTTCAGCAAGTCTTGCGGCTGTTCTGTCGCCCAAATCACCGCCTTCCAAATAAACAGAACTACCAATTAACATTCTTATTTCAGCTATAATAGAAGCTAATACATTGGTAAGTTCAATTATTTTCTGAACTGTTGTATCTTGTATGCCATTGCTTAAAGGTGGTGCTACATTTTCAAGTGGATTAACCCCTTTGCTACTCCAAAGTTCATTACCTGTTTGATTGTAAATTCTTACTACTTCTTCCCAAGCAATATCATCACCTGTACCAAGCCCTAAATTCCTTGTATTTTCAACATCTATCCGAATACCAAAAGGTTTTACCTGTGATATGAGTAATTTTCTTTTAAGTTTGGTAATGGTATATTCCCTTAATGGTTCGAGTATTCTTTCAAATAAAGAAGGTACATATTGCCCATCATTGTTAGGGATATTTATTGAGTAAGAAGATAGTGTTTTGTAAATGTCTGTGTAAGGGCTTATAATAACATCCGGTTGACCCCAATAAAGCATTTTATCCCCGTATGGTGCATAAACACCGCGCATCCAAATGTTCTTATTCTTTTTTATAATGTTTACATCGTCCGGCTTTGGTTGCTCAATGATGTTACCGTTTTTATCTTTCTGCTGATATGGTGCTGTTTTCTTTTGTTGGATATTCGGCTTTCCAAAATTGTCTGTCTTTTCTACAAAAAACATATCTTCTCCGCAATCCTTTTCAAAATCAAAAACATAAATTGAATAGTCGTCATAAGGTTGTGCTACATTATAGCCATTCATAAAGTTATTGTAACCCCATTGGCTATTCCATGTAATATTAAAAGTACCGTTATTTTGAATTGTAGACGCTTTAGCTAATTCAAATATTTCCTGTTCGGTTAACCCATTTGGATTAGTTTCTGATTTACCGTATTTAACCCTAAAGTCTTTTACTTTAAGGTTGTAAAATTCTCCTATTTCTACAATCTCACATTCCCCTGTATCATTCAAAAAGAAATTATAAACAACATTGGTAGGTACGCATTTACGTACCGTATAATTACCTTCTGAAACTTTATCTATTTTAGTTACTTCGCAGTTTAAAACAATTATATCGTAAAGCCCTTTCCTGTTTAATACACGTTCAAATTTTATGTTATTAAATGTTTTTGCAAGCATTTCTTCAAACCGTATTTCCTTTGGTAGCCTATCCTCAAATTCAAAATAAACATTAGCCGTAAGTTCATCATTTGGGACATAAGCATCTACTGGCTCTAATGGCATACCTCCCGCCTGTTCCAACATCTGAATATTTTCTTTATCGTGCATCCGGTAAAGCGCATCTCTTTTTCGCTGTTCTTTTTCTGTCAAAGAGCCATCATCTACTGCACTAACGCAAGGATAAACTTTATTTTTTGAAAGTGATTCTATTACAGTTCCTACAAATTGGGCTGCAATCCTTTGCTGTGTCATGTCTATATTGACATAGGATTTATTAGCATCTGACACGCTCATGTAGTCTAAAAACTCTTGCATTGGTTGAGAACCTTTTGCCCACAACAATAATTCTATCCATCTTGCGTTTCTACCAGAGAAGTAGTTAAGACTATTATTATTGTTTATTTGTTGGGTGTAAAATGCTCTTGCAATTGCTAACCCTTCTTTTTTGTCTTTTTTCTGTTCTGGGGTTAAAAAATAGACACCTAAAAGTGGATTATCAAACTGGTATGGAGATTCTGCCATGAGGGAGATATTTTCATAAAATTAATGGATTTAATAAAAAAAGGGCAAAAATTTAATTTTCTTGCCCAATAATCATCTCCTTGTCCACTTTTACAATCCTTCTCTCAATCATATTCCAAGTATAACAAATTTGATACGGCGCATAAGGTTTCGTAAATATCAGTTGTCCTTTTGCGTACCCATATCCTGCAATTAGTACTTTAACTCTGTCTATGTAGTGCTTTCGAAATTCAGGTGGTTGTTCTATTTTGGTATCCTGATAAAGCCTTTCACCAATGATATTACCGTTTACGGGTTTTGGATTACCTTCTTTATCAATGATAGCAAATATTGTTTTATTGCATGGTATTGAAAATAAATCGTCAACTAACCAAAACGGGGATGAACCATAAAAATGATTGTGGTGGCAAATAAGAATATCCCCCTTAACTATTTCTCCGTTTGTTTCTTCTGCTTTTGATATGACAGGACTTTTTTCTCTGAAATTAGGATTGTAAGCGTTTGCAATTTTAAGCATATTGCCGCCTATTTCTGCAAAGTCTTTTTGTTCTAAGTTACAGGAAACAAGTATTTTATTATTTGCTGATTGCATCCGTTATCCCAATTAAATGTTCATCAACCAATACCGTATAAGTTACATCTTCATAAACAACTTCCTGACCTACTGTTTGGTGAAATATTGCTATTTTACCAACTTTTATTTTCGGGTCTCTTGTTAACGCCCCAACACTAATTATCTTACCTGTATGTGGCTTAGTTCTGCCTGATGTTGGTAATAGTAAAGCCCCAACTTCTTTTTTAGTTTCATCCCTTATAACCCAAACTGAATTATTTGTTGCTTGTATTTTCATATTTTAATAAATTTATACCCATATAAAGAAGGGGAATGACCATTACAAACATTACCAACACTCTTTTCTTTAAACCCGAAAAAAGAAGCTGCTAACCTAATAGAATCGAATACCTCACCTGTATTTATACATTTTACCTTTTTAGACGATGGGTTATCTTTCCCAAATACGCCTTGCCAAATTTTACCGACTTCTCTTTGAGTTATAAAAGAATGTCTTACATTTTCAGAAGGCGTAACCCATTCTAAATTGTCTATACTATTATCTGATTTTATTTTATTTTTATGATTTACCTGTGGTTTATTAAACGGGTTATTAATAAAATGAATAGCCATTAATCTATGTATATAATATTGTTTTTGTTTGCCGCCTATACCTCTTAACCCAACTTTGTGATACCCGAATTTATCAATAAGTATTCTCATATTTTTTAAATTACCCACCCTTCGAACTTTCCCGTTACTGCTTATTTCATAAATAAGTTCATACCCTTTTAATGAAACCCATATTTCTTGTATCATAGATACAAATATACTCATAAAGTATCGCATATCAAACATTCACTCGTTAAAATCATTCCGGAACTTGAAGCGGCGTTCTGCAAAGCACACCTAAGTACTTTCACAGGATCAATGATGCCAGATAAAACTAAATCTTCAATGGTATCTGTTTTGGCGTTGTAACCAAAACTTTTGCCACCCCAATTATACGCAAGGTCATTTTTGCCAGCACCAATTCTACCTACTTCTTTACCCGCATCAACTACCTGTTTTAAAATACTATCTGAATCAACCCCTGCGTTAATACAAATTTGTTTCAATGGCTGAATTAATATTGAATTAATAAAATCTTCGTTACTTTCCCCGTAAATTAAATTACCTGTTTGGTTAAATATTCCTATTACTTCTTCACTTGATAACACGGATTTCATACACCTAATAAATGCAGCGCCGCCACCTGCAACAAAACCTTCTGCAATTGCAGCCTTTGTAGCCCTAACTGCATCATCCACCCTATCTTTCTTTTCCTTCATTTCTGTTTCAGTAGCCCCACCAACATATATAACTGCTATACCACCTGTTAATCTTGCAATCCTTTTTTCGATTACTTCTTTTTCATCATCCCCTTTTGCTTGCGTTAAATTCATTTTAAGTTCATTAATAAAATCTGCGAACTTTTCTTTCTCATAAAAACCTTCAGCAATGATAGTTTCATCTTTTGAGACAGATATTCTTTTACATTGCCCAAACCATGAAGCATCCATTTCTTTTATATCCAATCCTTTGCTATCACTTATAAAAGTACCGCCTGTTGCAAGTGCTATATCTTCCATTGCTTCTAATCTTTGTTGCCCAAAGAAAGGTGAACGGATAATGCAACATCTTATTCTACCCTGCTGATTGTTCATTGCCAAAGTAGCCAATCCTTCTTCATCTGCATCTTCACAAATAATAACCAATGGTCTTTGCATTTGTACAGATAATTCAACTGCTTTTTGGTATTGAGTATGATGCGTAAGCCTGTTTTGGTAAAGCAATATTAATGGGTTATCAAATTCACAAATCTGCTTTTCTCTATTGTTTACGAAATATGGACTTATCCAACCACGTTCAATTTGTACTCCTTCGATTACTTTTACTTCTGTTTCAACCCCTTTGGCTTCTTCGATATTAATAACTCCATAATCTCCAATTTTAGCAAAAGCGTCTGCAATTAAATCGCCAATTTCTTTATCGTTATTAGCTGAAACTGTTGCTACCTGTCTTATCCTCTCTACATCACCTGCAACGGGTATAGCCATTTTTTTAAGTTCTGCAACTACATATTCAACGGCTTTATCAATTCCTTTTTTTAACTCTAATGGGTTTGCTCCGGCATTTACAAGTTCCATTCCTTTTTCAAAAATAGCTTCTGCCAATATACAGGTAGTTGTAGTGCCGTCCCCCGATTGGTCAACTGATTTTTGAGCGCATTCCTTTATCATTAGTACACCTACTTTCTCAAATGGATCGTCCAAATCAAAAGCCTTAGTTACTGTATAACCATCTTTTGAAACATGAAGTGGTAAACTTCTTACATCGTACCCATTAACAATACCACTTTGAGCAATTATAACATTTCTTCCTAAAGGCCCAAGTGTTACCTTAACTGCGGCTGATATTTTCTTAACCCCTTCTAATATCTTCTGCCTTGCATCTGCACCGTAAAGCGTTTTTTTTGTCATTTTAAGTTTTTAAAAAATTCACGAACTATAAATCTTAATGCTTCCATGAAAGTCATTTGGTTAGAATCTGCATAATTTTTTATTTGATTATACATCCATTTATTCCAACGTGTAGTTGTCTTAATCATAAAAGTGCCACCTGTTAGGTGTCTCAAAGGTAGCAGTTTTGAATAAAAAATAAAACATTAAAATACTTTTAATCTGTAATTACAATTTTTAATCACTCATTTTAAAATGAAACACAATGGCAAGTAATGTATTTTCAATTAATCCTTATAAGATTAATCAAAGAACTCCAACACCTTTATTGAGTATTCAAACTATCGCTTTACCTACTACTGGCGTATCAGTGGAAGATGTTACCAGTTCACCTACAAGAAGCCTCAGTACAGGTGTAAATGTTTATTCTAAAGTAACTGATTTAGCAAGTGGTACTCAATACTACTGCCGTGAAACTTTTTCGCAAATGGTTACGCTTATAAACGCTTAACTAAATTAAAAACTATTTTTACCCTGCACTTGTTGCGGGGTTTTTTAGTTTATCTACATACTCTGCGTAAGTTCCATGAATTTTATGAAAGTAAACTTTTAAGGCTGCTGTGCTGTAAAAATCAAAAGCGTTTTCACCAACCGGGATAACATTTGGCGCATCTGCACAAAGTTCAACTGCTCTCGGTATTTTTAATCCTTCTGCAATTTGGAATATCATTGTTTGATTTGCGATAAGCCCGTTAGATTGTTTTAACGCTTGCGCTAATTCTAAAAAGTTATCTATGTTTAATTTCCTGATATTCAAATCAAAATTCATGCAGAAGTTATTATACTCTTTCATAGTGCCTGCAAATAATAAATCATCTTCATAGTCTTTTAAAAATGAATAATCAATTTGGTCGTTAGTGTACCTTTCTGTTCTTGTTATAATAACTTTGCCTGTTGAGAAATCTTTTTTACCAATTGGAATATCAATGTATTTCTTAGATAAATCACAAGCTAAATCAGGGTAAGGGTAAAAGTACCATCTTCTAATGTCTCCATAAGGGATATTGCAAAAAGTATCTCTTATAAAACTAAGGTTTAAATGCCTTTTTTCATCTTTTGTAATGGCAATATCTTTTGCAAATTCAAGTTCTGAAATATCCATTTCCTGAACATCTGCCAAATAAGGTTGCTCTAAAAGTAAAGGTATAAGCATCCTAATCATGTCTTTATTCAGGGAAACAAATTCACCTGCATCATTTGTAACGGGATGCGTTGCTCCTGCATAATATTCTGCCGGATGATCTTTAATTAAGTAAAGGGTTGGTTTAATTTTAGTTACTCTGAAAAATTCTCTCATAGCTGGAAGTGCTGCAAGTACATCTCCTGTATTACCTGCATGAACCATTGAATTAAGCATTATTGTTTTATTTTTTGATGTTCGGGTAAACTATTATAAAGTTCTTCAATTAGTGCGCTTTTAGCTTCATATACATCATTGTATTCTGTATCTTTCATATCAAGATAAGAGCTTCCTGCCCATACGTGCTTTAAGCCATTTTGCATTAAAGTGTATTCCTGCTGTTGGTTTTCTCTGTTAGGTAACCATTTTATTTCTGTTGGAATAACTGAAACTTTTTTATTCATAGCTAATTGCCAGTAGCAAAACCATTGGCCCGGTTCGTAACCAATTCTGTGGATTAGCTTCTTTTTATTTTCAAGAAGTATATTTGGGACTTCTGATGCAATGCTTCTTTGTCCGTATGTTTTTATGGATTCATTCACATTACCCATGCCATTGTGAAAAGGGGCGACTACGGGGCTGTAATACATCATTTTTTCAATCATAAACTGCTGATTAAACCCTTTGTAATTTTCAGCTAATTCAATGTAATCGTAAGGTTTTTTAAGTAACAGTTCGGCAACTGATTTATGTATCATTAAATGACAGTCAAATCCTTCTCTTGTTGACATATTAGGCATGTATATATACTGAACTTCATTGCAATATACTTTAGCCTCTTGCCAAACTTTTTTATTGTATAAAGCCCCTGCCGGATGAATGTACTCACCGCCTGAAAGTTGAAGTAAAGAACCTGCGCAATCATTCCCATCATTAATTAAACTTTCATAATAATCTAACCAATTATCTTGTGTCGGAAACGCATCACTTTCAATAGTAATAAACCATTCTGTGTTTACATAAGGCAGTACATAATCAAAACTGATACCATGAGATTGCAGCATGTCTTTTGGGTAAGCCTGATACTTAACTTCATTTTTAAAAGGCTTTAAGTATTGATTGCTGCCATCCCCGAAATTGTTATCTACAACAAGTATTTCTATCTCATGTTTGCCTTTATATTTTAAAAGCTGCGAAATAGTATAAGCGGTTATTTTACCTTGCTTATAATGTGGTATTAAAATGCTGAACTTCATAATTATAGTATTTCTTTTCTTGCGCCTTGAAAATTTAAGCCGCCAATGCTTTCAAATTTTGTTTCGTTAAAGTAATTGCTTGTATAAATATCGTGTAGGAACATTTCAAAATCACCTAACTGAAATGCCTTGTATTGATTGCCTTTATCTTCAAGCCTTTTTTTCATGCTGTCGTATTGCTCTTTGGCAAAGTTTATCCAATGCTCATTTGTAGCTTCTTTCAATTTAGGATTATCCACTATTTTTATAAGCTGCTGCCAGTAACACATTTCTTTTACTGAATTGGCTACTGCTGCTTTAAATTGGTTATCTAAATCCTTTTCGGTATCTGCCATTTGGAAAATTGGCTTATGATACGGTCTTTCTTCCCCTCTTGGTTCTTCGTGAAGTCTGCCGCTCCATTGTATTTCACGCCTATCGAAGCATCTAAACCAACGATGTTTTTCAACTCTATGAGAAAAGTAAAAAGAATTGCAATCGGGATTGTTATTTATAATTTCATTTATGCCGTAATTTTCATCAATCACTTCACTGGTATTCATATACAATACCATATCGTTTTTAGCATTTGAAATTAAGAAATTTAAGGTATTAGCAAAGCCCATTTGGAAAATGTAATTAAATGGAAGCTGCATTATTCTTAAATTGTATTCGTCCTGATATGATTTAACTACTTCTCTATCCTCGTCAAAAATAAGAACATCTCCATAAACAACTTCACCTACTATTCCTTTGAAACTTTCTAATGTTCTTTTCAATGCCATTGGGTTTGCCTGCCCCATCGTAATTAAAGAAATACGTCTTTCTATCATTCTATTGGTTTATAAGTTTAATAGTTATAGATTTTTTTATGGATGAATTTAAAACGGTCTTGCTTTCTCTACTTCCATTGTAAGTTTATTCAATTCAGAAAAGAAATCAAAGGGTCGTTTTATTTTCCATGCAGCAATAGGGGTATGAACAACGGCTAAATTCTCAAATAAATAATGCCCGTATTCTGTTTTACCTTCCATCTGTCTTGATGTGAACCATTCTACTTCTGGATTTCTACCATCGCTAACTTCTCTTTTATACTGATAGCATACTACATTACTCATTGTATTAATTTAATAGTTATAGGTTCTTGTTATTGTCAAATTCAAATAACTTAAAATTATCTGTGCCATACTTAGCTTTAAATTTATCAATATACTGTGGCGTTACCGCCATTAATTCTTTACGAAGTTCTGTGTAGTCTGGCACAAGTTCTGATGAATGAATATAGTATAACCCGTCAATGCCAGAATGTACTGAAATCCATTCGTCATTGTAAAATAAAATAGTGAACCCATCTACTTCATTTGCTGAAATTGATTTTACTACACCTGTTTTACAATATTTTATAAACTCTATATGTTCCATTAGTTATTTATTTTCAGGATTATCATAAACAATTTCCCATGATTTAGTCCCATATTTATTATTAGTCAATTTAGTATTAAAATGTTTATCCCCATCGGGTAAAGGAATACCTTTATGTGGAATACAAAGCATAAAAGTACCTTCATTATTCCAATAGACTGTTTGTTCGCCCCCTGTTAATAGATCGGGAATTACTTTCTTATTCATCTTATCTAAGTCCGTGCTCATTTCAGCAATTTAAGTTTATACCTGTTTTAGAGTTAAGCCATTCTTCTCCTTGTGAAAAATCTTCTGGGTTATTAGTAACATCAAATTCACATCTTCTATTATCATCCGGCTTCATTTTGATACATAAATGACATTTCATTACCCCTGTTTCCCGGTTCATATAGCCATATAAAAAAACATCTTTTACATTGGGGTTATCACAGCGTAATTCTTTTTTAATTTCATGCTCTACCCCTCTTGAATCCTTTACTATTTTTGGTGGGTTATGGTATTCCCAATATATTTTATTTGTTGGCATAAACTATGGTTTTAGATTATTTACTTTTGAAGTTAGTTCTCTTTTAAGTTGCTTTAATTCTTCACGGGTGTACTTATAAATCAATCTCATTTCTTCTTCAAGTATTTCAGTTATTCCGGGCTTTTCTTCTTCAAGGTTTCTTCCAAATACTGCTAAGTTACCATGCTTATGGCAATTACAAAATTCACATTGTGGGCGGCAATTCCTTTCATCAAATCTAAGGAACATTATGGTTCTGCTTTTATAATGTCCGTTTTGCATGTACCGCCAGTTATTTACTGAATCACATGTATAGCATTTTTCATTGCCGTTATTATCTGCATATTTAAGGCGAATATATTTTGAGAATAAAGCATCACATTCAGCTATTAATTCAGGTAAGCCATCTTCATTGTTTACTTCGTTTATTCGGTTAAGGCTATCTTCTATGGTAGCACATGACTTACATCGTCCCTTACTGAAATTAAAGTCAAAATGCCCACAAAGCAAATTTTTCTTTTTCGATATAATCGTACTGTTATGCATCTTTTCCTTTTACAGTAAAGCTACTTTTAGTAATTGATTTATTAGCGTGTACCACTTCTAAATTTAGACCCAACTCTTTTATTTTTTCTTTTACTTGGTGCGCTCCTGAATAAGCAAAAGGCATAGTGTAAACCATATAACTATCAAATACTGTTACTGTTGTAAAAGGTAGGTTTTCCATTAATTTTTTAAGCTGTTTATTAACTTCTGTATCTGGTAATCGTTTGTATGGGTTAATATACATGGCTTTTAATATTTAGTTAGTTCCATATCTGCTTATCTTAATGTTCTAAGATATACAATAAGTTCATTGGGCAGTTTCTCAAAAGTTACAATTTCAAACGTTTGCTCACCTACTTTTTTATACCAATGTGGAAGATAAAACCATTCATCCCCACTTGGTAAAACAACCTTAGTAGCAGTTTTTTCTAAGAAATCAGATGAATCTTTTTCGTATTTAACTGTCATAACCATTAAACGTATTAGTGAAGTATATTATTGTGTAAGAAAATAAAAAAAAGCGATAATCAAATATTCTAACTCTCTCGCCTGTATGCGTCAAGTCTTACAGTTTAAGAATAGATACAGGTACTATTCCTATAAATAATTACCGCTATTTTTATCTGGCTTCTTTTTAGATATTCGATGCAAGTAAATTAATTTATTTGAAACTGCAAAATATTTCATTTAAAACTTTTATTTTTTTATTTCATAATGATTATTTAGGTTTGCTTTCATAATAAAATTTTAAAATGGCAACAGCGACAATCAAAAAAAGTGTACCAGAACAGATAAAAGAACATTTAGATAAATTTGGTACTAAGCAAATTTGGCTTGCAGATAAAATAGGTATTTCACCGGAGCATATATCTAACATTCTTGCAGATAGGGTTTTACTTACCGATGAAAACCTTAAAAAAATTAATGACATTTTAGGAACAGATTTTAATTAATCCCTGTTCCTTTTTTTATTTTATCAATAACCTAATTTTTTAAATGTTATGGCATACAAAGCATTAACATTTGTAGATGAAGCTAATAGCTTATCTGTAAGTGAAGTTTTAACGACTAATAAAGTTTCTATAACGGCAGAAGAAAGCGATTTTGATAACCCCTATGCCGCTTACCTTTCTTTTAACTTAGATTATGACGATGTAGTTACATTAATTGACTGGCTTATAAAACAAAAATCATTTATGGAGGACAATAAAAATGGCTAAAGACCCAGCCGCACTATTTTTTATTGATAAATGGTTTCTTGCTACAAAGGAAATGAAAGCCGATTGTAGGGGATGGTATCTTAATTTGATACTTCACCAATTTGATAAAAAAGACCTGCCAAATGACATTGAAGAACTTGCAAATTTGGCGGATGTCCGCATAAGTGAGTTTGAAACGTTCAAACAAGTGTTCAAACAAGTGTTAGTACATAAGTTTAAACAAAACGAAAACGGAAGGTTAGAAAATGATTTCGCAACCGAGATAATTCGCAACCGAGAGGAGTTTAAAGAGAAAAGGTCGGATGCAGGTAAGATAAGCTACTTCGTAAAATTCATAAGAGATAAGCTGTGTAAGGATGAGAACGTGATTTTTTTTATAAAATCAAAGGTAAATACCGCTGATATTGACACTAAAAATCAAACAAAGCTTGAACACTTGTTTAAACACTTGTACCAACTATATATAAATGTAAATGTAAATACAAGTATAAATGTATTTTCTTTTTCTTATGAAGGGTTCAAGGGAAACTTTTCTTTTGATTTAACAGAACTTGATTTTATGCTGATACAATCCATGATGAAGATTTGGATGCAGGAATTTCCTGACTATCATTTTGAAGTAGAGAAAGATTTTCCTGCTTGCTTAAAAATTGCTTACAAAATTGCCGATGGCAAAAGTTGGGTGAGGGCAACTGTGGTTAACGGAAACATGGACGAATGTTTATCCGAATGGAAAAGTTTAGTAAATTTTATTTCAAAAGACAATTTTTATTCATCATTCAACGTTGAAAGAATATCAAATAATTTTCAAGGTATAAAATCCAAACAAAATGCAAAAAGAAATAACACAAGAACAGTGGGCAAAGGTTCAGCCAATGTCGGCACATTTACCGTTAACAGTAGAAAGCCCGAAGAACCGTTATAGTGAGTTTAGCCACATAGAACTTACAGAAGATGAAATTGAAGATGCTTTAGGTTACAGACGTATGCTTAAAGCAAGGGATATTGAGGATAACCAAAAGAAACAAGAACGTGCTGATAAAATTAAAAAGTGGCGTGAACCGTGGACTTATGAGCAACTTAAATCTGCTGTAATGAACAGGGCTAAACAACTACCTTTTGAATTTGAAATTGACAAGGATAACGAAAAGGTCATCCACCTGCTTTGCCTTTACTATTCCGGCGATGAAAGATTTAATTCTGAAACATGGACTTACTCAAACGGGCAAGTAATGAACCTTAGTTTAAAAAAGGGTATTGGTTTAATATCTTCAAAAAAAGGAACAGGTAAAAGCATACTTACAAATTTGTTTCAACAAAACAAGTACCGTCCTTTCCTTAAAATTGAAACTAAGAACGTTGCTGCCATGTATCAAAAAGATGGTGATAAAGCAATAGATATTCATTCAGAATTAATACACATTGCCCCTAACCCTGACTTTTATTTTTATCAGGATATTGGTATTTGCTTTGACGATTTAGGATTTGAGTTACCAAAAAATAATTGGGGAAGTAAAAGCGATGTAATGGCAGATGTACTATTCGCTATATACCGTAAAAATCAATTGATAGGTGATTATAGCTGGTTTCATTTTACAAGTAACCTATCTGGTAAAGATTTTGAAGAAAGGTACGATGATCGTATTAGGGATAGAATGAGAGAAATGTTTAACGTTATTACTATTCATGGTGAAAGCCGCAGAAAATAAACAACTATGCCACAGACTAAAAAATGCTCATGTAGCCCAATACCAAAACCAATAACTGATTTTAGAAAAAGGAAAGGTGCAGGGTATGGAGATGGCTACCAAAGCAAATGTAAAGAGTGTGAAAAGAAAGCAGCTAAAGTTAAACCTTTAAAAGTATCTGAAAAATGGGATTTTGCATTTTAAATGAGCAGATGCTAACAGCAGAAACAAACATTGAATGTGATGGGTGTAAGGCTATGGTTTTTGGATTGGGTAAAAAAGATGCAACTGGCTTATCAAATTTCAATGATATAAAATTTTATGTAGATGCTATCAGGGATGAATATAAAATTTTAGCGGGTACACAATATATTTCACTTGAACTCGTTAATGAAGATACCGGAGAAGTAAAAACAAAAAACTTTAGACCTGAAATATTAGAACTTTTGTTTAAGTATAGTTTTTGTCCTTCATGGCTTAAAACAGCAGTTTTAAAATAAACTAATCTCAACACAATAAATCAAAACACTTAAACGTTAATAGGATTATGATTAAAGATTTCTTTACCTACTTGTTTAATGAAAAAGTTTCAAATGAAGATAAGTCAACAAGACTTTCAATGTTCTTTCACTTCTTAGGATTTTATCATCATAAAGAAGGTGGCAAAGATGTTTTTGGAGAAGGTAAAGCAAGTGTATTAGATTTTTTATACAGGAAAAGATTTGGTTTTAAAAGTGCATGGAACATTGCAGGTAACCTTTTGGAAGAACATAAAAAAAGAGAACGAAAAAGAAAAGCACTTGAAGAACTTTATAATTGTGAAAACTTAAATTAAAAATATGTCAGAGAAAAGCGCAATACAGTGGACAGATGCCACATGGAATATTGCAAGAGGTTGCACTAAGGTAGATGAAGATTGTAAGTTCTGCTATATGTACCGTGATAGTTTTGATAGTACACGTTACAACCCTTTTCAAATAGTAAGAACTAAAACAGTTTTTGATTTGCCTTTGAAATTAAAAGAACCTTCAAAAGTTTTTACTTGCAGCCTTACTGATTTTTTCCATGAAGCAATAGACAGTTATCGTAATGAAGCATGGGATATAATTCGTAAGTGTCCGCAACATACTTTTCAAATTCTTACTAAACGTCCTGAAAGGATTGCTGAACATCTACCTGCTGATTGGAATGAAAACTTTAGTAATTGTTGGATAGGTACAAGTATTGGAAGTGAGAAAGGATTGAAAAGAATGTACGACCTCATGGATGCTTTCAATGAATTTAAAAATGGCGGCAAGGAACTTAGAAAGCCAATTACATTTATTTCTTTTGAACCATTACATGAAATGATTGATGCCAATTTTGATATAAGTACTTTGATTTGGTTTGATTGGATAATTATTGGCGGAGAAAGTGGAAATGAAACTGGGAAGTACCGTTACCGTCCTTGTGAAGTTGAATGGATTGGAGAACTGGTAAATTACTTTGGAGGTTGCGGCGTAGCGATATTCGTTAAACAAATGGGCACTTACTTATCCAAAAAATTAGGAATGAGTGATAGGCATGGTGGTAACATTGACGAGTTCCCAAAACATTTACAAATCAGGCAATTCCCCGCTAATTAACAAACTTTAAACAACAACTTAAATACCTATGAGTGAAGAAAAAAAAAGGCGAATCCCTGATACTTCCAAAATAGCTAAGGTTAATTCAGAACATCTAAAGCAAACTCATTACCAAAAAATAATTGATGCTTTAACTACATTGCAATTAGCCAATGGTTATGAGATAGCAAAGTTCATGGGTATGGAGCATGTTCAAATTAACCGCCGCTTACATGAAATGAGGGATGCAGATAGCCCAAAGATTTACAGAACTGAAATAAAACACGAAACAACACCCGGCAACAAAGGCTATTGCTATGCCATTACAGGAGTTGAATTACCGCAAAGTCTTTTTGATGCAATTATACCAGCCGGAACTAAAGTTGAAAAGGCTATGCCTAAAAAGGGTTCTTTGTCTGAAATTTATAAAAAAATGGGCATAGTTGCGAAATCGCAGTCCTTGTTTCCTTAAAAATAGCTTTATTTACGAATTAGAAGCGCAAGGTTGACTTTAAATTACTTTAACGGCACATTGTATTACCTGAACAAAATAAGGCTTAAAATGACAACAAATGACTTTA
>ERZ869921.706-NODE-706-length-17232-cov-15.621587_pt1 | contig 17232 bp, 23 predicted proteins | sample MGYA00579310_ERZ869921 | MGnify/ENA primary metagenome ERZ869921 (study PRJEB32216, sample SAMN09231816) | wastewater metagenome | place: USA: Maryland | collected 2016-06-21 | study: EMG produced TPA metagenomics assembly of the PRJNA472060 data set (Reclaimed...
CAACCTTGTGCTCGCCCGATCCGCCACTGTGGCGGCGACGGCCGGCCGCGCGGCCGCCGCAGGACTCGGCCTGTTCAGTGGCGCGGTCGCCCTGCTCGGCGGGCCGATCGGCATACTGATCGCCGCGCTCACGGGCCTCTACTTCTACGTCGGCAGCGTGAGCGGCATCGTCAAGATACTCGAGGCCGACCTCATCATCCTCGGCGGCGAGTTCCTGAAGGCGGGCGCGACGGTGAGCAACGCGGTCGGCGCGATCTACAAGGGCGTCAAGGAGACCTTCACCAACGCGGGCAACATCGTGGCCGCGTTCGTCAAGGACTTCAAGGCCTTCCTCGCGGACCCAACGGGCGGCGTCAGGCTCGACAACCTCAAGGAGGCCATCGGCAAGGGCCTGCTCGGCGGCTTCGGCGACGCGCTCGCCGAGGCGAAGAAGGACAGCGAGGCCTTCGGCAAGGCGGTGGACGAGGTGGTCGACGACAAGGTCGCGCGGCTCGGCGCGGAGATAGAGGGCCTCAAGGAGAAGGCCCCGGAAGGCTTCCAGCCGCTCGTCAAGGGGGCCAAGGACTTCGGCGACGCGATCGACAAGAACACCACGCAGCTGCAGAAGTTCATCAACGAGCTGGACAAGTCGGTGAAGGCCGCGCAGGTGGACGCGCAGGCCGCGACCCTCGGCATCAAGGAGCGGGAGATACAGAAGACGGTCATCGAGGCGCAGCTCCGCTCCCTCGAGGACTACAACAAGCACCTCCGCGCGTCGGCCGACCTCACACAGGCCGAGACCGCGCTCATCCGCGACAAGGCCAAGGCCCTGTTCGAAGCCAAGCTCGCAGCCGAGCAGCTCAAGGACGTGGAGAGCCTGCAGGACGAGCTCACGGTGCGGCAGCGCGAGCTCAGCCTCCAGGGGCAGTCCGAGCAGCAGCAGGCCCGCATCCTGGCGGTGGAGCGCAAGCGCGTGGAGCTCCTCCGCGCCGGGGCGGACATCACCAGCGAGACTTCGAGGAAGCAGCTCGAGCTCACTGACCGAGTCGCCGAGACGGTAAACAAGATCGAGGACGCCAAGAACGCCCAGGAGCAACTCCTGCAGCCCATAAGGAACCTGGCGGACACGCTCTACTCGAGCTTCAACAGTGCCTTCGAGAACATCTTCACCGGCAACCTTAAGAAGTTCAAGGACTTTTTCGGCAGCATCAAGTCGCTGTTCGTGAAGACCCTCGCCGAGATGGCGACCGCGGCCTACGCCCGGCCCATCATCGTGTCCATCGTCGGGGCGGCCGGCGGCGCGCTCGGCCTCTCCGCCAGCGCCATAGCCGGGGTGACGGGCAAGAGCATCCCCGGCGGGACGGTGGGCGGCGACACGGCTAGCCTCCTGAGCGGCGGCAGCAGCCTGATCGGCGGGCTGACGCGCGGCCTCACGACGTCCATCGTGCCGAACACCTTCGCCAACGCCGAGAGCATCGCCACCCTCTTCGGGTCCGGCGCGGACCTCTCGACCATCGGCACCATCGCGAACGGGCTCAACGGGCTCAACGCGGCGTCCGGCATAGCGGGCTTCGGCGGCAACCTCCTGGCCAACGCCCTCTTCGGCGGCAACCGCGGCATCGGCGCGAGCATCGGCGGCGGCATCGGCGGCACGGCCGGCGCGTTCGCCGGCGGCGCGCTCCTCACCTCCTCGCTCGGCGCGTTCGCGGGGCCCGTCGGCGCCCTGGCCGGCGCGCTCCTCGGCAACTTCGTAGGCGGGCTCTTCGGCGGCAAGCCCAGCGACAAGGGGCAGCACTCCACCGTCGACCTGCTGACCGGCGCCAACGCGAAGGCCGGCGAGTCCGGCAACAAGTTCTCGCAGGAGAACAGGGACGCCGCGGACGCGTTCGCGCAGTTCGCCTCGACGTTCGCCCTCTCGCTGTCGTCCGACGTCGGCCGCAAGATAGAGGGGCAGCTCCACATCTTGGTGGGCAGCCGCGACGGGCTCCGCTACTCGCTGAACGGCGCGGCCGAGGTCAACACCGGCTCAGACGCGCCCGCCTTCCTCAAGTCGCTGTCGAAGGCGCTCGCCGACCTCGCGCCGGAGGCGGTGGCCGTGCAGACCGCCATAAAGAACATCGACTTCTCCAAGCCCGACCAGGCCTTGCAGGACCTCCAGTTCGCGCTCAACTTCGACCAGCTCGGCAAGGACCCGGCCGAGCCCGTCTCGGCCGTGAAGCAGGCCATCATCGACCTCAACAAGTCCTACGACGACGCGTCGGCCACGGCGAAGCGCCTCGGCCTCGCGGAGAGCAAGGTGGAGGAGGCGCGGCAGAAGTCGCTCAAGCAGCTCACCGACGCGTTCAACAAGAGCACGGGTGACCAGCTCCTCCAGTACACCAACCCGAAGGCCGCCGAGCTCGCCGCGCTCGACGCGGACTTCGCGCAGCGGCGGAAGGACGCCGCGCTCCTGTCGGGCGCCGACCTGGTGTCCCTGGAGAAGCTCTACGGCTACAAGCGGGCCGAGATACTCACCAAGTACGCGGGCGAGCAGGTCGACATCATCCAGGGGGCGATAGACAAGGAGCGCAGCCTAGTCGCGGCGTACTACGGCGACCAGGCCGACGCGGTGCAGGCGAACATCGACCGCATCTCCAAGGAGGTGGCCGCCTACAAGACGCTCCACGACGCGGCGCAGTCCGCGGTGGACTCCATAAAGAAGATACAGGCGGGCCTCAACGTGGGCTCCGCCAGCCCCTACTCGCGCCAGGAGCAGTACAACATCTCCAAGGAGAACTTGGCCGCGGCGGTCGCCGCGTACCAGGCCGCCCCCTCCGCGGCCAATATCCAGGGCGTGACCGACGCGGGCAAGACCTTCCTCGACCAGAGCATCGCGTACTACGGTACGACCGAGAAGTATTACAAGGACTTCGCGGACTACAAGGACGTCCTCGACCGTGTCGGGAGGGACCAGCAGGCGGTGGTGGACAGCACGCAGCAGCTCATCGACCTGGACAACCAGGCGCTCTCGGTGCAGCAGGGCCAGCTCGACTCCCTCAACAAGATACTGGACCAGCTCAAGGCGCAGTCCAAGAACACGCTCGCCGGCGTCGGCGCGTCCATACCCGACTCGGCCCTGCTGCGCCCCAGCGAGAAGGCCTCCGTGCTCGACGCGCTCAACCCGAACAACCTCATCAGCGAGCGGCTCTCGCGCCAGTTCAAGGTGGTGGCGGGCTTCAACTACTCAACGGCCTCGGGGTCCTTCGCGGACTTCGCCCGCACCAACCCGGCGGCGGCCAGCATCTTCAACGCCCTGGTGACCTCCGCGGGCGGCAAGCCGCAGGCGTTCGCCGAGGGCACCGGCTGGGGCAGCTTCGAGGGCCTGGGCCTGGTGGGGGAACGCGGGCCCGAGCTCGTGAACTTCGGCCGACCGGTGCAGATATTCAACAACAAGCAGTCCGAGCGCCTCCTCGGCGTCGGCGCGAACGACAACGGCCAGATGGTCAAGCAGCTCAAGGGCCTCCAGCGCACGACGCAGGCGCAGACGGTGGTGCTCAGCCGCAAGATCGCGCAGCTGAACAAGATCATGGCCGAGTTCGGCGACACCGTGTCGAGGAGGAAGTAGAGTGCCCAACCTCTTCCTCTTCGAGTTCGACTCCTACGGCGACGCGCTCAGGACGCGACGGTACGCGACGGGCGGCGGCTTCCGCACGGGTCGCGCCGAGTCGCCCCCCTTGGCCGCGTACGAGCCGCGCGTCGTCGACGCCGGAAACATAGAGGTGTTCATGTTCCGGAACGGCACGACCATGGGCTCGTCGAGCCCAGGCTCCGGCAACGTCGCGCTCAACAACGCGGACGGCGCGCTCGACTTCCTGCGGGACGAGGGGCAGGGCGGCCGGCCCCTGTACATAAGGGAGCAGGTCGAGGTCAACAACGCCCCCGGCACCCGCTACCCGACCGACTTCCCCGTGCGCTTCGCCGGCACGGTGCTCACGTCGGAGGTCAGCAACCCGAGGGTGACCTTCTCGGTCTCGAACAAGATAGCCCAGATAGCGGTGCTGCCGGTCCAGGAGCTCAAGTACGCCGGCACCAACGACGGGGCGACGCAGTTCCTCGAGGGGACGTCGACAGACATCAAGGGGCTCCCGAAGCCGGTGCTCCGCGGCCACGCGGGCAACTTCTCGCCGCCGCTGGTGGACGCCCCCAGCCTGACGTACCAGCTCAGCTCCGAGCCGGTCGACGCGGTGGACGCGGTCTACATAGGCCGAGACCCCATGACCCCGGCGACCGTGCACACGACCCTCTCGGCGTTCCTGGCCTCGGCGCCCTCCGCCGGGACGTACCACGCGTACCTCGGCGACCCCCTCGCGGCCTACGGGTCGCACGAGCGGGCCTGCTACGTGAGGCTCGGCAGCGTGCCCAACTACAAGGTGACGGTCGACGCGACCGAGGGGGCGACCCCCGCCGACCGCACCGTGGCGCAGATCGCGCGGCGGGAGTTCGCCCGCAAGGGCTTCGCGCTCAACGCGGCGAGCGCGGCGGCACTGGACGTGGCCTGCCCCTACGAGGTCGGCCACTGGCAGGGCACGGACGAGGCGGCCTTCAGCGACGTCATGGACGCGTACTGCGTCAGCGTGGCTGCGTTCTGGACCAGCGACCTGGCGGGGGAGTTCGTGGTCGGACGCTTCGGCCTGCCGACGGCCGGCGAGGTCGCAGCCACCTTCGACGAGCGGATACTGCTGGGGCTGCCCAAGGTGAAGGCCGTGCAGAACAACGACCCCAACGCCGGCGTGCCGGTCCACAGGGTGAACCTAGGGTACGACCAGAACTACACCCAGATGAGCGAGTCGGAGATAGCGGGGGTCGCGATAGGCGACGTCGGCTACGCCTCCAACCCGTTCCGCACCGAGCCTGCGGACGACCCGTCCGTGCTGGTCAAGTACCTGAACTCCCCGGAGCTCAACATCAACACGAAGCTCCGGTATAAGCCGGACGCAAGCGCGCAGGCTGCTTACTTCCTGAACCTGCATAAAGTGTATAGGGCGCTGGTCGAGGTCCGCGTGCCGAGCTCGCTAGCCGCGGGCCTGGACCTCAACTCCGTCTTCCGCGTGGCCGGCAGACTCTACCGGATCATAGGGCGCACGGTGCGCTTCCCCACCGCGGACAACCAGGGGGTGACGACGCAGGCCGTCACGTTCCAAGCATGGGGAGGCATCGATGGGTGACTGTCTGCTCGGGACGCCGAACTACGTGAGATCCAGCTACTTCCCAGCCACCTTCGGCGGCGGGAGTTGGCTCAACCAGGGTCCGCTCGACAACCTCAAGGACAAGTTCTTCATCAACCAGGCCATCAGCGAGACCGCGATGGCCCAGGACACGCAGCTCCACGTGCACTTCGCGGCCGAGCGCGGCGTGAAGATGGTGGTCATACCCAACAGCGACGTCTCCAAGCTCGGGCAGGTCGTGGTCAAGGCGTCCAGCGCCCCCGCGTGGACCGGCGTCACGATCGCGGCGACGCACTCCGTCGGCGAGACGCAGGTCACCGTCAACTCGACGGCCGGCGTGTCGGCCGGCGACGTCATGACGATAGCGGGCGACCCCACGGTCTACGACATCACCACCATCGTCTCGCCGACGTCCCTCGGCGTGCGCAACACCACTGACCGCACCGGGCTGCTCCACGGCACGACGGCCGGCCTCGCCGTCACGTGCCACAGCGGCAAGTACGGCGGGCCCGAGGAGCTCTACAACTCCGGCTACGTCAGCTACTACGGCGTCGTCTACCCGCCGGGCATCCTGACGTGGGGGTCGCCCGGCGTCTGGGACGGCAGGGAGACGGACGAGAACCTCTCCGAGCTCGACCTCCCGAGGCCGTACATACACGTCCTGCCGACGGCGGTCTCCGCCGCCTACTGGTACGTCGGCATCTCCGACGAGTCGAACCCGAACGGCGGGGTGGCGCTGGACGCCCTCATCATGGCGGCGGGCTTCTCGCCGCGCTACAACATGACCTACGGCACGGTCCTCGGCCTCAAGAGCAACTCGACCTCCGAGGAGTCGGCGGGCGGCGCGGAGGTGTTCGGGGAGGAGCGCTCCGGGCGGTACGTCGACTTCCGGCTCGAGAACGCCTCGGTGGAGGACGGGTTCGTCAACCTATTCGACATGCAGCGGCGGCTGGACATCTACGAGGACCTCTTCTTCATATTCGACGTCGACGACACGTCCCTGATGACCAGGCGCTCGTTCGTCGGCCGCTTCGAGACCCTGTCCGAGCTCGACTTCGCCGCCTTCGACATCGTCGACATCCACTTCCGAATCAAGGAGAAGATAGCGTGACCATCTACACATTCAACGGCGTCCCCTACGACCCCGCCGACCTGGTGGGCGACAGCGGGCGCGGGTACAACACCACGGTCACGACCGGCACCGGCGCGCAGGTACCCCGCTACATAGCCCCCATGGTGGACGCCCTGGCGGACCTGGCGAACAACGCCCAGACCACCAGCGCCTCCTCCATCACGCTCACGCAGGGCAACCCCTTCACGGCGGTCCTCGCGATGGACGTCCCGACCCTCGCCGGCGCGTACATCAACCTCGTCGACGCGGCGAACTCGGCGAACACCATCTACGGACTGGTCAGCAACTACGTCTCTGCCACGAAGACTGTCACCGGCACTCAGACCCAGGTCACCGGCTCCGGCACGGTCAGCAGCTGGAAGGTGCAGCAGCGCGTAGGTAGGCCGGGCGCGACCGGCGCCGCGGGGGCGAACGGCACGAACGGCACCAACGGGTCCATCGCCTCGCTGACCCAGGTGCCGCGGTCCAGCAACACGATCCTGGGCGCGTCCGACAGCGGCAAGCAGATCACGGCCACGTCGTCCTTCACGCAGACGTCCGACACCCCGGCGAACCTCGGCACGGGGTGGTGGGTGTTCTACAAGAACAAGTCCACCGACGTCGTCACCCTGAACTTCGTCATCGACGGCCGCGCCACCACGGTCCTGCAGCCGGGCGACGCGGTCATCATCAGCTGCGACGGCACGAGCCGGCGCCTGCTGGGCTACGCGCCGCAGGAGCCCTACCTCCTGGCGGCGGCCAGCAAGATCTTCCTAGCCAACAACTTCACCTGAGGAGCCTCAAGACATGACAACTTCCCCCATCTTCGTCGGGACCTACCGCTCCGAACCGAAGTCCCTCCGCCCCGCGAACGCGTCGAACCCCCTCGTGGCCTTCAAGGCCGGCGCGAGCGGCTCGCGCGTCCACTCCGTGAGCCTGGCGAGCTCCGACACCGCGGCGCGCGACGTGTCGGTGTACCACGGCAAGCTGCTGACGTCCGCGTCTAACATGGGCACGACGGCGTTCACGACCGGCACCCTCACCCGCAACTCCGGCTCGTTCGTCACGGACGGGTGGGCTGTCGGCGACACCGCGCTGCCGAGCGGGTCGACGACCCTCTCCAACGACAAGCTCCTCACGGTCACGGCGGTGGCGTCCGGCACCCTGACCTTCTCCGAGACGCAGACGGCGGAGACGTTCGCCTCCACCGCGCTGCTGTACCGGGTGGGCAGGCTCACGACGCACAACGTCCCGGCGACGGCCGGCTACGTCAACAGCATCCCGTCGGTGGATGGGCTCGGCGACAACTCCGGCACGGTGGACGACAGCCCCAACCGCTACGTCACCCTCGGGGCGAACGACTGCCTGGCCTTCGCCTCCGGCGCCACGATAACGGCGGCCAAGCAGATCGACATAGTGGTTGACGGCGGGGACTACTGATGGGCGTCCGGGACTCGATACCTCAGCTCTTCGGGATGCCGACCGGGCCGGTGCCGGACGCGGCCGCGGCCGCCAGCTCCCGCATCGTCAAGTCCGTCCAGGCGGTCTCCGTCACCATCGCGGCCAGCGCCACGTCGGGCACCGCCTCGATCAACCCCGTCGACCCCAGCAAGTCGCTGGAGATCATGTCGGGCTTCCTCGACGCGGACAACTCCGGCACGGGGGACAAGCGCTGCGCCCGCCTGGAGCTCACCAGCTCCGGCCTCGTCACCGCGTACCGCAACACGGCCGGGACCAACGCCGTGGTCGTGACGGGCTACATCGTGGAGTTCGCCCAGAAGGCGGTCACCAACGTCATCCGCGGGACGGTCCTCATAGGCTCCGGGCTCAACAACGCCGACCAGGCCATATCGTCCGTCGACACGTCCAGGGCGGTCGCGGCGTACACCGGCATCACCACGACGGAGACCGGGGGCGCCACCTTCAACCTCGGCGCGGTCGAGCTGACCTCCGCGACCAACGTGCGCGCCTACCGGCAGAACGGCGGGACGGGCACGACCTACACGGTCGGCTTCACGGTGGTCGAGTTCGCGGCCTCGGTGGCGCAGAGCGTGGAGGCGACGTCGGTGACCATATCCGGCACCAACACGCGCGGCGTCGACGACCTCTCCACCTACGTCGAGACGCCGTGCCTGGTCGTGACGCAGGGCATCTGCCCGGACAGCGGCGGCGGCAACGCCAAGAGCTGCTTCGCCTACATGCACTTCGAGGGCGACAGGGCCTCGGCCGAGCGCGTCGGGACCAACTCCATCACGGGCACGGTCGGCCGGCTCGGCATAGTCGGGTTCAAGGCCGGGGGCGTGAAGTCCATGACCGCGGGCAAGGTGCTCGTCGCGGACGCGGCGACGAGCGGCACCGCCAGCATCCCTCCCGTGGACCCGGCGCGCTCCATCGTGCTCAACATGGGCTCGGCCGGCGCGGTCGGCACGCCGGTCACCGCGGCCTACGCGGCCGGCCTCAGCCTGGTGGACGCAGACACGGTCCAGGCGCTGCTCGGCTCCGCGCCGGTGGCGACGAGCACCGTGGAGCACCACTTCCTCGTCATCGAGTTCGCATAGGAGAGTACGATGGACATACACACCGCTTCCGCCTTGGTCTTCATGATGGCGACGGCCCTCGCCGTGTCCTACCTCAACCGGGAGAGGGGCGACGAGCGCAAGCCCGACATGCTCCCCAAGAAGTGGACCGTCTACCTCACGATGGCGCTGGTCGTCTCGGCGTCCCTGTTCGTGACGCACGGCGACGACCTGGTCTACGGCCAGGGGGTGTGGCCGCTGAAGTCGCTGCTCATCATACCGGCGCTGTTCGGGCTGCTGTGGCTCAGCTTCTCGTTCGGCTGGGGGCGCTACTTCCCAGACGGCGAGAACTACACCAAGAAGGGCGAGCCGCGCTTCGCGGAGAGGGAGTTCCGCCCCGCCGACTGGCTGACGGACAGGGTCGTCGGCAGGTGGGACCGTGTCATGCCGCGCGACTTCGTGCTGCGGTGGCAGACGGTGGCCACGTCGCTCCGCTTCTTCCTGACATTCGGGGTCACGGTGTTCCCGTTCCTCTGCGCGGCGTCCGGCCAGCCGCTCGCGCTGCTCGGCTCGCCCGCCATGCTGCTCGTCGGGCCGATCTACCGCGCCGTCGTCGCGTCGACCCCGGCGGGCGCGGACTACGTCCCGCCGGCCGACTACGCGGTCGGGGCGTGGCTCGGGGCCGCTATGTCGCTCTCTTACTTCTGAGGAGGCCACCATGGAGCTGCTGCTGCAGAGAGAACCGAGCCAGGGCGGCAAGACCCCCGGCACCATGACGGTGGACGGGGAGTTCGCGTGCTTCACCCTCGAGGACGAGGTGCGCGAGGTGCCGGGCAAGCCCGTCGCCTACTGGAAAGTCCCCGGGCAGACGGCGATCCCAGCCGGCCGCTACCGGGTCGCCATGACCTTCAGCAACCGCTTCCAGCGCGTCATGATCCAGCTGCTGAACGTCCCCGGCTTCTCGGGGGTGCGCGTGCACAGCGGCGCGACGGAGCTGGACACGGACGGCTGCGTGCTGGTCGGCGACCAGTACGCGGGGGGCAGGCTCTCCGGCGGCAAGGTGCGGGGCGTGCTCGCCTGGCTCGAGGAGCGGGTCGAGGAGGCGCTGGAGGCGCGGGAGGAAGTGTGGATAACGGTGGAGGACGCGGATGTCTGACAGGCCGAACACAGGGCTGGGGAGCTGGAGGGTCCGGCGCCGCTTCATGCTGGCCATAATAGCGTTCTGCATGTGGGCAGTGGCTTACGTGCTGGTGGAAAAGGTAGACACTAGGGCAGCGGAGACCGCGGTCATGTCCGCGTTCCTCTGCATGATCGGCACCATGGGGAGCTACGTCTTCGGCGCCACGTGGCAGGACATCAACACGCAGGCGGTGAGCGCCCGGAGCGAGGCCGAGCGGCGCAGGCCGGCGGCGCGGCCCGCGGCGACGCCGGTGGCGCAGACGACCACGACGACGACCGTCGGCGTGGCAAAAGACGACGAGGAGGACTGATGCCCATATTCAACACTGTAGCCTGGTACGCCGCGGGGTTCTTCGCCGTGGCCTTCCTCCTGACGACCGGAGGGGTCTGGTACCTCATCCGCGACCGAGACGCGCTCATGGCCGAGAAGGGCCGCGTGGAGGTGGCGCTCGAGACGCAGAAGGTCGCCACCGACACGGCGATGAAGGCGGTCGAGGCCTGGAAGGCGTCGTCCGAGACCTTCCAGGAGACCCTCAAGACCATGGGGGAGGCACAAGCGGAAGCAACCAAAGAGACCAGGAGGCTCAATGAACTATTCTCTAAACACGACACGGGGAGGCTGGCGCGCGGCCGCCCTAAGATGGTCGAGGACCGCGTCAACGCTGGCGCTGATCGCATGCGCAGGCTGCTCGAAGACGCTTCGGCTGGACGTGGCCCCGCAGGGCGTAGAGCTGCCGGCGCAGCCGAAGCTCCCGCGGCCCCAGCCCATGGTGCTGACGGGCGCCAAGTGGTCCGTCACTGAGGAGGGCCGCTTCTGCGTGGACGCGAGGGGCTACGAGGCGCTCGCGAGGGACCAGGCCGAGGTCTTGCGCTGGGTGGGGGAGAGCTCATGGCAGCTGGACTATTACGCGAAGAAGAACTGAGCACCGTATGGGAGGGCCTCATGAGGCTAGAAGCACACGTTAAGGTGGCCATAAAGGAGGCAGCGTCCGAGGCGGTCAAGGAGGTGCTCGCCGAGCACCCGATGCTCAGCGACAGGGACGTGCGGGGCATAATAACGGAGACGCTGAGGCAGACGTTTGTGTCGTTCGGCGTCGACGGGGAGGACCCGTTCGAGCTCCAGAAGGACTTCCAGCACCTCCGCGCGTGGCGCGAGTCCGTGGAGAGCGTCAAGCACAAGGGCCTGGTCGCCGCGGTCGGCGTGGTCGTGACCGGCTCGCTGGGCCTGCTGTGGCTGGGCTTCAAGACCGTGCTGGGCGGCGCGCCCCACTAGGGGCCGCGCCTCCTCTTCAGCACGACGTACGCGGCGGCGAAGAAGCACCCGACGTAGAAAGCGGCGAGGGGCGCCCACAGCACCACCGTGAGCCAGAACTTCCACCCCGCGTCGTGCACGACCCCCGCCGTCCTCTCCACGTGCCACTGGAACAGGGCGCCGCAGCCCAGGTAGGCCGCGGCGACCAGGGCGACGTCCATGTCCCCGGGCGTCATCGGAAGAGCCTCCCCTGCTCGGTCACGCACTTCGGCGACATCGCCTCCCTGCACTCCGGGCCGAAGCCCGACTCCAGGGACTCGGGGACGGTGAGGACGCGGTTGCACCGGCCGCACTTCCCCTCGTGCCAGAACTCGAGCTGGCCCTCCAGGACCGCGCTGCGGTTGAGCAGCTTGTCCAGGAACCACTTGAACGCGACGACGCTCGCGGCGCCCTCGCCGATGCGGGAGTTGCGCCTGACGTGCCTGTAGTGCCAGCCGGCCATCACGACGAGCCCGATCAGCTCGAAGTCCGACTCGTTGTCCGGGCCCGTGAGCACGTTGACGAAGTAGGCGTCCCCCTTGCTGCCGAGCCGGAGGCAGTAGGTGAAGCGCGCCCCTGTCTTCGTGGACACCAGGGTGAAGGTCGCGCGGCCTGCGAACATGAACTTCCGGATGGCGGCCGGGTCCCGCAGCGGGCTCACCTCCACCTCCGCGGCCACGAGCGCCTGATGCCGAGCGCGGCGTCGCGCCTGGTGTGCATGTGGCGGATCATCCAGGCCCTGGCCTCAGGGGGTATCTCCCGCCAGGCCTTGACCCTCTGCTCCGGGCTCATCGACGACCACTGGATGCTGTGGGGTTCGCCCTCCATGCCGAAGAGCCACACCTCGCCGCCGAACGACGTGAACAGTGCCAACATGTCAGGCCCCCTTCACAGACTTGGGCCGCTTGAACTTGATCGGCATCCGGTGCCGGTCGAAGCCCTCCAACTCCTGGCGTATGCGCACGAGGTACCACCGGAGGCAGGCGTTGCTGGTGGTCGATTCTGGGAAGAGCTGCGCGATGCGGCGCAGCACCGCGGCGTAGGAGTACCCGACGACGCGGTTGTCGACCGGGTCGATGCACCGCACGGCGGTCAGGAGCTGGCAGGCGACGTCCTTGATGCAGGTCGCGTCCGCTATGGGCGGCATCGCCCTTATCTCCGCGTCTATGTCCTCGTCGGTCTCGACCTTCATGAGCGGCCGCTCGGCCGCCTTGACCTCGAGCTCCACGATCTTGCCGGAGGGCCTGTCCACGAAGTCCACCTCGGCCTTGGCCAGGAGGACGGGGGCGGACTTCGCCTGGGCCGGCGGGGCCTCCCGTCGGAGGGCGTCGTACTTGTGCTGGAGCTTGTCCTTGCTGGACTTCCAGTACTTCAGGGCCGGAGCGCCTATCCTGGCGGCCTCCTCGTTGTAGGCGGACAGGAGTCCGGATATGGTGCTGGGGATGGTCATCGTCAGTCTCCTAGAGGTGTTTAGTTGGTCGAGGTACCAGTTGAGCTTCCCGTCCGTGGGGTCCACGTCAGGCCGCCCCTCCACGAATATGGCCCACGAGTCTGCGGCGTACCGCCCGCATCCTGGGAGCCTCCCCACGTCCGCCGCCGTGGAGGGCGGGGACGCGAGCCAGGCCTGGGCTAGCAGCGGCAGCCGCCTCGCCCTCTGGCGCCACAGGCCGAGCGGCCTGAGGGGTCCTTCTAGTTCCGCCGGGTCGGCGGAGGCAAGCTCCGAGGGCGTCGGCCAGGCGGCGCGTATGCTCTCGAAGGCGCGGCGGGCGACGTCCCAGGTCGTGCGGTTGACCAGGGAGCACGCGACCAGCATCCAGAACGGCTCCTCGAGGAGCCGCTCCTGGAACAGGAAGCCGTCGCCCGGGGCGGCGCTATTCCGTGCGCCAGACACGCACCTCGTCTCCCTCGCTGCGGCAGGTGAACTTCTTGCCGTGTTGCGCGCCGTGGCGGCTGGCCACCACCTGGAGGCTCCGCCTGTCCCCGATCGGGAAGGCCATGGACTCGCCGACCGCCAGGTCGCCCAGGGGGTACTTGCGGACCGGCCACGGCGGGATGGGTATGCCGAGCTCTATCCGGAGGCGGTTCCTCCTCCCGAGCGGCCTAACCACGGCGGTGTCTCTTGAACAGGTGGACGGCCGTGAGGGCGAGCTGGACGATTATGAAGATCGCGCCGATCGCGGCTATGCCAAGTAGTATGCAGTCGTGGACGTCGTTTAGTCCGTACCAGAGCTTCATTGTTGTTCCCCGTATTTGTTTGACAGCGTTAGCGCAGTCGTTGGGGGTATAATATCCCAGATGGGATAACTGTACACTGCAAAATTGCTTCAGCCTGGGAAAAAGTAAGATTATCTAAGGAAATCAAGCGTATAACCGGAGGCGCACCTCAGTATATCCAGGGGGCCAGCCGTGGGCTGGACGCCCGAGGCCCGGCTCAGTTCCCTCTCGGTCATGCCCCTGAGGACGCGCCTCGCGTCCCGGCCGGGCAGCAGGTAGACAGACTTGAACAGGCCGTCCACCCTGAGCAGCATCCAGGCCCTGCCCCCGACCAGCCACCGGTTGTGCAGGAACTCCACCTGCTTGGGGCGCAGGTGCTTGAAGTCCACGCGGGTCTCCGGGCTGGACGGGCGGTCCGCGACCTTGAGCTCCAGCCAGACCTGCGCCCCGAGGTGGCAGGCCTCGACGTCCGGCATGCCGGAACTGGCGGAGTTCTCCACGCGCGTGTACTGGAGCCGGTTCCCTGGGACCTCGTCCCAGCCCCGCTTGAGCCACTTCCAGAGCGACTGTTCCGAGGCGCTCACCGGTGGATGACCACGTTGACGTCCTCGTCCGCGCCCGGCTCCCCGCGGAAGCGCACCTCGGCGTGGCGCCTGAAGGCGGAAGTGAGGGCGGAGCACAGCGGGACCCCGGCCAACAGCAGGACGGGGACGTGGCAGAGGCACAGCTCGTCGAGCAGGCCCTCGCGCACCGCCTCGAGCGCCACCGTCTGGCCGCCGAGCAGCCACGCGTCCGGGTGGCGGCGCGCGAACGAGAGGAGGGGCACGCCCTTGGAGGGGTCGCGGCTGAGGGGCACCACCGAGCGGCCGGCGAGCGGCGGGAGGAGGGACGCGGTCGGGTGGCCGGCGGCGAGCGGGTCGCGGCTGCAGAGGGTCAGCAGCTTGAACACCGCCTTGTCTAGGGGGCCGGTCCAGTGCATGGGGTCCTCGGGCCCCGTGGCCACGAAGCCGTCCCGGCTCACCGCCATGAGCAGCCTCATGGCGCGTCCACCGCGAGGCCGGCCTCGCGCATGAAGTTGGCGGCCACCTCGCAGTTGGCCGCCCACTTCGACCCGGCGCCCACCGGGAGCGCCACGACGCGGCGGATGCCGGCCTGGACTATGGACTTGGCGCAGTCGAGGCAGGGGGAGCGGGTGCAGTACAGCGTCCACCCGCCGGTGTCGCACTTGGCGTTGAGGATGGCGTTCAGCTCCGCGTGGATGGTCAGCGCCAGGCGCAGCGAGTCGTCGTCGAGCCTCTCCGCCGTGTCCGCCACGCCCACGGGGAAGCCGTTGTAGCCGACGCTGAGCCGGCGGCGGTCGGGCGACACCAGCACCGCGCCGACCGCGCGGCTCGGGTCCTTCGACCACTCGGCGACCTCGCCCGCCATCTTGAGGAAGCGGTAGTCCCACTCCAGCGGGGACGTCGACGGCGCGCTCACGACACCACCTCCGGGCGGCACCTGTACGCTGGCCACTCCGTCTCCGACGTACGCTTGCGGTACGCCTCCACGAACCCGTCCGGGTCGGCCTCCACTGCCGCCAGGGGCCAGCTGCCGAGCATGGGCACCTTGGACAGGGTCATGGCGCCGGCCGGCTCGGCCGCGAGCGCCTCGGAGGCGAGCTGCTCGTGCACGCGGTAGAGGTGGGGGTGGCCGAGGGCGACGGTCATCGTGCCGAGCGTCACGGTCTGCGGCAGGGAGGCGCGGAGCACGTCCATCAGTATCGCGTGCCCCATGACGTCGTACGGCAGCCCGACGAAGACGTCGGAGGACCGGATGGTGAGGGTGGAGTGCAGCTCGTAGTGGCCGGTGAGCCCGCCGGGCGACTGCGTCATCGAGAGCGTGAAGCCGAGGGGGCATGGCACGTTCTTCGACGGCTCGCCGAGGCCGTCCCTGCCCGGGTCCCAGGCGGAGACGTAGACGCGCCTGTCGGACGGGTCGACGGCGAGCGTGGCCAGCGCCAGGGCCACCTGGTCGCGGGCGAAGTGCCTCCGCCACCGGTAGCCGTAGGCGGCGCCGACGATGTCGGTGCCCTCCTCGACGAACTTCTCCCATATGGCGCAGTGCCTCTTGAGCCAGGCGGTCGAGCGCTCGCCGCTGAGGAACCAGGCGACCTCGGCCGCGGCGGTGCCGGGGTGCAGCTGGCGCAGCCCGGACAGGGGCAGCCAGCCGGCGCGCAGGTCGAGCTTGAAGGCCGCCCCGCCCCGGAGGGTGAAGACCTCCCGCCCCGTCCGCGCGTTCCTCTCCACGGGCGAGGCGAGCAGCGTCGTGAGGAGCTCCCTGTACGGGAACTCGAATAGGCTGTAGGGTTCGTGCAGCATGGGCCCCTCCTAGGCGTTGTCGCCCGCGAGGCCCTGCTTGACGAGGCGCTGCTCCATGAGCCACTCCCCGTAGAAGGTCGCGTAGTTGATGAGGTCGAGCACCGTGTCCTCGATGCCCTCGAAGTTGGGGGTGCCCCCCTTGTCCGTCAGCTCGAGCAGGCTGCGGATGCGGAGGGTCTTGAGGTGGAGCATCTGGAAGTAGGACGCGTGGCCGAGCGGGAAGTAGTCGCTGAGGGCGACGCCCGAGTTGTAGTCCTGGCCCTTCTTCACCCGCATCTCGGTGACGCGGCGCAGCACGGGCGAGAGGTAGGACAGGACCTCGAGGTCCGACTTGCGCACGTCGAGGAACTGCGGCGGCAGCCAGCCCTCCGGCTTGGCCGCGTCGTCGCCGCCCGAGCTCGGGCGGGAGGCCACGCTGCCGCGCTTCTTGGCCATGTTCGCGCGGTGCACCTCCTCGAAGTTGGGGCCGGGCACCACGCCCATCTCGGCGAGCCCGCCGAGCGCGAGGTAGATCAGGTCGAGGAGGGCGTCCGCCTGGTCCTCGACGGTCCGGGCCAGGACCAGCTCGCTGAGCTCCTCGTAGAGGTGCTCGTGGCGCGCGGCCATGCGCTTCTTGTTGAGCGGCGTCGGGGTCTCTGGTATCGTGATGCCGATGACTTCCCTCTGGAAGCGCTCGACCATGTTCAGCAGGTCCTGCATGTGTTCTCCTGGGTTCGGGGTTGGTCGGGGGAGGAGGGATCGCACCTCCCCGCCCGGGCCGACCCGGGCGCTGCCTGTTTCCCCCGGCAGTGGAGGGCCCCGCGGGGAGACTGACGGTCAGCCGCGGAACCCCAGGGTCAGTCTAGTCGGCGGCGGGCGGATTGCAACCTACGGCGGCCCGGCACCTCCTCCGCAGGCGCGTCTTGAAGCTCAGGTGGCCGCTCCAGTCGTTGGTCGAGCCCGGCACGGCGAGGCGGACCTCGCGGCCGGCAAGCTCGAAAACGAGGTGCCTGTGCTTGGAGCCAGGCTCCAGGCGGTAGTCGGCGACGCCGAACTCCTCGAGGACCTGCGCCAGGGCGCGCGTGTAGTGGTCGTCGAGCTGGAACCGGAGCTTACCCACGTTCCGCCCCCTTGAAGAGGTCCCCGCACCCGGCGTCGGGCAGGATGATCTCGGCCGAGTCGCCCGCCAGGGCGTAGCCGATGCCGTGCTCCTTGTGGAGCTGGAACAGGACGGTCAGGACGTTCGAGCGGGTGGTCGAGAGCGCGGCCATGGCCTCGCGGACGGAGCGGGGGCCGAAGTCGTCGAGGAACCAGGAGAGGAGCTCGCCGCGGCGCCCCTCGCGGGGCACGGGCTTCAGGAGGCGCGCCGCGGCGGGCTTGCCTCCCCGCTTCCCCTCCG
>ERZ869921.707-NODE-707-length-17222-cov-3.443817_pt1 | contig 17222 bp, 15 predicted proteins | sample MGYA00579310_ERZ869921 | MGnify/ENA primary metagenome ERZ869921 (study PRJEB32216, sample SAMN09231816) | wastewater metagenome | place: USA: Maryland | collected 2016-06-21 | study: EMG produced TPA metagenomics assembly of the PRJNA472060 data set (Reclaimed...
ACAAGCAAACTATAACTATCAAATATTAAGACCTCAACTATACTCAGACTATGATGTGATGGATACAGAGGCGATCATTGCTTCCGTATTAGATATTATGGCGGACGAATGTACTCTTAAAAATGATATGAATGAGGTTATTCAAATTAGAAGCAGTAATGAAGACATTCAAAAAACATTATATAATTTATTTTACGATGTTTTAAACATTGAATTTAATTTATGGTCATGGATACGACAAATGTGTAAATATGGGGATTTCTTTCTAAAATTAGAAATTTCGGAAAAATTTGGAGTATATAATGTAATTCCATTTACTGCTTTCCATATGGAAAGAGTGGAACATTATGATCCTAAAAATCCTGCAGCCGTTAAATTTAGATATTCTCCTGAAGGAATTATAGGTAGAGGAGGATACTATGGAGGAAGTAATAGTTTAAGTAATTCTGAAAACCAAAAATTATTTGATAATTATGAAATAGCTCATTTTAGATTACTAACTGATGTGAATTATTTACCCTATGGTCGTAGTTTTATAGAACCTGCAAGAAAAGCTTATAAACAATATGCTTTAATGAAGGATGCTATGTTAATTCATAGGATAGTAAGAGCCCCTGATAAAAGAATATTTAAACTAAATATAGGTAGCATCCCTCCAGAACAAGTGGAAGCATTCATGCAAAACACTATATCTAAGTTAAAAAAAACACCCTTTATAGATCAACAAACAGGAGAATATAACCTCAAATACAATATGCAGAATATGACTGAGGATTATTTCATTCCGGTAAGAGGAAATGACACTGCTACTCAGATAGACAATTTACCTGGTTTGAATTATGATGGTATTCAAGATGTAAATTTCTTAAGAGATGAATTATTTGCGGCTCTTAAAGTACCTAAAGCATTCTTAGGATATGAAAAAGATTTAGCTGGAAAATCAACATTAGCCTCTCAAGACATTAGATTTGCTAGAACTATTGATAGAGTACAAAGAATTGTGTTGGCTGAATTATATAAAATTGCTTTATTGCATTTATATGTACAAGGATACAATGATGGAGATTTAACTAATTTTGAGTTATCTCTAACTACTCCTTCTATAATTTATAGTCAAGAAAAAATAGCATTATTAAAAGAAAAAGCAGAATTAGCAGTTACTTTATTAGAAAACGGGATAGTATCATCAGATTGGGTGTATCACAATATTTGGGATCTTAGTGAAGATCAATTTGATGAACAACGTGAATTAATATTAGCAGACAAAAAACGTAACTTTAGACAACAGCAAATTGAAGAAGAAGGTAATGATCCGTTAGAATCCGGACAATCATATGGTACACCTCATGATTTGGCTTCATTATATGGAAGAGGTAGATATCAAGATAATTCTGTACCTATGGGTTACAATGAAAATATTCCTTTAGGAAGACCCAAAGAAAAAGTTAGTGATAGAAATACTCAAGAAGATAACTTTGGTAAAGACAGATTAGGAAATGAAAATATAAAAGCTAAAGAGCCTATGTTCGAAAGTAAAAAAGAAAGTCAAGCTAAAAAATCTTTGATAAAAAATAAAACATTATTAAAAGAAATGATGGGATATAAATCTATGTTAGACGAAAGTCAACTTGAAATCGGTTTTTCTGAAGAAATTTAATATTTATAATAAATTATTTTAATGGCTCATTCTAAATATAAGAATACAGGAATTTTATTTGAATTATTGATTCGTCAAGTAACTAATGATACATTAAACGAATCTGATTCATCTGCCATTTTATTGTTAAAAAAGTATTTTTCTAAAACTGAATTAGGAAAAGAATACAAATTATATGAATACGTTTCTAAAATAAAAAATTTGACAGAAGGAAAAGCTGAAATGGTTATTCAAACTGTATTAGATTCATCTAAAGAATTAAATAAAACATTATTAAAGAAACAAAAATATAATTTAATTAAAGAAATTAAGGAAAAATATAACATAGAAGAGTTTTTTAGAACTAAACTTTCTAATTATAAAATATATGCAGCTCTTTATAATTTAATTGAAGGGAATATAACTCCGGATAAATCAATTAATAATAAAATAACATTATTAGAACATTTAAGTAATAAGGAAACACCAAAAAATGATGTTTATGAAGAAATAAAAGTTCAAGATAAAGACATTAGAATATTGTCTTATAGATTATTAATTGAAAAATTTAATGAAAAATATAAAACATTAAATGAAAATCAGAAGATTATTTTAAAAGAATACGTAAATAATATTGATAATAATCTAAAATTAAAAAATTTTTATAATCAAAAAGTAGGTGAAATAAAAAAAGAATTAAAATTATTAACTGAAACTATAAAAGACAAAACTATAGGAATTAAACTTAATGAAGTAGAACATTTGTTAGTAGAAGTAAATAAAAATGAAACTATAAAACATGATTCTTTAGTTGATTTACTTCAATATTATGATTTAATTAATGAATTAAAGAAAGTTTAATGTTAAAGAATATTATAAAAGAAGTAATAGATGAAATGAGTACATCTGCTGAGGCTGAAGGTTACACTTCTAAATGGCAGAAGGTAAATAAAAAAGAATTGAGAAAAAATTCAAAAGCTTTTGAATACAAGGATTTATGGGAGGAAACAGACCCCAAATTAAAAAAATTTATTAAAAACAGAATAGATTCTTTTAATGAGATAGAAAATAAACTTAATGAATTAGTTCCTTTATTACGAAAAGCAAAACAAGAAACTATTGATTTTTATAAAAATAAACCATCATTTAACATTCTCTACAGTAATGATTTAGCTGTAGATTATTTGGATGATATGATAAAAATGTTCAAATGAAAAAATCTGAATTAAAGAAAGTAATTAAAGAAGTTCTTGAGGAATGAAAAAATCTGAATTAAAGAAAGTAATTAAAGAAGTTCTTGAGGAGAAAGGTTCCGAAGCTAATGCGTTATTAGTAATAGCCTTAAATAAATCTGGATGGCAAATATTATCTGTTAATAACGATGAAATTTTAGCCCAAAAATATAATAAAAAATATGCTCTAACTATAAGAGAAATAGAAGAATGAAGACACTCCAAGATCAATATAAATTAATATTAGAAGGAAAAGGAAATAAAACTTATTTTCTAAAACAAGCTTTAAGAATATTTCCTAATTATTTTAATCAATATTCAAATTTTAATACTGTTGTTAAAGTATTAAAAGGAAAACAAATTCTTAATGAAGACAAGGAAGAAATCAAGGATTTTGATCCTTTAAAGGATATGCCTAATCTTTTTAATTATAAAGACAAAAAGAATCCGGCCAATCTTAACTTCAATGAAATTCTTAAAGGATTTTACACTGAAATGAATGTTAGTGAAAATAAAGCTAAGACAGTTGATGAAATTATTGAAATAGTTAATAAAAATTTAGCTGAAGATCCTTTGTTTTATGTTAAAGGCGGACAATTTGGCTTAAAAGGTGTAGGTTATACTAATGAAGCTTCGGGTAGTTTAAAAATTCCTAAAGAAGTTAAAGGAAAATATAAGTCTTCGGGAATGGAAGAACTTAAAGAAAACAAATTGTCTTTAAAATATCTTTTAAAAGAGGCTTGGGAAGGAGCAGAGTTTGATACCGGAAAATTTGATGATGGCGTTCAACCTAAAAATTATCAATCTTTAATAGATGAAACATTACCTAAAAAAGTAAAAATATTAGATATTTCTAAAGTTAGACAAGCTCAAGAAATATTAAAGGACTTAAAAATAATTCAACCTAAATTTGGCTATTCTGATATTTTCAAATTTACCGTAGATCAAATATTAGAAGATGATCTAAATACTTTTCTTCATTTTTTAGATAAGCAAGGGATAGAATATGAGGTAATAGATGAATTAAATGAAGGCGCAAATGCTATTGATAATTACCTAGATCAAATGACTAGTAATATATTAGATACAGCAGAAACAACTGATGAAGATGGTATAAAAATATTAGCTAAATATATTTTAAATGATGATTTAGAAGGAGTTGATTTAGAAGACGGAAATGAATGGAATCAGGTGAATGAGAGAATAGTAGATACTGTTACTAATGAAATGTCTTTAAAAGAAGTTGAAAAATTATATAATTTATTAAAAGACAATGGCTTAGTACCTGAGTTAGAAGACTTAAAAGAGGAACTGGATGAAATAAATAACAAATGGGAGAATCCTGATGGAGAACTTGTAACTTATAATGTAGGTATTTCATTGAGTGGAGAAGATTATGATTTAGATGATAAAAATGTAGTAGTATTAGAACCTAATATGACTTATATATTGAAAATAGATTATCCTTTAAATCATTCTATTAAATATAAAGTTGGTTCTAAGAAAGGAATGACCTTGAGTCAATTAATTGATGAAATACAAAATCTTTATGAAAGAACATATAATGAACAACCTAAAAATATATGGGGGCATAGTTTAGAACAACTCGTATTAGAACAAATAAATATTGAAGAACAAACAATTACTTTATCTGTAGGTTCATGAAACGATTATTAATAGAAACTAATTTATTTATTCCTAAACCTATTCCTCTTTTAGAGGGTAAAAAACCTATTGGAGGAAATATGTTTGTTGAGGGTCTATTAGGTACAGCAGAAAAACCTAATGGTAATGGACGTTACTATAAAAAAGAATTATGGGAACGTGAAATAAACAAATTTCAAGACAGAATAAAAGTTGGATCTACTGAAGTATGTGGAGAATTAGATCATCCTGACAGCCAAATAATAAACCTTAAAAATGTTTCTCATGCCATTAGAAAAATATGGTGGGAAGGAAACAAAATAATGGGGGTACTAGAGATATTTTGCGACCCAGGTGAATTAGGTACTAGTTCAGGTAGGATATTTGGTGCATTAATAAAAAATGGATTAAAAGTAGGAGTTTCGTCTCGTGGTTTAGGAAGTTTAGAAGAAGGTGAAGGTGTAGATGAAGTTCAAGATGATTTTGATTTATTAACTTGGGATGCAGTAAGCAATCCATCAAACGCTGGATCATATATGAAAATCCAAAATCAATTAAATGAAAATCGACAAATAGTTGATAAATATGAAAAAGTAAATTCTATTATTACTGATATATTATGTAGTAATGGCCATTGCCCAATAAAATGAAATGATGAAAATGAAAAAAATCTGAATTAAAGAAAGTAATTAAAGAAGTTCTTGAGGAAGCATATCATAATATTTCGGGTACTAATATTAGTTGGGAATTTTATTCAATGAAAGATGATGAGGACTTATATATAATAGTTGAATTTAAAGGATATGATGATACTGATTATCAGTTTATTGAAAAAAGGTTAAGTTCAAAAATTGCTAATTATTATGATAAAGAAGAAAAAGGAATTATAATAAAAATCAATGATATAGTCAAATCATTCTTAATAAGAAATTTAGTACAATAATACTTTTAATACTAAACCTAGAAAGCCTTCGAAAGAAGGCTTTTTTATTTAGGTGAGGGTTTTCGAAAATTGCGATATATGTATTAGCAAATATACCATTCAATATGGTATTGAATTAATTATAATTTATTGCGTTTTTAATAAACGTATCCTCCAAAAATTATCAAATGAAAAGAGATCTATTAAAAGAAGCTATAGCTGATGCTAATATATTAAAAAACACTGCTATTGCTAATGCAAAATTAAGTTTAGAAGAAAGTATTACTCCTCATCTTCAAAACATGTTTTCTTCTAAATTACAAGAAATGGATAAAGAAGAAATTGAAGAAGAAGAGTTAAATTTAGACGAATTAATTTCTGAATTAGAAGGTGTAGAAGAAGGAAAAAAAGAAGAGCTTAAAGAAGAAGAAGAAGGTGAAGAAGTTGAAGCGGAAGAAGCTGAAGAAGAAATTGATTTAGAAAATATGACTGCTGAAGACTTAAAAGATTTTGTAAAAGGAGCAGTAGAAGAATTAGTAGCAGACGGTGAAATAGACTTAGAAGCAGGTAAAACTGAAGAAGAAGAAACTGAAGTAACTGAAGAAGTAGCTGAAGGAATGGATGATGAAGAAATAGACATTGACGCTTTATTAAATGAAATTAAAGCAGATAAGAAAGCTGATAAAAAAGTTGAGGAAAACAAAAATAAAGACAAAGAATTAGAAGAAGCTTTAAATACCGTAGTTAAGTTAAAAGAAACGTTAAATGAAGTTAACTTATTAAATAGTAAATTACTATTTGTTAATAAATTATTTAAAGAAAAATCTCTAACCGAATCTCAAAAGAGTAAAGTAATAGATAGTTTAGATAAGGCAAAGACTCCTAAAGATGCTAAATTAATTTATGAAACTTTAAAAGAAGTTAATTACAAACAACCAATTAAAGAAAGCAGATTAAAATTAAAGGGCAGTGCATCTAAATTAATAGAAAATAAAGTCAAAGAAACTAAAATAATTGCTGCTGATCCTAGTGTTGAAAGAATGCAAAAATTAGCAGGATTAATATAATATATCAAAAACAAAATGAATCAAATACAACAATTAATAGAAAGCTCAAATCCCTGGAAGTCACTTCAAGGAGATGCAGCTAAATTAGCCAAAAAATGGGCTAATTCTGGATTATTAAAAGGTTTAAACTCAGAAACAGAGAAAAACAACATGTCTCTGATTTTAGAAAACCAAGCAAAACAATTATTAACAGAAAATACTGTAACATCAGGAGGTACTGCTACTTTTACCGCAGGTACTGGAGAAAATTGGAGCGGTATTGCTCTTCCTATGGTAAGAAAAATCTTTGGACAAATTTCTGCTAAAGAATTCTTGAGTGTCCAACCTATGAATATACCTTCAGGACTTGTGTTCTACTTGGATTTCCAATATGGTAATTCTAAAACACCATTTACTGCAGGTAGTTCATTATATGGAGCTCACGCATCTAACCAGTTCCCTTTCTCAACAACAAGTCCAACTGGTGGATTGTATGGAGCAGGTAGATTTGCGTTTTCTACAAACCAATTTTCAGCATCTGCAGTAACAGCAACTATCACTTCAGCATCATGGGCTGATGTAGGATTTGACAGTGATTTGTCTTCATCTATTGTAGGTGGAACAATTAAAAAATTAGCAATTTCTTCTGCAACTGCATCTGTTGCTCCTTATTTAGACAAAGAAGGTGTTAGAGCATTCATAATCACTTCTGGTTCGGTGACTGCTGCTAAGAATTTCCAAGCATTTACAACTTATGTAGATTCAACTGATACTTTGTCTTTCTTTGTAAGTGCATCAACTGCTGAGGTACCAACAGCCAACGCATTCGTAATGCATTACAATAAGTTAACTAAGGATAACTTAAGAGGTGATTTCGAAGACGACTCGACTCATGCTATTCCTAACGCAGCTAGTGCTACTGACATTGTTATTCCTGCTGTAGATATTAAAATGCGTTCTGAAGCTATAGTAGCTAAAACTAAGAAATTAAAAGCACAATGGACTCCTGAATTCTCTCAAGATCTTAATGCTTATCAAAGTTTAGATGCTGAAGCTGAATTAACTTCTATAATTAGTGAATACATTTCATTAGAAATAGATTTAGAGTTAATTGATATGATGATATTAGATGCACCTGCAAGTAATACTGATTACTGGACTGCTGAAAATAACATGGTTATTAATAGTACTCAAACTGGATTCCAAGCATTAACCTCTGGATTCTATAATTCACAAGGACAATGGTTCCAAACTTTAGGAACTAAAATTCAAAAGATTAGCAACAAAATCCACCAAGCAACTTTAAGAGGTGGAGCTAATTTCATGATGACTAGCCCTACAGTTTCAACTCTTATTGAATCAATCCCTGGATTTGCTTCAAACAATGACGGAGATGTAACCAAAACTAATTATGCGTTTGGTGTACAAAAATCAGGTCAATTAAACGGTAAGTTAACAGTATATAAGAACCCTTATATGACTCAAAACTTAATATTATTAGGATTTAAAGGTTCACAATTCTTAGAAGCAGGTGCAGTGTTTGCCCCATATATTCCATTAATTATGACACCTCTGGTTTATGATCCTGCAACTTATACACCAAGTAAGGGTCTATTAACAAGATTCGGAAAGAAAATGTTAAGACCCGAGTTCTTCGGAAAGCTTTACATTGGTGGATTGAATACAATCTAATAAATAAACATAAAAAGATTAAAGGCAACTTCGGTTGCCTTTTTCTTGTCTTATAACGTTAGTAAAAATGTTTAAAATGTACAACGCAATCCGCGATTAATTAATATTCTTAATTAATAGACAATACTAACATTGTTATAACGCATTAAAAGAAATTTTTATAATTTGTTTATTTCTTAAAATTTTTATATATTTAGGGATAAATTAATTAAACTCATGAAAGAAACCCCGTCTCAATTAGACATACCTAGTTATGTAATGAATTTTCCGTTTACTTTGGATACTAAAAATCCCAATAATAAATGGATGACCGAATTATCTGAAGATAAATTAAAGATAAATAAAAATAAGGCATACCGTCAATTTTTCGATCTTTATAACTTTCTTGCAGGTTCTGGTTTAGTATATTTAATCCCTAATTATTATAATATAAAAGCAAACATATACCAAGACCAAGTATACACTGCTAATGTAGGTATATATTTACCCCATGTAGAAAATAATACTATTATATTATCTAATTTCACGTCGGAACCACGTAAAGGTGAAGAAGAATTAGCAATGCCCTTATTTAAATCAATGGGTTATGATGTATTACAATCTCCTTTTAAATTTGAAGGAGAAGCTGATTTAAAACATCTCTATGATAATATTTATATTGGAGGTTATGGACAGAGAACTCAGAAAGAAACACACCAATGGATAAATGAACAATATAATTCAAAAATCATACCTGTGAATATGGTGGATGAATATTTATATCACTTAGACTGTTCTATTTTCCCTCTTAATAGAAATAAAACAATGATGTGTACTGAATTATTTGAAAAGAGTGAACTAAAAGAAATATCTAAAGTCACAGAAATAGTAGATATAGACATAGATGCGGCATATTCAGGAATATGTAATTCAGTTAGAATGGGGAATACTGTATTGTGTGCTTCTAATATTAGTGAATTAAAGAAAACAGATGAGGATTACGAATATGAAAGACACAAAATAGGAATATTAGAAAGAATATGTGCTAATGAAGGAATGGAACCTATATTCTTCAATTTATCAGAATATATGAAATCAGGAGCTATGTTAAGCTGTATGGTAATGCATTTAAATTATGAAGAAAACACACCTTTAGTATAATGGCAAAAAGTTTAGAAGAATGGTTAGATACGGATGTTGAAAAAGTTCTCAAATATCCAATAGATAGGTTATCAAATGAATTCTTTTTTAGGGACCCTTCTCGTCCTATGTTTATTGATAGCGAACATTTTTATTCACCTGCAGATGGAGTTATATTATATCAAAAAATAATACATAATCCTAAAGAGGCGATAGTAGAAATAAAAGGCCAAAATTACACTCTCCAAGATGTAATGGGTGATCCTGAATACAATAAACCTTCTTTAGTAATAGGAATATTTATGTCCTTTTATGATGTTCATATAAATAGAATTCCTTATAGTGGCATGTTAAGTTACAAACCATTGGATTCTATTGAAAGTAATAATAAGCCTATGTTAGCTTTAGAAAAAAGCTTATTAGATACAGTTATTAATCCTGACTGTATGGAATATCTTAAACATAATGAGCGTATGTTTAATAAAATATACATACCAGGCATGGATTATACATATTACCTAATTCAGATAGCTGATGAAGATGTAAATGTTATAGCACATTTTTCTCAAGATCAAAATGAATGTTTTGATCAGAATGAAAGATTTTCAATGATTAGGTGGGGTTCTCAAGTTGATTTGGTATTACCTTTAGATGAAGATTTTGATTTGGAATTATGTCAACCTGATCACTTCCATGTTGAAGCTGGTGTAGATAAATTGGTGAAAATTAAATTTAAGAATGAATGAGCTCAAACCATCACGATGACGAAGTTTTCAAAGAAAAAAGAAAACCTAAAAATCCTATAAAATTTCATATAACTTTAAATGAAGAACAAAAGCGAGCAAAAGAAATTATTTTAAATAGTACTATTAGTGTATTAAAGGGAAAAGCAGGGAGTGGTAAATCACTTTTAGCGGCTCAAGTAGCTTTAGATCTATTATTTAAAAGAGATGTAGAGAAAATAATAATTACCAGACCTACTGTTATCGCAGGAGCTGACATAGGATTTTTGCCTGGCGATATAAATCAGAAACTTGCGCCCTTTACTGCTCCTGTTTATGATAATATGCATAGGCTTTATGAAAAGGCGAAGATTGAAAAATTAGAAGTAGAAGGAGAAATAGACATTATTCCTGTAGCTTTTATGAGAGGTAGGAATTTTACTAATTGTTTAGTAATTATTGATGAAGCCCAAAATCTTACAGATTCGCAAATGGAACTTATACTTACTCGTTTATGCGTAGGTAGTAAAATAATTATTTGTGGAGATGCGTCTCAGATTGATTTGAAAGACAAAAAATCATCAGGATTTAGTTTTATTTGTCAAAACATGAAAGAAATAGAAGGGTTTTCTGTAATTACCTTAGAAACCAATCACAGACATCCAATGGTAGAAAAAATAATTGATATTTACAAAGGATTTAGATCCTAAATAGTCTCATCTTTCCATTCGGAAGAAGGAGATCGAGGAGGCGGTGAACCAAGATGTTCATCGCTTCTTGCATTCTCCATAAGAAAGGTCTTTATTTTTTCGCCATATTTATAAAAAATAGAAAATCATGAATATACCAATATGGGTTGGAAGTAGTTCATTTGCTGCAGTGTCGGCATCATGGTATGATAGTGGAAGTCAACCAAAACCTACATCTTTTGGATTCTATGATGGAGACAATGATTTTAAAATTGATGCTGATAAAGTGGCGGATTATTGTGCTCATAGATTAGGTTGGCCTATAATGGATGTAGAATTACAAGATATTAATTTTTATCGTGCTTTTGAAACTGCTGTTACTACTTATGGTAATGAATTATATGCATTTAGATTAAGAGATAATTTATTAACTGTAGAAGGATTATCTACTAGTTCTAATTTAAATAATGCTATAGTAAGTCCTAATTTATCTACTATTCTTCGGATTTCACAACAATATGGTGCTGAAGCAGGAGTAGGGGGTAATGTTACTTGGTATAGTGGTTCTGTGTTTCTTACAGGAAGTGTTCAAGATTATGATTTAAATGCTTGGGCTGTAGAACATAATATAAGTGCGAGCGATTTAGAAATAAGAAAAATATTTTATGAACAATCACCGGCCGTAACTAGAATATATGATCCCTATGCAGGTTCGGGATTAGGTAGCATGAATATGATTAATAGTTTTGGATGGGGAGGACAGAGCCCTGCTATTCAATTTATGTTAATGCCTATTAATTTTGATTTACAAATAATCCAATCAATTGAATTTAATGATCAAATAAGAAAATCTAATTTTAGCTTTGATTTAATTAATAATCTTCTTAGAATATTTCCTATTCCTGGAGATTCGGATACTGGATTAAGACTTTGGTTTAGATATTTAAAAAAATCTGATAGAATTTCAAATTCAGTTGCGCAACAACCAGACAGTGTTACTAACGTGTCTAATGTTCCTTATTCTAATCCTATATATTCTCAAATAAACTCAATAGGTCGTTCATGGATATTTGAATATGCAGTAGCATTAAGTAAAGAAATGTTAGGTTTAATTAGAGATAAATACAAAGAAAAACCTATTCCTAATGCTGATATAACATTAAATGGTAGTGATTTATTAGCTCAAGCTCAAGATGAGAGAAATAAATTAATTGAACGTTTAAGAGCATTTTTTGATGAGACATCAAGAAAAGCATCATTAGAGCGCCAATCAGAAGAAAATGAATTTGTAAATAAAACATTAATAAATATACCTAACTTAATTTACATAGGATAATGGCTATATTTGGAAGCTCACGTGATGTATCTTTTATTAGAAAAATAAATAGAGAATATCTAGGAGATATAGTAAATCAACAATGTGTATTTTACAAATATGATTTGGCTCAAAACAAATCTAACATATATGGTGAACCCGAAAATGGAAATAGAATATTCAAGGCACCAGTAATATTTAATTGTTTAATAAACAGAGGTGATCAAGAATTTACGTCAGATGAATTGGGTATAGATTTTAAAAGAGATTTAGATTTTTATTTATTAAGAGATGACTTAGTAGATGCTAATTTATTTCCCGAAATAGGCGATATAATTATGTATCATGAAGGTTATTTTGAAATATATAACTTAGTGGATAATCAATTATTTACTGGTAAAAATCCGGATTATCCTAATGAACCTAACCCTTTAAATACAGGATTGAGTAAATTTGGATATAGTGTATCAATAATATGTAAAACTCATTATATTGCTGTAGATAAGGCAAACATAATTAAGAGTAGATTAAATGGCTAAAAAACCACACCCTAAAACACAAAAAGAAATTAGTATTTCCCAACATACTCCTTATGATAAGGAAAGGGGAAATCCTAATGATGCTACAGCTAAGAACAGAGCGGACCAAAATTCATTTAAAGAAGATACAGTTAAACCAGTTTACATAGGGTTAGAAGATATAGATAATTCTGTTTTATATTACTTTGATAATGTAATTAAGCCTTTTGTAGAACAAAATAATGAACGTATTCCTGTTCCTGTGATTTATGGTTCTCCTGAAAGATGGAAATCATATCAAAAAGACGGATATTATCGTGATGCTCAAGGGAAAATTATGGCTCCTCTTATTATGTTTAAGATGGAATCGTTTGAAAAAGATAGAAGTAAAGGAAATAAATTAGATGCTAATAATCCTAATAATTTTCGGATTTCGGTAAAAAAATACTCAAATAAAAATAGTTATGATAATTTTAGTGTATTAACTAATAAAATACCTGAAAATACATACTATGCTACAATTATTCCTGATTATATCGATGTAACATATAAGTGTGTAATATTTACTAATTATGTACAACAATTAAATAAAGTAATAGAAGCTATTCAATATACTTCTGATGCTTATTGGGGAGATCCTGAAAGATTTTCATTTAATGCACATATAGATTCTTTTAATATTATTACTGAGCTTAATGTAGGAACTGACAGAATAGTAAAGAGTAGTTTCGACATTAAATTAAAGGGATATATTATTCCAAATAATATTCAAAAAGATACCAATTCAATAAAGAAATTTAGAGATAAATCTCAAGTAGTATTTGGAATAGAAACTTCAATACCTGGAGATACTTCTAATGAAATAGTAAGAAAACCTGTCTTTATAGATGGTCCTCAATATATTAGATTTGAACCTGTATTAATTAGAAATACAAACAATACTTTTACTATTGCCACTAAAGAAAGTGGTGAACGTTATATAATTCCACAAATAGAAATACCTTATGCAAATATAAGTGGAAGTTCATCATATATATATGCTAATGTAGTAAGTGGATCCACTAGTTTGATTATATCGGGCAATCAGATTCCTATTCCTAAATTTACTATATTTGAATCTAATGGAGTAACAGTTAATTCTTATAGAGACATAAGTTCTCCATTCTTCACTCTCCCTTCAGGAGGAGCTTCAAATCTATCAATAAATAATACACAAGGCGATGTTACTTTATTTATAATATCTAGTTCGTTTAATTTACCTAGAGTAACTATTAGATATAAAAATAGTGGAAGCGGAATTTCAGAATTTCTAACATATGTTTCGAGTTCTAACTCATATTCTAATATATTTTTAGATTATAATGGGCAATATTCTACTGCTTCTTTAATACCTAGTTTTAGTATATTTAGATCAGGAAGCGGCCAGTATGCTTCTAGAGATATATCTAATCCTCAATATGTAATAGCTCCTACAGAAATCCAAGATTCATTAGGAAACACATTATTATCTGGTTCTATATTTGCTTTTGATAGTTATAGTTTACCTCCTGTAATAATAAGATGGAGAGAAACTAATAATAATATAAGTACAATAGAAGCTAATATTATTAATGTAACTGGTACTCTTTCAGGTCAACGCCAATATGTTTATGAACAACCCGGAGGTCTTTTACCTATTCCTCGATTTGTAGTAGTTGAATCAACAGGTATTGTACGTGATTATAGAGACATTGCTAATCCTTCATATTCACTTAGTGAATTTAGTGTGGTAGCAAATAGTGAGTCTTTAATTTTCCCTTCTACTACAAGTTCTTGGAATGTATGGAATTTAGATTATTATTATTATACTAGCCAATCATTAACTAGTTCGGTTAATAATATAGTTTTAAAATTTAATAATAATTCATCTAGATTTAATTTTAAAGAAAATATTTCAGGTAGTCAGAATACACCTTTTGGACTATTTAATGTATTCCATTATGATTCGTCATCATATAAATTTACAAGTATAGTAAATCCAAATATTTATTTATCTGGTTCTTTAATAATAAATTCAAATAATACATATAATGCTACTATTAAAGACGGAACTACGGGTTCAATTCCTAATACTTATTTAAGAAATAGTGGTTCTACATGGACTTCTTCTATAGCTTCTGCAGTTACTAGTTCAATAGAAAATATAAAGATAAATATAAGTGGAAGTTCATCTATTATCCAAAGTTATTTCCCTTCATCTAGTCAAGAAGTATATACTATATTACCTACGTCTATAATATTACCTAATGGAAGTGGATCTTCTTCTATTTACAACCAAACAATAGATATAAGAACATATGCCTCAGGTATAGCTTACCAGTTTGGTAGACAGCTACATACAGGACAAACATCTTCGTTCAGAGCAGAGGATGAAGCGGATTATTATAATAATGGATTTTTTACATATAATAAACCTTTATACCCACAGAAATATGCCGAGTTATCGGGATCATCTTTTACTATATTGAAAGGAAATAATATATGGGGGAATACTAATAGATTTACAGATATAAGTGGTAGTCAAAGCTACGCAAATGATGTAATCCAAGATCATTTAACTGGATTAGAATGGTATAGAATAGTAAAAAGTGCTGTTACTTGGAATTTAGCAGTTACTAGTGCTTCTAATGCTACTGATGGAGGACGTACTGATTGGGTGCTTCCGGGAGTTAGAATATTAGATAGTATAACAGATGATGAATTGTCCGATCCTATAAACTATAGTCCGTTTAATATTATTTCTATTTTATGGACTAGTAGTACTCAAAAAAGTACTACTACTAACGCTTTTCGTTTTACAGCAGGTTCATTTACTGGAGTAGCAAAAACAGGTACGAATCCTTATATATATTGTCGTCGTTTTATTTAAAAATAATTATTATGAAAACACAAGTTTTAGATCAATTAGAAATAGACCAATTAAAAAAATATCAACTAGATACGAATACTCTTATAAATAATTTAGGGTTAATTGAATATAAAATACAAAGTTTATTGCTTGATAAAGAAGAACTTAAAAAATTAATATTAGAATTAAAAGCATCTGAAAAAAATATTCTTTCTCAACTTCAAAATAAATATGGTGAAGGAGAAATAAATTTAGATAAAGGAGAATTTATATCCCTATAAAAGGGTTTTGAAAATTTGTTCATATTTATAACAAAATTACAATTAAATGCCAGAATCATTAATATCACCAGGTATTTTACAAAGAGAAAACGATCAATCGTTTATTACTCGCCAACCGATAGCTGTAGGAGCTGCGATAATTGGTCCTACAGTTAAAGGACCTGTAGAAATACCCACATTAGTAACATCATATAGTCAATATAAAAACATATTTGGTTCTACTATAGTTAGTGGAAGTGATGTATATTCTTATTTTACTTCAATAGCTGCATATAATTATTTTAATAATGGAGGTGATTCTCTTTTAGTAGCTAGAGTAGTAAGTGGATCATATACTTCTGCTGTTAGTACTGCCATTAGTTCTAGTATAAGTGCGTCTCTACAACCTGCTTTTGTATTAGAAACTATATCTAAAGGTACAATAATGAATAGTACAGGAACTGAAGATTCCGGAGGTTCATTAATTAGCGGTACTTTAGATAATTTAAGATGGGAAATAGCCACATCTGACACCGCTTCTGGAACTTTTACTCTGTTAATAAGAAGAGGAGACGACGTTACTAATAATAAAATTATATTAGAATCATTTACCAATATATCATTAGATCCTAAAGCTTCTAATTTTATATCTAAAGTAATAGGAGATTACACACAAAATTACAATTCTACTAATAATCAAGTAGAAATATCTGGTAGTTACCCAAATGCTTCATCTTATGTTCGTGTTAAATCAATAAATAATTTAACTCCTGATTACTTTGATAATAACGGAGTTGCAAAAAATCAATACACAGGTTCTATGCCTCTAATTGCTAGTGGAACTTTTGGAGGAGCTACAGGAGCTATAGGAGCTGGTGTTAATTTTTATGAAAGAATCAATGCTACTAATACTCAAGGTATAGTATCTGCTAATTACAGTAATATGGTGGCATTAATGTCTAATAAAAATGATTATAAGTTCAACGTATTACTAACTCCAGGATTATATAACACAGATTATTCGGCAAGAATAACGGAAATAATTAACAATACTCAAAATAGAGGTGATTATATTTATGTAGTTGATATGGTTGGTTATGGTTCGACAATTACTTCTGTAACAGGACAAGCCAATTCTCGTAATACATCATATGCTGCTACTTATTGGCCTTGGCTTCAAATCGTAGAACCAGATAATGGAAAAAATGTATGGGTACCTGCTTCTACTTTAATAGGTGGAGTATATGCATTTAATGATAAAGCATCTGAACCTTGGTTTGCCCCCGCAGGGTTAAATAGAGGAGGATTAGGAGAAGTAATTAGAGCAGAAAGAAAATTAACTTCTGATAATAGAGATACTTTATATACTAATAAAGTTAACCCAATAGCAACATTCCCAGGTATTGGTATTGCGGTGTATGGTCAAAAAACATTACAAACTAAAGCGAGTGCATTAGATAGAGTTAATGTAAGAAGATTATTAATTGAATTAAAATCGTTTATTGGTCAAGTAGCAGAAACATTAGTGTTTGAACAAAAT
>ERZ869921.708-NODE-708-length-17197-cov-5.532377_pt1 | contig 17197 bp, 23 predicted proteins | sample MGYA00579310_ERZ869921 | MGnify/ENA primary metagenome ERZ869921 (study PRJEB32216, sample SAMN09231816) | wastewater metagenome | place: USA: Maryland | collected 2016-06-21 | study: EMG produced TPA metagenomics assembly of the PRJNA472060 data set (Reclaimed...
ATAAGCAAACCGCAATCAATGAACATAATTCTAAAGTTGAAGCAGTAGAACAATCCCTACCCACCCAAGAAGTAAAGGCAGAACAACCTACTGTATCTGAAACAAACAAACCAATAGCCAGTGAGCAAGATAGAACAACTGGAGAGCCAGTTAGTAAACCTGTACAAAAGAAAACTGAAAGACCCAAAAGACAAAGAGTTGAAAAAGCGGTACAACCAGGTTCTTCTTTGTTTGAGCAAGGAGCAACAACTGCAACCACTCCCGTTTTAGAAAATAAAAAGGAGAACAATGGTTTATCTCCAGTTGACGGTGTTCCAAAATCGTTTGGACAAATTGCTACCATTGAGAAAGACGGCAAACATTATTCTTATGCAGAGGTAAGCAATCCTGGTGGGGTGCCATTGAAAAAAGTTTCTGGCCCATACCGTACAGCAGAGGAAGCAAAACAGAAAGCTGAGAACTTATTAAAAACAGAACATCAAAAATCGAAGGATAATGAAAAAGAACGAAGTGCCGAAGCCGGGCAGTCTAAAGGACAAGGCGATAACACTGGTAGCGAAAAAGCTGGCGGCAAAAAAAATAAAAGAGTTAGGGTTAAAGGAACCAGAAAAGCCAACAGAGTAATAAAGCACCCGGAGAAGTTAAAAGCTTTGACGCATGAGGTATCAAATCCTATTGATATTGTTTTGCAGTATTTCATTGGTGGCGGTAAAATAAGTCCCGAAGCTATAAAAGAACTATTTGGCACTAAAGGGAAAAATAAAAATATTAACGGCGAAGTGTTACGCCGGGTGGATATTCTGAATAAAGGCGGAGATACCATTGAAGGTGTAGCGCATTCTTTATGGGAAAACCAAAATGAGAGTGATCAAGAAAAGTACGATACGCAAGATTTCTCAAATGCTGTTGAGCATGTGTTATTGAATTTTACATCTCCCACTCAAATGGCCAGAGATTTAAACGAGCGATTTGGAGATACCAGCGGCGAAGAAATTGACAAAGATTATGCTGCATACCTTGAAGGAAAATATGGTGAAGTTGGAAACGAAGAAGCGGTAGATGAAGCTATTGATATGCTGGAGCCATTAAGCGATGATGATTACCAACGTATGTTGGATGAAGAAAAGGAAGGTGAAGAAGTTTATTATAATCAACTGATATCGCAGCATGAAGAAAACCAAAAAACTTTTCAGGCACAGCAAGCAGAGAAAGATGCGCTTGGCGATCAACTTGCTGAAATTGAAAAGCACATTAAGGCGTTAGAAAATAAATACAACACATCCAAGGCTGCACTTGAAGAAAATGGTAAGCAAGATCAGTTTGATATATTCGGCAATAAAGAAGCCGACAATATGCTTTTCAAAAATGATTTGACAGAGCAACGTGGAATAGTTGACGGGTTAAAAAAACAATTGGATGAAGCCAGGGCAGTTTATAAGGAAGGAAAAGAAAAGTATGACAATTTCGCTGTAGGCAGCATTCCTTTATTTTCATCAAAAACATTGGCCGAAGATTTTTCCACTAATGATAAAACGCCTGTAACAGTAGCCAAACTACAGAAAAAATTCCCTGATGTTATTATTGTGCAATCTCAATCGGAATTGCCACAAGAAATAAAAGCCGAAGCAGGCAGAAGAAAAATAAAAGTTGAAGGTGTTTTGCATAACGGCAAAATATACATGGTTGCTGACAATTTGGATAATATGGGAAGGGCAGAAGGTGTGTACAGGCATGAAAAAATAGGACATGCCGGCGTAATAGATCAATTGAAAGACGGCCTTGATAGATTTGTATTACAGTTGATTAATAACGCCAGCGGTACGCAATACAATTCACTTAACAGGCTATCAAAAGAACTATTCGGAAAGGGAGTAGATAAGTTAGATACTCAGGAAAAAAGTACACTGGGCCAAGAATATATTGCAAAGGCTGCCGAAAGACCAGGCTCATACCCTACAACTTGGCAAAAAATAACATCATTTGTAAGGCAATTTTTGAGAAGTATAGGCTTTGATTTGTCTGTTTCAGATGATGAAATTAAAGTGTTGTTACATAGAGCCGAAGCGCAGCAGAATAAAGTAAATAGTGGAACTTATTTTTCTTCATTAAATGATTTACTTGCTCAAGCCAGAGCAGACGCACAACAGCAGGAAGCAATACCAGAAGATCTTCGCAACTATGCCGATGCAATGATTGACTTTGTAAAAGGCAAAAAGAAAAATGCTAAAGCCGCCGATGTGATCAAAGAACTGGAGAAAGATAAAGGAACTGAGTTTGATGAAGATGAAGCGGCGGACCTGTACGATTATGTGTATGCCCAATTTGGAGAGCAGCAGCAGCCGACAGAGCCAGAGGCCACACCAGAGGCGGAGCCGGCGGACGAAGGTACCACGCCGCCACCAGGTAACGACAGTCAGCCAGCAGCGGCAAACAATGATGATGATTTTTTAAAGGGATTTGATCTGCAAGTTTCTGGCAACACTTCAGAAAATGATAGTATTGCCACTTTAAAAAAGAACGGCTATAATCCTGAAATGATGGGGGTGCCGGAACAAGTGGAAGCAATGGAAATGGATTTGCGACTTGATGATGCTAATAAGATAGTTCAAATGGCCAAAGATGTTTGGGGTGATGATATTACTGTTTGGGCTAAAAAATTGTATCAAAAAGCAATGGGCTTGGTAGGACTTGATAAAAACCTTGATTCAAATAATGCAACAGGGGAGAAGCAACTTGTGGCACTTGTGAAATTGCGTAAAGAACTGGCAAATGAATATAACCGTCTTAACAATCGCATAAACTTTGAAACGGACAAGGCGGCTCAGGATGAATTAAAATTGCAGCGTTCAAAGGTCCACAACATACAAACACAGGTTAATGCTGCTGTTGAGAAAATTGGCAACAATGCCAGCCGCAAATTAAATTTGCTCAGGATGGAACGGGCCATGGATGGAGTGGCAATTGTAAAAAACATAAAAAATAAAATAACCGGTGAAACCATTGCGAATGATTTTGATTTAATGACAGAAGCATTGAATGAAGAAATTACTCCCGATGTAACAACAGAAGAACCGGCAGACAACCAAGAACTGAAAGATAAAATTGCGGACCTTGAAAAGCAATTGGAAGAGGAAAGGAATAAACCGGCAGCTAAAAAAAGAGAAATCAGCAAGGAGGCAAAAAGCAAGGCCAGTAAAAATAAAATCAGCGAAAGCGATATTCAAAAACTTGCAGACAGTATCAAAGCTGAAATTAATAACCCAATAAATCCATGTTAGGATGAAGATAAATTGTATTATAAAAAACACGAAAGTTTTGCAGCAGTTGGAATTATTGGTTGGCAATATTTCAGATAAATTAATAGACAAAGATATTTTGCCCACTCCAACAAACATATATAACGAGATTAGGAACCTTGGAGTGGAAGTTGATCTTTCTACTATTGGCGCTATTTATGCAAAAAATCTAAGCGGTACGGACGCTACCACATACATGACCGTTGCAGAAGTTTCAAAAGAAATTGGCGCTGATTTTAATAATACCATCAAAAAAATAATTCAGCTTAATAAGGGCACAAAAGAAATTGGTAAGCGTAGCCCGGCTGAGGCCGTGGCCGCTGCCATCGCAAATATCTTTGTTGATAGAAATACTCCAGTACAGGCCCGTACTTTAATGAGGGCGATGCAGGATATTATGCTTAAAGGATTAAAGAGGCATATACCAGGCAATCCGGTATCTCACAGCATTGATCCATTTGATGTGGCAAGGGCGGCATTGGATAAAATGGCTCATCTTGGTGTAAAAGATATTCACGGTCAATTAAATAGTTTGAGAGATGTTTTTGCTGATGTAAAAATTGAACTTGATAAACAAATACAGGAACTAAAAGCAAAAAATGCCCCTGCCTCTACTATTGCTCAGTATGAAAATATGATTGACGGAGTGCAAAATAGTATCTATCAATTGCTATTGTCAAAAACAGAGGCCAGGGAAATCATTACGGAGGCTATAAAAAAATACAAGAACGGCATTTTTACAAAAACCGATAAAAACGGAAATGTAAAATTGAATTACGATGCATTGAGCGGCCACGTAAAAAGCGAACAGGACTTGAGAGATAATGTAAAAGATGCTTTGACAGATGCAGGCTTTAACCCCGCAGATATTGGCATTATTCAAGACTCGTTGGCTGAAGAGTTTAAAGATGCTTATGCAAATATTTTAGATAAGGCCACAAAAAAACTACAGACAAAGCAGGATGCAAAAGAACGGCCAATAATTAATAAATCTGATTTAGAAAGGTTAGCACAATTACATGCTCTTCGTGCATTTGGTAGCGCACATGAAAAACTGATTTATGAATTATTGGGGCTGACTTCAAAAAATCAAACAGCAATCAATAAAGCAGAACAAATTGCACAGGAATTAAATACTATGCGTGACGCTGGCTATGTTGCCGGCAATCAAAAAGAAAGAGAGTTAAACCAAATGGTTAACGACTTGATTGATCAAGCCAGGTATGATAGCGCTCCTGCCAATTATAAAAGAGCCAAAGTAATTTCAGATATTTTTTCAATGGCTAACCTGTCATTGTTGAATAATATAAAAAACAGAATTGAAAACTGGGCTGGTGGTGAATTTGAAAAGTTTTCGCAGTTTGCAAAAAGGGGATTTCGCTTTATGCCTTCCGAAATTACAGCATTGAGCAAAGCTTATAAATCCAATATGGTAGAAAACGGAGGGCAATCATTCGGAGAAATGGATATGTTGTTTCATGGTAACACTGAAATATCTAATAAAATGCGTAAAAAACTACTGGGATGGTTAGACGCCAGCAGTAGTGAATCTAAAGAAAAGTGGATTAACTGGACATACAACCAGGTAATGGGCACTGCTGCATTAAACGGGATTGATACCCTGAATAAAGTTCAAAATACGTGGAGCAGATTTATTACTAACATGGAAAAAGTTTTGGCAGATGCGGACCAAACAAAAACCAAACAAGAGATAAGAAATAAGTTACATGAGCAGTTATTTGGTAATGTTACTGATAAAAATGGAAATACAATTACCAGGTGGGAAGATGCTGAAAATAAAGCAAGGGATTTGATTGCAACAGTGGAAAACAGTGCCAGTGGAAGTATATTGAAGACCACGCCACAAATGATTAAGATGCTGGCTGCTGATATTGTTAAAGCGGAATTGATAAACAACCAAGTACTAACAGAAGATCAGTTAAATGCAAGCTGGGATGCAGCGTATAAAGCTGCTGGCAGAGCAATGGGCCACGTTTCAAATAATCCTGTTTCTCAGCAATTACAACTATACAATAACAAGGTTCATCAGGATATGCAGAAAGCACTTGATGAAGGTAATTTTGGTAAAGCCGCTACACTTACTTACAAAAATATTTTGGTAAATAAAATAGCATTGAAATTTGTTGGAGGCGCAACTAACTGGTTAGTTCTTAATCTTGAAAAAACAGGGCTGAGGTTAATTATTGCACCATTTGAAAAGGGGCCATCTCTTAAAGGTGTTTCATCTTTATCTGCCGAACAAATGGAAGAAGCGCTGTATGAAAATCAAATAGCAGCCGATAAGGTAGCAAGAGGATGGGTAGGCGCAACTATTAATACAGCTTTGTTTCTTGCAATCTATGCATTTGTTGGGGGGGATAGCGAAGAAAATAAAAAAAGAAGAAGAGAACTTTTTAATAAAATTGAAAAGAATAAGTGGGGGAATAAATATATTAACATCTTGCCAATGTACATTACTGCATACATAGCCGTACAGAAGCAAGAGAAAACAAAAGAAGGGCTGGCCGGCACACTTAATCCTTTTAGATTTAGTCCATTGAGGAATTACTTATATAGTAATTTGCTTAACAGGAATGAAGCTTATTCTTTAGATAACCAACTTATAACAGCGCTGGGTGGCATATTTAATAACTCTAATAAGACAAGGACCCGTAATAATAAGCAGCACCAGGGATGGGAAACAACAGGTAAAATACTTGGCAACTTTTTTAACGTTGACCCTTTACCTTTCAGGCCCTTTAAAGATATGACGGATATTTTGCAGGGTATTTCTGGAGCCAAAACAAAAAGTGATCGTGACCTTGAAGAAGCTGGAAAAGAAGACGGAGAAAAGCCGGTATGGTGGCAAAATATGATTGAAGGATATGCTAAGTATGGCTTAACAGATTGGTAAGACAAAATTTATATTTATATGCAAGATTTATATGCGGTTCTACAGACCCCAACAGTAGAAAATCTACGCTACCACTCTATTGATATGTTTGATGAGTTGATTGAGAAATACCCCAATGAATACGAAAACATAATTTCCTATATAAACGAATGCTTTAATTATCATTCTCCATTCTTAATAGATGAAAAAGACTGGGAAGCTTTTTTAATGGAGCGATTTGCTGAAAATGAAATATCAGAAGAGTTTAGGCGTGATGTAATTTATTATGAGAGCAAAGAAGTAACAGCGGCAATTGCAAATTTTTTGGGCTATCAAAAACAATCTCTTTGGACTACCTACGTTGCGAAGCAGGATTTACGAGTTGCCATGTTAGCTGTAATGAAATCTCATTCTGCTGCAACATCCGAAAAGAAGAACGCCAATGAATTAGTAAGCACCATTGATTTAGAGTTGCAGGATTTGCTTGAAAAATTAAAGCAGGAACAAAAGAGGTTTGGAAATTATAAAGGCTATAATGATGTAAAAGCAGCGAAAGCCAGGCACACAATAAATATTGCTCACTTTATAGAAATAGTGTAAGATGTACGATGATAAAGTAAAGGTGTTTGGTGATATTTATTTTTACCCACCTAAAAGCACTGCGGAACGGCCAATTGAAACCTTGTACGGCCACTTGCCAAAAGCAGAGCAATACTGGCGACGGCAAACAGACTTTCTTGTAAATAAATCTTACCCGAATTTATTTTTTGACTACGATCCACACCTTCCAATAAATAAACGGATAAGAATAAACGCAATAAAAACACATTACAGTGGCGATAGATTAGTTTCTATTTCTGTAGAAGACACTCAGGCGTTGATCAAATTGGTAGACCGGGAGGTAAGGCGAATGACCTACGGGATATATGTTATGATTAACGGGAATAAAACTTATTTTCCAGGGTATTTCTATGGCGCTATGCAGTGGTGTAAATTTTTGGGAAATAAATTGAACCATGGGTATGCCGAATACAGAAGATATCAAAGAGAGTACGCATGCCAGCGACAAAAATGTATCGAAGACCCTAAAATAAGCGGGTACTACTACCAGAAAATAAAGAAGTGTGGAGCTTCCGCAATGTTGGCTTGTTTTTATGCAATAGAATCCATCACAAACAGGCAGTTTATCGCAGCGTCCATGAGTAAAACGCATGATACTGCCAAGGGCGCAAACTTCAAGTATTACTTGCATGCTATGAAGAATTTGCCAGCGATTTTATTGCCTTCCATTGAATATAAAAGATGGGCTTCCGCACCGCAAAAAATTGAGATCAGGACAAACGATGCGGAACTTAGCTTAGAAAATACTGTTGTGGCTGCACCAACTACAGAGGATGGGCTTGACGGACTTCCACCACTCAAGCGGGTTAACCTGGACGAGATCGCAAAAATGCGGGATGCTGAATTGATCTTGGTAAAAACCAGAGAGCAGCTAAAAGTAAATGCAGAGAAACAGGGTATTATTGAAATGACTTGTTACCCGCCTGAAAATGATACAGCATCATTCAAGTATTGTAAAAATATGTACCTGAAGGATTGCAAAGATGTGGATGAAGAGGGATACCCCAAAAATGGTATCATTCCACTTTATGTTGGCCTGCTGGACGCCACAAAAGGAACGCACAACATTTACGGCGAACCGGATAGAGTTAAGGCCCAGCAGATCGAGCATATAGAAAGAGCCAAATGCGATACACCAGCAAAGCTACAGGCCAGGAAAAGACAGTATCACTTGAATGTAAAAGAAAGCTGGGAAAGTGGTGGTGGAGGTAGCGTGTACGATAACATTGCCCTTGCGGAACAAAAAGCAACCCTGGAAGAACAATACAACCAAGGCCAGCGGAATTACATAGAAGGAAATTTGGAGTGGACAGCAGGGAGAATGTCATCTGTTAGATTTGTACCATTGACCCATGAGGAAATAATGGCCGGGAAAACTGCGAAGTGGAAAATTTATTGCACACTTGAGTATTTAGAAAAAAATACCAATTTGTGTTTTAAGATGCCACGCAGAAAAATGAATATAAAAGGTGATATAGTGGAACTACTACAGCCGCCAGATGATGTGATACATTGCGGCGGATGTGACCCGGTGGATTATGCCTACATAGCTGAGATGGGAAAGAAGCAATCAACCAATGCCAGCGTTATAAAAGATTTGCAGGGAAATTTAATGAGTGTGTACTGGTATCGCCCGGAAGACCCTGACGAGGCAATTGAGGATTTTTGCATGGAGATGATCTTTTGGGGACTTCGTGGAATTGTGGAAGGCAACAGGAAAACAACAGTAACAGCGCTGGAGAAACTTGGCATGTATTATTTTATGCTTGTACGCCACCCCAATGGCGAAATTTTACCCTATAAGCATGGCATAGCCATAAAGCACATAAGCAGCGGCAAAGACCTTAAATCAACTTATATCACCCTTACGGTAAAAGCCATAAAACACAATGTAAGGCAGCTTAAAAATTTGGACATTGTAAATCAGCACATGGACTTTGATCCGGAAGATACGCAGGAATACGATTTGAGTGTGGGAGATAGTTTATGCAATGTTGCAGTGGACGCCATGCAGACATGGGTAATAACAAAAAAATCGCACCAAGACAAGTATGATCATCTTGGTGCGGCAATACAAGGATTAGCTTAATTTGCAATGTAAAGACTCCACTCGTCATCCCAACCGTCACTTTGCCTGTCCTTCCAAAACAAATCAGGATCTATTGTGGCGCCATCTTCAAATTCATATTTGCCAGATGCATTTTTCTTTACCCACTCATACTTTTCAAAGTATAAATGAGTCAATACTTTTCCTTGTTCTAATGAATTTTTTGCTTCTTCCTTTGTCATTATGCTGCTTTATTGTATTGTGAAATGTTTCTAACCTTAGTGATATAGTTTAATGTTCCTTCGTACATGCTTTCTGCAATGGCTCTGGCAACTTTTGGTGGCACTGCATTACCAATGAATTTCTTTTGATCCGCTTGGGTGCCGGCCAAATAGTAATCATCCGGGAATGATTGTATTTTCAAAAGTTCTGGCACCATGAGCATGCGTTTTTTAATATCGTAGATATTATACTCAGCCATGAACTCTTTTATTTTTACTACTATCTCTATATCATCCTCAAATACCGGGATGGCAATATTTACGTCTGCCGGGCTTTCATTTGCTGATAGCAAGTATATTGGAGCTTTGTGCTGGCTTGCGATCACAGTAATAGCAGGGTCATCTACAGAAGAAGTGCTACCAAACCATGAAGGGTTTATAAGGTAAGGCCATTTACGATTTGCCGTAACGGTGCTTGCTGGCGACTATATATTACTTCCCACAAGACCACTTAACTTATTGATTAGTTTACTGTTGTAGTTTCAATTTAAGATATATGTACGATCTTTTTGCTTTGTAAAATTAGGATTTTGCAGGCGTGACAGGTTAACATGAGTTTTTTGTTTGAGCAAATCTATGTTTAAAATTAAATTTGAAGTAGTGCTATAATGGCAGTAAGTTTATGTAATGAAAAAGGTAATCAATTCAATATTTTCATTGTTTAATAAACCGCCCAGAGTTACAGAAACTGTAGTTCTAAAAACTAAACTTCATCTGGGAACTTTTGAGATTAAGTCATCAGGCGGTAAGGTTAAGATGTCAAAGCTAACTGAGCATCTTTTGGTAGATGTTAGAAATGATTTGTTGCAAAGGTTTTTGCCGGATGGAACAACATTTTCTAAAGCATTGAGTAAAGAAGAAAGCGAGCTTTTTAAAAAAAGAGTTGCTGAATTATTCCGTAACAATTAATTGTACAGTCTCCTTAAATTCATCATAGAAACCTTCAGTAATATTAAATGCCTTCATCATTTCATTTTTCATTTGTGCATCTGCATTTGCTGACGTTAAAGTACTATAAAAATCCAGCGCCTTGTCCACATCGTTTTCCGAATCAAACAGCATCATTTTCTCTTCCCTTGTAGTGGTATTTATAGTTATAAATGCTATAAAATAAAAAAATGGAATAATGTGCCTTACGTCTGTATTTGCGGGAAATTTTGAAGTTTCTTTATTTAACCTTTCTCGTAGTCCGACAACTGTATTAATGTTACCACTAACATGATCTGGATTTTCCGTAATCCAAAGTTTAATTCCTTTCGCCTGGTGTTCTACATGCAACTTTATTTTCATATTGAAAGGTAAATTATTACATTTAGACTGTATAAAACATATTAGCGTTTAGCTTTTCTTGTAAGTCGAAAACTGCGAATTTTCAAAACCATACGAGGGAAGGCAATAATGCTCACGCAAAAAAGCGTGGGTACTATGCTTTCTGTATGGTGGGTTCTTCGCAGTACCTCGACTACGAAAGTTATCAGTCCCACGCTTTTTTATTACCCACCAGCCAGCCGGGACTATGGTTTTAAAGTCAAACAATGAAGTCAGCAGTTATTACAGTGATTGTATTGCTATTTGCCCTGGGCTCGTACTCTCAACCAAAAAAGGATGGTGTTTCTTTTAATAATTCCGAGTGGATTTATGCGTCAACTTCTGTTGAAAATGAATCGTACTTTTTCAGAAATAAGTACATTGAGAAAAAAGACAATAAAATTACGATTTGGCTTCGGGTTAATTTGAAAATGTCTTTAGAAGTAAACAAAAAAATGTACTTTGATGCGTATAAGCTTTTGCTTGTTGTATTCAACTGTAATAACAATCAGATAAAAACTTTACAGTTAATTTATTACAGTCACGAAGGCGAAACTTTACAGAGTACGAATTACACTGATGATGAATTTACCTATGTAGTTCCTAATAGTGTTATGGAAAATGTATTATCTCAAATTTGTAATAAATACAATAAATGAAAGACAAAGGCGAACATTCAGTAAACAAAAAAGGTAAGATAATTCTTACCAATCCCAGTGAATTGCGGGACAAAGCGCTTACCATAATTGCTAAAAAACTGGCTGATAAGAAGCGAAAAGATTTAGGTTTGAAATAACTACTTTGATTTTTTAGGTAATGGGGTGTTTAATGCTTTCTTCATTGCTTCGTGGAAAGTCATATTGAGGACGATTTTATCGTCCTTTTTTGTTGTTGCACTTTGCTTTTTAAGCTTTTGCTTCTTCTGTGCCATGCCGTAAAATTACAGCATTCCTTTATTTTTTTGAAGTTATTAGCATATTTTGTCTTTTACTTATAACCAGCATTTATGACAGAAGATCATTATTATTATTTGCAAAAGGAATGGGTAATTGTATTCTTATTAATACTGTTTCTAACAATATCATTTCTTATTGGAGCCTTCGTGAAAATGAAAAGCGATAAAACGGAAAAGAAAGAATTAATTCAGGCATATAAAGATGTAATAAGCGGTAAAGATTTAAACTTAAAGGAGTTTTCTCATTTAAATGAAAAACAACAATTGGAATTTCAAAAGAAAGAATCTGATTTAAAGGTTGCCTCTCAAAATTGGGCAATGACAGAATTTGAAAGATACAAAGCTGCCGAGTTAGAGAATCAGAAGAAAATTATTGAAGAAAATGCTTTGGAAAAGGCCAAAATCCAGCTTCAAGAATGGAAGGTTCAACACACTTCACTAATTAGGCAGTCGGCAGCTATGAAAAGTTATTCAGTTGTTTTAGGAAAGGTTACGGAGCATTTACTTCCTTTTCATCCTAATTTCCCCTTTAATCCACAAGATGGAAGATTTATAGGCGGCCCCATTGATTTAATAGTTTTTGACGGAATAACAGAAGGGGATAAGGATGTAACTATTTTCTTTGTAGAAATAAAGACTGGCAAATCCAAGTTCAACGACAGACAAATTAAAGTTATGGAAGCTATCAAAGCTGGTAGAGTTGAATGGTATCCTATAAGAGAAACAGATTTCATTTCTTAGACTTCATTTCTACATAGCAAATCAAATTGCTATCGAAAAACATAAACTCTACAACATTATACTTCTTCATCTTTTTTTCTAACCCATTAAAGCTTTCTGGATAATCATAGTCGAAATAAAGGCACTTTAACCTTTTTCTTCTTTCTTGCTCCATAGCTTTTAATTGCTGTTTAAGTATCAGATTTTCTTGTTCCAATTTTGTTATGTTATTTTCCATTTTTTTCTTTTTGAATGAGTTCGTGATACTTTAGTCTACCCTCTACGTTTTGTAGAGTAAGTTTAAAGCGGTTTACATCTTTAAGTTTCCGGTAATTATACCTGTATGAAGTTTCCACGCAGTAGCGTTCAAGGTGCTTCGGGCTTACACTATGATATATGCCGTAAATGGAACGTTTAAGCTGTGAGAAAAAGCCCTCCACGCCGTTTGTCCATGCCATGCCTTTCTTAAATTCCATTTCGGAGTGGTTAACCGTGAAATGCCCTGCATATTCATAACTCAAACCTTGGTAGGATAGGTGAGTGTCGGTGATAACCACGGAACCCGGATCTACGTGCTGCCTTACCACGTCTTTAAAGGTGCTTTCGCCTATTACAGTTAGCCTGGCTTTGCCGTCACGTTCCAGCAATCCCATTACTGCAACCTTGTTGTCTATGCCCAGTTCTTGAAATTTCTTACGCCTTCCCCGGTTCATGTTGGCAAACTTTCCACCTACATAGGTTTCGTCAATCTCCACGAAATCAGTTAGCTGATCTTTTACCGGTTCACTCATTAAAACCCTTATCCGGTGGTTCATAAACCACGCAGTCTTTTGCGTTACGCCAATGTCTCGGGCTAACTGGCAACTGCTTATCCCTTTCTTATGGGCTGTGATAATATAAATAGCCGCCATCCACTTGGATAGGGGAATTTTACTGTTTTCAAAAACTGTCTTTACTGTTACTGTGAAATCCTTCCGGCAGGTTTTGTCTTTGCAGCGATAAGATTTGCCGTCTTTTAATTTATAGGGCTTGGTACTTCCACAATGAGGGCAGAAAGGTTCGCCACTCCATCGCATGTATTCCATGTGCTCCCTCGCAATCTTTTCATCTTTTACGGCAGACAACAACTCTTGCAGGTTTTTATAGTCCCGCATGACTTCAGCCTCCAATTGTTGTTTTGATTGCATTTGTTATGATTTAAATTTTGTACCAGATATTTTAGTGAATAGGAGTGCTGCCGATATGACACGAAGGCATACTCGAAAAGGGAGAGCGAAAACGTGCTAAGAATTGTGGATTAAACCTGTGGGAAGTGGTATATAGTCGCCAAATAAATCAATAACTAACTGCACTACTCCACCAGGCGCTTTCTCAACTAATTTATCAAGATGCTTGAACATTTTTGCCTTGTTGAACTTTGGCAAAGTGTAATCTTCTTTTGGCATTGCTGTTTTTTTCTTGCTCATATATGTTTTTTAAAAGTGGGTACAGATTAAAAACTCCAAGGGAATAGCTGCGGGATGGTGCTACTCTTTCGTTTGCTTTTCAGCGGTTTCTTTTGTAAATCGGTTTGCTTCCATTATAGGGATAGTTCCTTCTGTTGGAATGTAAATGATCTGATTTTGCGTTTTGTCAAGTGCGTCAATGAATAGCCATTTCAAATAATCCCTGTTATTTTTAAGGGAGTTGCCAATGATCTCATTTGATCTGGCTATGCCGTGGGCTCTGGTGGTGTCTGCCTGAGCCAGCAATACGGCGCTTTCCATTTTTGCCTTTGCTTCGGCTACTGCAATTTCCCTGCTGCTTTGAGCGTGTGCTAATAAGGCTTCGCCTTCTTTTGTCTGGCTGTAAACGTTGTATCGTGGGCATCCCCACATGCATAAAACTATCAAGCCGAGCGAAAAGAAAACAATAAATACTGCAATTGAACTGACTTTGATTTTCATAAAACTGTTTTTTTAGTGAATGATTATTGTTTGATTTTATATCTCTTTTTTTGCGTGGCACTATACCATGCACACATTTTTTTTATAACAAACTCGATTTCTTCTGTTGTTATAAATCGTTTCGGTTTTTCGTGGAATCCTGCATGCCTCAAAAAAACGTTGTAGCCTTCTGTTCTGCCGGTTATCCTTACTTTATGTTGTTTGTTAAAATCCTCCGCTTTTTTATTGTCGTTGAATTTTATAACCTGGGCTTTGATGTGTGGCGGGTCGGTCATTCTTACATGAGGCACCCCGTTTATGGTGTATGTGATAAATCGAAATTGTATATCTGCCATCAGCTTACTATTATTTCTTTAGTGATTAGGTTTATTGAAACTTCGCTGGCCATTAGCTGGCCGCTTTCCTGCATCTTTAATTCGCTCTCTACTTTCCACTCCTTACCATCAATGACTTCCTTGCTGTCAACTATTATTTTACCTTCAATATTATCTCCTTTGTAATATTTACCACCAGCTTTTACCAGAGTGGCAATGTCATCTCCTGAAAGTTCATCATCGGAAACGCTCCAGTTTATTTCCGCTGTTACGCTTTGGATTATTGCTGAGATTGACTTTATTCCCCACTCCCTGGCCTCTATGTCCAAATAGAACTTTACCACTGCTTTCGGCCTATTATCATCAATATCAATGGCCGTTCCTGCGTTCAGGAATTTATTTAATCCTGTAATGTCAATGTTGTTTACTACTGCTGTAAAGTTTAAATCGTTCATATAGTTGGTTTGATTTGGTTCCACAATTCTAATTTGGCGGCTTGAACTTCGGCTGCTGTAACATGCTGCAAATATTTTTCTTCCGCAATGGTTTGTTGTTGATCTTTTGGAAGCCTTTTTAGGGTCAAACTTTCTCCAGTATCGCACACTGAGGTAAATTTTCTTTTACCTGCTGGACAGTGGTAAACCCCAAAACTCCAATAATGTTTCATCATGTCCACAAATACAGAAACAGTTATTTTATATTTATCTCCGTTGTCTCTTTTTAAAATCGTTTCGTGTGTCATGTATTACTTTTTTGTGATGTGCCAGTTGTTAAACATATAGTCACAACCACTTCCATCGGTGAAGAAAAAACAGTCTCTTGAACTTTGTATTATTTTAAATATAAATTCCTCTTTTGCCAGTTGAATTGCTTTCCAGTGATATTTGCCGTCTTTGCATAGTTGATCAAACCTGTTTATAAATTCTTCGCAGAGGGTTAGGGGCTTTTTCATTTAGCAGTTAGTTTAAGTGTTTGGAATGGCTTTGCCTATTTTGGTGGTTTTGTTTTTTACTATCTTGAATTGAACAAGGTTTTCCACTCCGCAATATGGCACTTGACAAACCCATATTGCAGATAAAGCATTTTCAGGAAATGTAATTGTCTGCCTGGTGCCACAACTGCAACATGGAACGCTTTTGTTTTTTGTTTTCACTGCTGTTGCTTTTTGCGTTCAGGGAATAACACTCCATCATAGAAAAGCTTATACACAATAAGCAGGGCGGTAATTGTTAATACTGTTATCATTTTATGCTGTTTTTAATTTGTCGGTATCTTTTTTCTTGTAAGGACCACGTTTTGTTCTTTTTCTATTTTTGGCAGCTTCACTTAGCTTTAGCTTCAACTCTGGACTATACACTCTATTTTTAGCAGCCCTGCTCAGTTTCTCCCTTGTTTCTTGGCTAATAACTTTTGGATTATTCTTTGCGGCAAGCTTCATTTTTTCTTTTGTTTCATTGGAGTGCTTTTTGCCTGTTAATGAATTTCTCATTTTTTCAATAGTTTCTGGCTTGAGTTTTTTCCCTTTGTGAGCTTCAGATATTTTGAGCTTTGTTTCTATTGATCGAGGCTTGCCAGTTTTAGACAAACTCATTTTTCGTTTTGTTTCCTCACTTAGCTTAACTCCTAAACAGTTGCTGGCTGTTTTGCATATATTGAAATAAGGAATGGTAGAATCAATAAAGAATTGCTCTTTTTCTATTAAAAGTTTCTTGTCACTTAGTTCCTCTAATATCTCGAATTTCAAATCATCTATGCCATATTTATTAGCATGACGTTGCAATAAAATGCTGTGATGTTTGTTCGCTTTTAAGTGCTTTACATGCAGTCTTTTTCTTTCTTTAAAATTTATTGTACTGCCAATATAAAACCTATCAGGGTTTGTTAGAGACTGAATTTTATATATGCAGATAATAGCCAACATTAGAAAAGATTTAATTGATTAGGATTTTTTGTTTCTCGTTGCTGCTCCAGGGCTTCCACTTGCTCTTGAAAATCTATTTCCTGGCCTTGCTTAATTACTCCCAGATACTTTCCAGTTTTTGCGCTGAATACCTGAGTAAGATCATCGGCAAATAAATCTTCTGCAATCATGTGTTGCAACCTGTTGCCGCTGTTTATTTCTTTTTTGAATAGTGCCATGCTGTAAAAGTCTTTAATATTTTGCAATTTGTTTACCGTCCAGTTTGTCACCGTACTGGTTAACATTTTGGCGTGGTGGCACTATGGGGAATATCTCGTTAAATTCCTCTGGCGTTACCTCTTTGCCATGCACTATATAAAAGTGTTCTCCAGTGGCTTTTATTACTCCGCTGGCGTTGTTCTGGCGCTTGTAGGTGCTGTTTACGTGCTTTGGCACATCAAGTAGGCGAATGTACTGGCTGGCGGCTCTGTTGTTTCCCATTTTTAGGTGATGCTTTTTTATATCGGTTAGCTTCCGGTTTGGTTTGTTGTTAGCTGATACGTTTTAATGCTTCTTTGGCTCTGTTTAAAAGTATGGTTTCAGCCTCTGATAAATCACTATCCAAATAATCAACAAAGCCCTGTAACGCCTCTGCTAAGTGGTGCAGATTATTTACACATAGGGCGGTGTATTGGGCGTTGGCTTCTGCTTCCGGGTCGTTAGTATGCTGTTTACATACTTCCATTAATACTCTCCCCTTTTTACCCTCTCTTATTGTATGGTCACTTAAATTATAAAGATGGGCGTTAAATTCAACCTGCGTTCTTTTTTCATTAAGCACTTTATATAAAGGGAGTTTAGTGTTATCCTGTGTCATGGTTGAAAATTATTTAATAGTTTAAAAATGGTTGTTTCT
>ERZ869921.709-NODE-709-length-17181-cov-4.141422_pt1 | contig 17181 bp, 7 predicted proteins | sample MGYA00579310_ERZ869921 | MGnify/ENA primary metagenome ERZ869921 (study PRJEB32216, sample SAMN09231816) | wastewater metagenome | place: USA: Maryland | collected 2016-06-21 | study: EMG produced TPA metagenomics assembly of the PRJNA472060 data set (Reclaimed...
ACTAATTTTAACTATATAATGGATGGAAGTATGGGCTCAGTTGGAGCTCCTCCTCCCTCAAATAGTTATATAACTTATAACAATAAAAAGCGCGAAGATGATACATATTACATTAAGAATAAAATAAGAAGCTCTTTCTAATGATAACAAGCATAATTTCACAAGATGACGTATTCGATGAAGTTTGGTCTATATTTGATTCAAATGGTAACCCAGTAAATATTACTATCTTTAATGGGTCTTCTAGCGGTCCCATAGTGTATAGAAATGAGATTAAAAACTTATTAGATCAGAATAAGCAAATGAGTGCGGAAGATATGTACTTAAATATTATCAATAGAATAAGTACTATTAGATATTACATAAACAATAATTATACAGTTAAGATCGATGGAGACGCTATAGATCTTAAATCTGATGCTAATAAGATTCTTGATCAATATAAGTTACAAATAGATAATATTTTTACCGGAGTAGTTGGAACTAAAAATTTAGAAAGTTCAATCCTTAGTAGCCTTAGTCCATCTCATAAGAAAAGATCGCGTATAAATAATAATACAAAATTAGCAGCAATAACTAAAATAGGTAATGATGCAGATGATCAGGCAAGTAAAACATTGTTTGCTCCTGATGATCTTGCTCTACAAATTGGATGGATTTCTTTTGGTAGCGAAAACAGCGACCCAAATAATATAAGATTAGGTCCAGATAATATTAGTATTGTTGATTTTAATAATGTCGAACAGACCAATACAATTAGAAGTGATACAGATATTTCGATTAAAACTTCTAATGGGCAACTTGGAGTAGAGATAGATGTTATTTTTCCTAACGTAAAATCTATTAATGGAACTTTAGTCGATGAAAGAGAAAACGTTAAAGGCTCTGTTGGGTTTAGAGATCTATTTGGTCTATTGAGAATGGCTCCAGTAGTTCCTGTTGGAGGAAAGGCCATTAACATGGCCTTAGTTAATCATATAACTTCTTCTGGTTTATATAATGAATTAAGAAGACTATATTTCGAGAATAAGATTAATGATGAAAACTTATTCGAAGATGCCAACGAACTATTAGGTGATCCATTTAAGATCAGTTTAGGTGCTCTATCTCAATTAATTAAAGATGAAAGATCAACATACGACTTACTCAGAAATATGCTTAAAAAAGAATCAGATAAAAATTCTTTAAAGAAGCAAGACCCAAATCAAAAGGTTGACAAAAAAGATCTTATAGATGCTTTATCTAATCATGGAATTTTATTGTCATTAGTATGTACTAACATTACAGTGTCTACAATAAGTTCTGCTGTAGGCGCAATTAGAGTTAGATTATCTTTTCAAAAATTTCATTCTCCTTATGAAGATGGAAGAGGATTGATGTTCGTTGATGATGACGGTAATCCTACGTACAACGTATCTAAATGCTATCCATTAAGAAGAGCGGTTAAATCAGTTTTCCTTTCTCCAAGAAGAGCTGTCTTAACTTCTAAAAGTAATCTTCAATATAATTTTAATGAACATTATATTCCAGCAATCGGCGACGAAACTAAATATAACACTAAGTTTCTTTCTGGTTTTAATACAGAGGAAGTTGAAAGAAAATTTAGAATTAATGAAGAAGGATTTACTGAATACAGAACAGTAGAGCAAGATAACCTACTACCAGATTCTGCCAAATTCAGCCCAATATTATTTAGATTCAGTCCTCCTTCTTCTACCAATAAGATATATGAATATGCTCCTAATGACATGATCTTGCAAAATGTCTCATGGAGTTATCAAAACAAAATAGCTACCTTCCCAATTGAAGGTCAAATATATCCAGGCTTTCAGCACATGGGTCGTAGTACAGTCGTTGGTAATTTAACCTTCAATACAACTAGTAAAGAAGCTGTTCAGAAATTCTATACGCTCAAGTCTCTTATAGATCAACATGCCAAAAACGAAACTGTAAGTAATTTACTTAGAAGAGAATTCCTTGATATATATAATGATATATTATTATTAAGCGGTACTACTCGTTGGATTATTTCAGTTGTTAAATTTTCTACTAGTCCAGATAATCCAAATTTATTTCAAATCTCATTAGAGATTATGAGTAATATGGAGAGTGTACATAAGAGAGAAAAATTAAAATTTGAAACCAAGAGACCTTCTTTGTCCACTGTCGTACAGTTCTGGGATTATCTTTATGATGGAATACTTGCAGCTTATAAGAAATCAAGTCCTAAGCAAGAGATAGGCGGCAAGGAAAGAGGCTATAAATATAATGATAGTGAACTTGATAATATCTGGAAATTAGTTTTCGGCACAAATAAAGGAAACCAATATACTGAAGGTATTCTCGAACGAAATATATTTTTAGCTGCAATTCTTAACCAGATAAAAAGAGGTAAGGCAAATACAGACGCATATAAAATGTCTGATTTATATCCTGAGGAATTTAAATTAAATCCGAATAACCCTCTTGGCGATATTAATAACGTCGGCTCCTTCTTTGCTAAAATATTTGAGCTAAGCAGAATTGGTAATACATCATTAGAAGATCAAGCATTAAAATTAGCTAATGGATCAACCGATCAAGATCTTGTCGACATAGGAAATGTCTTTGAAAGATTAGAAGAATTCTATGAGAAAAAAGATAATACTACTGTAAATAATCCTTTTGCTGTATCTCCATGGTTCATTGCAAAGTCTTCATCTGCTCAAACAAAGCTAATAGGAGAGATTGCTAGAAATATGCAAGCTGGAGGTTTCTTTGGTTATCCTACTTCAATTAGAGATAGCCTTATGTCTCCTAATAAATTTGATCAATATTCTGAGATGGCTTGGATTCCAACTAAGGAACTTTGGAATTCAGTATGGAGAGTTATAGGTCCAGACTTTAAGTCACAAAAAGATGAAAATGGTTTAGCATATAAGATTCAAGACTCTAATGGACCTGATAATAGAGTCTTCCAAATAACTCAAGCATTTAAAACTATGCGTGGTCAGATGGAAGAGATAGTATCTAATCCAGAATACAGAACATACTTCCCATCATTCTGGTCTAAGATTGGTAGGAATGCAGATGACTTCGTAGATACATTATCTTTATATAATGTAAAGCAATTCAATACAAATGAATACTTAATTAATGTTGATCAATTTGAGCTTAATAATAATTACATTGATCTTCCTATGCCTAAATACTATGAAGTATTTGGTGAAGATTTAAAAGACGGTAAGCCTCCAGCCCCTAGATTATTTAATGGTCAAGAGGTTTGGAGAAAAGTGGCGCCTACATTCTTAGAGCTTGGCGTTAAGCCAGATATATACAGTTCATTATCTACTCTAGTTAATAATGATACTATATCGCCAGAGCTTCCTGAGCTCATGACTCCTAGATCATTCTTTGACTATTGCGATCCTGGCTTCTTCTATAGTAAGAAATCCTGGCTACTAGATGAATATTACAATATATTAAACAATATAGATGTTAATGGTAATCGAACCGGATTTGATTTAAGTCCAGAAGATAAGCAAGAACTAGAAGCTCTTGACGGTACGTCTGAAATTATTATAGATAGAATAGATATAAGATCTATGACTAAGCCGTCAGACTCTATAGAAAAAATTGGACCAAGAACAGTCGGCGTAAAAGAAATAGATAGAGGTAAGATTACTGAATTAATAGCCGATCAAATATCTCAAGACTTATATGATAAATTATCTTTTCCTACTATCGCCAAAAATAATGATATATCAAAATTAGAAGAGTTAGCTAAGCAGGCTAGCAATATAAGTACGAAAGATGGAATACGAGGAAAAGTACATATCGTGGATGCTACCGGAAAGAAGGTAGGTGTTATTGTTGCCAATCAAGGAACTACTTCTGGTAACATGATTGAACTTAAGAAAATAGGAGACATAGCGCAACTAAAGGAAAGAATTCCTAAAGACATTAAGTTCTATTTTATTGATTTGACTGATCAACAGTACATGGCAAAAGATCCAAGCAAGGTTGTATATAAAGATCATCAGGGCGTTATACAGCAAAATATGTATCAAGGCGGCGATGTACGTAAACTATATAAAGATACACTTGCTAACATAGGCGATTTAACTGCAAATTATCTAAGAGCATATCCTACCTTTAAGCTTTATTTCGTAAAAGAAAAGGTACAAGATGATATATTAATTACTACTTTAGAAGATGATATGTATGGATATAGTTCCGTCATAGATATTAATATAACGATAGACAAAGAAGATGCTCCTGTGGCTAGGGTAACCTTAACCGACATAGCAGGAAATCTTAGCTACGCTGAATTCGAATCAGATCAGTACAGCATCACTGACGAGTCTTCTACTGACTCAGACACTATAGCAAATGATTTTGCCTACAGAGCTCCAGATAAAATAAAATTAGATATTGGAACCAATATAGTTATTAAGATGGGTTATGGAAATAATCCAAATACTTTAAAGACTGTATTCACTGGAGCAATTGCAGAGATACAGCCTGGAGCAATAACTACAATAGTTGCGCAAGGATATAAGAGCGAATTATTTAGACAAGTTAACTTATACACAGGAAGATCTTTTAGCGAGCATTTATTAAAACAACTAATAAATAAGAAAGACATATCCGCAGTTAATCCTAATGCTCTTATTTATAAGGTACTTGAAACTTTAGCACATACTCCAACATTAAGCTTACATCCATCTGCTGGAGGCGTACCACATCTTGGCCATTATATTTCTTTTAATGATTATATAAATGCAAACAATAGCATAAAGGGATATTTCAATGATCCTTATCAAAAGGATAGAGATGAGAATATAGAACAAGGAAGAGTTACATCTTCTTTGGTCGGAACTACATCAATAGTATCAGGACTCTTATTGGCAAAACTTGGCTCTAAGAAATTAGGACTTGCTACAGTTGGTGCAGGTATAGCTGATATAGGCTTCGGAGGATCTAGTAAGTTAAGAAACTTCCTTCAAAGATATAGTGATGAATTCATGCATACTAATATTATGCGAAATGTTTTCATAACCAATGATGCAACTAAGGAAGGATTCTTTAATACTCTATTTCAGTCTTGGATTGCAGATGGAGATGGCTGGAATTGCTTAAAAGAAATCTCTAGATACAAAGTAGGATACATTACTGATGTTGTACCTTATGGTAATGCGGCCACTTTATTCGTTGGTAAACCAGAGCAGCCATATCACTATAAGCCAGTCTCTGGAAAAGAGTTGGCAAAATTCGCCTTAGCTCAACCATTCGGACAAAGAATAGTTTTCAATAAAGCATTTGATAATGTTATTTCTAAGTTCCTTGCATCAGAAGAATATGGATCAAGAAATATATCCAGTAAACTAAGCTTGGATGATAGAGGTTTCATAAGTGGATGGAGTACTTCAAATACTAGCGGAAGGATAATGTCTATAGATGAATACCTTGACACAGGAATTGAATACATTAAAGCTACCGCAAATAGATTTGATCCACCTAAGCCAATAGATGCTGTTCTTTTGAATAGAACATTCTTGCAGATATCTTCCGCTACATCTGTAAAAGAGCTTGGATCATTCAGTGTATTTAAGTACTTATTGAATAAAATTAATAGTATAAAATCTATTAGATCAGCTGATAAACCACAGTATGTTAAGTTTGACAATAAAGCATTATCTAGGCTATTTAAAACTGAAATTGATAACGATGATCCTATATCAGATAAATTTAATTCTGTAACCTTTAAAGAGTCTCCTGACGAAACAATTATAATTATCAAAAAATCTACAGCAGACTATAGAAAATACTTAAATGATTTAAAGCGTGATGATGTATTTGTCACCGACTCAACTCTATATGCAAAAGGCTATAACGATAGTGATCTTTATTGGGGTCTAAAACTAGATGGTACCAGCGTAAGTAGACATGAATTCTTTGAAGAATATAAAATCGATCCTATCACCGGTAAGCCAAGATATTTAGTAAATTCTGAATCATCTCAATATATTAATGATCGAACATTAGCTTCACAGCATATAGATATTGTGCCATTCAATAATGATTTTGTCTTTGCTACTAAGATTGGTATTGGTAGGGTTCGCGGCAAAAATCTAACGTTCACTAACAGTAATGATGAATATATAAAAGAATCTAATGTTATCAACACAAAAGATTTTACTCTATACTGCAAGGCATCTGAAGATCTAGACAATATTAAAAAATATGGTCCACATATGATTAAGCTTTTGTTTGCTACATTCTTTGGATTAATGTGGACTAAAGATCGTGACGATGTAAAACTATTCGCTATTGAACAAGATTCAGTTCTTGATTCTATGGCAGAGAAATATACTGAAGCCTTACTGAACGGAGCAACATTAGGAGAAAATGAAGAGGATGCTGCTACGCTTTATTATAAGACTATAGCTGATCCAGTCGACGGAATATTATCCCATCTTGTGGGACATCCAACATTAAGTAAATATAAGGATGTTAGAGGCGAGCCAAGAGCAATCGATCCTACTACCTTAGCGTTAGTTAATACTATCTTCGAAGCAGAATTGAAGAATATGATACTTAATGGATCAATTAGACAAGATCAAATAGAGGTCGCAAAAAGTAAATTTAAAATATTTACTCAACTCGCAGCCTTAGGAAATCTTACAGCTAAGTATATGGATGGAGTTACCTCTACCGATCAGATAGTTCAAAGGGCTTTACAGTTTAGTACTGAAGGCTTAACGTCGTTTGTGTCAGATTCTATATCTGATTTCGATTCATTAAATTCAAATATATATAATGCTATAGATAATCTAGATTCCGTCAGTAGATCCGCATTAACTAAATTTATCGGTCTACCTGAAGGTCTACCGTTTGATCCAAATAATGTAGATCATTTAATATCGTTAAGAGCAAAAGTCAATGGCCTAAATCTATCAGATACAACTTTTAATAATTTAGCCTTAAGTCAATCTGAAAGAGAAGCTTTATCTACTCTACTTAAAGACAAAAATAGAAACGATAAACTTAATTTAGATTTAGTAAGTGCCATAGATAATATAAATAGCAGCCCTGCGATAGCTCTCGGAATAGATGATAATAAAACTCTATACCAGATTTTAATTGAAAATGCAGATTACTATAAAGGATTCCTATTATTCTTTTCTAAGTGGTTACAGAATAATTTTACTGATGATAAGTCATTAGTAGATCATAGAGTAAATAGTGCAATCATAAATAAGCTTGGTGATAAATATGAGCCAGGAATTAAAAGATTTGAAGATGTTCACTATATCGTTTCCGGCTTTGATATTATAGAAAATAATATAACCGCAACGATGAGTCAAATGGCAAACAATATATTGCTAATGACTCCAACCGAAATAGAAGTTGTTGCACAAAATGATGAAAATTCACCAGAGCCTATATGGAAGATAGATGAATATAAAACTAAATATATTCCTTATCCGAACTATCAATACTCTGGAGTTGATTGGAATCCGTACGTAAGACCCGAACTAAGAAAACAACGTACTGTTGTAGAGCGTAATGCTAGAACTGATGAACAAAGATTAGCTTTATTAATTAATCATATGGCAGAAGCTATTCGTCCTATGTATAGAGGTAATCTAAAAATTATCGGAAGAACGATAAAGCCATACGACAAGATTGTTTTATTTGATGCTACCAATGAAATATTCGGCTTAATAGAAGTTGAGCATGTAACTCATTCATTCGATGCAGATAATGGATGGACAACAACAATAGTTCCATGTGCCTACGTTAATCCAATGGAGCCAGGAGCTGGTCTACAAAAAGCATTTGATACTTCAAACATTACTACTATGTTAAAGAGTCTTAAGGTATTTGACTGGATCCTAGACATCTTCTTCTGGGGCGGAATTATACTAGCTCCATTTACTGCTGGTACTTCTACCGCAGTAACGGCAGGATCTGCTACAGTATCCGCAGCTGTTAAACAAAGCATTAAGACTTCTATGTTGCAGACTCTTAAGGGATGGTTTGCAAAACAAGCTAAAGCCGGTCTTAGTGCTGGAGCTAAAGCTGGAGCAGCTGCACTAAATAAAGTCGCTGGACAATATTCTCCTGGTCTAACTAACTTATTAAAGGGTATCAGATCTGGAATTACGTCTAATGTTGGTCCATTAAACTGGAAAGCTTTAGCAACAGTTACCGCAGATAGTTTTGTTGGCGCAAGAAGTCTAAGATATCTAGCATTAAATACAGTCTCTGATTCAATTAAGTTTGGCGCAAAGATAGCACTTAACGTTCATGCTGACATGACTATGAAGGCTGGAACTCTTCCAATACATACTTATTGCTTGACTAGATTCGGTAGACCAATACAGTCAGGCTTAGATATGCAAAAAACTACTTGGTATTCTTTCTCGGAAAGAGTAGAATTTAATGCTAAGACCGCTTCTGATAAGATATTACAATTCATTGATGAAGCTGTTACGTTTAAGACCGACAACATTGATTCTAGAAAAACTATATACACTAATCTTGAGGGCAGATAATGGATCCAATTAAGCGTTCAATCGACGATGTAGTAAAGAATAAGGTTACTGATAAGTTTCCTAGTTCAATAAGGTGCGAAATATGGACAGGCGTAATGCATGAAAATGGATTGATTAAGCAATGTCCAGGATACATTAAAGAACAGAGAATTGTCTATATTTGTGCAAAAGATAGGCTCAAAGCTTTTTATGAAAATAAATACAATAATTCTTTACTTAGGGCTACTGGTTATGGAATAGAACATCTTATTGGAGCCAATGAAATAGAGTTTACTAAAGATAATGAAAAATCTATTAGACTTGGAGATAATAGTTTTGAGCTAAATACTCTACAAGAAGATGACGTATCTAAATACGTAAAACAAAATAGGGCCCCAAGAGATGCTTTAATTAGAGAATTGGCGTTCTTCGATCTTGAAGTCTTACAGGCTGAGCTTGCTCCAAATGAAGGAATTGGATTAGATAGAGCAGCCCCAGGCGGTATTGTTGATCCAAGATATTGTGATGTTGAGGTATCTTGCGATAACGATGGGAGTCTACATTTAAGAAATGCTAGGCTAATAAGAAAGATTCAAATAGATCCAATACTTGAATCTACTGTACCTAAGGGTGGAGGCGAACCTCTACATAGGATTATAAACCGTAGAGACTTCGGTTTCACGAAAGATAGATTAGATCCAAAATATAGAATTGAAAAGGCTAGAAGTTCTATAAATAGTATGTATAATTTAGGATGTTATATAAAAGATCCCGACCTATCCTTAGACGGAGATGTTTGGGTTGAAGGTATAAGAAGCTCTATATCAAATGGAATCTACGAAGTTTGGGTCGATGACGTTGGTCTAGGGCCGATGTTAAGAACATCCAGAAACAAAGTAGAAGAAGCAACTGCTAGGTACATTAGAAAAGTACAAGCAGCACAAACTAGATACGCAACAGAAAGAGATAATCCATTAGCCGCAAATCTTCCGTCGACTTCCATAACTCCTATCCAAACTTATATTAATGATTGGTTTGGTGATCCTAGTCTTTATGCTGGCATTGCTTCATTTCTGATGCAACTCTCCTCTGGACTAGAGGATGGAAATAAAACAAATTACAAAAAAATTTACTATGACTTAAGTACTTTAGATTATAATCGTATCTACAATAAATTAGATGGAAAACAAATATGAGCTTATACGTACTACAAGATCTTGAAACTACTGATGATGGTGACCTTGTCATTAGTAATGGAGATCTAAAGATAGCCTCTCCGTTAAGAACTGTAGCTCAAGCAATAGATCAAATTGTACTAACAAACAAAGGTGACTTATTTACTGAACCTTCTTTTGGTGCTAATCTGGATGAGTTTTATGGAAAACCAAATATAGATTCTAATCATAAACTAATGGAACAATCTATATATCAAGCTGTCGCAGAGCAAGGACTAATTACCGCTAGTGATATAGAGGTAGACATAGTTCCTATAGATACCGATGAGGTAGCTTTATTAATAGAAATGAAAGGTAATTTTTTAAACCTACCAGCCACTGGTGAAGTAACTTTTAATTCAGAATTTGATGGTCTAGTTCGTGGATATAAATATCCATTTACTAGTGGAAGAATAGAGCTATATAATGATTGAAAAACGTAATGCCGCTTTTATCGCATCTACGGCGATGCGTAATCTATCTGCTAATACAGATATAACTTTCTTTGGTCAAGGATCTATTGTAAAAACAATAATAGATTCTATGGCAAATGAGATAGAGGCCTTATATGACTCTATTGATATAAATCTTTCTCAGACTAAACTATCTACTGCCTCTGGAGTATTCCTTGATTTAATAGCTGCACAATTCGGGATCACTAGATCTCCAGGCAATTCAGGCACTATATTAGCAGAAGATAAAGTAGTACGGTTCTTTGTAAATAAAGGAAGATTAGTCGATTATCTACCGGGCAGTACTCCAACAAATGGAACAATACCTTCTGGTACTTTAATATATAGTGCCGATGGTAATACTACATATACTGTTTCCGAAAGTGTTACATTTCCTGCCAGTGCTTCATCTGTCTGGGTTCCAGTTGGACCTCAAGATACCTCTAGAGGATCTTCAAATAATGTGCAGTCTGGTTCGTTAAGAAGCCATTCACTGAATTCTAGTCAGATTCTTGTAGAGAATATAACTTCAATTGTTACTGGAACTGATCCAGAAACAGATGAAGAGTTAAGACTAAGAATAAGTAGAGTAGTTAATTCTAGCGTTACTGGATCAAAGTCAGCAGTTTTACAAGCCGCATTCAGCTTCCCAGGAATATCTGATCTTAAAATTACTAACAATAAATATGGGGCAGGATCTTTTGAGATATTACTAGTTCCAGCTACTGCCAGACTGCCCCAGAACGTTATAGAGAGAGTTAGAGCTGCAGTTAATGATGTTATACCATTTGGTATACGCGCTGAGATAAGAGGTCCTGAGATCGTTTCCGTGTCTTTAATAATTACCATAGATATAAAATCTGGATTATTGTCTCAAGTAAAAGACACAGCCGTAAGAAAAGTTAGAGAATCAATTACAAATTATATAGCTAATATACCTATGGGCGGTGAATTAGTTATGAATAGAATAAGAGCTCTCGCTCTTGACGCCCATGAATCAATTAGAGATATCGATATAAAACAATTAGCAATAGACTGTCGGCCTCAAGTAATTGCCAATTATAGATTAAGAAGCGATGAAATATTCGATATCGATAGAAAACTTAGAGAGCCAATAATGGTATTATGAGCTTAACAACTGGTCAAATTAAATATTATTACCCTACAAAATTTCCTCAAAACAACACTGGGGCGATAGGCGGCACTGTAGGAAGTACTCAGTATGCAAATTCAACAACAGGTGTTTTCCTTACCGGATCATCTGATGTAGCTGGCGCTGGATCGAATTATTATTACTCTAAGCTTTTCATTAAACATGAAGGCGCTACCGGAGATTTCTTATATAATCCATCCATATATGTTGCTAATGAATATGTCACGGATCAAATTCACATAGCTGCAGATCCGTATTGGATTGCTGGTCGTGGCTATACTGGACAATCTAATGAAGCAGATAATAGACTTTCTCTTCCTGATGATATGTATTCTAGCGATTTCAAGCACTACACTCAGTCAAATCCTATGAGTCTGGTTGCATTAAATCCAGTCACTGGATCAATCACTATTGCTTCTGGTAATTCTATAGGAGTATGGTTAAGACTCCAGGTAGTTGATGGCTTAGAGTCTTCTTTTACAAATAACTTTAACTTAGTCTTGCGCGGCGATATCTGATGGCAACATACGATTTCTATAGTCCATTATTTACTTATAGATATACTGCGAGTTTTCGTAGTATATTGGACGGTACTTTTGCTGTATCTATACCAAATAGATTAACTAGTTATATTACTAATAGCTATATCTATACAGGGGCAGATGTAACAATTACAGGAAAGTTAATAGGACATAGATCTGACTACACTCAATTAATAGCAAATGGTTTTCAGGACTGGAATAGAATCCGTAATTGTCAAGATAGTACTGGGCAATTTTTCATTAACTCAGTTGCTATATCATTAGAAGATGTTCATGAATATTGGAATAAAAGAAAGAAAGAATTATGGATAGACACTGCTGATAAGTATGAACCATGGAAGATTGATCGAATTGGTATACCATCTCATATAGATATTAATAATACCCAGTCTCCGCAACTATTACATAACAGCAGCTTTAAAGAAATTACGGTAGCTAGAGCAGAAGTACCTGCAGGATGGGATATACTTAATTCTGATGATACCGTATCTATAGATCATTCTGATAGTTTGTTTGCTGGTCCATCTATTAAATTTGATGGAAAAATTGGCAGTCTTTCTTACATAGGCCAATCACAAGATATTGTTGCATCTAAGAATGAGCAGTTTACTTTTTCTGTATGGTATAAGAACTACGAAGAAAAGTCATTTGATGAATATGCAGATGGCACTCCTCAATTAAAAGTATCCGTACTTTATGGTGATAGTACTACAGAAACTTTTACTACCTATCTTTCCAACCATACTAATGGTGAATGGAAAAGAGGTTATATAACTTTTAGCGGCACCTATGATATAGGCAGAATTACAGCTGGAGTCATGTTACATCATACTGGATTCTATTATGATAGAGAATATAATTTTGACGGATTCCAGCTTGAGAAAAATAATAAACCGACTCCATGGATGTCGGCTTTAACTGACGTTCCTGAGTTTATTAAAATCCATGGACAATTTTATCAACCATTAATGACCGTTGAGTCATGGCAAAATAACGGAACTAGATACGGCATCATCTCCGACTTCTACTGTAGTGGGGATTTAATGACCAACATTCCTGTTTACTATATTTCAGACGGAAGAATGTTACTCTCAAGAGAACTTGTACCTACAAGAATTTCAGTCTCTGGTACAACCGGAGTTGTGGCTGCTTACTCAAATAATATATTTGGCCTATTTGTAAATAACATAGATCCTCCCTTAGAAAAAGGATGGACCATACAAGATAATATGCTATTGGAATATGCATGGCCAAATTTAGTAGATACCGGAAGACTGCTTACATTAGCTGAGCCATGCTTAGACAAGAAGCCTATTAAATTACAATCCGCCATTAATCAATTTGATTTATTCTATTCATACTCTAAGCCATCACAAGATGCCGCAATCTTAGCTAATAACTATGATATAGAATATAATGACCTAACCATCAAGAATGGATACATGTGGCTTGTTGGTAGAGAAACATACAAAGATGATAGTTATAATATTCTTAAAATAATAAACCCAAAAACAGAGTATAATAAAGACTATCTAGAAGTAATTAAGGATTTTAAAATTCCAATGTCCGGACATGTGACAGATATTGGCTTTATTGATTCGGATCCACCTCAAATATATATAAGTTTAACTGGTAATAATTTGATATATAGCGGGGCTGTAATAAATCTATATTATGATTATTACAGTATAGATAATGTTAATAGACAAATTTATACCAGAGAATCTTATACAGGCAACCAATATATAATAATAAACTAATATGTCATACGATACATTTTCAGATTCGGCTCCAATTAATAATACTGGAAGCTTAAGCTCTAGCTATATAGAGACAATACCAAATAACCCTACAGACACTGATGCTAGTGTCAGTAACTATCCTTCTAATTACGATCAATTCGTAAATAAAACTGAAGGCAGATCCGATCAAGTAATAGCTGTAATAGCAGAAAGACATTCTACTGACGAAATCTTTACTCAAGGTAGTGATAGTTATTTATATCTACATCATCAACCTGCCAATATCGCTAGTCAAAGTTTTTCTTTATCTCAGGGAAGTATAGTTACAGGATTTACGGATTACTCCCTAGGTTTAATTAAATTCAATTCAGTACCAGCCAGTGATTTCTATATAAGTTATCTTGCTAGAATGGATGCGTTATATGCTGAGCATATCAATGCATTACAAAATTCAGTAATGAATATACAGAGAACGCTAGGTGCTGGCTCAATTCAAGATGAAGGTATTAGAAACGCTACGTTCTTTCTTAACTCGCTTCCAGCAGACTTGCAATCTAAATTACCTAACGCTATATTAATCTCGGACCTACAATCAGACCTAGATATAAAAGGTGATGCTACTGGCGCATTTAATATAACAATCGGTAATGGTAGTGATAATGTTGAATTAGATACTGCATTCTTTAAAGTTGGATCTAATGGCATTGCAATAATGTCGGGTCAGTTTGGTGATAGTAATACGGACTGGTTTGATTTTAGAGGACCAGTCAAGATCAGTACCACTACTGGAGCTGGTCTTGGTACAACAGGTCAGTATGGTAATGCTGCTTTAGTTGTTGGTAATCCACTACAAAGCTCATGGTCTGGTGCAGCTGCAGGTCCTTATCCAAATCCTGCTAATGTTAATCCTATCGCTAAGTTTTTTGGTGATATTCAGGTAATAGGTAATGTATATTTATCTGGTGTAACCTTAATTGGTGCAACAGCTACCGGCGCACAAGTATCAATAGTTAATGATAGCTTAGCTGTTTCTATGGATCTAATAGTTACCGGTGACTCATATCTTGGTTCTGGTACAAGTAAGAAGGTAGAGGTCGGAGGATATCTTGAGGTAGGTAGATACTTACATGTTCAGGGTTTATCTAATGACGTATCTAGATTTGATACAGCTATATTCTTTAAAAATCAAGGCAATACTAATAATGGATTAGGTGGCTCATTCGATGATGCTACTGTAACTAGAGGAACTAAATGGTTTAGTGATCTTCCCCTACATATAAGTTCAGTGTCCTATACTAATCCAGGAACAATTTCCGATTTAGCTATCAATAAAGTTTCACATGTAGACGGATTAGATCCTTCATATATAGCAAAAAATATAGTCTATAGGGCACATGATAGATCAGACTTTAAAAATAACTGCGTTAATCTTGGTCCTTATAGCGGCCACACTGGTTCAATAAGTTCATTATCATCTCCAGGAACATCCCAGTGGAGAGATACAAATATGGCTTGGCCATCTTCTCAGTTAAATACCTTTAATATGATTACTGGTTTCGGTACTGGAAGTGAAGCCGTTGGCAGAAATATGTTTAGATGGTTCCATATGGGAGGCGATTATTACCACGGTAAATTTAACAACGAAACATTTACAATAACTGGCGAATTTACTGGTCAGTATAATTATGGTGATGGTCCTCAATGGATGTACTTACATCTTACTAATGACACTACATCCCAGACCACAAACCCAGGTGCATGGAAATACGGAGCTAGAGTTCCTTTATCAAAGATAGATATAACTTATGGTAGCAATAGTCCATGGATGGCTACTGGTATAAGCGTTCAATTAAGTAGAGCATTTAATACTCCTCTATCTACTGGCGATGCATATATGATTTATCATCCAAGTCACAGTCTACCGTATGCTTTAAGAAAAGATAGTTCTACTAGTATCAAGGTTTATGCAAGCTCTGCAGAACCAATAATCGCTACCGTAAATGGTATCAAGAAAATATTAACACAGGAATGTACCGAAAGTATAAGTACAAATTATACTGGAATGAATTATGTATTCTTAGAATGCAAAACTCCCGAAACTGCAAAACTATATAATGGACATCTGTTAGAGTCTGAACCATCAATAGCGATCAAGACTACATTCACTCCGGACGATTCTCAAGTTCCTGTCGGACAGTTTTATTCAATTGATCCTGGTACTGGTATAGTAGATAGCTCTATAATTACTTATAGATATAATACTGAATACGATTCATTGTGGATGAGAGTAAATGGTACCGGTAATCTTTGGGCAGCTTCTACTGGAGTACATCCTCGTTCTGGAGAGTTTGCTTTTAGATCACATCTAACTGGATCTATAACTCAAAATAATACTGGGTCCATTGAGTCAGGTTCTTTATATAACTACAATAGCTTTGGAGATATATTAGCCACTAATGTTAATGACTTTAAGGTTAGACTATATCATAATTTTGGTAGCCTACAGAGAGCACAAAATTCTGACCTGAAGGTAATGGTTGCTCCAAACTATGGCACTGATTATACTGCGCATGGTGGAGGAGCATTGAGAGAAGGACCAGATTATGCGTACGTTAAAGAGCTCCCATTAATAAAATATACAGGAGCTGCAGGTTATCCATGCTATGATATAGCTCATATAACTAGTACCTATGTTGACTTGGTATTCTATGAAATAGAAAGAATACCTGGAGCTGTAATTGGCGCTAGATCTAATTCTGGTTATAGGAATCTGGTGCTTACTGGTAGCTCTGGTAATACTAATCTAACCGGCGTTAATATGGCAGAAAGAGAACGTAACTGGTACTGGGTTAGAACTATAATAAAATGACCAACTATTACGCAATATTAACTGGCGGTTCTGGTTCTGGAACCTTAGCCTCTCCATTTAAAACTGCTTCAGAAATTAACGCAGTTAGATGGAATAGCGGAGATATACTTAGCTTTGTCGAGGGATATAATCATGTGCCCGATAGGCCGATTACGTTAAGAGGTTTATCTGCTGATAAGCCTCTTATAGTAAATACATATGGATTTAATAAGACTCACGTTTATCCTACTGGCCTATATAGTTTATTTAATATTGACGGTACTGGTATTACGTTTGAAAGATTAATTGTTGATGGAAAAACTGGTATAAGTTTTGCAGTAATGAATATTACTGGATCTTCGGACTCAATTAAATTTTACGAAATTGAATCTTATACTGGTGGCGTATTTTTAAGAACTCCTCCAAATCAAAATCACGGTACTTATGAAATATATAACTCTACTATTTCTGATTATGATCAGTATGTATTTTTTCTTACCGGTACCGCCAGGGTAAACTCATATCATTGTGATTTTACTAGAATTGGATATTTAACTGGCGCGCCTTTATCTTCTGTTGATGGCGGATCAGTAGCTAGATTGATTGGCAATATTCCTATAGCCCTCTTTGAAGAATGTAATTTCAGAAACTGCTCTCAAATTATTAAAGCTTCCAATACTGGCCTAGGATCTGCTAGTATATATAGAT
>ERZ869921.710-NODE-710-length-17144-cov-3.849669_pt1 | contig 17144 bp, 17 predicted proteins | sample MGYA00579310_ERZ869921 | MGnify/ENA primary metagenome ERZ869921 (study PRJEB32216, sample SAMN09231816) | wastewater metagenome | place: USA: Maryland | collected 2016-06-21 | study: EMG produced TPA metagenomics assembly of the PRJNA472060 data set (Reclaimed...
TCCCGGCCTTCATCGCGGCCAACACCGTTGACCCATCGTGCGGCGTACCGGCCCACGGGTCGAGCTTTTGGGCTTCCCGGTACACGGCCATGGCGACCGCGTTCGTGATGCCAGCCACGGGGTACGGGTCGGCCGCCGCCTCGCCACTCACGGCAAATCCGGTGCAAGCGCCCTCACGGCCTTGGTCGAGGTTGACCGCGCACGTCCACAGCTTCGTCACCCGTGGCGCGTTCGCAGCGAGTAGGGCTTGGATGGGGTATTCGCGGGATCTCGGGTCAAACTCGATCAGGCGGCCGAACGTGTTGAAAATAGGCTTGCGAGCGTTCACGGCTTGCCTCCCGAGTTGGCCGCCACAGGGACACCCGACGTGACGGCCTGTTGTACCGCGTCGAGTCGGTGCATGACCGACCGGGCAAAAGCGTTGTACCGCTCAGGCACGCACCCGCTGAACAGCGCCACGAGGTAGAGGAGCGCCAGCACTCCGATGATACGGGTTGCATCCCGCAGGCTGTACGTGGTGATTTCGGCCCGCTTCTGCGACCACGGGACGGGGATTGCAATGAGGGTTGCTGGCTTCGGCGTGACAGCGGCCACTTTTGCGGCTACGGCGTCGGCAATGTCGGCGGTCATCCCGTTGGCCTGATAGTCGGCCATGGCTTTGAGCGCCTCCCACGCCTTGGCCCTGTCGCCAACGACAACGGAGTGTTGCCCGCACCCGGACGCGCATGGCAGTTTTTCCGCCACCGCGAATGAGGCCGCACTTGCCGCTGCCGCTTCACTGACTGCCCTTGCCATCGCCTGACGTGTCATTTTCTGCCCTTTCGCCCCTGCCGTTCTACTCCGTCACCCCTGCCCGCGGAGCCCCGCCGCCGTCGGCCAGCCACTCGGCCCGCAACCCGAGCCAGCCCACAAGCGCGAATGCGGCCATTGCGACAAGCAGCCCCACCGCCACGACCGCCCCACCCACGATCCGCCCGGTTGTGCTCATTGTGCCCCCGCGTGCGTGAGAATCCAGGCCGCGCAGAAAATCCCGCACCCAATCGCCAGGATGATCGCCACGACCGCAGTCACCATCGCCCCGTCATACCGCGGGGGGATGGGGTCGCCGGTCTGCACGGGCAGCACGTCGCCAGCTTCGGCGTCCCGCGTGTCGAGCGGCAGTCCCTCCTCCAGCTTTTCCGTGATCGGCGGCAACGGCTTGATGTCCCCGGCGTGCTGGTATGGTGTCATGGTCACTCCTGCCACAGCTTGTTCGTGGGGTTGCTGTACAGCCATGCGTTCGTGATCTCCGCCCCCGTGATTACGCGGTCCCACACGCGGATCTCGTCTAGCTGGCCGTTTAATGCGGAGTAGTACGCACCGCCCCCGATGTAGTTTTCTGCGGGGTCAAAGGCCGGGAAGGCACACGAAAGATCGTTCGTGACCCATACCCCGTTTGTCCACAAACATGCGTTGTTGTTCGTCCACGTCGCGCCGATCATCAGCCAGTTGTTCGTGTCGTTGTAGAGCGCGGCAGTCGGGAAGGCCTGATACCCGGAAGATGAGTAGAACGCGATAAACGGAGCGGATGATACGTTGCCGCCGTTGCGCAACAGGCCGCTCCAAATCCCGACACCGGGCACGGCCTTAAACGCGATGATGCCCATGCAAATGGTGTTGTTCGCCCCGATGAAGTCTGGCGCGGCTGGCCGAATCCAGTACACCAGCGACCCGGACGCCGAGGGTAGCATTTGCGTGGGCAGGTCGGCTTTGAGGTAACGCGAGCCGTTGAAGACTTGCCCATAGTTGACCTGCCCGCCCACGGTGCACAGATTCGAGAATACGGGTGAAGCGACCATGTTCGACGCGTGGCGAGCGTGCCCGCTCACGTCGAGGGTTTGCGTGGTGTTCGTGGCGGTGATCGCGAATGAGTAGTAGGTGTGGTAGCCGCCGGGGTCCGGTATCAGCGGGGATGCCTCTCCGCTCACGACGGGGGCACGGCGGATGCCCTGCCAAGGGTCGGCAACCCCGAAGGTTGCCGCTGCGACCATCAAAGTCGCAATCGCGATTATGGCCCGGCGCGTCACGGCAACACCTCCTGCACCGTGGCGTCGAACCAGTGATTGCTCGCGGGTCCGCTGACGTTTGTACACACCACGGACAGGCAGCCCCCGGTCGGAATGGCGATGGTGAACGCCTGCACCGTGTTCGTTGTGCTGAACTTCAACGCCCCGATGTTCGTCATGCTCCCGAACGCGGTTGCCCAGTGCCCCGCCCGGATGTCGGCCGCGCTGTAGCCCGACTGCGCGAGGGTCTTGAAGCCGGTGAGCGTGCCGCCGTTCGGATACTCACGCGAGCGCCACGGGATTACCTGCCCCGCGTTCGTGGGGGCGCTGTCCATCACCGTCCAATGCGGGGTGTTCGTGACCGTGCGAGCCGCAACTTCCGCCGCCGTGTTGCTGGCAATGACCGCCACATTCGACGCGGCGCCAGCGGATGAAAGCGCCGATGCCGCGAGGTTACTTGCCGCCGTGAGCCCGTTGGACACACTCACCAGCCCGTTGCTCAGCGTTGCCCCGAGTGCGGTGTTGACCGCCCCCGTCGCGCTGTTTGCCGTGATGCTGGCCGCGTGCTGGGCCTGCGTGGTGAACAGGTAGCCCACCCCAGCGGCGGTCGCCCCGTGCACCGTGTTGCTCAATTGAAATTCCACGTACCCGGTCAGCCCGTTCGTGTCGCCGCCGCACCCATCAATGCGCAGGGACAGCGCGGTGTTCGTTTCCTGCCACGCGACATCTCCGACAAGGCCGTTTGTGCGAACCGCAGCAACCGCGTCGAGGATCGCGGCGTTCGTTTGCGCCCACGCATTTGACGAGACAAGGATGGTCGGATCCCAATATGTGTACGTTCCAAAACCGGGCACCTGATAGCCGCGCAGAGCAGAGTAGTACGGGGCGTCGAATCCGGGGTGTATTGAATCGCTCGTTGGCAGATAGAGTGAGTAGTTTGTCGTTCCTGGTTGCGAGCACAGGACAACCGATTCGTCGCCAGTCCCGAGCGTCATCGAGGTCTTCGCCCGCACCGTGTCGAGGCATGTGTACCCCGCAAGGCTGTTGGACGTGCCGGCCAGCGTAATGCCGCCGAGAGTGTTTGTCTGGATGCCTGCGGACGCGAGAAGGCCGGACACCACGCCGAGTTGCGTGACGATGTTCGTGGGGCCAGCGTACAGGTTCGACGCCGTGAGCGTGCCGACTACCGACGGGATGCGGCTCGTGGGGATTAGGCCGGTGATGCGGTTGAGGAGGGGATGTTCCCAGACGGCGAATGTGTTCGCGTCGGACAACACGCTGCCCGAAATACCAAGCTGCACCGAGTTTGTGCCCGTGTTTGCAACGGTTATTCCAAAACCGATACCGACAGCAGACTCGGCATCAACTGAAGATGACGCCCCAACAGCAACGGACACATTACCAGCCGCGCTTGCGCCTTGGCCGGCGCGTATTGATTGCCCGTCACGCCACGCCACGAACGATGGGTCTGTCTCCGCACGGTTGTTCGTGAGCCTGTAGTCATTCGTCCAGACTGCCGCCACGCCGTTGCTGTAGACGATATCGGTGTAGGCGTTTGTCTCGCCGTGAACATGGGAAAGAGGCGTCCTGTTGTTAGTCAGCGCAACGTCGTTGGTCTGCACGTAGGCGAGCGCGTTACTCCCCGCAATCGTGCCCAGGCCGTGAGGGGCAGACGCGACTACCTGCGTCGAGTGCATGTATCCCGCCGTCCATCGGTTCGTGTCGGCGGGGTCTGCAGAGGAGTTGTCATCCGCGTAGTACCACAGATTCGATGTCGCGTGATACTTCCGCACTTGCGCGTTGCCGGGCACTCCGTTTGTGATCGGCCTGCCTCGCTCGCCCGTGACGATTAGTGCCGCCGTGGTGCCAGTAGCGTCTCCAGCAATGCCGACTGCCGGAATGCTGGATGTCGGCCATGTCCCGGTGACGGTGTACGCACCCGCGTTGATCGCACCAGCAACAGGGGCAGTCCCGGCACCGTTCAGCCCCGGCGAGGGCCGTATCACGAGCTCGCCCTGATCCCATTGGTAGGTGCCCCACTGGTTCGTCAACACCAGTTCGCAGAAGTTCGTGAACGGGTATGCGGTGTTGTCGGAGAACAGGCCAAGCGCGTTTGTTGACGGCATGGCGATGTAAACGTGCCCCGTCGCGTATGACGTGGAATACGAGTAGACTCCATTCGTCGCGTATCGGTTCGTGCCGTAGAACAGGTAGCCGCCGATGCCGAGCGACGGGTACGCCACGCCGTTCGCGTACACCCGCACGTCGATGTACGGTGTCTCGCCCCTCGCAATCGTCAGGCTGAACGGGCGGTCGGTGCGCACCACGTCAGCCACGATTACCTTCGTCGGGGTCTGCGCATACGCGGAGACGGCGGCCAACACAACGCCAAGTGCGGTCAACAGCAGTTTCATGTCACCCTCGATTCTCGCAGTATGTCACAACAGGAACCATGGTTCAACCGGATTCTACTTCCACCGGAAATCGTATTCAAGCCAAGCCTTTTGCCGGTCAAGCACCTTTGTGCCAATGGGCCAGATAGAACCGAAGCCGAGCGTAAAGTCGCTGTTCGTGTTGTACGGCTCATAGAACGTGACGGGGGTATTGGACTGCACGCCGGGATTCGCGTCTTCCCAGCCCCAGTACAGGTTCGTGGTTACAGGCGCGTTCGTGCCCAGCAACGGCGCGTAGCAGGTCTGCGTGTTGGCGTCGAGGGACGGATGCCAGTTCGTGTCCGACGGGTACGTGGCGCTCCACATGTTCGACCGTATCCTGTTGCCGTAGTCTGACGAGGTGAACGAGAATCCAGTTCCGCCATACATGCCGACTTGTAGGCCGTAGTCGCAGTACACTGCCGCCGCCGTCTTGAAGCTCGGCATGTTGGACCAGACGCGCACCGCCACGCCGCGGGCTGGACGCTGTTCGGCAACGGTGACGCTGTAAACGTAGTTGAAGTTTGTGGAGCCGTCGCCGTTCGTGGAGAAGTTATCTTCTATCAGGCCATACGACAGCGCGTGTGGTTCCAGCCTGTTCGCCTCTAGCGGCTTGCCGTATATGCCGCTTTGCGCCGCAGCGAACGCAGCGGCCATGCTCACTTGCGATGTCCCGAAGCCGTACCACGCCGAATACGGAACGCCGGTGCCGTGAAGCGGCACCCCCCATCCCGGCGTCCCCGCTTCGATGGTCGTCATCAGCGACAGCACCGCCGCCCGCTCATCGAAGTCCCGTGCGTAGAATGCGTATGGCATGATGTTGCCGTAGGTCGTAATCGGGTTCGTGTAGATGATGGACACCGTTCGGCCCGACGGCAGTTGATACCCGCCAAGGTCCAGGTTCGTCACGGTCGCCCACAGTTGAGTAAGCGTGAGCGTGCCCCCGGTGTAGGTGCCGTCGCCGATCTCATAGGCCGACACCACGGCCTGAGTGGTGCCGTTCGTGGCGATGCGGTTGCCCGTGATGGTGTAGATGATTCCAGTAGATCCGGCGTTCGTCCATGCGGTCGGGTCGGTCATGCGAATGACCGGGTAGATGGCGGGCAGGTAGTGCGGGGCGAGCACCCCGTCTCCTGATATGTCATCCTGCCCGTAGTAGCTCGCGTTCGTGGTGACGGTATGCAGCGCCCCGGTCCCGGTCTGCCATGTTGACACCTCGGCAAGCAACGTCGGCCCGCTCGTGGTCTGCCGGGAGAAGATGCCGACCGCGTTCGTGATATGCCCGCCCCAGTTCGTGACTACGTTTGTGGAGTACCCCACCCCGGCGTCTGCGATTGCCCCCTCCAGGCTGTACTTTGGGAAGGCGCGTGCGGCTACGTTCGTATCCTCGTTGACGTTCGTGCCGGTCGTTGATGCCATGTACTGCCCGAGCCCGCCCGGCAGGTTCGTGGGGATGAAGTTCCCGACGATTCCCTGTAGCTTGGAGTCAATCGCGGCAACCAGCGCGTGAGTCACCCACGGCAATCCGGTGCGCGTCACGCCGTCAACCGCCGTGTAGAGAAACGGGGCAACCGCGTTCGTGGTGACTACGTTCGTGGTGAGCGCAAGGGTGTTCGTCAGCCGACCGGCGTACCCGGTTGACCGCCCGCCGATGTGCCCGCCATAGATCGCGTCCTGCCAGTTCGTTGCCCATGCGTTCGTCACCGACGGACTGCCAACGCTGTTCGTGTAGGCGTACAGCGAAGGCCCGATCCAGTCGTACTCGCCAAGGATCAAGCCTTCCTGCCCGACAACCGCACCGCTGAACAGCGACTTGCCCGTCCATCGGTTGCTGAACACCGCGCCGTAGGTGTCGGACCCAGCGTGTTCGTACCACCCCACGTAATCCGGGTCCGCGAAAGGGTACACCAGAATGGCGTCCCGCACCTCCGTTGTGCTACCGGCAGGCACGGTCCACGTCTGCACGAGGTTGATCCCGGCGTCCCCCACGGCATAGGCTCGCTCCTGTACCCCGCTGAACACCTGAGACGCCGCGTGAAAGTTCGACGGCACGTTGTATGTCTTCACGCTCGCCGCCCACGGGTAGCCCGCGAAGTCGGCAACCGCGGCCGTCGCCGTCAGCAGCACCGCCGCTATGGTGAGCGCCCTCATGGCATCGCGATGTCAACAAGGACATCCCCATCGTGGTACACCTTGGTTATGACGAAGATACCGGTGGGCATCAGTTGACACGCGCACAGGCGCACGCGGAGCACGGTGCCGTCAGACGCCGGGAGGGTGTTCTGCCGCGCAACGCCAGTCGCCGAATGGTCCCGGTTGTGGTACAGGAACACGTAGTCCAGCGACCCCGAGAGCGTCACGGACCCGGCAGGCACGAGGTAGTCAATGCTGCCGTAGGTCACATAGCCCGCCGTGAACGCGCAAGTATTCGCCCCCGTCATGGAGCACGCGAAAGACCGTTGCTGCATTGACGGCGACAGGCCGGTTACGCCGAACTTGGCGTTGAGGATCGCGCACACCCGGTTGAGCACTTTGCACAGCACCCGAAGGCCAGGTGACTTGCTGTGCAAATCTTCGGGGAGCGGTCGGAACGCCGCATTGTATGAGAGCGCCGTCGCCATGGCTACACCACGGGCCAATCGAAGTCAACCCACTCGTCCTTTGACTCCCACGTCTGCGATTCGATGTACCACGGGCATCCGGCGTCGGGCACCGGAAAGTCATGCGCCGTGCAAACCCACTTCAAGCCCCACGACAGAGGACCGCCAGCAATGATGTTCCATGCCCCGAGATACGACGTGATGTTGACAGCCGTGTCTTCGGACCCAACGACACTTGTTGGCATCGTCGTGTTTTCGGTGACTTGGCACAGGCGGCTTCTTCGGTAGGTCAACACCTTCCGCTTCTGCATCTTCTGCGCAAGGATAGTCCCGTCAGCGTTGCGCTCAATCACCTCTTGAAACTCCGCGCCTGTCGATTCGCCGCCGTATGCCCAGGAATCTGGTGTCGGGTTTGCCATGGCTATTCCTATCCGTTGTCGCCCGTCACCGTGGGCGGATCGACTTCCTTCACAAACATTGGGTTGTGCTGGTCTGTGCCGGGCGGCTTGGTTCCCACAACCCCCTTGCCGTAGCGCCGGTCAAACAGCCCGCCAAGGTCAACGCCGGTCGTTTCGCGGCTGAACGGGTCAGCCTTGCCGAACACCCCGAGGCCGGCACCGCCAAGCCCGGTTTGCCGCTTGATCTCACGGGACAGCGCCTTGAATGATCGAATGTCGCCAAGCCCCTTCATGCCGCGCATGGACCCCGGCGTGCGGAAGCCTTGCGCGTACCCCGTGAAGTCCTTGCTTGCCGGGTCGCCGGTTGTCCACACCTCGCCGGGACGGTGCGCACCCATGGCGGCGAGTTCGGCCCGTATGCCCGCCGTGCGGGTTTCGATGGCCCTGCGCTTCAACTCCTCCTCGTCGGTCGCCTTCTTGTCGGTCTTGGTTTTCTCACCACGAGCGGCATCCGCCACAGCGCGGTCGCGGGCCATTACTGCGTCGATAGTTGCAGATTCAACCCTCAACAGTTCGGGCGATCCGGGCGGAAGTGACCGCCGCTGTCTTGCAAGGTGCGCAATGCTCGCGTCAGCTTCTTTACTGAGTTCGACTGCTATCTGAGCAACCGTCATTTTCGACAGCTTGTATGCGCGTTTCTTGTCGGCGTTTTCCTTCTCGGCGTCTGCTTTGCGCGACTGTTCATCTTCGGATGGGGCAACTTCTCCGGCTTTGGCTGCCGGCGTTGCTGCCGCAAGTTCAGCCCTGAAGTTCTTGCGTCGTTCGCGCAACGTCTGCAAGTAATCCCATATCATCGGGCGATTCGCTTCCGGCGTCATGGTCGTTCCGGCGCGGAGCAACTTGTCCTGTGACGCCCCCTTGACGCGGAAGTCCAACAGAGCTTCCATCCTCGCAATCTCGCTGTCGAGAGCCGCGATGCGGCCTTGAATGTACTCGACGGGATTGCCCGCGGTATCGGCGAGGGGTGACTCTCTGCCGGGACGGCTGCTCGCGCTTGGTCGATTGGCGACTATTGCAAGCGTCTCGTAAAGGCTTTTTCGTGTAGCCGGTTTGTCGGCAATAGGCGGTTCGCCACCACTGGGCTGATTGATGTATTTCGCGTTGATGGCATCCCGCCCGGCTCGCCAGTCCGCAAGAGCTTTCAGTCTCGCGGCAAAGTCGGGTTGTCCACCTCGCGTCATCGTGAGCATTGTTGCCGCGAATTTGGCGTCATGCTTCATCAGTTCAATGCGTTTCTTCAACCAGTTCGGTGTCCCGCCATCTGCCTGATCGCCAGCCATCTTGCCGAGTTTCTGCGCTGCCGACAAAGGCCCGGCATCGGCCAACGGAGCCAGCGGCTTCGCCCACTCGGGGAGCACCTTTCCAATGAAGCCGTCGGCAATCGCGTTGCCCACCGCTGTCGCACCGGACTTCAGAACGTCAAGCGCAGTGTCCGCAGCCGTCCTGAACGCGGCAACCAGAATCGCCTTCACGTCCTCCGTGGCGCTGGTGCGCTGTTCCTGCGTGCCGAACATCCGCTCAATGATGCTGCCTACAGCCCTAGCACCTGTTTCGAGCTTGGCGAGAAAGCTGCTCACGCCCTCGTTGTCCCTGAACGTCGAGTTGAGCGCGTCGGCTATCCTGTTGATTGCCGGCTTCAACGCTTGGTCGAGCGACTTGCCTACAGACTCCACCACGCGAGCCAGCGCCTGCCCGACGCGCAGCCAATGCTCTTCCTTCATCACCTTGCCGAAGGCTACCTCGGTCGCACCGCTGGCCTTCTGCATGGCTTTATGCGCAGCAATGTAAATGGCCGCATTCTTTCCGGTGAGCCCGAGAATGCCGTTCAAGCCTTCGATACGGCCCACCCTTTCCTTCAACACCACCATGTCATCGCCAGCAGCTTTCCGCATGGCCGCAAACGCTTGCCCGAGGTTCATGGTCTTGCCCCAGGCAGTGCCGAGCACCTCGCTTGTGCCGACGATGGCAGACCGGATCTGCGTTACCGCATTGGCTGTCGGTACGCCAAGCCGCGTGAGTGTCGTCACCGCCGCCGCCAAGTCCTCAAAGGCGATCCCGCGACTTGCTGCGATGGATGTCACCTCGGCCAAGCTCTCGCCAAGTTCCGAAAGCGTATGGTTGCCGATACGCACGCTCTCAAACAGCACGTCGAGCGTGTGCATGGCGTCAGCGGCGTCCATGTGGAAAGAGCGTATCAGCGACCGCGTGAGCTTGACCGTGGATTCGATCTCGGCACCGCCCGCCTTTGCCGCCATGGCCGCAGCCCGCAACAGGGGCATGGCTTCCGATTCGCTGAACCCGCTTGACAGGATTTCCTTCAACCCACCGGCCAACTGCACCTTGGATTGCCCGAACGCAACCGCCAAGTCGCGAATCTCGTTGGCGAACCGCGGCAACCATGTGGCGTCATCCATGACCGTGTTGACGCTCGCCATGGCCCGCGCAAACTCGTTGGCTTCCTTCACAGTGTAGGACAGCGCCCCGCCCGTGAGAGCGCCGGGAATGGCGATACGGGAGAGTATGCTGCCGATACCGCTGATACCTCGCGACAGCAGATTGTACCCAAAGCGAAGCGGCACGGTGATCGGCTTGGCGAACGTGCGCAACATCCGCCATGCGTAGCTCATGCCCATGACCGTGACACGGATAGGGGCGTACAGCTTGGACCCCTCGACCGCAGACTTCATCTTGCGCAGGTGTTGCCGGGCCTTCTGTTCGCCCGCCTCTACTCCGCTGGCGTCGAGGCTGATCTTGAGTTTCGCTTCCTGTGCCATGCCCTACCTCATGCCGTCGGTTTCGGTGTCCACTTCGCAAGGAGCGCGTTTTTTTTCACCCGCATGTCACGTTGCGCGTACATCGTCGGCGTGGCGACCGGCGCTTGCGCTTTCCCTCCGTGCCGTGCGGCTTCCGACCGCGACTTGTTCACGCTGGCGAGTTCCGCCTCGCGGGTTGCCCGGTAGTCGGCCAACATCGCCCGCGCAAGGTCAATGTCGGCCTCTGCGAACCAGTAGTGAACACCGGACCCGTACTCGCGAGCCAGCAGGGCGCACGTCGGCCCGTAGGCAGGCTCCTTGTCGGTGGGGTCGGTCACTTGCGGCAGCACGGCGTCAATCGCGGCGTCGAGGTCATCGCGGTCAACGTCAACGAGGGTTTCGGCGAACGATTCGGCCTGCGCTTCGACAAGCGCCCTTGTGGCAACGAGCGGCAACCATGTCTCATCGTTCGGCTGCGTCAACAGCCACGCCATGCAAAGCTGTAGCGTCAACTCATTGGCCGGGTCATCGTGAAACCAGACCGCGGGGTTCTTGCTGAACCACATGAGCTTCTGAATCGACGGCTTGCTGAACCAGAGCGACCCGCACCGCACGGGGATGTTGAGGATGTCGATTTCCTCGGGGTCATCGGGCTTCTCAATCCGCCGTGCGGTCTGGTCCAGGTCCAGGATGTCGTTGATGTCCGCCACACTGAGCACATGCCCGGTTGCGGTGAGTAAGGCAGCGACTTCCTGTTCCGTCAGCTTGCAGAGCTTGTGCGCGTTCAGCATTCCGTCGCCCCCTATCGGCCCGCCCGGTACGTCCGGGCATGGCCGACACAATCATGCGGTTCTGTAGTTCAGTTTGCATCAGCTTGCATCAACGTAGGCGTGCGCGGTGATCGAGGATGTGTCGAGGTCGACGTTGCTGTCGCTCAGGGCTCTCTTGATGTCGAGCCACGTCGTTGTCACGATGCCAGCCGTGGTGATGACGCCCTCAAAGTCGCTTGACCCTTCCACGCGGCAGGTGATCGACTCGCCGACAAAGTGAACGCCGGTTGCGCCCACCTTGTCAATGTGGTTGAAGCTGAACCGCAGGCTTGCGCTTGACGCAGACCCAGCCGTGCTGGTGACGCCAAAGATGTTCGGCACCCCGAGCCCTGCCCCAGCCGGAATCAGCGCGGACACGTCAAACGTGTTCGGCGGGTTCGTTGTCGCGCTGTGCGGGTTTGTCGTGTGCTGGTGTCCGCCAACCGTGACGGTCGCCTGCCGGTCGCCGGATGCAGAGAACGAAAGTTCCAGCGAGTCAACCAGCTTGCCAGTGGTGTTGAGCACGGACCCGAACGCCGTCACCAGCGCACCGAGTGCGGTCCCGAGCGCGGTCCCGCAGTACTTGTAGACGTTGCGGAACGTCTGCCCCCTGTTTGTGACGCTGCTGCATCCAAGGTTGCCAAGCGCCGTCAGCGCGACGGACTGATCCGAGGTCGGTTCAGTTCCGCTTGACTGCGCGTGAAACCCGTTCGTGGTCGTGAGTCCGAAAAGGCTTGAACCCCCAAGGTCTACTGTCGCATCCATGATCGTTCTCCTTCGTTGTCGTTTACCGCTCTACCGCCCACCTACACCGACACCTTGTTGCAGTCCGGCAAGCCCATCACCCGCAACTGATTCGGAGTGACAAGCTCGCACCGATTCGTGTTGTACTCGTGCAGGATGTGCAACACGAAGCCCGCCACCGTCACCGGGAGGTTTGCCATCCACGCGCGGTAGTAGAACCATGCGTCACTGTGCATCCCGTGATCCCGCTTGCCGAGGTCCGTCCACTTGTTGTCCACGAACGTCAGGTCATGGCACTCAAACCACGGGGCACCGATGGCGTGGAGAGCCGACAGCCGAACGCGCAGGAACACCGTGCCCGAGTACAGCACACGGTCTTCTGCGAACCAGGTGTTGAGCATCCCGTTTTTCATCAGGCAGGTGCCTATCACGATGGGCGGGCGGGCCTCCGACTGGTCACAGGCGGCGTCCCATATCGAGTCCTTGGCGATGATGTCATCCTCGACCAGCAACAGGTCCATGTCGCGCTCGACGGCCATCTGTGCCGCCGTGTTCTTGGCGACGGCGGCTGGCTTGCCGGAAATCAGTTCGTAGCACAGGCCGCGCTTCATACACTGCGTCACCACGGACGCCACGCTGATTGCCGGAGCCATGCCCCGCGTGATCTGGCAACACAGTACGCTCATGGCTTGTGACTCCATTCCGGCTTGGCTTCGCGAATGTGATAGCAGTAGATGCCAGGCGCAACCAGCGTTGAGTACCCGTGATTCCGCAACCGCAGGCAGTAGGCGTTATCCCAGCCCAGGAGTCCGGTCAACTGAAACTGAACTTCGGTTCCAAGTGTGCTCCGTGCGGCAAACTGGCCCTCGTGTTCGGGGAATCCGCCAACGTCGCGCCATGCCTCACGGTTCAACAGCATGAACATTCCACTGAACACGTCGGCAAACGGATGCCGGAGCGCCGCGTCACGGGATAGCCCCGGCGCAAGAGCGTCCCCGCATTCCGCCGTCATGTGGGCACCGTAGGCGATGTGCTCCGCGATGTTGTCAGACGCCGGGGCAGCGTTCATGGACCCGTAGAACGCGCTCTGCTGCGTCTGGCAGAAACAGCGATTCGTCACCGCGCTGATCCACCCTACACGGTTGACACAACCCCGCGTCATGGCTTCCAGGCGGCAATGCCACTTCGGGGACAGCACGAGCACGTCATGGTCCAGAATCAGCGCCCAGGGATCGGGGCACGCTTCCATGATGTCGTTGTAGCACCGGCCCAGCGATTCGCCGTCGCGTAGATGTGACACGTACACCATCATCGTCAGCCCCCGGTCCCCGGCGCGTATTCCGTATTCCCGAACAGCACTTCAAGCGGCAGCGTCAACCGCCAACCGTTCACCTTGCCGCCGACGGTCTGGTCCGCCGTCAGGTCAACCGTGGCCTGCGACAGCACCGGCATGGTGGTGAAGTCGAGGCACTTGATTTCCGGCACGTCCGCCGCGTTGGCCGGCAGCACGGTCAACAGCATCCCGGCGATTTCCTGTGCCCTCGCCCGTGACGCGAAAAAGCCCTCAACCTTGGCGTCCATGAACCAGCAACAGTACGGGCGATTGATGGTGCCTTCGGTTTTCCAGATTCGCGGCACCTTAGACCCGCCGTTGATCTCGAAGTACCAGCACTCCAAGTTCCCCTGCGCGTCGTATGACAGCGTGATCGGCATTGCGCCCACAACGGCGCTCACGTTCGGGATGCTCCGGCACGCCGCCGCCAAATACCCGAAACAGGCATCTTCCGCCGCCCGCCATGCCGCGATTGCCGTACTCATGCCGCCTTGCCTTCCGCCGCCTTGTCGCTGTTCATCCGCTTCGCCAACTGGTCGAGCCGCTTCCGTGCCCCGTGAAGCATGTCGAGTTCACGGGTCCGCCACGTCTGCGCGATGAATCGTTCGGTCATCTTCTGGTGCATCCAGCCTATCGGGTTGTTCGCGTAGATAGTCCCTGAGCCGGTTGCGGAAATCTCCCCGCCGTAGCTGTCGCCCGACTCGGCCCACCTGCTGATCCACCGCGGGATTGCGCTGGCAATCTTGCTGTCGCGCACAAGGCCGGAGTAGTGCCGAAGCGCCTGCACCCACCCACCCTTCAACGCCCCGACGTGACCCTGAACTTCCTTGATGTACGCCACCAGTCTGGACTCGCGAACGTGCAGCTTGTCGGCAAAGCTCCATCGGCCAATGTGCCGGGTCCGCTCGTACTTGATTCTGACGCGTCCATTGCTTCCCCTGAACCGCTGGTGAATTTCCGCCATTTCGCCCACGGACGCATTTGGCTTCCAGCGGTCAGTCGCCACGCCGTACACCGCACCCTTCGGCACCATGCCAGAGTTTCGTTTCCCCTGCTGCGGAGCGGCACCTTCGGCGATGTCGTCGCGGGCAAGGATGGTGACGTGCTCCTTGTCGTCCACCGCGATTCTGAACGTGTCCACCACCGTGTCGTTGATCCCAAGGAACACCTTGCGGATGTCGGCCTCAACGGCACGCTCGCCCTTGTGCTGCGCTTCCCGTGCGTTCCTGCTCCACCCCTTCGCCTGCGCCGGGTTTCCGTAGGGCGGCGGGGTCTTCTTGATGATGTCGGCAACCCACAGTTTCATCTGCTCGTTGGCAAGGTCGCGCAGTTCGATGCCCGCGAACTTCGGGAGCTTCCGCATGGCCGCGAGCACCCCGTCTATCTCCAGGTGCGCGTCAATGTGTAGCCCCGGCCCTGCAAACGTCCTTGGCACGCTACGCCCTCCGCAACGTCAAATCGAGAAACAGCTTGCACACCGAATCCGTGACATCCATAACCGTGTACTTCACCCCGTCAACCGTCACCGTGTCATTCGCCGACGGCACCTTGACCGTGAAGTCCGCACGCTTGGCCTGCGCTATCAGTTCCACGGGCTGTAGCACGCCCTCGTCCTGCACGTCCTTGGTCTTGCGCGCTTCCGATGCCGTGCCCGTGAGCGTCACCCCGAAGGCAACGATTGTCGCCGGGATGTCGCTCACCGAGTGGTCGAAGTCCGCCGTGAAGATTGCCGCTGGTATGCTCATTCGCCGTCCGCGCCGCCCGTGAAAGTGGGCGGCGGCCAGTGGGAGGAACACCAGCCGCCGCCCGGACCCACCCGACCGACCGCTACCGCAAACCCTCAGCCCGCCACATGAAGTTCGTCAGCCCCTGGTTCACGGGCACCTGCGTACTGTACGCCGAATTGGTCACCGTAACCGTGGTGGCCTTGATCTCGCAGTTCGTGCCAGCGTTCTGGTTGACGAACCCTTCAGTAGCGCCGTTCCACTGAATCCAGACCTGAGGCGCGGCGCTGAACGCAGCGTCAAAGTCGATATCCGTCTGACCGTTAGTTCCGGTTCCGACTTCGATGCTGACCGCGTTCTGAGGCTTGTCCAGTTCAACTTTGATGTACCCGTTAGTCGCCTTCGACTGCACCGTGCTCTCGACAGCCCGGCCCAGGTACGTTCCGGCAGCGCCGACCACCGTAACGCTCGTCGCGCTCTGGTAGTAGATCGCCTTGCCCTGCACAATGGCGCTGGTTGACGCCCCTGTGCTGTGCTTGCGGAAGTTCCACACGCCGTCGGTCCGAACGGACCCATTCGACGCGATGCCGATGTCCGTCAGGCAGACACCGTACCTGTCCCCGATGTCCACGATGTCACCGGAATTGACCGCGCTGCCCGTGCTGTTGCTCCACGCAACCACCCCGGCATCCTGCACGTAGTTCTGCGCGGCACCGGCCACGCAAACCACCGCCAGAATCACCGCCGTCACAACTGCCGCCATCTTCTTCATGTTGTCGCCCTTCCTTCTGTCGCCGTCGTCTTTCTCTGTTCCGCTGTTCATGCTTGCGAGCTATCGGACAGCGCCGGGCCAGACCGTTTCCGGCCCGGCGCGTTCACTCACCTCTAGGTCGTGCCGACCTCCTTGACCGCCCCGACGTGATCGACCGCAGCCGCGCCGCAGTCGAGCCGCACCAGCCACTTCGTGCCGTCCGCATCGGTCTGCGTCATCTGCTCGAAGTACGGCTGCCGGTTCCCTTGCAGGAACGCCACTTCAACCACCGGAGCCAGCGCCGGGTCGCAGAACATGAAGTGGTTGTAGTTCGTCGAGCTGGTCATGATCGCCTGTTCGGCAACCACCGTCAGCCCCAGGAACTGAATCGGGTTTGTCACGCCCGCGTTGTAGGTCGTACCCGCGTCAGCCGCGCTCACGATGGCCTGCCGCGCAACGATCTCGTCGGTCATCGCGACCAGCCACACCTTCGGGCGCAGGTACAGATACCGCTTCCCGTCGGCTTCGGCTCCGTGCTGCATGGTCTGCTTCTGAGCGAACAGCCCGAACATGTAGGCAGCCGCAGCCTGAGCGTGCGCCACGGTGTCAAGGCGCCGCGCCGTCAGATTGCCGATGTTGCCGTGCGCCGTCGAAAACAGCGCCTCTCCGTCCGTCATGTTCGCGTTCGCGTTCAGGACGGTGTACGCCAGTTCGTTCGGGAGCATGGCGGCCTGCATACCCATCGACCGCGGCAGCCTGACGAATGCACCCAAGTCGTCGTTCACCACCGCCTGCCGCGACATTGTGAACACCCGGCCGTAAGTGCCCAAGATGATGCCCTGCTGGCTTTCGCTCATCGCGGTTTCGGTGTACTTGCCGCCCTCGAGGACCAGCTTCAGCTTCCCGACCTCGCTGAACTTGACCCGCTTGGCTTCCTTGAAGTCGTTGAGACTTCCGATGTCGGCGTACGTGATATACGGCGGCGCTTGCGTTGCGTACCCTGCCAACATCGACTTGTTGGTCACGTTCGCGAGGATCATCGGGAAGTCGCTCGTCGAGCCGACGATGGTTTCCGAGCCTCGGAAGGCCATGCCAACCATTTCGAGGACGTTCGCAGGCACCCGCCCGAACCGTCGCCGCACGCACTCCTCGGCCAGGCGCCGCACGCCCATGCCCAGGAAGTCCTGCGCCCCGGCTGCCGGCTTCTCTACCTTCTCGCCCGCCTGAAGGCGCAGACCGTCAACGGCTGCGTCACGGAACTGCGCGTCACCATCGCCCTTGACCTCGACGGTCACAGGCTGCGACTTCTGCGCGAGTTCGTCCAGAATGGCCCGCTGCACTTCCACAACGGTCTTGCCGTCGCGGATGTACCCGGCTGCCTTGGCTGCCGCACCGTGCCGGGCGCAAAGCTCCGTGATCTCGGCGCTGCGATCCCGTTCACGCTTCGCCACATCGTCGCCGCTCGGAGCCTCGGGACTCTTTGCGACGGGAGCGG
>ERZ869921.711-NODE-711-length-17137-cov-10.872556_pt1 | contig 17137 bp, 31 predicted proteins | sample MGYA00579310_ERZ869921 | MGnify/ENA primary metagenome ERZ869921 (study PRJEB32216, sample SAMN09231816) | wastewater metagenome | place: USA: Maryland | collected 2016-06-21 | study: EMG produced TPA metagenomics assembly of the PRJNA472060 data set (Reclaimed...
GTCCTGTAGTGCCAGCCTTAATGAACTTCTGCTGGCTCCACGTTTCGCCATCAGTCGAATAGCTAGTGTTGATTGTCGGGTCGATACCATATGCAGCCGCACCAGTTAGACCAACCAACTCAAGGTTCTGAATGATTGCGCCACGGCCTTCATTATAAACAATCGTTGTGCCAAACTCCCAGCGCACCTTTTGCCCGTAATGGGTTGAGATGTTGCTGACCATGTAGCCTACAGCTACATCTGTTGGGTCGCCAACCAACCACTTGTCATAGCACCACACAAGGTTCTGTGCGCGATACTTCGAGAAACCTACCAAGCTACTTGTCAGAGTGAACCAAACTGGCTGGCCCAAGTCCTGCGTTGCCGATGCGTCAAATACAAGCGTGCGATCGGGCAAGTGAATATACAGATGCTCGTGCGCCTTATCGTTACGCGCTTCCAGCTTAACCGTAGACAGTTGTGCTTCAGTGAACTCAAGCAGGATTTGGTCTATCTCTTGCGTGCTAATCTTCTTGGCTGTGGCATTGCCGCCAAGATAAACGCCTGGAGCTTCATTGAATCCGCTACCAAGGAAAGCGATGCTCTCCAGATATACGCAGCAAGCATGAGTGCCGACAACGCCCTTTTCAACCTGAGCGCCATCAATGCGCTGAAACGGAAACAGGTCACCGCCTACGTTGTCATAGACTTCGATGGTGTTCCGGTTCAGCGCGTATATCTCATTGCGTAGCTTGAGCAGTGCGACAACTGGGTCAGGGTCAATTTCAGACGAACCATACTTTAGGGGATTAACCTGTGTCGGATCGCTTAGTTCCGTAACGACAAGAAACTCGCCATCAGTAGTCATGAAGTAGCCATCTACCCAAACCACATCCAGAACAACGCCAAGGTCAGGATCGGTGACTTGAATAAGGCCAAGGCTGGGAGACCAGTAAAACAGGTCTTCATTAGATGCGATAGCCAAGCGATCGAAGCTGTAGTCCATCGTCACTAGTTTACCGTTGTTTCCAACGTCACCCAGAATCGTTATAGCGCCTGTGCTGGACACTGTGACGAGCTTAGAACCCATCACGCGATAACATACGCCATTCCAGTTTATGCCGCCACGATCGATGCCAGGGCCAGTGCCGTTAGCCACCAAGCCATCAGCAGGACGCAAGAAGCCTTCGCTTATACCATTACTCTTTGGCACTGGAATCATATTGACAGGATAGGACGTGCGAAAGTCCGGCCCATTGTCCGTGTAGATTCCATTGACTATCGGAATTTGAACCATGTTTTATCCGACAAAGTTAGAGGAGGATGTAGCCGCCATCCTCAAGTAATAGAAAGTCGCCGTTCTCTTGCAGCAAAGCGCCCAGCACTGGGCCACCGCCTGTGTTGAAATAGCGGAGGCGTGAGCGCAAACGCGTCAGCAGGAACATTAGAAGCCCTCGCCAGGAATGATGTGAAGCGAACCACCGCCAGCAGGAGCGATGTAAGCAATCGTGTCATAGTCGCGGAACTTGGAGATGGTAACCTGACCATTTGGCGGAACAAGGTAATCAGCAGTCGTTGCAGTAACGCCAGCAGGCCCAACGCGAACAAAGCACTCAACCGAATTGCGGCTGGTGATGCAAAGCGTTTCGGTAGCTACAGGCAAAGTCGTGCTAGCCGTTGTGTTACCAGGTGTTACTGCAAAGCCACGACCAAAGGCGGGTGCAAATGTTTCAATATCAGCCATAATAAACTCCTTTAGTTTCCTTAGCGTAAATTGCGCTATCTGTCACCACTTACTCACATTCGACCAATATGCCGCCGACATCTTGCCTTTAGCTATGTTCTTTGCGTGCCTAGCCTTAAAGCTTGCACGCTTTTTCTTCATCGCTTCAGACTCGCCTTTCTTTGGCGATCCAGCAGTCTTAGCGCCCTGCTGTCCAAATCGAATGGTCTTTATCTTGTCGCCTACTTTGGCAACAACAATGTGGGACTTCTTCGGATGGTCAGGCGTGCGTTTGGGTTTATTGTAACCGCTTACGCCTGCCCTTTCCAGTCGAGAGTCCTTAGGCATTAGCCTACTTTCCACACAGTGCCGTTGCTGTAGACGGGAACGAAGTTAGAGCCACCGCCTGCAACAGTTGCACCGAATGTCGCAGTGCTGCCGTCAGTGACAAAAGCGCGTGCGCCAGTGTTGCCAACAGCATTAGGAAGCTGGGCAAAAGTCGATGGCGTTGTTTGCACTGTATTTGCAACGACAGCATCAAAGTTGGCTTCCATATAGGTAATCATCGTTGTCACAGAACAACGACGCGCATCACCTTGGCTTGTTACATAAAGCGGGAACTGATCTCCACCTGATACCTGAGTAACGGTAGGAAGCTGATTAATTGCAGGCATGACTTAACTCCATTCAATAGGGCCATCAGGCCCAGCGTCAACAGGATCGACAGGTAGCATGACGAAAGGATTATCCCAGCGCCAAGGTTTGTTGCCCTGACCAATCGGCATTGTTTCAGGTAGCTGCTGTTCAAGCGGGAATGCGGCTCTTTGCAGTAGCGTGTTATATGCGGCCTTAGCGGTTGTCTTTGTGTCAGCGGCGACAGCCTTACCATATCCAGGCGCAATACGAATGGCTAGATTGGTAATGATGGCTTCCCATGCACTGTCAGGCACAAAGGTAGGCTCGTCTAAGTCGCTATCCTGTGGGCTGCTTGGCATTGAATAACCCAAGCGCAGTCCTTTAGCGTTCCACTCAGCCATCATAGCGTCGAGGCGGTTAAGCGCACTCTGTAGCTGCTCTGGCTGTAGATCGAACACATATTCCGCCATGCCTATTTCTTCAAAGGCGGCGGACACGAACTGGCGCTTGCTGTAACCCATTTATTCCTCCAACGCCTTCGCAATGCGTTCAGCTAGCTTCTTATCAGAAGTTCGCCCATCATACGATACATTTAGTTCTTTAGCCTTGGCCTCAAGCTCCTCACGGGTTGGGCCAGAGACTTCATCAATCTCATCTTCAACGGGTTCCGCAGGTGCAGCAACCTTTTTGGCTGCTTTGCTGTCCTTAGCTTCTTCGTAAGACGCGAACCAACCCTTCGCAATTAATGCGTCAAATGCCTCTTTGTCCGCAGCGGGGCGAGTAGCATATGTGCCGCCACGAGGCTTCTTGAATGGGCCTGGCGTGCGATAGAGAATGGTTGGAAAGTCGGTCATTTCTTTTTTGCCTTCTTTGGCTTTGCGGTTTTTGCGGATTTTTTGAAAGCGGCAGCAGTTGGTGCGCCTTTGCTTCCTACCTTACGCATACGCTCAGGTGTCTTGCCAGCAGCCTTCTGCCTCTCAATGCGCTTACGTTTGGCATTGATGTTTGCATAGAGACCTGGCTTCATCATTTCTTTTTCCCTTTAGGAGCCTTGCTTGGCTTGCCAGCCTTCATAGCAGCTTTCTTCGCTACGTTCAAAGCAATCGCAATGGCTTGCTTTCTGGGGCGTCCAGCCTTTTCTTCCATCTTGATGTTTTTGCCGATGCTTGAACGGCTGTAACCTTTTTTAAGTGGCATCTGACTATCTCCTACAGGAAATGAAAGGGGAGAGCCGAAGCCCTCCCCAGTCTTATTAAGTTTGGTTGAACAACAGAATCCCAGCCATTTCTGGGTTCGTCATTACCACACCATACAGTGTGTCCAGCGTGTAAAGCGTCTGGAAGGTCAGTGGGTCGAACTTCTTGGTCATGACCAATTCGATGCCCTGATCTGTCGATGCACGCATTACGTCAACGCCAGCGCCATCTGGAACAGCATAACGACCAGGCAACAGCTCGATCGAATCCTTACGCCAGAATGGGTTGATGTTCGAAGCAGCAACGTTCAAGAAGTTGAGCGGAGCAGCCGAAGCAGCAGCTACCAGTTCAACGTTCTTGTATTGCAGTTCAGCATCAGTTGCCGGAGCAGTCGCAGCGATGATTGGAGGGCTGATGACCAACGTTGTGCCGCCAGCAGGGACGTCAATAACGCGGAAGGTCTTCAGTTCGCCAGTCGAACGCTTCGTGATGTGGTGAACAGCTTCGATACCGTCGATCGTGAACGCATCACCAGCAACAACGCCAGCAGACGATGATACAGTGACAGTTTGATAACGGTTATCAACGTTCAGGATGCCGCCAGTCGAAGTGGTTGTCGCCTGTGGAACATACTGAGCTTGAGCGCCAGTGGTGTTGATGGTGACAGTTGCCGAGTTTGCAGCGCAACGGTTAGCATAGTCGAGCTTGTAGGTCTGGAAGCTTGCGACTTCACCGACGAACGAACGCTCATATGCATTAGCCGACTTGTTGCCAGTGAACGAACGAGTCGCTACTGCCAAGTTGCCTGCCATGCCGTTGTAATCGCGGCTCGACAATGCGAGGTAACGATCGCCAGCCATAACGCCCTGTTCGTTCATGATGCTGTCGCAAAGTGCGATGTCATCATAGTCGCCAGCAGGGGTTGCAACGTCAACAACGAGCGTACCTTGAGCAGCAGCCAAATCCATAACGGAAAGGTTGATGTCAGAAGCAAGCTTTTGCTTTGCGGAGTCACCAAGACGGCCTTCTTGCAACGCATCACGCAGTTCCAAGGCGTCCATCTGCCAAGCAGAGCACTTGTTGAAACCGAGCGTCGATGGAACAGAAAGCTGAGTCATCGTCGAAACATCGCCAGCAATCGAAGTGCCGATGACACGATCGAATGACTGAGCAATGTATGGTTGTGGACGCCAGATGGTGTCGCGTGCGCGTTCCATCGTTACGCCGTTGGTGTTGTATACGTTGATGTTCTTTGACAGAATCAAAGCATCATTGAAGCCTTCGAGAATGTTCTCGAAAGCAACAATTTCTTCTTTTGAAAAGCTATTCGCCATCATTCATTCCTTTAATCAAGTTTTTTTGCTTCGCTTGTAAGCCATGACTTTTGACAGATCGCCTGTCTTCAGGGCTTCAGCGCGTAAGCGTTCAAGTGTTGAGTCGATAGCACCAGATAAACGGCCACCACCGGAATTGATGGTGCGCTCTGGTGCGGTGGCTGCCTTACGGTTTGTTACTTTCAACTGAGTCTCCAGTTTAGCTACCGCAAAGGCAAACTTTACGGGGTCATTAATTGAGGCAAGTTCTTTTGCACGCTTTGCGTTTCTGCCGATCGCATAAATTAGCAATGCGGGATTGTCAGAGCCTTGTAGAACAATTCCTTGTTGCGTTACGTCAAACGTATCTAAAGCCGTAGCTTCAGCTTCGTCATAGTCCCGCACCTTTAACGAGGCTTTCGCCTTCGCATAGGAATCAAGCTTATCCTGCCATGCTTTAGCTTCAGCATCTCGCTGTGCCGCAACACTGGCTTCGGCTGCATCGTATTCGCGTTTCTGCTCATACCAGTCAGCAAGCTTTTGTTCGTACTCGTCGGAGTCATAGTCGCAACTTTCAAGCGTAGGCTTTGCTGACAAGGCAACTGGTTTGGTCTCAGTTGCTGGTGCAGCGTTTAGCTTTGCTTCCAGTTCGCGTATCTTCCGTTCTTTTTCCCGATTGGATTTACGCAATTCACGCACCCACGCTGGCGCACGAACTTCTTCCTCTTGAGGTGGCGATTCCTCACCTATGGATATTACAACTTCGTCTTCGTCGCCTTCTTCGTCATCCTCTTGAACATCTTCGATGGCAAAGTTCTCATCGTCAAACTGTTCATTTTCTGTGGTGTCGATGTCAATCGCGTCTAATACTTCGTCATTCTCCATTGCTGCCGTTTTCATATACTACCCCATCAACTCACCCAAATTGCGCGGTGGGTGGAACCGCATTCGTCTGGGGTCGCAATGCTTCCCCAATCTTTTCCGCTGACTCGATAGCAGACTTGCGCTGATCGATGTCAATATTCGATAGCGTTTCTGCTGTCTTGGCTCTCGTTTCTTGTGAGCGTGCCAGCGTGTATTCAGTGTCGGCTTGCGCCTTAATGGTCAAAGCTTCAGCCTTGCCTGCCTCTGCCATCAGATAAGCTGATTGCGGATCAGGCTGCTGGTTCTGCATTGCCATCATCATTTCTTGCTGTTCTTCTTCAGTCGGCTGCAATACGCCCAACTGGACAAGCTGCTTACGGAAGTATTCACGAACATCGTCGATTCCTTCGCCGTCCATGTTCATGATAGCCATAGCCTGCAAGACTTGCTGTGTTTGCGGGTCAGTTGTTACCTGCATCATGCCTGTAAGCGCACGAACAGTCGCATCGCGGCGGCTGCTGAAAGATGGGCCTACGTCTACAGCAACGTCAAAGGTCGCATTGCTTAGGTCGTTCTCGTAAACAAGTTCGCCTGACTCTGCGTCGATAACTGGCTTCATCAGTTCAACAGAGGAGATTTCCTCCATAGAGCCGATCGTCTTCATCTTACGCTTTTCTTCAACGTAGATGTCTTTAGCCATTGACAACCATATCTCACCACAGCGACGAACAGCCTTAGCCATGTTGGTCATGTAGATGAACGATTGCATATCAAGGCGCGTTTGGATTAGCTCAACAGCTTTGCCACTGATGTTGCTAACCATCTTGTCGCCCTGTTGATTGCTGCCAAGGATTTCAGCCATGTCCTGCTCAGTCAACTGCAATAGAGCAGCCATCGCTGGTGGAATCTGTGGCGACTTTGTGTAGGCGACAGGCCCAGCAGCTTGAGTCTCACCATTAGGGCCAGTGATAGGATTGACCAGGAGGTAAGGATAGTTGCGAAGGTTATCTTCTGCCCACATCACTTGGTGACCTGAAACTTGCTCAGGCAACAGGATTGGCTTTTCAACAGATGACAGTGCGCTGATCTCGCCCAGCTTCGATAGCTGCATATTCTTCAGACGCTGCGGGTCTTTCGCTAGACGCACCTGGCCCATGCAACGCTCTACGTTGTCAACGAACCAACGCTTGCCGTAGACAGGAACGATCGGAATGTTCTTGCCAGCAATGTAGCCAGCGTCCTCAAGGATGCCGCCACCGCTCATGATATACTTGTGAACCTTGCGGCGCTTGGTGCGCTTCTGGCGTACTTCTACAGTGCCAACAGCCATCAAGGTTTCTTCAAGCGTTTCGTCAGCGTCAAAGTCAGCTTGTGTGTAGCGTTCTTCTTCGCCATCTATAGTGGTGAAGATGCGAACGGTCTCGCGCACTTCTTCAACGCGGTAGTATTCAGCCACATACACAACGTCAGGCGTACACCAGTCAAACTCTGACTGCTGAATGTCTTTAGGCCATGTGGTTGGATCGTCGTTAAACTCATCGCGGTAAGCTTGGAAGCTCATGCTGTAGAGAACAAAGCAATACTTAGCGTCGGCTTTGTCCTGGCGCTTGGCGTCTAGGTCAAAGAAAACACTGCTGTCAGCGTCAAAGATAGGCTCGATGCGGATGCGCTGGCGATCGTTCTCATCGTCTTCGTCATCTTCATACACAGTGCGTAAGCGCCATGCACCAAAGCCACCGCCTACTGCTTCCTCGAAACCATTGTCATAAGCTTCTTCAGCGCCACTATCACGTTCATCCGCACGATAGAGACCATTACAGGTTGCTGACAGCTTGTCGTTCTCTGTTCCGTCTTTGGAAACGAAGTCAACGCCAATGCGGTTATTGCGGTATTCATTGATGATGCGAATGACGCTTAGAGCAATCTTGTTTACTTCAAAGCGCGGCTTGTTCTCGAACTGCTCACCTAATGGGCCTTCCCATTGTGCGCCAGCGAGAGAGTAGAAGCGTCTGTCCTGCAAACACTGCAAGCGTTCGTCGCGCATGGTTGTCTGGCAACGATCAAATTCTGCCAGCGCGTTAGCGTGAACGTTTGCAAAACGCTGGTCTCTAGTTAGTCGAGCCATTCATTACCACCTATTCAATGTCGGTACGGGCATTACTTCAACGGACGCCTTTGGTGTTGCCCGACGCAAAGCTTCGCACGCATATCTCAGAGCGTCAATAACATGATTATCTTTATCTTCCAAGACAGGAATAATATTACCTGTCAAGGGGTCTGTTTTATAGCTGTAAAGAGATAGCTCGTCGATCGTATGCTGGCAGCGTGGATGCACAACAATGTCGTAGTTCTTCAGCCACTCAATGCCTTCCTCTACAGACTTAGGGCCTTTGACGGCTGGCATAATCTTTGGAAAGCCATTCTTCTTCATGTGGCTGATTGTTTCGGGTCGAGCGTTATCAGCAACAATGGGCCACTTTTCTGATTCCGGTATCGTTAGGAACAGGTCTGGCGTGTTCACAATCTCGCAGCCTACCATGTAAGCCTCGTAATCAACGTAAAGCTTTCGGCCTATCAGATGGCAGCGAACCAGAACTGTTGGGTCTGTAGCAAAGCCCCAGTCAGCGCCAAAGCGATGCGTTGCGTCTTCAGGCGCTTCAAACTCCTCGACAGTCCAGTTGCGGAATACTCGCGCTTCACTGTTGCTGAGATACGAACCAAGCCAAACGTGCTTGTATTTGTCTGGGTCACGGTCTCGATCGTATTCCATTTCCGCTTTGAGAACGTCAGGAAACCAAGGATTGTCGCGGAAGTTTACTTCTTTCACGATTGCGCTTGGCGGAAGATTAGGCCCACGAAGCAGTGCGTCAATCGGATCAGTGCTGTTGCGCGGGTTCCATGTGAACCATAGCTCACTGTCTGGCTTACGGATTGTCGGACGCAATAGGTCAAGAGATCGTTGCGATAAGCTCTGCGCTTCTTCCACCCATGCACAGTCATAGCCTTCGAGCGACTTGATTGAATCGCTTGTGTGGTTTTGAAGCCCCTGGAATATAATTAATCCGTCGCCATAACAGGACTTAATAACAGTCTCTTGGATTTCAAAATATTTTTCAACACCTAATTCTTTAATCTTTAGCTCAAGCAACCTTTTAACAGATTGCGCCAAACTTTTTTGAATTTCACGCACGCATACCGATCTTCTGTTTTGATCCATTACATGCGCTTCAATCATCAGTTCTGCAAAAGCATGTGATTTTCCGCTTCCACGACCTCCGTGCGCTGCTTTATATCTTGACGGACGCAAAAATGGTTTCAGCCAGCGCGGTGTTTTAATTTCCAGCGTTGACACACTTCACTCCCTTTCGAAGATTATCCAATGCAGGAATAGCTTGAAGATTCTCTGCAACGTGCAGGCCACATACCATTGCTCCGGCTAATGGAATAATATGGTCTACGTGATGCGGGATTCCAGTCTGTTTTTCTAGTGCAAACGCTTGCTTATAAACAGCAGCAATGGCTTTTTTGTCAGCCCAAGATGGGCATGCCATTTTAAGCTTAGCCCTTCTGGTGCCGTTCCATGTTCTAACTTTATGCCTATTGTTCTGACGATATTCTTTGGCTGCGCTTTTTAAAATTTCAGATTTTTGTTCGTATCGAGCAGCGTTTCTGGCAAGAATGGCATCCCTGTTTGATTGATAATATTTTTTTATTGACGCCACTTTTCGTTCACGGTTCGCAAAATATCTATTGCGCTCCTGCTCTCTGATTTCATCGCCTAAGGCAATGCGGCGCTCTCTTTCAATTTCTGCCCGACATGGTTTGCAGCGCGGATGTCTTCCACATTTGCCATTTTTAGCAAAGTGATCGATGTGCTTGACCAACCCACATGATTTACATGTTTTTTCAACTTGCATCAGGATCAACCACTACACGTTGAATTTCTGTAACCAGATTGCCTGTGAGATTTAGCTTAGATGGAGCGTCAAGGCCAATCATTGCGTTGATAGCTTTTACAGCGTTTACTTTGTCGCTTGGCTTTGCGTCTGTGTCCAATCCCTTGGCTATCGTTGAGAGAACATCAAGGCTGTCTGCCATCGTCCAAACTACACGTTCAGCAACGGCTGCTCGTAATTCAGCAACCCTTGTTGAAACGTCAGTATTACTCATTAGCTTTGATGCGTTAGCTTGGCACGTTTCAGGCTTAGTTGTCGGCTTAACGTCAAAGGCGGCTCTGTAAGCGTCTGCCTGTGTTTTACCTGATGCTACTTCGTGAGCGAATCGCTCTTGTTTAGGTGTCAATGCCATCTGTCTCAGCTTCCATAAAAGGTCTGGTGAAAACCTTTTAGAGCATCTTATTCATTGTGTCCATAATGTATGAAGTCAACTATCCACTTCGTATCGATTGAAGGCTTTGGCTTCCACTTCGAGAAGCTTTGCAAGATAGTGCTGCGCCTTCATCAAATCCTCGATGCCGTTCTTGTCACGATAGCGTGCAAGATATTTTATGCAGTTCCCCTGCAAATAACCTGAGAATGCTTCTTGCGTCATCCAGGACTCCATCACTTGCCAAGGCTGAACGCTTTTGGATGCGTAATGGTTTCCACCTATCTGTTGTGAATTAATATTCTCCATCATCTTCCTCCTCGTCGTAATCAAACGGATCATATCCTTTTAGCATTGCATCGACTGCAACCATGATAGGCCCAGTGATACGCACCTTACCAGCTTCCATCTTGCGAATGGTTGTGCCGCCATTGTCAGGCGATAGGCGGAGAGCGTCTGCCATTTCGTTTACGCTGTAGCCCATGTAGGCTCTAGCTAGTTTAAGCTTTGCTGGCGTCATGCTTCTTCCATCTCTGCTGCCGCTGCCATCTTCTGCAGTGAGTGAACAATGGTGCTGTGATCGCGGTTCATAATTCTTCCAATCTCAGTGGTTGAATAGCCTTTACCTCTCATCCACACAACGCATTTGCGCCTTACTTCTACCAGTTTTTTAAGTTTGCTTTTGCCTAAAATGTCTTCGGCTGTGTAACCGTATAGTTCTGCAATGGCATCAATCTCTGCTAAATTACGTTCTCTTGGCGTCATGAGGCTTCCTTGTGGAAAATTCCGTCAATCATTTTGCCCTTGCGATCTTTGATTTCCTGCCATGCGCCATCGATGCAATCTTCAATCTGCATACCGTTCTGTGCAGCCATGATGGTTAGCACGACAACCATATCCCCAATGGCGTCCGCAAACTCTATGTCGTTCTTTTTAGCGATAGCGTTAGCCAGTTCACCAGCTTCCTCGATCAGCTTTACGAATTGGCTTTTTAGATCGCTGCCTTTGATTAGGTTGCGATCTTCAGCCCAGCCACGAATTAAATCTGCATACAGCATTAGATTGTGTCCTTTTTAACAAAGCGGCCTGTCTTGGAATCGCGCAGTGAAGCGTTGCGTTTCAAGGATAGCAATTCGGCTGCATCGTGCGTCCACATGGCTTGCCAAAATTGGCGGTCTCTATGCGTCATCCATAGGACAAACAGTGTTATGGCTTCCAGTGCCAGAAGTGCAATGATTGCGATTTCATATTGGTTCATTTTCAGTCTCCATATTGGCGGGGAAAATTCCCTTGCTGAAATTTATGCGTAAACTTGGTGATTTTATATGTAAAGCACTTTTTTCAATTAAATATCATGGGCAAATAAAAAGGCCGGACACCTTGCAGCGCAGTCCAGCCTTTTTTTATATTATACTGGACGCGTTGCACCGCAGTCCAGCCTCAAGAGCGTCACAAAGCTTGGCAGCGAAGTAACAAATAATTTGTAAATCAAAGCAAAATTAATAGCAACCATTTTTCTCAATTTTTCTGCCGTTTTGCGTGCGCGATGGCTTCAAGCGCCCAGGCTTCCGGCGCTCCTACATAGCGTCCTTTGGCCCAGTGCTTGCGTATGTCATCCATCGATAACTTCCCAGCTTGATACCTGATCAGGTCGCACATTAGATTCGTTGCGGCGCTTCCGTCAGCCTTGGTCACCTGACAATATACTCCCCATCCACAATGCGAAGGTAGCCACGATCTTCAGCAATCCGCAACCAACGCTCTGGCTTGTCTGTCAGATCGACAGGCTCACGGCATCGCAGCGACATAATGAATTCCTCGAACCTTGCTTGCGTGTTATTCAAACAGATTCGAAGCGCCTTGTCCTTTTTGGTTGTTCGCGGCGTGTAGCTATCCAATATCTGCAAGCATTGGCGCGGCGTTGGGAACCAATCAAGCTCTTTGCATACGCGCTCAGTCATGTAGCTAAGGGCTTCTTTCGTGTAGCCGCCAAGAATCCTGGCATAGACTGCTGTCCGCATCTGCCCGCTTTGCTCGTCTGTGTTCTTGCTTGGCAGTGTCGCCTCAATGAATTGCAGCTGCTTGGCAAGCTCTTTGGTTTCGACTGGGATGTTCTCGATAGGCATCGCTAAGGCAATCGATCGTAGCTCATCACATTCTGCTATCGAAAGCTCAGAACGGCTCATCAGTTCGTCCATCCGCGACGTATCGAAGTGCTGCGGCAAAGCCGTTTTGGTTTCCACGTTGACCAGTTGTCCGATTTGCTGCGCCATTTTTCTTTCCCTCTACCCATTCTGATTTAAAACCCTGCCATCCTCGTTCAATGGCTTCCGTAATTGCGGCCTCCAGCGTCCATCCCGCCTTTGCAGCTTCACGCTCAATGCCTTTTAATGCGGTTTCGGTGAAGGCTGCTTTGCGATGGTTCTTCCAATCCTTCCAAAGTTGGTCACAAAATCCATCAGGCTTGGCAGCGGAAACGCTCCTGCGTTTTGCTGTTAATACGTTAGTATTAACTTCTGTATCTGTATCTGTATCTGTATCTTGGCCCGTTACTGAAACGTTTCGTTCCCGTTTCGTAGCGTTATACTGCTGTTTTTCCCTGTATTTTTTTACACGGTTTGTGCTGTTGTCGCTTTTGTATTGCAGTTCATCCCAAGCAACTGGTGATAAGTTTTCATCTACCAAATTGACCTCTTGCAAGCGCCTTCCAATCTCATCTAATTCACGCAACTGCACGCCTAACTTGACGGCAATTTTACGCGATCTGAGATTATCATTTGGCGTGTCCAGAAGGCCATCAGCCTTTAGGCAGCATAAAGCAACAAAGTGCCAGCGATCCTCAAAAGCTAACAGGCGCAGCTTTTCGTCATCAACTATTCGGTGATATAATCGGAACCATTGTAAGCCACTCATGACGCAAACCCTTGCGCGATGGTTCTGTGGCGTGTATTACTAAACATAGCGATGCCTTTCCACTCTAGGCGTTGTTAGAGCGGGTCGAGTGCTTTTTGCTTTTTCAGCACTCCCCGCTCGCTCTTACATAACTCAAAATCCACATTTGTAAAAGCATTTTATGGCAGCGTTGACAGCCAATACGCTGATAGCGTATTCTGTGCGGATTGGTACCTCCTTACCGAAATGAACTTGGGTGGTGTTTGGATTGGGCTTTCTCGGTCGCACCACCCATTTTTATTTTGTCTCACGAAGGTAGTGATTCGGGTACAGCGCCTTAAAGACAGCGCGGCGCAAGGGCCAATCTCTGACCACGACTCCCTTCACTTCGTGAGTAATTAACATACCGTTTTCCACATATTCAAAGTCAGATTTATAAGCAACGCGCCTACCGTTGGGATGTTTTAACTGCTTGCCATTGATGACAAAGTAATATGTTGGGCTAATCATTAGGTCGCTAATTTTGCCAGCAGCTTGCAGATCGTGAAGCTCGTTGCACGTTATAGCCTCACGTTTGCTGTCATGGGTATGACCAGCATTGCACTGCGCTTTAACAACACGATACTTTCCGAAGCGCCTCATGCGTTAAGCTTCTGCTCTATTAGGCGATCGAGTGCGTCATTGGCTGCAAGCCATGCGCCTAGCTGTGGTTCAGTGCGTCCACTTTTCCAATTCGACAGCGTGACGCGGGTGATGCCAGCTTCAATTGCTATCTTGCAAGCCCTGATTTTATGCGTCTTGGCGTAACTAAAAAAGTTCGCAATCTCGTTTTCTACCTGGGTCATATTAAACTTTCTTTGGGTTGTGGATAAAAAGGGCTTTTAATCTTCTGCAAATTAGTTACAAGGGGTTTGGCAAATAAAAGGAGATACCGCAATGCCAGTACATAAAAAGCTTAACGAAGCGCGGATTGCTTTCCACGCATTACCGCTGAAAAAGTCCGGCCATAATACGTTTGCTGGATATAAATATTTTGAGCTTTCCGACTTTGTGATTCCAGCCCTTCGCATCTTTAATGATGTCGGATTGTGCGCGGTTATCAGCTTTTCGGAATCCACAGCGTCGATGCACATTGTCGATGTTGAAGATGGCTCGATGGTTATTATTCACAGCCCAATGGGATCAGCCAATCTTAAAGGCTGTCACGAGATACAGAATATTGGCGCTTGCGAGACTTACTCGACACGTTACCTCTGGACAGCAGCCCTTTGCATTGTCGAGCATGACGCACTGGATGCTACCACAGGAAAGAGTGAGCCAGCGCCACGGGTTAAGTTTATCAGCGATGAGCAGTTTGCTGAATTGCAAGGATTAGTCGATCAAACAAACACCGACATGGCTTTGCTCTGCAAGCATTACAAAATCAGCGCACTCAAGGAATTGCAGGAAAGCCGATTTGATGCGGTTAAGGCTGCATTAGAAAAGAAGTTGGCATGACAGACGCAGCTATCATCCAGCGCAGCCCTGAATGGTATGCAGCACGTTGTGGGAGTCTTGGCGCTTCCCAACTTGCAGACGCACTAGCTAAGACAAAATCTGGCTGGGGAGCATCACGCGCTAACCTTCGTGCCAAGCTTGTGGTCGAAAGGCTCACAGGTCAGCAGGAGGACGGATTTGCTAGCTCTGCTATGATCTGGGGACAAGAGAAAGAAGAAGAAGCCAGAATCGCCTACAGCTTCATGACAGGCCATGATGTGACTGAGGTGGGTCTATATAAGCATCCTACCATTATCGGCACTCACGCCAGCCCTGACGGGCTTGTGGGCGACGATGGCTGTCTGGAAATTAAATGTCCGAATTCTGCCACACACATAGAAGTGCTCAAAACTAATCAAATCGCGCACAAATATATACTCCAGATGCAATGGCAGATGGCCTGCGCCGATCGTCAATGGTGTGATTTCGTAAGCTTCGATCCACAAATGCCAGACCATCTAATGCTTTACATTGCACGGGTGCAGCGCGACAATGATATGCTGGCGACTTTGGAATCAGAGGTTGCCGCATTTCTAGTAGAAGTCGATGAAGGCGTAAAAGCGTTATCAAAACTAGGAGACCAATAATGAATCAGAACGAACGAGTTTTCGATCACTTGCTTACTGTTGGGCCAATCCGTCCAATGACAGCACTGAATGACCTTGGCATCTATCGCCTAGCATCAAGGATTAACGATTTGCGAAAGGCTGGGCATAAGATTAAAACCAAAAAGGTTGAGGTGGTCAATCGCTGGGGTGAATCATCTTACATCGCTGAGTATAGCCTGGAACTTGAAAATGCTGCCTAATCGCATTGCCAAGAAGCCAAAGCGTTCATCGCGCTGGCGATCGCAAGGTCACTTGAACTTCATTCGATCGTTCCATTGCTCGATTAATGGTTGCCAGGATATGCCGATCGAGTGCGCTCATGTGCGTCTTGGCAGCAATACAGGGATGGGGCAGAAGCCAGACGATTGGCGGGTTGTTCCATTATGCCGTCAACATCATAATCAGCAGCATACAGTTGGTGAGCAAACGTTCTGGAAAGGCATTGACGTAGAGGCTTTGATTGAAGCATTCTGCAAGGCCAGCCCAAAGGCGCGTGAGATTAAAGAGGCCCAAAGCCAATGACGCAAACTGTTTGGCTTCGCGGTGAATATCAAAGACGATTGGCTCACCAGTTGATTGACAAAGCGCCGCAAGACGCAGTTGTTAAGATAAGCCAAGCCAAGCGATCCGATGATCAGAATGCAAAGATGTGGGCCATGCTGTCAGACATTAGTCGAGCAGCACCAGAAGAAAGGCGGCACATACCAGAAGTTTGGAAGTGTATTTTTATGGCAGCATTGGGGCATGAAGTGATGTTCACAATGGGCCTTAACGATCAGCCATTTCCGATAGGGTTCAAAACATCAAAACTAAGCAAGCCCCAGATGTCAGACCTGATTGAGTTTATCTATGCGTATGGGGCGCAACACAACGTAAAATGGAGTGAAGAATATGAGTGAACCACACAGTGAACAGCTACGCCTTTTGATTGAGCGTATTGAGCGCCTGAACGAAGACAAGAAGGGCATCAGCGATGATATCCGTGATGTTTACAATGAAGCTAAAGCGCATGGTTATGACACCAAAATTGTTCGTGCAGTGATCCGCCTTCGCGCAATGGAATCAAATGAACGCGCAGAATATCAAGCCATCCTCGACACATATATGACCGCCCTTGGTCTTTGAAAGGAACGATTATGCAGAATATCACAATATCAGGAAACGTAGGCAAGGACGCTGAGTTGCGCGATACCCGCGACAGCAAGGTTCTCAGCTTCAACGTAGGCGTCAAGAACGGATTCGGTAAAGATGCTGGCAGCGTTTGGTATCGGTGCAGCTTATGGGGCAAGGCAGCGGAAGTGTTTGCTGGCAGCTTAAAGAAAGGCACTAAGGTCTTTGTATCTGGCGAGCTTACGCACGACGAATACGAAGGCAAGCCACAGTTTAACGTGCGCGTTGGAAGCATTGATACAGCGCCGCGATCGGAAGCTGGTGGGAGCCAGGTAAGTGATACACCTAGTCAGAATCAGCATACAACGTTTGATGATGATTTGGACGATTCAATACCGTTTTAGAATTGACTCCGTTTTAGGTTAGTGGCATGGGTGGGTTATGGAAAAAAACTGCACTCTTTGTGGCTCACTCAAGCCATTAACTCAATTTTATAAAGCTGTGACAAAGGATGGATTGGCAAATCAATGCATCCCGTGCGTAAAGGCCAGGGCTCGAATTAGACAAGTTGTAAAAAAAGATGAAATTCGCGCATATGATAGGCAACGTTCAAAACTACCGCATAGGGTTGAGGCTAGGGCCAAGGCATTGCAAAAAGAAGCGCATAATACGCCAGAACGCATAATGGCTCGCCGCGCTGTTTCAAATGCAGTTCGAGATGGGCGGTTAAGAAAAATGGACTGCGCTTTTTGTGGATCATCAAATACGGTTGCCCATCATCACGATTATACAAAGCCATTAGATGTTACTTGGCTTTGCACACCATGTCACACTCGTTTTCACGCATTAGAATTAATGGCAAAAAATGCAAAGGGTCAAACATGATAACCAAATCCCGACCAGAATTGCCAACCCGCTCTAGGAATATTCCGCCACCATCTGAATATCTGGAGC
>ERZ869921.712-NODE-712-length-17049-cov-29.144404_pt1 | contig 17049 bp, 20 predicted proteins | sample MGYA00579310_ERZ869921 | MGnify/ENA primary metagenome ERZ869921 (study PRJEB32216, sample SAMN09231816) | wastewater metagenome | place: USA: Maryland | collected 2016-06-21 | study: EMG produced TPA metagenomics assembly of the PRJNA472060 data set (Reclaimed...
ACGACGCTCTTCCGATCTCTCATTATTTTTTGCTTGTCAGCTAAAACCTCCTACTAGAACATTATGCCCAACATAAAACATAAACTACAACCCAGCTACGAGCTTACAGAGTGGGAACAGGAGCAGTGGGACCTAATACTTGATAACCACCCAGCCAATTTTTTTGAGATATACCAAGCCCCTTTATTGACTGAATATGTTAAATCGCTTAGCCTCGCTAAACACTTTGGCCGCATGATTTTCGACCCCACTTTGGCTTTGTCAGAGCATGTTGAAAAAGATACCTCGTCATATTTTACGAGGCGTAACCAGGCTACAAACAATGCATCGAGTTTAGCCACCCGGTTAAGACTTACCCCTCAAAGCGTTTTAGAAGACCGCTCTGTAAGCGTTAAAAAAGCACAAACCGCTGCTTCCGCTCCAAGGCCCTGGGAATCAAATGACTAACCTATCCACAAAATCTGACTTAATAATTAACTGGATCGAGAGTAATTTATTTATTCCTGAGGGCCATCTAGTAGGGCAGCGCTTTGTGCTTACCGATCCCCAGAAACTGTGGATCCGAGACATGTTTGACACGCCAACCCGGCGGTTTATATTGTCCATGGCCCGTAAGCAGGGTAAGACCAGCATTATTGCAGCCATACTTTGCGCCGCGCTGCTTGGGCCCTTGCATCGCCAAAATGGTCAAGTTATCGGCGCTGCGCAATCCAAAGAACAAGCCGGTTTAATGTTTAGGCTTGCTGAAAAAATGATACGGTTCAACGATAAGCTAATGGCTTTTTGCCGCATCATACCCTCTCAAAAAGTGATAGAAATACCCGAATTAGGTATCCATTTTAAAGCTATATCAGCTGATGCAAGTAACGCACAGGGCCTTTCACCCTACCTCTTTATTTTCGATGAGATAGGGCAAACCACCGGTCCTCAAAGTGATTTGGCGGAAGCATTAATCACCTCTCAGATGGCCCATAAAGACCCAATTGGCATATTTATTAGTACTCAAGCGCCCTCGGATAATAGTTTTTTATCGCTAATGATCGATGAAGCCTTAACAGAAACTGATCCAACGGTAAAGGTCAGGCTATACACCGCGCCTATGGACATCAATCCATTTACGGAGGAAGCCATCCGGTGCGCAGCGCCGCATTTTGACCACCCCATGTTTAATAAGGCCGACGTTTTAAAACAAGCTAATGAAGCCTCACGTATGCCGTCGCGAGAAAATAGTTACAGAAATTTAATATTAAACCAAAGAATAGAGGCACGTGTACCGTTTATATCCAGAACGGTTTGGGATGAAAACGGGGCCCCAATATCCTCTGAATGGGGGGATAATCCGGTCTATGCGGGGTTAGACTTGAGCTCTAATGCCGATCTGACTGCTTTTACTATGATTTGTCTGATCGATGGCTATTGGGAAATACGAACTGAATGTTGGTTGCCGAAGGAAGGAATCATTGAAAAATCCCACCACGATAAAGTGCCGTACGATATCTGGGCAAAACAAGGTTTTTTAAACCTCACCCCCGGTAGGACAATTGATTACAAATTCGTAGCAGCAAGGATCTTGGAGCTTTTTAATCAGTACAATATTGTGTCTGTGGGCTTTGACCGGTGGGGTATCCTAGCTTTAAAAAATGCATTGATTGAAAACGGTATGTCAGCATCATTTTTTGATGATAAGTTCAAGAACCACGGTCAGGGTTTTAAGGATATGTCCCCACCCATAAAAGAGTTTGAACGATTATTGCTGGACAATCAGATAAGGCACGGTAGACACCCCATATTATCGATGTGCGTTGCCAATTTAAATGTGGAGAGTGATCCAGCGGGCAACAGAAAATTTGTAAAGGATAATCATAATTCGGCCCGTAGGATCGATGCCATTATTGCCCTCGTGATGGGCATTTCACAGTATTTAAACTCCTACAGTCCTGATAAAAACAAGAAGATAGTAGAGCAAAAAGTCATTACTGATATATCTCAGGTTGTTATTTTTTAATTAAGTTAATGATTTAATTAAAAAAACACTTGACAAGCATCCGCCTAACTAATATTATATCAAAATATATAATGATAACCTTTATCATTAGCGTTGCTCTAAGTATGCATATGTCATTAAAAAATAGCCATTAATGTCACGCAAAATCAGGCACTTACCCATTAAAAAAGTTTTGGTAGCCATGCCAAAGACTCCGACTCAATCCAGTGAAATTAGCAATAATTTTACTGGATCTGAGTTTAATTCATTTTTTAATAGCGGGATGTCGGCAAGTCACCCGGTGGTCACAGAAAACTCTCTATTGAGCCTAACGGCGGTTTATGCCTGTACAACCCTCATCGCTGGCGCGTTGACATCAATGCCCCTAACGGTTTATAAAAACAAAAATGGCATTAGCGAAAAGGCTGAAGATCACCCGCTTTGGTGGTTATTTAACGAGTCGCCTCACCCTACATGGGCCGCATCCGCGTTTTGGTCTCATATGATGTTGTCTCGCCTATTTTATGGCGACGCCTTTGCCCGGATAATTAGACCCTCGAAGCTATCAGCATCGATTCAATACATAGAGCCGCTGCATCCTCACCAAGTATCCGTAACTAAAGACGATTCTGGCATATTAATCTATAAAATAAAAACCGGCGATACCCATACAACGGTGGATCAAAGCGATATGCTGCATATCACAAATCTCGGATTTAACGGCTTGCGAAGCCCGTCACCCTTGCAATATAGCCTAAAAAATGTAGGTACAACAACCCTGATGATCGAGCAATATGCTCAAACTTATTTTAAAAATAATGCTACCCCATCGGTCGCCATTACTTTAAAAGACGGCTCAACCTTCAGTCCCGAAGCACTACAACAGTTCGTAACAGGTTGGGAGCAAAAACATAGTAACCCCATTAATGCCCACAGGCCTACCATTTTACAAGATGGGATGAAAATCGAGCAATTAGCGATAACCGCTGAAGATGCTCAGCTTTTAACCACTCGTAAATTTCAACTTGAAGAAATATGCCATATTTTTGGCGTGCCTCCATTTTTGATTGGCAGCACGACCGGTACATCCAACTGGGGCCCTGGCGTTGAGCAGATGGGGATTGGCTTTATAAAATATACGATGCAGCGCCATTTGCGCGCGTTTGAACAAGAATTTAATCGTAAGATTTGGCCCAAATCGACCAGTTTATTTGTACAGTTCGATACCTCCGGTCTGGAACGTGGGGATCATAAAACACGCAACGAGTCTTATCGAATCGCCCTAGGCCGAGCCGGCGAGCCCGGGTGGATGACAGTCAATGAGATCCGAAAAAAAGAGAACCTCCCACCGGTATATAATGGGGATACTTTAACCACCGCAATGCCTACTCAGCAAGCTTAAAAGAAAGGAAATTATGACAACTGCAACTTTTTACTTATATGAGCCAATTGTTGAGGATACCTATTCGGGTGGCATATCTCCAGCTATGTTTGTGGAGTTTTTAAATGGCTTAGATAACAGCGTTGATTCCATTAATATTCGGCTAAACAGCCCTGGCGGCTCGGTTTTCGCCGCGCGGGCTATTGAGCAATTGATTAAGGAATCTAAAATCCCGGTTAATACCTACATAGACGGCCTATGCGCCAGCGCAGCCTCGTATATAGGACTGGCAGGTAAAACGGTTAACATTGGCAAAGGTGCATTTTTAATGATGCATTTAGCCCAATCGGTAGCGCGGGGCAACACTCACGATTTGATTAAAAATGCTGAACTCTTAGCCAAGATCGATGCAGCGATTGTTGATACTTATCACGCTAAAACGGGTATCGATAAAGCGGAACTCTTAAAAATATTGGAAGCAGAAACTTGGTTAAATGCTGAAGAGGCCGTAGCCATGGGCTTCGCAGATATCATTAACGAAAATGAGCTAGAAAATAAACCGGTTTCGAACTGGAAAAACAGCGCGATTAATTTTGATAAGGCCCCTGAAGCTTTTAAAAATCTAATGAAAAACGTGATCAAGGAAACACCACCGGTCAAACCGGAGATGCGGGCGGTTGATGTTGCAGCGCTACTGCGTCGCATAGAGCTAGCTGAACACACTTTTTAATTAACGGTAAAAAAGAAGGGGAATATTTTCCCAATTGTAATCTAACATAAAATAAGGAAACTTAAAAATGCCTACAATGCAAGAAATCCGCGAAAAGCACAATGCCGTAGCTATACAAGCTCGTGAATTGGTTGAAACCCACAATAGCGCCTGGAATGCTGATCTGCAAGCAAAGTACGATAATTACATGTCTGAGCTTGATAATTTAAAAAATCAATCAACTCGGTTAGAAGCAGTATTGGCCAAAGCCGGTCAAGATGATCAAAAATCACAGGTTATCGAATCAGCCGAAAAGTTAGCCAAATCAACCCCTGAAAATGCTTATCACCAAGTGTTTTTGAACTGGGTAAAAGGTGGTGATAAAGCCTTAAACAGTGAAGATTGGCAAACAATTCGTAACACAATGTCAACCACAACCGGTGCTGAGGGCGGTTTTACAGTTCCATCATTAGTGGTTGATAAAATTGCCGATGCATTAAAACAAACCGGTGCTATGCGCGAATTAGCAACCATTTTAACCACTGAAAATGGCGCAGCATTAGACTATCCAATGTCCAATGGTACATCGGAAGTTGGCGAGTTGGTGTCAGAAAATACCGCAGCATCGGCGCTGGATCCCTCCTTTGCACAAGCAGCATTAAATGCTTACAAATTTGGCTCAAAAGTTATTGCAATACCTTTTGAATTGCTAAATGACAGCGCTGTTGACATGGAAAGCTTTATTGCTGACCGCGTAGCTAAGCGTATCGCTCGGGTACAGAACCAATATTTTACAACGGGCACGGGCACAAGTCAGCCCAATGGCGTTGTAACCGCTGCATCATCAGGCAAGGTAGGCACAACCGGTCAGACTTTGACAGTAACGTACGATGATATCGTTGACTTGTTGCACTCTGTCGACCCCTCATACCGTGCTAATCCTGGATGCGCGTTTATGCTTAATGATGCCTCATTAAAAGTGGTACGCAAAATTAAAGACTCACAAGGCCGCCCAATATTTTTACCAGGCTATGACCTCAACGGTGTAGCCCCTGACACTATTATGGGCCATAAAATTGTCACAAACCCTGATATGGCGGTAATGGCAGCTAACGCTAAATCGATCTTATTTGGTGATTTTAGCCGCTACATTATTAGAGATGTGCGCGGCGTTACCTTGTTTAGATTTGATGATTCGGCCTATGCAAAACTTGGTCAAGTTGGCTTTTTGGCCTGGTCTCGCGCTGGTGGAAACTTGTGCGATAACGGTGGTGCTGTCAAATACTATCAAAATTCCGCAACCTAAAAATTGCTCGGGGTTACCCAACCGGTAGCCCCGTTTTCCCATTTTGATAGGACAAAAAATGACAACCAAAAAAGAAAAACCCACAGTAGAGGCCCACCAAGCCCGTGTGTTGTGCGATTTTAATCTAAATGGCACGGCATTGTTCGTGGGTGATGTAATAGCCGCTCCTAAAAATTTAATGGATAACGGTAATCTTGATCCACATCCAGATGCGGTCAAATACGCCATTAGCAACGGGGCTGTAGTAAAGCAGATCGAACCACTTGACTCTTTAATTTAAAGGCGTTAAATCATGTCAAACTTAACAAATTTTGCTGAAAATAAGCTTGTCGATGCGCTTTTAAGAGCACAAGCGATCGGCACGCCAGCGACTTGGTATATTGCATTATTTACCTCAGACCCGACAGAAACGGGCGCAGCAGGGACTGAAGTAACCGGTGGCTCATATGCCAGAGTAGCTGTAACCGCGTCGTTAGCTAACTTCGCTGGCACTCAAGCCGCTGGATCAACTACCGCATCAACCGGTACCGGTGGGGTAACTAGCAACAATAATGCCATAACCTTTCCAGCGCCTACGGCCAATTGGGGCGTTGTGAGCCACTGGGCGCTGATGGATGCCTCAACAGCCGGTAATGCCTGGGTTTATGCGCCGCTTACAGCATCTAAAACTGTTAACAATGGCGATGCAGCGCCGTCATTTGCAGTAGCAGCGTTAACATTTACCCTAGCTTAAAAATGACAATCACAACGGTTGAACAAGCGATACTAAACATAAAACCGGTTGAGTATTTTCACAAAGCCAAATCGGGCAATTTAGTAATTGGTAATCCATTTTGTACGATTTTTAGTGATGGTATACCTTGCCCAGCAGTGGCGCCTACACCTGGTTTAGCAGGTGAGGCCTTGACCTCGTTATCGGGTGCAATACCGTTTCCATCGACCGTTAGCGGTAAAACCATACACTTAACCAATTACATCGGCACAACCACAGCGACACCAGGCACATTATTGCTAACGGACTTTCTGTGGTGGAACAGTGGTATTACGGTGAATACGAGCTCTTTACAAACGATCAATTCGGTCGCTTTTCCAGCGCGAGATAAAAATGGAAGTACCGATGGTGCAGGGGTTCAGGTGGGTTTGCTGGTATCAACCGGTACAGGCAACGGTAGCCCAGATTTAACGTTAACTTATACCAATCAAGCTGGCACATCTGGTAGAGTTGCAACTAATATACAGGCTACTTCGTCACAAACGATTTTAGGTACGCTGTATCAATTTGGGTTACAGGCCGGTGATACGGGTGTTAGATCAATACAAAGTTACCAGCAGTCATCTAACTGGACAGCCGGAGTAGCACATTTAGTGGCTTATCGCGTTGTTGCAACATTGGATTTATTAGGCCCAGCACAACCAGAGCAGCTAAATATATTAACTGGTGGTCTCCCCCGGTGCTATGATGGGTCTTGTTTGGTGCCGATATTATTACCATCGTACACGTACTCTACGATTTTATATGGCTCTTGTACATTTGCTCAAGATTAGACAATGACCATAACCACCCTACAACAGATTGAAGATGGTGAGTTAGGCTATCCCTTTGTATTTGATAAAAGTTTTAGTAACTTACCGAGCCCGCAGCTAGGGCGTGGCACAGTCTCGTGGTACATGAACTCCGGCACCCCCGGAGCTGGTGATACACCCTCATCTGGCATGGCAGGTAACACCTTAACCGCGCCCATCACCGGTCAAATGGTCAAACCACCGGTCAGCAATACAACCTATTTTTATAGTTTTACTTGCAGAAATTACACTTCCGGTGCCTATAACTTAACGTTGATTTGTGATCGGTTGTGGCATAACAGCGGTATAACAATAACCTCCACAGCGGCACAAACGGTTAATAGTGTGGTCTGGCCGGCTAGAGATAAAAATGGTAGCTCAAACGGCGAGGGAGTTTTTATAGGCCTTGAATTATCAGCAAGTACAGGATCAGGAACCCCCATATTAACCTTAACCTATACAAATCAAAACGGCGTATCGGGCAGAACCGCAACCGTTGTTGTAGATACAATTGCTTCAGCGCTTAAGGGTGGTTTTTATATATTTGGCCTACAAGCCGGCGATACGGGGGTTCGGAGCATACAAACCTACCAACAATCAACCAGTTGGACAACCGGTACAGTCCACCTAGTAGCGTTTAGAATAATCGCAGCTTTGCCCAATAAGGGCGTGGGTGTCGGTGGAGCAATCCATGATTATAACAGCATGGGCCTAACACCGGTACACAACGATGCCGTGCTATTCCTGATTAATTTAGCCACCGGTGTAGGCAAACAATTGATAAATGTGAGATATACCCAAGGATAAAATGAGAATAATAATGCTTATCATTTTATATTTAATCGCGCTCAACGGCTTAGCCAATGACATCAAAATAACAAAAATAAAGGACGGTGATACCGTTGAGATACTGATACCAGGGCTACCCGAAGAAATTGGCAATACTATAGGATTAAGGATTCAAGGTGTTGATACACCAGAAATCAGAGGGAAATGTGCTGAGGAAATTGAGCGTGCCAGACAAGCCAAGCTATTTTTGTTTAATGCTATCAATCAAGCCAAATCTACGGAAGTACGCATATTAAAACGTGATAAGTATTTTAGATTGCTAGGGGATATTGTAATCGACGGCCAATTGGCTTCAGAGCTCTTGATAAAAAACGGATTAGCTAGACCTTATCAGGGCAAGCGCAGAGCCCCCTGGTGCGCGGGTTTAATAGGATAAAAAATGACAACATATTATCGATATGATGATTGGGGCTGGTTTGTTGGAACCGTTGATTTTAATCATGCGAGAAGCACACCGGTGGGGCCTATCAATCAGTCACTCGAAGAGACTGAAAACTCGCTAAGAGCTAATTGGAACGGTACATCTTGGGTTAATATGCCTTACATCGCCCCGCCCACCGAGGCTGGAGAAATATTAACTCAAATCGCTGCTAAGAAAGAAACCTTCGAAGCACGCGTTGTAGCAGACCGGTTTGCTGACATAGAGTACCTAGGCAACGTGTACGAAACCACGCCTCAAAAAAGAGAAGAGATTATATCTCTACTGGCTATTGGACTATTACCACCTAATTTTTATTGGTTTGATGCAAATGATCAACCCACAAATTTGGATCTTGAACAAATACGGTTATTAGCGGCCACAGTGGCTGGCCGAGACATGCAGATATACCAAAAATTGGCCATCAAATTTGCGGCTTTAGAAGCAAGCACAACGCTTGCAGAAGTAGAAAGTATAACTTGGGAAGATTAAAACGTGAGCCTCGGTGGTCGTCCCGAAAATAAATTAGGTGCATATCAGTACGGTCACGTACCCAATCCGGGTTTTATTCTGCATGACCCCTTTAAAACGATTTACGAAGCGTATGAGTTCGGGGCCTCCAATCCGCCCATCGAGCTTGCTGGCGCGGCTACCGCCTCTTTAACAGTAACCGGTGCTTTAACCACAGGCGGCAGCGCTGCGGTATTGGAAGGAAACGCAACCGGTGGGGTTGTTGCATCAGGGGCATTAAGCACTGGTATAAGATTAAATGCGGTTAATACTGCGGGGTTAACGGTTTCCGGTGTATTAAGCACATCGATAAGATTAGCAGCAGCTAACACTGCTACGCTCACCTCATCTGGCGCAATAACCACTGCAATCAGGCTCAATGCAGCTAGTACTGCGGGGCTAACGGTTTCCGGTGCAATAACCACCGGCATAAGATTAGCGAGCACAACCACCGGTAGCCTCGTTACCACGGGCGCAATAACCACTGCAATAAAATTAGCTAGTACCACCACCGGTAGCCTTACCTCAGCAGGCGCATTATCCGTTGGCAATGGTATTGATTTAGCCTCAGCTAGCAATGCGAGCCTGACTGTAACCGGTAGCTTAAGCACAGCCATAAAATTAGCAGCGGCCAATACCTCTAGTTTAGTAGCTGCAGGCAGTTTAAGCACAATAATTAGGCTGGACTCGGTTAATACTGCTGGTTTAACGGCATCTGGGGCGCTTAGCACATCGATAGTTTTAGCGAGCAACGCAACCGGTAGCCTAACCACAACGGGTGATCTCACTACAAGTAATAGTGGCGCAGCACTCGTAGCAGTTAATACGGTTACGCTTATGGCTTCCGGTGCGATATCAACTGGAATAAAATTAAACAGCATCACAACCGGTAGCCTCGTTACCACGGGTGCGTTAAATACCGGCATAAAATTAAATGCAGCTAACACTGCTACGCTTACATCCGCAGGCGCATTAACAGGCGCGGCAGCGGCCTTGGTAGGCAACAGTAACATAAATGCAACCGCAACAGCGGCCTTGGTTACAGCGATTAAGCTTAATGTAAATAACCTTATAAACCTAACCGGCAACGGTAATTTAACGACTTCTACCATTTATACCGATGCCCCTGTAGGTAAAACTCCTACACAATTTATAAAAAATAGGGCTCAATTTTTAAATACGAATCGTAATGATTATCAAAGCAATAATCGGTCGCAATCGCGGAACTTATCAAGGCCGAGTAACTCTTATAATTAATCATTTGGCATAAAATAAAGTGTCCTTAAAAATAATCACACAACCGGTTACCGAACCCATAACCCTGGAAGAGGCTAAGGCTCATCTGCGCGTTACGCACGCAGAAGAGGACGCGTGTATATCCACGTTGATCATTATTGCGCGTGAAATCTGCGAAGCTAAAACGTTACAAGCGCTTGCGCCTCAGACGTGGCGGGTTACGTTGGATCGCTTTCCATCGGCGATTGAACTAGTGATGACACCGGTCACATCGATCTTATCGATTAAATATCGCGATTATAACAATGATATCCAAACGTTAAGCCCGAGCAGTTATCGGTTAGACAACTCCAACGACTTTACGTCTGCCTGGGCGCTACCGGCTGATGGTTATACGTGGCCTACCACTTATGATTCGATTAATGCTGTTGAATTGGACTATGTAGCCGGTTACACCGCTGCCCCTGCATCATACAAGCAATGGATGTTGTTAACCATTGGCCATTTTTACCGGAATCGGGAATCCGCCAGCGAGCTTAACCTACAACCTCTGACGTACATCGATTCCCTATTAACAAAGAGAAAGCTTTGGTATGCCTAATTTACTCGCAGGTTCTTTAGCTACACCGATTGTAATTAAACAACCGGTGGTTACGCAGGATGCGGATGGGGGCAAAGTTGAGACTTACGCTAACTTATGCACTGTATGGGCTTCGGTACAGTTCAACCCCGGTGGGAGGGTTGACACAACGGCTTCGGGCGGTTCTCGGTTAAAGCGTTTGGTCCGTCTCAAAGTTCGTTACTTTCCAGCTTTGACCGAGAACTGCCTGATCACCTTAAACGGTAAAGATTACGAAATTAATGCGATGGATAACCTTTACAACAAGAATGAGTATTGGGTTATCGATGCCATGGGCATAGATTAATATGGCCAACAATCTCCCAACAATCACCGGCATGGAAGAAATCCGGGCCAATTTGCACAAGTTTAGCTACACGATCGTTAATAACGGGATCGTTGCGTCAACCCGCGCAGGTGCGGCTGTGGTGGTTAAACAGGCCAAAGTCAACGCCATGGCGCATGGTTTTAAAAAATCGGGTTTATTAATTAGGAGTATCAAGTCCATTCGCCGTCGTAGCGACGTGCCCGATGGGCAAGTGGTGTTTTCCGTTGGCATATTGGCCAATAAAAAATCGGGTAAAAACAATCCATTTTACTGGCGGTTTTTAGAGTTTGGCTGGCATCACACCGGTAGTGCGCGCAGTACTCGTAAAAATAAAATTGTTGGTAAACAAATCCCTGCCAGGCCTTTTATCCAGCCGGCTGGCGAGCAAACGAAGGATACGGTAGTTGCAGCGTTTAAAACAAAACTAGCGACTTATTTAACTAAAAAAGGCGCTGATAATAATGAGTAAACAACAAGATATAGCTGCTTTAATAATCTCGGTTCAGCCCAATAGCTGGGCGATTGAGCTGCCTCAGACTCCTACGTTCCCAGCCGCCAGCTTTGATATTGATGTCAGACCTGAGCGGACATGGGTGCTAGGTGCTGATTATGCACGTTTCTTTGTATCGGTGATGCTTTACGATAAAAGCAAAACAAACATCATGGTAACTGCATCTGCGATGCGCGCGGCTTTCTTAACTCTTGAAGGGTTTATCGAAGAGACAGAAAGCGGGGACGCAAGCTTCGAGGATTACCCAAATCTCTATGGATACTTTTTGAATTTTACAGTACGGGGGCACACCCAATGAAAAAAGAAATTGATGTACTCAAATTAATAACCACCGATGAATACGCAAACATGGGCGGACGCTACATTATAGACCCTGAAACAGGCAAGCGGCTACCGGTGGTTGAAGAAAAAGAAAACGGTGACGACGAACAAATTATCATAGACAAAGAGGAAAACTAACATGTCAAAAATGACGCGCAATGTATTGCTTTTAGCAAAGATAGAAGTAACCCCAGGGACTGATCCAGTACCTACAGCCGGTGTAAACGCCATGCTGGTTGAGCTTAAAAACGTTCAGCCGCTACGTGCTGAAACCACTCAACGTAATCTTACTCGCCCTTACTTTGGTGCGTCCGGTACGCTCACGGTGGGCACAAGCAGTCAGATTGAGTTTGATGTGGAGCTTGCATCATCAGGTGCAGCAGGCACAGCGCCAGCTTTTAAAGATTTATTGTTAGCTTGTGCCACTTCAGAAACCGTATCTGCAGGGGTTTCAGCAACCTATGCGCCAGTAACTAGCCCGTTAAAAACCGTGACCATTTATTATTATTTAGATGGTATTTTGCATAAATTTATCGGTTGCAAAGGCTCAGCACAGTTAAATGTACAAGCAAAAAGCATACCTAAAATTAGCTTTAGTTTTCAAGGCACTTATACCGCGCCTACTGATACAGCGTTGCCTAGTGGGGCTTCTTACACGGCGTTTAAAGACCCTAAACCGGTTAACTCAGCCAACACGCCTACTTTAACTTTGCATTCAGTGGCATTAATCAGCGCTGGATTTTCCTTGGACTTTGGCAATGCTTTAGCTGTGCGTAATCTGATTGGGCTCGATGAAATTGCAATGACGGATCGCTCAACAACCGGCTCGGTGACGTTTGAAGCGACCTCAGTTGCTGCTAAAGCTTGGCACGAGGCAGTTCGCAACAATTCAACCGGTGCTTTTGCCCTTACACACGGTACTGGAGCCGGTAATATCATTGAGCTTACTGCTTCAAAAGTACAGATATCTGATATCAGCTACTCGGAAGACACTGGAGTACAGATGATGCAAACCAATCTAACGTTCCTACCCACCACCGGTGGGGACGAGTTTAGTTTGGTATTCAAGTAATTTTTTAGCAGTTTACGGCCTGGGGTGGGTTTAACCGTTGCTTGCCCCAGTGTCCGTTTTAAACGGTCAAACGGTAAAGTAAGGAAAAATAAAAATGTTTAAAATTGCACAGAATCCAAAATTTAAAACGGTAGTGGAAGTGTGGATGACTAATGAAAAAGGCGTGGCTGTTAAATCAACCTTCAAAGCCATTTTTAAACGGATCACAACCTCAGAAATAGAGAGTTGGCAAAGTAATGATCAAACTACTCGTGAGTTTTTAAAAACCAAACTAACGGGTTGGGAAGAGTTAACGAACGACGATGGCGAACCCGTCGAATTTAATGACGCTAACTTAGAGATGCTGCTGGAGCTGCCTGAGGCAGTTCAAGGGCTTTCGAGAGCGCTTAATGCGTCAATTCATATACAGAAAGAAAAAAACTAGCGGAGATCGCTGCATATTGGGCCGGTGATCGCGTGGAATCAACCAGGATCGATGAGGACGTAATAAACTCTATGATCCTGGCCAATGCCCCAATAGAACTAATTGAAGCCTCAGAATCGCGTTTAAATCGTTCAAAATTTGAACAATGTGAAATTTGGCCGGATAATCTGGTTATTTATAACCATTTTTTAAATTTACAAACGCAATGGCACATCGATGGACAAACCGGTTACGTATTTGGATTGAGATATGATGCCGTCATAGCTTTTTTAAATTTGATGGCTGAACCCGAAGAAGTTAAAGAGATTTTTAAAGGTATCCAAATCATGGAACTAGCAGCGCTACCCTTTTTAAATAAGAAAAAGGATTAATCAAATGTCCAGCTTAGGTAATCTATTTTTCAATATAGCCGTTGATCACGCTGAGTTTACGGCCGGCCTCACGAAGACTGAAGCTGAGCTCAAGCGATTCGCGGATCGCAGCAAGAAAAATGTTAATGACTTTGAAAAATCGGTTAAAGATGCCTTTGTTAATGTAGCCAAGCTGGCTACTGGGTTTGTTGCTTTTGATACCTTAAAATCGAGCCTCACCAGTAATATCTCCCAGTTTGATAGCTTAACAAAAATGGCTAAAAAAACGGGCAGCTCGTTCGAGGAGCTAACCCGGCAGCAACGCGCACTGGCAAGGGCTGGTGAAGACTTTTCAACCGGTTATGGTGCCGCATTAAATAAGCTATCAATCAACTTAGGCTCTTTAAATAAAAATACCACAACTACTCTGAATGCTTTGGGCGTTTCCTCGCGCGACGCCACCGGTAGGCTTAGAGACACGGCAGCAGTCGCAAGAGATGTGGCCATATCCCTGCAAGGGTATGAAAACGGTGCTGGCAAAGCAGCAGCGGTTAATGCCCTATTTGGTAAATCGGGCGTTGAGCTGATACCGGTATTGGATGATTTAGCTTCCGAATACGAAAACGTAACTAGCTTATCTGGCGCCTTTGCACAGCAGGTCGAGGCCGTTAATGATAAGCTCGATTTAGCATCCGCTCAGGTCACCTTCTTTGGCCAAAATTTAACAGTGGCCTTGTTGCCAACCATCAACGCTGTGGGTGAGGCCTTTGCCTCTGCCGGCGTTGATGCGGGATCATTTGGCAATCTGATTGGCCAAGGATTATCCAAAATAATCCAGGGCGTTGCATCAACTTTTACTTTGTTTGTATCAGTGGTACACGGTACCGGTGCGGCCTTGGGCGAGTTATTTAACGGTAACTTTAGCAACGTGGGTAAAGCCTTTAGGGACACCCAAAGCGGATATGACAAAACAATAGAGTCCTTATTCAAAGGCCAACCGGTTATCAAAGACCTGACCACCGCTACTGAAGGGCAGAAGAAATCATTAGATGGTTTAGTAAAAACCCTCGGTAACACTGATACCGAAACTAAAAAACTCGCTAAAACTCAAAAAATCCAAGTAAGCGACGCCGAGAAATTTATGGCGAGCTTGAATAAAGAGCTGGAAACACTCAATAAAACAGCCTCAGAAACTAAGAAACTTGAGGCAGCTAAACTTGGGCTATCAAAAGTAGCTAACCCGCTAATCGATAAAATCGAGGAAGAAAACGCCTTATTCAAAAAGCAGCAAGAGCTGTTAACCAAAGGCAAATCGATTACGGAGTCAAACCGCAATGCTCAAGAACTATTTAATGATACGCAGCGCGAGCTTAACGAGCTATTAAAAACCGGCAACATAAGCCAAGAAACATATAATCGAGCAATTTCAAAAGCCGGTGAAGAGCTTAAAAAAACTGAGAAGACTGCCCAGTCAGTGTTTCCAAACATAGAAGAATTTGCTATCCAGGCCAGTAGAAATATCCAGAATGCTTTCAGTAATTCGATAAGGCTAGGATTGGAAGGCGATTTTAAGGGGATGGTTAAGAGCTTTAAAGCCGCACTACTACAAATGGTTGCTGAAGCAGCTAGCCTCGATTTAGCCCGTGCCATATTTGGCGGGGGATCAGGTGCCGCCACCGGTGGCTCAGCTTTAGGCAGCTTGTTTGGCTCATTTGGTGGTAAGGGGTCGACCGGTGTTGGGTCAACGCTATCGAGTTTATTTAGCTCATTGGGATCATTGGGCAGTAAAGGATCGACTCTATTGGGCCGTGGTGCTGGGCTAAGTGGATCAGCAGCTAATGCCTTTACCGGTCAAACCTTTTTAGGCGGCTCAGGCACAGCGTTAGGGGGTGCCGGTTTAGCCGGTGGTGCGAGCTTAGGTGCCATATCAGGGGCTTTAGCAGCTAACCTGATGGCCTGGCAGCTTGGCGCATCACTCGCTGGTGATAAAAAAGTATTTGGCCTCGGAGGTAACGCCTTATCAGGCATCGGTACCTTATTTGGTGGCCCTGTTGGGGCACTGCTGGGTGGAGCTTTGGGCGGGTTATTTGGTAGAGGCCCTTTAAAACAGAAAGAAACTAATCTTATCGGTAGCTTCGGTGCTGCGGGGTTTGATGGTACAACGTCAACCAAGTTTAAAGCCCAAGGCGGCTTATTAGTCGGGGATAAGGTTGTTAGATTGGTTGCTGATACCGAAACCGGTAAGACCCTCACAGAGGCTGATGGCAAATTAAAATCTGCAGCGATTAGCGCGGGCCAGATGGCCCGAGAAGTTGGACAATTTATAAATGGCCAGTGGGCCCCGCTTGTTAGTGGGTTTAAAGATATATCAGCATCCATGGGCCTTGCTACCGATACTATTAAAGATTTTAATTTCCAAATTAATATAGCCTCAGAAAAGGGGGAAGCGCTTACTCAAGAACAGCTTGGCCAAAAAATCGGTGAAGCCGCTGATAATTTAGCTCGGTTCTTGATCCCTGGAATCGATGATCTGCGCAAAGGTAGCGAATCCGCTGCTGGGGCACTCAACCGGTTGAGCGCTCAATTTGATGATTTATTAACGTTAGCCGTAGTTAGAGGCTCAGACATTGCTAGTGCTAAGGCGTTACTGCAGGGCACTTCAGTGGCTGATCAATCAGCGTTTTTTAATTCGCTCGGTATTGATGGCCTGGGGCAAAAGCTCACAAGTTTTGTTGGGGCCTTTGGATCGCCAGAGTTTCAACAATCCATTCTGGAAGATCAATTAAAAACCATATTAGCCCAGTTCCCGGGGGTTGGTTTAGCCGATATCGATACAAACGCTGAGCTGGTCTCGATTCTCAAATCGTTGGATTTGAGTACCGATTTAGGCAAAAATGCATTAAAAGCAATCCTAAATAACCAGGAATTGTTAAGCCGATTTATTGCGAGCCAGGAACAAGCTGATCTAAATAATATTGTTAACCCCATCCCCACCGGGGGTAGTAAAAATATCGCGAATACCGTTGCTGAAGAGGTGGTCGATAAAGTCAAAGAGTCCATCAGTGCGGCTACCTCGGGCATCTTTAATGGTAACTTTGATCTTCAAAGTTTAACCTCGTTGGCTCCTAAAAGTGATACTTATAACGCATTTTTTAACCGGCGTTTTGGCGAGGGTCAGTTTAATGCCGGTAATTTTAATTTCCACAACTCACTGGCAGTGGCCGAAGGGGCTAAAGTTTTAGCTGAGATAGCCTCTACGTCGGCATTGAAGGTCGTTAATGTACAGCGTTTACTACAGCAGTTAAACCGTACCTATAAATCAGATGAGCTGATCAAAGGCTTTACACAGGAGCGTTTAAATACCGGTCTAGACCGGCCTGCCGCGCGCTTTTTAGCGGAACAGTATAGTCGCAACCGATTTCAATCGCGTGCTCCAGGTATCGCCTCAGTTTTAGCTCAAGAAGATGA
>ERZ869921.713-NODE-713-length-17022-cov-14.827135_pt1 | contig 17022 bp, 22 predicted proteins | sample MGYA00579310_ERZ869921 | MGnify/ENA primary metagenome ERZ869921 (study PRJEB32216, sample SAMN09231816) | wastewater metagenome | place: USA: Maryland | collected 2016-06-21 | study: EMG produced TPA metagenomics assembly of the PRJNA472060 data set (Reclaimed...
CACCTTGCCCGCCTGCAAAACCTGCAAAACCTGCAAAACCTGCAAAACCTGCAAAACCTGCAAAACCTGCAAATATATAACGGTTCTTACGAATTAGTGCCAATCGCCGGGGATAGCCCCGTAATTTATTGCGATATTCCATATAAGGGAACGGGCGAGTATAAAGAGGGCGGTTTTGACCACGATAAATTTTACCAATGGTTTGCTAATTTACCTTACCCTGCATACCTTAGTGAATACGATGCCCCGTTTGAAAAAATAGAAATGTTCAGGCACAGGAGCAGCCTATCGGCAACAAACAACAAAAAGAAGGTTTACGAATCCATTTTTTGGAATGGAAAAGGCGAAATTTTAAACTCAAAATTGTTTTAATTTTAAAATCAGATAAATAACATGAACACAGAAAATCAGACCGCAGCGGCGGTAAATCCGTTTCAAAAAATGGCACCTGCACACATCAGCGCCGGAACCGTAGAAATTGAATCAAGCAGAGCCGTTGCCGAAGCGCAGGGCAAGTTGATTATCGCAAAGAAATTTCCGAGGGATGCAGCAAACTCGTTTGATAGGGCAATTGAAGCCTGTAAACATAAATCGCTGGCAGAATCGGCAATCTATTCTTACCCGAGGGGCGGCGAACAAATTTCCGGTCCGTCAATCAGATTGGCCGAAGAACTCGCACGGGTTTGGGGTAACATTGATTACGGAATCCGTGAACTATCCCAACGACTGGGAGAGTCGGAAATGGAGGCGTACTGCTGGGACTTGGAAACAAATACTTTCAGTAGCCAAAAATTCACCGTTAAACACGAACGCCACACCCGTAACGGGGTCAAAAAACTAACCGACCCGCGCGACATTTACGAACTTACCGCCAATCAGGCCGGGCGTCGTTTACGGGCGAGAATTTTGGCAGTATTACCTGTTGAATTAATCGAGGCGGCCACCAATCAGGTACGCCAGACGTTAATGCCGGCAACCCAGCAATCGGCAGCGGAAAATGTGCCGAGAATTTTGGCGGCGTTTTCAAAATTTGGTGTTACCAAAGAAATGATAGAAGCCAGAATCGGGGCGCAACTTGAAAATATTACGCCCGAAAATGTGGCCGATTTGCAAGGCATATTCAATTCGTTAAAGGATAACCAGTCAACGCCGGCGCAATGGTTTGAAATGCCCGACCCGAAGGAAGCGGAAACGGCAAAGGTAAATGAGGCTTTGGGGGTTAAACCGTCCTCCGAACCTGCAGACGAAGACCCGATAATATAAACCGATTCACCACCGGAACACAGAAAAAACGCCCCTTGTACTAATACTTGGGGCGTTTCTTTTTGGCACACAGAAAGTTTTAGGGGATGTGGAATTTCCGAAGCGAAACCGATCCGTTACAGTCGATTATTTCAGCTACAAAAAAACCCGAATGTTCGCCGGTAATTTCACGGCCTGAGAAATCAAAACGGCGGCGCATAACCGACGTGCAATTATTATCTGTATCAACTACCGAGGCACTGCAATTCGTGTTAAATTTGGCTACCGAAATACCGAAATCGGCTAAGTATATACCTGAGTAATGCCAATCAGTTACAAGGTGTTGATGTAATGCCGATATTTGGCCCGGCGAAATGTAATCCTGATATTTATTATACCCCATTACATTTCGGCTGCAAGTATCGGCGCAATTTTGGGTTTCATGTGGTGTATCTTCTATGCCGTCGTCGCAGCCGACGGGGCAAAAACCGAAGGTGTGGTTTAACCCCAAAGCGTGTAAAAATTCGTGAGTAAATAACTTGTAAGGCATTTCGCCGGTTTGGTTATACATAACAACCTTTTCGCCAATAAAACCAACACCGTGAGCCGGAACACTATCTGAATTTATAAAGTAAACAGGCAGCGTGTTTTCATCATTCGCCGGCGAAGGGTAAACGTAAATGTTTGCCCCGTTTTTGTCTAAGATAGAATTAACGGAATCACACAATTGACTTTCCCATTGTAAGCCCGGCGAAGTTGCGGAAAGATAAATGAAAAATAATTTAACGCAAATCATAAAAATGATATTAATACTTTATAAAAACATTAGTTCCGGATAGCGAAACGTCCGTATTATTCGGGATATTAAATGTAGTTGAGCCGTCCCCCACTCCGTAAGTAGTTCCGATTAAATCGAACAGGTTTTTGTATTCAGTTCGGCTAAACGCTGACCCGTCGCATAATAACCACCCGTTAACGACGGATTGGTGAAAGAACCCAAACTGCCCGACTTGTGCGGCTTTGTTTCCGAAAACAGAATCCAAATCAAATTTATAGTATATATTTTCAACCGATTCAGATGAAGTAATTGTGATTGCAACGGCTATAATCGTGCGAACTACCGGCGTCCAGTTTCCGGAAACCTTAAATTTCATTTTATTGGTTGACAAATCAAACCAATATTGGTTGTTTCCGGTTGTTGCCGGGGCGTGATAACCAACATGGTATGGCTTACTGCTAAACCCCGCCCCACTCGCCACCGTAACCGCCCCCGTAGTGGTATTCAACTCGGCATAAATAACATACGCACCATTTTCGGCCAATGATAATGACGATACGGACGTGAGCGCAGCATAAAAATTTCTTGGCCCAAATTCGTCGAAGCCGTCGCAGAATGAAATACAAATCGGCTCATCGGTATCGAAGGCCAGCGTATTGTTTGGCGAACCGGGCGTTAATGTCAGAAAATCGGGGTCGCCCGTTGCGGTTTGTTTGGCCGATACAACCACATTTTTAAGACCGCTGGCCGCCCCTTTGATGTAATCTTGTACCCTCTTTAGGTATGCGGTACGGTCTGCGAGTTGTTTGCCTTGTGAATTAGCTATACCGGGTGTAACGCCGGGAACAGGGTCGTCCCCAACCAACACGGGAACGCCACCGTAGGCGTAATCAGAAATCGCCAATTGATATATGTTTGGCCTCCAGACAATTGTTTCAGGTATATTTGCCATTTTAAACTATTTTGAATTATTTATTTTTAAGATATTGTATTAAAATATTGTATTAAAACTATTGACCCTTAATTTGTTGTTGTAATTAATTCCACTAACTGCGAACGCACGTTTTTATTTTCGTTAATGAGTTTGAACAACTGTAACTGCTGCTCATAGGTAGGCGTAAAATCGGAAAACGTTTCCACTTTAAACGTCGCCCACGCATTACCGAGCGTTAGTAACCCGTATTGAGCCGTGCCGTCGTATGCCTGAGTACCGTCGTACTGAAAAACCGGCCAGGCCACCCCCTCCGTAATTATAACGTCGGTATAACCGAGGGCAAGTATAGCCTGTTTAATCGCATACGGAGTGCCTTTATACCGCTGTATTTCTACCGCCCGTTTGATTATTTCCCGTTTTTCAGTTACGGTTGTGGCGGCGTTATAACCTTTGTCGCCGAGTATTCCGAACTGCGAAGCCAACCAAATCAACGCGGATTCATTCACCAAATCAACTAAATTCGGCATACATTGGCCGATGTCGAGTGCGCTCATTCGGGCGGCATAAATGTCGTCGAAAACCTCAATATGCGGCACTCTCGCCCCGGTGGCTAATATTCTACCCATTTGTCTGTCCTATGAAGTTAACCGTTATTGAAGTACACACCGGAAATTCAGTACCCGATACAATTACGTCCGCCCATCCCGTCAATACGGCGGAATAAACCCCTTCAATCTGGGCTACATTCACAACCTGGGATAGGGTTATATCCCGTCCCAATTTTTGACGTTTTTCGGTCGTAAATTCATCGAGTGCCGTTTCGATTGCCGAAATGGTATCATTTACATCGGCGGTATCGTATAACGTTACATCCAACGTAATCGAGTAGTTTAACGGCGTCGGCGAAACCACCGTTACCGTATCCGTCAACGGGCGTACACGTTCTGAATTTACCGCGGACTCAACGGCCGAAATAATCGGCGAAGGCGTAACCGTGCCGTCGTTCATTAAAGGGTAAACCTCTACGTTTCCGGGTAGTAATCCATCCTCCGGCCCAAGTACCGAAACATCGATAATAACCGGCGAAGCGGTACGGGCATGGAATTTATATGCATCCCTCGAACCGGCGTTACTGAATTGCGCCGGGGCCAGTTTGATACGTTCACGGTAAAGGTCGTCGGTTTCTTCGGACGATCCGCCGGCTGTCAGTTCATTGTTTGACATTGCCGACAAAAACGCCTGGGGGTCAAGTATTACATTCACCCCCCCAATTGCGTAATTATTACCCACCGAACCCGTCGCCGTACAAACGGCATCTACCGTTACCGAGTTAACCCCGATAGTCGCCGAAACATCGGATTCGGTTATGAATACGGCCAATCCGTCCGGCGAAGATATACGGGTACCGGCCGGAATGGTAACGCCTCCGTGCCCCGTTACGAGTGTAGCGGTGAAATTCGCCACCGCTCCCGTTGCCGCCAACCGGTTAACACCGAGTAACGCACCTAAGTAATCTAAGAAGGGGGCACGGGAGAAATCCACCAAGTTTTGGAGGGCTGTATCTTGAATTTTTTGGAGTGTTAACCCTTCCCGAAATGCCATCATGTCGAGAATTAACCGCTCAACCTGGGCCGGTGCTAAAACACGGCCTGTCCGGTTTTGGTAATCCAAAATCAGTTCATCGAGTATTGCCTGTTGGTTTATGGTAACAAATTGCGGTGCTGTGGGCATTATGGTGTGAAATTAAGTGTGTTTAAATCGGTGGAATACGCATCAGTCCATTGAACCGAGAATTTAATCCCTGAGCCGTCAACGGGCTGCCAGCGAACTTTTTGGAGGTTTGCCCTCGGTTCATACAGTCGTATGGCTTCGACAATATCCAAAACCATTCCGGGGCCGGCTACGTTAATGGGCTGGTCAAGCCGTTCATATAGTCCGCACCCGAAGTTCGGGCGTAACGGGTCAGAGCCTTTAACGGTTGTGAGGATTATTAAAATACATTGGGCTATATCGGCAGAACCTTGCACGACTTCGCCGGCATTGTCAATTGACAATGACCAGTCTGCGGATTGTATTTCTGCGAGTGTTGCCATATTTTACGTTCCCGGTGTTGGTGGTGAAGTCGTTGCCGCCCCGACAGGGGTATCAACGTATGGGTGAACATGGGTTGACAGGTTAACGCCGGGTCCGGATGCAAGGGCGGTTACTTCGACATTGGCCTCAACGTTTATGCCGGCTTTAATGTTTTGCTGGGATTCGATGTCGCCGTCGGCTATCATTTCAGATTCAGTCATAATGTCGCCCTCTGCCAATATACCGCCTTCAACAATTAAATCACCCTTTACGGTTACTTCGCCGTTATCTAAAGTAATATCGCCCGAAGCCTTAACGATTACATCGCCGGCGCAATCAATGGTCAGCACCGAGTTTTCAATGTCGTATTTAACCTGAGTTCCGTCGCTGAATGTAACCGCCTGAATATTTTCGTCGCCTATTTCGGGTTCATTTTCGGCATCATAAATTGAGCCGGCACAAACACCATTTTCAAAATCGGCATCCATAACGCACCATACATTCTGATTGACTTTCGGCCAAAATTCAGCTTTATTGTCTAAGGTAAACGGCACGGAAACGGGCAGCCAGTTGGATACAATGCCGTCCCGGTCGGGAAATTTAACCCGAACCAAGCCCTTTGCGGCGTCAATTTCTGAGATGTACCCGTATGCCAGCATGGGCGTAAATATACGATTTATTTATGAAATATTTGGGAGTGTGCGGGAGTCGAACCCGCATTGGCAGTCGGTGCAACCCGCTGGTAGTTTCCGATCTCACACCACTCCCATTTTTAAAACAATTTTCTATTGCCAAAATCTGCACACGCATCTGGCAAATCACATTTATCGCAACATTGAAAATCATCTTCATCATCAAACTCATCTTTATCTGTCCAATCGTGTTTGCAGTTTTGGCAAAAGCCTAATTCCATTTCCCTGCTGTTCAATCCTATTGAGCAATTAGGGCAAAAATCATATTTGTTCATAATATTTAATTCTGTTGTTAATAATCCATCCTGGTGCCAACAGCACATTCGCAGCATTAAAACGACCGCCAATCTGCCGACCATTACGCAAATTTACGTAAAATATAATACAATGCAAATTTATTTTACCCCAACCCCGGAATTTCTGCCGTTACGGGAGGGATTCCCGTAAATGTGGGACGTGCCGAGGCCGTTGGAGCCGGTTTCTTTACCGATTTATTACGGGTTGACGTGCTGACCGCAACCCTCTGAATTTCCAGCGTACATTCGTAACCGCCGGAACGGGTTTTGGTGTGGCGGCTGGTTTTAATCGAATATTTACCCGACAATTTTCCCATACCCGAAATCATTATAGTATTGCCGGCGACTAAGGTAGGATTACCCGGTACCGTTATGCTCCCGGTGGCGGTTGATTTGTTGGCCTTGTACAGCCCGGCCGTTGCCATTTCTTCGGCCTGTTGTTCATTTTCGGCCTTGACGTTCATAAATAATTCATCGCCGGCCACTGTTTTCATAATATCCTCGGAAACGGGCGAACCTACGGGCGTGTTTGGCTCATACGGGCTGGCCTGTGTTTCCTTTACAATTTTTTGTCCAACGCCCCCGACTATGGCCGTCTGGCCGTCCTGACCCAAAAATGAACTTATGCCGGCGTTTGCACCGGGTATAATCCCGGCTAAAACATCGTCCCATGTTACCGTGCTTTGAACGTCCTTGCCGGTTACCGGGTTTCGGTACGATAATTTCGCAGACTTGTATGTTTTGTCGGTCTTATCCGAAAATGAATATTTAATCATGTCCCGGCGGTCAATTTCAAAGACAGGATCAGATTTATCCAAATCCATTTCCGAAGTAAACGTTACAACCGTGTCCCGGACGCTGAAGTAATACCCGTATTTGTCCGCTAATTTTTGCAGAAAACGTAAATCAGTCAGGTTATTTTGTGTACACCTTTCAATCTGTATGTTCTTAATTTCCCCCTCAACCGTGTAACCGAGGGAATCGGCAACGGTCTGTACGATTTCACGTAGGGTTTTATTTTCGTGTGCGTAAGATTTTTTTGTGCGGAGTTTTCCGGCCGCGGCAATCCCCCGAATGGTTAACGTATCGGGCGGTCCGGATAAATCTATCTGGTCTGCCTTGAATTTTCCGCAATTCAGGATTAAACCCTTGTACCCGATTTCGAGAGAAACCTCCGTGTTTTTATCCGGCCACCATTCATTGAGCCATTTTTGGTCTGCGTTTTCAATTGATATGAAAATCGTATCGGCTTCACCGCCGGAATGGTCGGTATATTCCACGCTCAGTAGCTGGTCTGAAATATCGGCCGTAACGTTTTTTCCGGCGATGAAAACCGTGAATATGGATTGTGGGACGTTCATGGTGCGTAATTGGTTACGTTCATGCGGTAAATATACGGATTAGGGCGCAAAATAATTACCGAACCCCATGCACTGACCAGTCATTTCCGGTAAAATACCCTTTCCTTGTCTTGTATTCAATTTCTTGACCGACTTCCTTGTTATAATACAATTCCGGTTCGCATTCAACCGTAACAATTTCGTTGGTGATGGACTTGGCCAGCAATAAAAATTTTTCACTATCATGGCTTGTGGTTACAATTACGCCACCTTGTCCATTTGTGGTAGTGCCATACCCGGTGCCGGTAGTGTTAATTTCGGCTTTATATTGTTTATCAACTACGATTCCAGTAGAAAACTCTGTACGCCCGGCAGCCCAATCGACCAACAAGAAACAAGCATACGACAAAAACAGCGTAATTAATACGGCAATTAACGGGGCATCTTTAAACATTTCTCTCATGATTTAATTATTTATCATTATCATTAAATTAATATCAGGCTTGTGCATTAATCTCTGGCTCCCAGCCACGATTATAGACGACTTCGCATGAAACTCTATCAAAAACATAAGTATAGTCGTGCCAAACCTGAGCTTCAGCTGCTGCCTTCGCTTCATCCAATGTATCGTAGCATCCTGATATGTCTTCAAGCCCGCCAATAGGATAACATTGTTGATAGGCAAATAAATAAAAACGCTTTTTAAGGTCTACTTTTTCTGATGCCATAATTTTAATATTTATATGCAAATTTACATATAAATATCAAACCACCAAATTTAACTTCAAATTTTTACGCCCGTTTCCACGGCGGTAAATTCAACGCCGCCGATTCCGATTCAGTTGATACGGGAACGTTAACTGTTACGCCCTGCGGAAAAACATCATACTTCGGAACATTCGGGTTAGCCAAAATAATTTCACCATAACGGAACGCGTCCCCGTATGCCAAATATGCGATATTGTCCCAGCGTTCACCGCCTCTCGTTATGTACTTCGCCACCTTATCCATCACCCGTTACCCGTTAAAATTAAATTATTCAACCCGGCCGCCGCCGTTACCATGTCTTTATTACGCTGGATTAATTCCTGGGAGTTATCAATTAACGTGGCGACTTTGGTGGCGATTCCGCCAGTATTATTATTATCAATATCGGTTAATAATCCATTTGCCGTCGTCAATATCGTACCGGCCAGCGTGTTAATCGTGCTGCATGCAGTTGACAGTTGACGTGTAACATCATACAGTTGGCTTGTAGGGTCAGCATCTACGGCGGTCTTAATTTTTAGCGAACCGTTAGCCACCCCGTCAATCTGTTGGATTATACGCTCAACTTTAGGGCGAAAAACATTTGCGGCATCCAATAAAGACATTTCGCCGGCGGCAGTATTCGCCAATGCCGATGTACTAACTACGTCCGCCCCCGTTTGGGTTGTTACCCCCACCGGAGCCGTGAACGGTTCGGAGGTGGCCGGATTGTCGGTATTTAAAGCAGTCGTTGTGGGTTTCGGTTCGGCCGTTGATGAACTTACAAACTCTATCAATTCGGCCTCTACGGACATTTGCCATGTCGTGCCGTCAAGAAATTTCTGTTGAATGGATTTGTTGAGGGATTTAATTACAAAATCACCGTACACAGTTCCGTCGCCGCCGATGTATGGCAATACCTTACCCGTATCCAAATAATCCCGTAAACGTAAGTATTCCGCATCCGGATTGCAGAATGAAGCGTGAAAATTCAACGACAATTCGATTAGTTCCAAGTTGGTTCCGGTGCGCTGTAATCGGGGTTTGCCGTCAATCAATGCGTGTTCGGCCAGCGAAGCCTCAACGCTCGATGTTTCGGAACGTGGGCCTAATTGCCCGGAAAACTTTATATCACCAAGTTGTGCGTACATTTTTAAAATTTACGCCGCTCCCGATCGGCCAATATTTCGTTCAGCATTTTTTCAAATGCGTATTTGTCCTGTCTTAACACCGTTTCCAAATTTACGGTTTCGCCTTGTGCTGCCGCTCCGGAAATGGTTATGTTCGGAGAATAAACCACCGATATACCGGCACCGTTCGCCATTCCGTTGCCGCCGCCGCCCATTGGAGTTGCCGCCGCAACCGGGGCAAATGACATTACTGAGGCGGCCACACCGGACATTGCATTTAACAGCGGTGCCGGCCGCACAGATTGGGCGATGGTTTCAACCAGTTTAATCCGGTGAATGTCCATTAACGGCCCACGTTTGGCCGGTGAAAAAGGGAAAAAATCCCTCACGGATTGGGCCAGCGTGGATACGGTTTCAATTAACTGCGATGCACGGGATTTCACCCCGTCAATCAATGAAGTTACGATATTTTCGCCGGCTGCGTACATGGCCGCACCCATATCGGTAAACACCTGAATGATATTATTTACTTCGTTTTCGAGCAAGTTAAAGTTATCAATTACCCAGCGTATGGCTTTTGCTATCCAATACATACCGATTATGGGAGCGTTAAGAATAGCAGCCAAAACCATTAACGATTTGCCGAGTATTCCGGAATCGTTCCAGAGGTTGACGATAATATTGTCAAGTTCCTCCATATAGACAACCATTGCTACTATTGCCGCAATAGCCGCAACTATGGCAACTGTCATCGCCACATAAGGATTAGCCAGCGCCGCCGTATTTAAACCCCATTGCGCCAACGTAGCGGCACGGGTAGCCGACGAAAAAAGACTCATTACGGTAGATGTAAACGATATGATTTTCGCCACCCCGCCAAACAAGAACGATACCCCGGAGGCAGCAAAACTTAACGCCGACATTCCGAGTGCTAATTTTGAAATCGTCGTTACAAGGCCGGGGTTTCTCCGTGCCCACTCGATAATGGATTTAACTACGGGTAGGATTTCCTTCAGTAAATCGGACATGGCCGGCAATAGAGCCTCCCCCAATTCGATTGCCAAAATACCCGATTCGGCTTTCAGTTTTCGGATTCGGCCGGCGGTTGTGTTTGTTTTATTCGCAAATTCACCCGATACCGAATTAAGGTAATTTTGTTCGTCGCCGACTAATTGGAGGGCGGCAACAAGTCCGCCGGGTCCGGCCATGTTTGAGGCCATTAACCGGATGTCGTTTCCGTATTCGCCAAACTGCTGGAAGTATGCAAATTGCTGGGACGGGTCAAGTGAAGCGCCCTTTCTAAGAACCTCAAAAAATCCCTGAGCCCCACCGCCGACGGATTCAAAAATCTGTCGGGTGCCGGCATTTTTCATCATGCCTTTAGCGAAGCGCTCCATGATTGTAGCGGCCTCGGCGCCGGATTTACCCATGCCAATCAAAGACACGCCAAAGGCCGCCGCCTGTTCGCCGGCTAAATTATAACCCCTCGCAACACCGGCACCACCTGCGGCCATAAATTCAAGAATATCGGATGCTTTAGCCGCCGAATTATCACTCAAATAATTAATCGCATCGCTGACTTTCTTGGTTTCCTTTACCGTAGTTCCGAGGGCGTTCTGCATTTTGATGAACGATTCGCCGGCAACCTCTGAACTTAATTCAAAGGCAACACCGACCTCCCCGGCGATTTTGGAAACCTCCTGAAGTTGAGCCACCGGCACGCCGCCCTGTGCCAGCGAGGCGTATAACCCGGCCGACTGTTCGGCGGCAACGCCTAAGTAAACAGCCGTATCCTTAACCTGGTCGGCAATAACTCCGAGTTCCTTTGAACCCATGCTCATGCCGGTAACTTTCGCCACCGAGGCCATCTGGTCCTCAAACTTTATGGCCTCATTGGTGGCATAGATAAACGGGGCTGCAATAGCCGCTCCGGTAACGGCAGCGTTACGGCCAAATGAAAACGCAGAATTGGCAAATTTATCAGCGTTTTTTTGAACCTTTGACAGCTTAGTGATGGCATTGTTAGCCATTTTGTTGATAACGCGAGTGGCTTTATCAACGGCGCTCATAACCAGTATTACGTCAAATGGTGTCTTTGCCATGTTTATCAGTTCTTACGGCGGATAACCGCCCGTTTATTTTCGGTGTTTTTCGGCGTTACGATTTCGCCGGCGTATTCAGTTTTTTATGGAGCGAAACCGCCCCGTTATAAATATCCACAAACTCCTGAATTTCCATGTCGGGAAAATCTGAATGTTTGTAGGCCGGGAAAAAATGACAGATAAAATCCGCCATTTCCCGGCTGTATATTACTTTCCCATTAATCCGAAAGCAGCCATTAACGGTTGAAGGTATTCCATAGGCAGCTCACCAAAATCCTCCATCGTTAACCCTTTGCCCTCGATTGTCAACAGCTGACAAGCCAGGGCGGCTGTTACCAGCTCAGAGTTACCGTCGGCCATTTTAGCGGCCTTAATCGAGTGTTTGATTAACGGTTTTTTTACCGTCGCAATTTTGCCATCCGGGAGGGTAAATTCTGCTACTCCGTTTACAAATTCAAGTTCCATTCTTCTGTGTGTTATTTGTGTTTATAAAAATGGGGGCCGAAACCCCCATGTATTTACTGTTTTTTTTGGTTGTTATCCCGGTGTTTACGATTACGCCCCGACATTGGCCTTATACTGAGCCAAAATATCTACGCCGTCCACCTTGTAAGTATTTGACATGGCATCAAACTCAATTTTTGCCACTCCGTCAATTTCGATTTTAACAGCCGTAACGTGCATCATTCCTTCAAACTCTGCATTTTCACGGGTTTTGAAATTACCCAGCGGAACGTCTTTAAAATACCCGGTCATATACGCCACATAAGGCACTTCGGATTCAATTCCACCCGGTCCCCATGTTTGTAGACTTGATCGGCACATTAATTGAACCGGAGCCGTTGGATTTGAATGTTTTGTTAAAACATCAGCATAAACGGACGTCCATTTGATCCGTGATTCCATTTTTTCAACACCGGCGAAAAATTCAACCTGACCCACCATGCCGAGTGCATTATGCTCGGCCATGATGTGGGTTAATTTCGGGAGGTCAATTTCCTCGGCCTTGCCTAAGTGATTAACGCCGTCAATGTAGACGTTTGCGTTGGTCATTTTATTTACTGAAACTGCCATTTTTGTATGGTATTAATGGCCGGTTAGGCCAGGTTGTTGAAAAAATTAATATCAATGAAACGCTCGTAAGTGATTCGCTCCGTTACTCCCGGAGGCAGGTAGGTAACATCAAACAAGATTTGGCCGGCGGCTAATTGTACGCTCGGATTTTTTGCCGGGTCATACGTTACCAATCCGTCAATCAATGCGCCCCTCGACACCAACGTGCGAATAAACGCATTACCGGTATCGCGGATTGAATCAATCGTTGGCTGGTTTAACGGACGGTCAATGAACTGCAACGTTGCCAACTCTAACGATTCGTCAATTATATTTGCCGTGCGGTCAACCGGAATGAACGTTATTATAGCCGTTGAAGCCGGATAATCGGCAGAGCGGTTACCCCATGTTCTAAATCCGGTACCGAATGCATTCACAATAGTACATATACCAACCTCATTCAATTGGTTTGCCTCGCTTGTGGCGTCGTTTACGGCAAAAGTAACCAGACGCTCAACGCCCGTAATGCCTTTGATGTTTTTGTTTGAAGGCGAGTTCCAGTAACCCAACTGAATATCGGTTGCTGCGGTTGCGCCGGCCCAATATACAGAGGATGGAAATAACTCGTCGGCATCCGTATAGGCATCGTATCGTTTCACTTTCGGATAACAAAGTACGGCATTGGCAGACGACGTGTTGAACACGCCTCCGGCCGGGCCTCTGTCGGCAATTGCCTGAGCCGGCGTCCATCCTTCCTGGCCGTCAATAAATGCTTTGGCACGGTATTTTGCGGCCTTAACCAACAGCGCAGACTGCACCGCCGTTAATTGGCTAAATTCGGGAGCTACAAACAGTTTTGGCGTAAAACCGAATGTGTTGTAAGCCAAATCAAATAACTCTAATCCGGTACGGTCGCCGCCACTTACTTCGCCGATAACTTCGGCAGCGGTTACGCTCGATGCGTCAAAATAATCATAGTCAACAGTTATGGCCGTGGTGGCGGTTTCGGCTGTTACGCCGCCCGTCAATTCTGTGTTGCCCGAAGTTGTTACGTCGCCACCCACCGTTACAACCACGTCAAACCCGTTGGGGGTTGAACCGGTGCCTGCAAGCGCTGTAATTACGATATTTGCGCCCACCGCCGCAACGGTGTATTCAGGCGAAGATGTATGAGCGTTTGCGTTTGCGGCTACGGCGGTGGCCGTTGCGGCGTGTGAGGTTACCCAGTCAACTGCGCCGGAGAGTAGGTTAACCCCGTTAACGCTGATTTGCGTAACCTTATTTACGCCGGCGGACGATGTACCGCCAGTAATCGTTACGGTGGCAGACGCCTTTACCTCGGTAACACCAACCAATGCACGATTTGTTAACACCACCTCGCCAATATCGTTAACGCTGTAATGCGTTCCCTCGGTAAGTTCTTCGGTTGCCTGATTTTTCAAAGCGTTAACAATAATTGGAAACTCGTCAAGTTTCACCTTATTAGATCCGGCGGTTACCGATTGCGTTTCGGGTGAAATGTTGCCGAAATGTTCGGCTGGGTCTGCAACGTTAACCACAAGAACCGAACCGGCTCCCTGTGCGAAAATAGCCTCTAATGATTTCGGGATTGTGAACCCCGGAATTTTGGCCGAGCCAAATTGTGCAGCATCAACCGGCGAATTTACGAGGATTAACTCATTTGTGTTATCGCTTGGGGCTGTACCCACAATGGCAATAACGCCGGATTTAACCACACGAACCGGAACGGGGCCGGAATTTACGACTACGGTTTCAACACCGTGCAAAAAGTTTGCTGCCATTTTTTATTTTTTAGTAGGTTTTTTAATTTCGGGTTTCGGCTCGGATACCCCCGGTGCTTCGGTTTCTTTTACCTCGGGCTTTACCTCGGGCTTAACCTCGGGCTTTACCTCGGGCTTAACCTCGGGCTTAACCTCGGGCTTAACTTCGGAAACAACCTCTTTGATGAATTTATTTTTCACCAAATAAGCCATATATTCAGATGGATTAGCCTCAAATTCCTGATTGTTTTTCAGTTGGAAATCTTTGCCCTGATTTTGGAAACGAAGCCCCGCCCGGTTGGTTACAATGTATTTTTTCATAACATTAATTTATAGCCGTAAAAATACGGATTATTTTTGATTTTCAAAATATTTTTTCTTTGGCGCACCAACCGTTTTTCGGTGTGATTCATTGGCGACATTACGCCCCATGCACATAATACCGAATCGGCTCATGCCCTTTCTGCCAATCAAAAGCACGGTATTTCCAGTTGGTACGCCCGGCTTGGCTCTGTAACGGAACGATTACCGTTCTTATATTTCCGATACCCGTTGAGCCGGCGGCCTTAAAATTACCATGCTCCGGGGCTACTACGGTTATGTGGCCCGATCGGGAGCGGTTTGCGTTCGCACCGACCATTATAATACACTTCCCGGCGTTTGCCAAATTCTGGGATTCGGTTTTCGATTTTACCTCACGCCACCCGAACCGGTCAGAATATTTAGCGAACCATTCATAAATCGAATTGGCGTTCATTTCAACAATCGTACCGGCCACCCCGTTACGTGGATAAACCACCGGTAAATCTTCACCGGCCTCAGCACGTTTAACGTTTGCCTGATTCCACCACACACGGGGGAGAAATGCCCCCATTGCGCCGGCCAAATCATGGGCGTAAATATTGCAGAACGTTGATTCCTTTGTGGCGGCATAACGGGCGGATTTTTCCACGTTAAACCATTCGATTAGGTCAATGATTGATTTTGCCGTGCCGTCGTATTTTACCGGGCATGGCTCATTTAGTTGGTATGCTCTTAGTGTGTTTGCCCGTGTTACGGGTCTTGAAATCGTCAAATGTGGTGCTTTCATATTTCTGTGTGTGTTATAAACCATTGAGAAGTCAGGAGGTCATTAATTGCGAATACTATTTTTGCAACTGCGTAATTAAATTTTGCAGTGTAAAGATTAAGCCGTTGTAACGGTCAAAAAAGGACAGGATTTAGGAAACGGCAGCGGCCACAATTGCGCCTACTTTCTGCTCGGTAGCCAAATTCCGGATTAACACCGCTATCGGGTGCGGCGATGTTTCTATGGCGTCAAACAAATCATCTGAGGTCAGTTCAGCCGTGCCAACCGTATCATCGGTAGGAACCGATTTACGCACATCCGAAGGATCAGGAACGATTAAGGTACCGGTTAGCGTACTGAAGGCATAGTCCACACCTTGGCGCACATCAGCTTCATCAGGTGAATCTACGGCTGTACCGGGTGCAACTAATTGTGTAGCCGGGGCAGTTCCGGCACCGTTAGTTGAAGAATCCCTGAACTCATAATAAGAACCGGTTGTGATTTCATAGTGAACCTTAAAACAGTTGAATGGCGCAACTCCGGTAGGACCTGAAATAAAAGGCCCAGACAAAATGTTAACCGCATTTACACCGGTCGAGGTAAAGCCTGGTTGTTCGGTTCCGGTAATTGGACCTAAAATTTTAATGTATCCGTTGGTTGTGGATTCCACTCCAGGCTTTTTCGTACCCGAAGTCGCACCACCTGTTATATATAATGAACCCGTTGAAGTATTTATTACCCCTGCACAGCCGACTGATGCGCCCGTATACCCTATAGCAATACCTGTAATGTAAACAGTACCTGTACTTAAATTAGTAATCCCTGACGAATATATGTTTTGACCGCCAATAGGTTTTCCCGTAAAATTTATGGTGCCGGTTCCAGAATTTATTACAGCCACACCAGTAGCATTTGCACCAGTACTTGTTAAACAGGTAATATTCAACGTGCCGCTTCCAGTTAAATTAATACCGTGACCAAGAATATTGCCAGGAAAAATTGAACCAGTAGTTATATTACAAACAGATGGTGAATTAATACTAACTGTAACTGTATTAACACTATTGGTCGCTCCATTGGCCGTTATAGTAGAAACAGCCAAAATAGTTATACCGTCTATTGAAACGACAAACCCGCCTCCAGTTGTAATTCCTGTTGCATTATGATTACGTAATGAATTGACAATTATATTAATGTTAATATTAACCGTGAATGTATTGGTATAAACATCATCATTAATACCCGGTAAAACAGTCGAAGCAGCAAATGAACCGCCCCCGTTATCCTGCCATGTTGCAAGGTTATCCCAGTTGCCATTGGCAACAGCTCTGTAATTTGCCATCGGTTATTCCTCCGTTTTTAATTCCGACTTATCTTCTACCCGGTAATCTTTATCCATGAACTCGCTCTGGGCAATAAATGCATCCTTTAACGTTAATTCGGCTTTAACGGATGAACCCAGCTCCACACGGTTGCCCGTTTCCTGGTCTATATACCATGCACTCATTACAACGGAGTATTTATCTTTCCCGTTGGAATTGGTTATAAATGAATACTGTACTTCCATATCAAATTATGTATAGGTTAATGAATCGTAGTTGTCCCATGCACCAGTGGCCGACAGGTCTTCCGTGAGTTCGCCTTCAGTATTGAATTCAAGGCGGCGTACTGTCCATACCGTATCTGAAGTAGATGCACTCAGCGGAGCCAGGCCCATGTATGAGTAGGTGCCGTCATGCGCATATTTAGCCTGCATCATAACCGTGGTAGAGCCGCCGGGTGCGC
>ERZ869921.715-NODE-715-length-16989-cov-11.297744_pt1 | contig 16989 bp, 33 predicted proteins | sample MGYA00579310_ERZ869921 | MGnify/ENA primary metagenome ERZ869921 (study PRJEB32216, sample SAMN09231816) | wastewater metagenome | place: USA: Maryland | collected 2016-06-21 | study: EMG produced TPA metagenomics assembly of the PRJNA472060 data set (Reclaimed...
AGCAGTAGAGGTGAATAGCTAACAGTTCTATTGCTGTACCGCGCCAGTGCGGATCGCTGGCAAGAATTTAAGCCTGAAAAGGATATGTCATGAAACAGATGAAAGTGCCTCGCGGCACAGCAAGAGCAAATCGGCGCGGAACGTGGAAACACTGGAAATACAACACGCAAGCCAAGTCGTGGGCGCAAAGCCGCTACGAAGATCGCAACGCCGGAACGTTGGTCGTGTATGCGGAAAGCGCAAAACACGCCGCACAGCGATGCGGAATGGCCGTAAGCCAGTAGTACCGCGCCGTGACGGCCTCACGGCATCTTTAAGTGCATTCGCAAGAGTGTGCTTAAAGATTAAACAGGAGGCTATATGGACGAGTTTGTTGAGGTGGGGGTTTTCACGGCAGGCAAGCGTTGCGGCGTCCAGTATTGCCCTTGGATGGGTGACTGGTTCACATCTTGGAGTCCTCGCAACAGCAACAGCAACGCAGAAGGACAGTGGGCGCATTGGGTAAATCTTGCGGCGTTTATTTTGAGTCACAAGGCAACCGAGGCCGTTTGTCCGTCTCTGTATAGGCCCGACCTTGTTTTTGATCCAAACCTATACACGGGCGGCAACACTCTGACAGAAGAACAGATAAAAGAGTTTTTCCTTGCGGGGAAATAACAATGGAACGACGCAAATTTTCCCTGCCGCTTGCGTTTCTTATGTACTGCGGCCCTTGGGTGTTCGTACTTTGGGTGATCGCATGAGCAAAGACGCCCAAGACCAAATCGTAGCCGCGCTGTCGGTGCTGGCGCTAATTCTTACGGAGATATTCATATGAAGCTGCAAAAACTTTCAATCGAAATGAAGGAGTGGGGCGAGTTTCAGGGCAAGTATCTTGGCGAAATCAAATTTGTCGGCAAGACGGGTGACATTGCGCTGGTACTCAAGCCGGAACACGTTGACCGCATTTTTGCGGTGGTTGCCGAATCACTCGTTGACGTGGCAAAGGACGCGGCCAACAACCTGATGACAGAAGCGTTTGCCGCACAAACCGCGCTTGCGGCAGACAACGCAAAACCAGTCGAGCAACTTGCCGCATAGCCAAGGGGTAACAGAATGAACGACGCAAGCGAATTCAACCTTGACCGGATCAACGAAGCGGTAAAGCGCATCAACCTGCTTAACTCCGCGCCGGTAACTATCGAAATGAGTTTTGCTGACTATCTGATCGAACAAAAGTTGTCAGGCGTCAACTTCATCTGCGAAGCGTTCAGCGAAATGGACGATACGGACATAAAGCAAATTGGCAGACTGGCTGCGCGTACCCGTCACGGTATTTCGGTGGATGCGCTCAAGCTGGCGGTCGGGGAAATCGTCTGCCGTGGGCTGGTGGGCTACGCGGAAAAGGTTGCGGAAATGAGGGATGAGATATGAATACAGTAACGGCAACCACAACAGCCGCCGATGTTGTGAATCAACATGGAGAAATGCCATGCGAAGTTACAGACTCCCACGAGGCCGCAACAGCGGTTTCCGGCGTAAGTCCAGTAATAAGCCCCGCAGTCAGTCTAGCAGCCTCTAACGTCGAGAATAACCAAAACCGAGACGTTACGCATCAGTCTAGCAATCAGTCGGGCAGTAAATCTGGCAGTACCGAGAAACCAAATTGTTACCTCTGCAAACACCGCAGGGAGTTGCTTGGCGATTGTCACTCGTCATGCGGCCACCCTGCGGCCCACCCGATAGCGTTGATTCTGTTCGCTACTGGTAAAACCGAATTTAATACCGAACACATTCACATTCGCGGCAACACTCACGGCGTTCGCTCGGGGTGGTTTAACTGGCCGCTCAACTTTGATCCAACGTGGCTAGAGGTTTGCACCGGCTACGCGCAAAAGGACGAATCATGACCGAAGGCGACGAGTTAGCGATGCAAGCACAGTGGATAGACCTGATTGCGTTTGACCTGCTCATGGGCAAGTTGGATGCGGCGAAGGAACACAAGGAGGCGCTAGATGAGCCAGCAGTGGTATCAGACCGTCGCGTTGTATGAACTGAGCGACGAATACCTGGATGAGTTGAACAAGCAGATTAACTGGATTTTGGAGAATGACAATGAAAGTCTACCAAGCGATAGCAGCAGCGATGGCCGAGATTGCCAAAGAGGGTATCGGCAAGAACCGCAAGAACGACCAACAGGGTTACAAGTTTCGCGGCATTGATGACGTTTACAACGCCCTTGCGCCGATCCTCTCCAAGTGTGGGCTTGTCATGCTCCCGCGAGTGCTTGGCCGCGAGGTTGTGGAGCGCACCACGGCGAAGGGCAACGCAATCTTCTATGTGACGGTTGACGTGGAGTTTGATCTTGTCTGCGCCGAGGACGGAAGCAAGCACACGGTCAAGACGTTTGGTGAAGCGATGGATACCGCCGACAAAGCCACGAACAAGGCTATGAGCGCGGCTTACAAGTACATGGCAATGGAAGTGTTCTGCATCCCCACAGAGGGTGATAACGACGCCGACGCACATACGCATGAAGTTGCCGCCAACCAAGAACCCGATCCGGCCCTGCTGAAAGCAGCAAACGACGCCGCGCTGATGGGCCTCGCCAATTACGAAGCGTTCTTTAAGTCGCTGACTCCACAAGCGCGGGTGTCTCTCGGGAAGCGTCACGCCGACTTCAAGCTGGTCGCGCAGGAAGTGAAAAAGGCCGCATGATGGAAATCGTACAAGGCACAGACGCATGGTTTGCCCAACGACTCGGGAAAGTAACCTGTTCCCGCTTGGCCGACATGACCGCCACCACAAAGTCAGGCTACTCCACCAGCCGCGCTAACTACATGGCGCAACTGGTATGCGAACGCCTGACCGGACGCCGCGATGAATCGTACACAAACTCCGCGATGGAATGGGGAACACAGACGGAACCAGCCGCACGCATGGCCTACGAGGTACAGAGCGGCGAAACGGTTCTGGAAGCGGGCTTTATCCTGCACCCAACCATTCACGGCTTTGGTGGATCGCCTGACGGACTGATTGGCGATGAGGGCATGGTGGAAATTAAATGCCCTCTAACCGCAACGCATATTGACTGGCTGCGCGGTAAGAAAACGCCGCCCAAGCACAAGGCGCAAATGCAGGGATTGATGATGGTCTGCCAGCGGCAATGGTGCGACTTCATTTCATACGATCCGCGCCTGCCGGAACACTTGCAACTGTTTGTGGTGCGGGAAATGTTTGACAAGGATTACTGCGCCAATCTCGAAAAGGAAATCAAGTCTTTTCTGATGGAGTTGAACGCGATGGAATCAGAACTGTCGCTCAAAGCCGCATGAGAGTGGACTGGTACAAGTTGATAGACAACCTGCGGGGCCGCGTAGTGCTGTGTGACGTATCGCGGCAACTAGGAAAACACGAAGATTGGCTGTGCCAGTTCCGGCAGAAGAAAACCGCTGAACCTAGTTTCTCGGACGGGTTGAAGTTGCTCCAGATTCACGCGAAAGCCTGCCCTGAAAAGCGAAAAGAGATTATCAAAAAATGACCTACGAACCAAAAATGTCCTATGCCGAAATCGGTCAGGAACTTGGCCTAAAGGCAACACACGTTCAAGTTATCTGTGTTCGTGCGCTGCCGAAGCTGAAAGCAAAATTGCTCGAAAAGGGCATCCGGTTTGAAGATTTGGAAATAGCCCATCCTGACGGTAATGTTTTGGGGGAATTATGAAACGCCTAATCCGCCGCATAGAGAGATTTGTAATCACCAATATCTGCCTGAGCATGGCTATCGCAATGGGCATAGGCGTGGTGATAGCTACGCCGGTATGGGTTGCCCTACTGCACTACGTCGTGTTTCCCGCTGCCGTGGCTGAAACGGAAATGCGGATCAGCATAACCGAGGGCAAGAAGCTAGTCCGCCTGATGGCCGCTGATGACAGCAAGCGCAAGTGTATCGAGGCGGTGATGATTCGTGGGCAACTTGTTTGTTTGCAACAAGGGGGGAAGTGATGTTGGAATTTACCTGCCCGGAGTGTGGTTCCCATTTTTTCGGGACTAGCAATTGCACCGGCCCAGAAGAAGCCTGGATTAGAAATTGCCACGGCTATAAGCAGGATGGACAACCGTGCCGGTTCAGTTTCCCGCTTGCCGATGATGATAAGTATTTTGCCGACCGCGATAAAGGAGAGAAGCAAATGGATAAAGAGTACGAAGCGATTGCAGCAAAATTCGCTGGCGAAATTTACGACGCCACATCGGTGGAAGGTGCGTATGGCATTGTTCGCTCTGCCGTCGAAGCCTGCTACGCACTGGCAAACAAGCCGGTGAGGGAACTGACGGATGCGGATTTGCGAAAAGTTTGGAACAGATGGCTCCCCTCTATTGAACCAGTTGACCCGCAAGATTACGACTTTATGCGTGAAGTAGAAGCCGCAGCACACGCCAAGCAGCGCGAACCGGAGCGGGTGACCGTGAAGGTGCGATTCTGGCGTCATACCGGTAACGCACGAAACATGGCAGAAATTAGGTCATACACATCAGCCGAAGAATATTTGACCTCAGAATTTCCCGGAGGCTATACAAATGCAGAGTGGCTCGGTCCCGAACAGTCCTTTGAAGTGGTGCTGCCATGAGCAAATCCGAATCAGCGTTGCGCGTAACGGTTGAACACTTGACCGCAGATTGCGCCGAGAAGGACAAACGCATCGCAGAACTGGGAGCAGAGAATGCGCGGCTTCGGGTAGATAGGGTGCGGCTGGATTGGCTGGAAGATTGTGCCAAGTGCTATTGGGTAACTATCCAAACACAACCTAATGGGGGCCATATTCGTAGCGGGCAAGGCCAGGGTACTCGCGCAGCAATCGACGCCGCCATGCAAGGCCATTCGTCCACCGCACTTGGCGGGCCGACTACCGGGACTGTGGCAGCGCCCGCGTGTGAGCAGCCATCATGAGCCTGTTCCAGTGCGGCGTCTGTGGTTGCTGCGAAAACACAGCTTTAGCCTGTCAGGGTTGCGACGGTTACGCCGAAACCTTCTTTGACTGGACGGGCATCGAGGATCGCAAGGGCAAGAAGTTGTGTAGCGCGTGCGCCCCGACGAATTACTCAGATGGAACCGCAACCGAGTACGGCAAATGGCATGGCAGATTCCCACGCACATTCCTGCCGATGGGTCGGTTCCATACTGCCAAGAACGGCAATCTAGCGCACAACGAAACTGGCGACGAGGACTTTAGCAAGTACGCAATCGAGGACACCCGCACCACTGGCGAGTCGGCCAGTAAGAGCGACGACCAAATGAACAAGGAGAAGTTATGAAGCGCCTATCCCTGTGGCTGTTCAAGATTTTCTGGAAGCGGGAGATTGCCAAAACATATCGCATGAGTTCAATCCCCGCCCGCGTCTTCGGCCCCGACTACCACGATGGCTTTTTAAGTGGCGTCGAGTACGCGCTAGAAACCCTTCTCTTGAAGGAGCGGACATGAGCATCAGAGAAGCGTTTGAGAAGTCTGACCTTTGCAAGTCAATGGTTGGCAATGACAACCTAAAAGGGTGGAACCTAAAGCGTAACCCTGATGATGCCGTCAGATACCCAGGAGAATATCAGTGGTCACGACTTGAGGCTGCATGGCAAGGCTTCCAAGCCGGTGCCGCCTGGAGGCAGGAAGAAGCATTGGAGTCGGCTGCAAAAGTAGTCGAGTCAGCGAATGGGGCAAGCGCACATCCGGCCAGTCCTGAATCGTGCGCCCTGACTGCCGCAACTATTCGGGCAATGAAACCGTAACCACAGAAGGGAGAAGGAAATGAGCAAAGACACTGGCGGGACGGCGTTTCCGAATATCACGCCAGATATGGATGTTGAAGGCTATCCCGGTATGTCTCTGCGAGATTATTTCGCGGCCAAGGCCATAACGCCACTTATCGCCATGACTGTCCATAGCGACCAAATGTCTTACCGAGCAGCAAACGCAATTCTGGCTTACAACATTGCCGACGCAATGATTGCCGAGCGCAACAAGTGACCGTACTAACCACCCAAGAAGCCAGTAAGCACCTGCGTATGAACGCGGATAAGCTGCGGGCGCTTGCTGCGGCTAAGGGGGAGTGATGATACCAACAAACAGACTGCGGCAGGTGCGGATTACGCACTCAATTTGTGTTTGCTATTCCGACGCTGGAGCCATGCCGCCACACATGGAGAAAGTTGTCACCGGCTACAAGCTGCAACAGTGGTGGAGCGTCACTTTCGATAACCAGCCGGACGGTTCGTCAGTTTCGGTTGGCGAATGGCGCGATGTAGAGATTGTGTAGGAATCATGATCTGCCCACAGACAAAGCAAGAGTGCGTACACCTTGCTTTTTGCGACATTACCGGCGAGTGCATGAAGCAACAATGCGCCGCCATGGACAAAACTGACGCCGATGTAAGGGGAGTAATCTCGGACGCAGAGGCGCGCAATCTCGAACGTCGCGCAGCGCCAACGCCGGTCGGCGACTTCAATCTGTTTACCTCGCCACCACCGCCAACTATGGCAGAGATAGAAAGGCTGGTGGATGCTTACAAAGACGCAATGTTGAATTTTGAGCGGGACAACTGCGCCCATTATCGAAAAAAAGAGGAAGCTGCCCGCGCCGTGCTACTGGCGGCTATTCAGAAACTTACTCAGTAAGGATAAGCAAATGGATCAGCAATACAACCACATATTTACTAGCGTCGAGTCACCAAAGCTATCTAGCTGGCGTTGTGAGTTATTCGGCACCGGCCCATGCGGTGTAATTCTTCGCCCAATAGAAGGGAAAGAGCCGAATTGTTTTTGGCGATGGATGCAACGTCTGTGTTTTGGCAATAAGTGGATAAAGGACGAGCCGCCAAGTCCATTCAGGAATAGCTACCCATCTTCCCCCTCAACCTGAATCCTCATCGGCGGCTTGAAGTTCTTACGGAACCGCTCCGTCAATTTATCCAGCACTACCCACTTTTCTGACGATGGGGATTCTGCGTAGTTAGCCCAGGTAATAGCTAGTTCTTCGGCGGTGACTAGGCACCAGTCTACTTCTTCTATGTGGTCGGTAAATGGTAGGTCGTGTCTCATACTTGCCAGCTCACCCAACTTGCGTCTCTAATTTCACCTTTACCAGCAACATTTACTGGCATGGAAAAAGTTATTCCATGATTTGGGTGCGTTATCCACAGGGCTTGGCGGGCCACTTCGTAGCCAAAGCTATTTGAGTATGCAAATTCGTCATATCCTTTTAGACTGCCGTTAACGATCAGCCGTTGCAACTGGATAAGCTGGTGCCAGTGGCCTAGGATCATCGTGTCGTAGTGCATATTGATCTGGCCGTTGCGGCTGCGCTTGCGATGGTCGCCGCGAATGATTGGGCCTAGTGCGCCAATCACACCGTCCCCGCCTCGGAACTGGTCGCCATGCGTGAGCAGGTACTTATGTCCGTAGACTGAGTACAGCGCATCCGGCCCGTTCGGGATCAGGAAGCGCACCCGATTGTCCTTCTCGAAATGCTTGGCAAGGAAGCAGTACAACAGCCAGTCGAACGAGGTAAAGTTTCTGCCCTTGCTTCTGATCTTGTGCGTGTTGCGTCCGTGGTTCCCGCCGACACAGGGAACAAATACGTTGCCAAAGGTATCTGCCATGATGGTTAGGCACTCAATCAGCACGCCGTACAGGTCGAGAATCACCGGCATCATTTCCGCTTCGTTGGTCGCGGTCAGTTCTTCGTGTATGTCCCCACTGACCATATCCCCGCCTAGGTTTATCACAACGCCTGGATAACTCGGGTTGACCATGTGGTTCATCAGCAGGTCAATGGTGTTCTCTACCAGCCTCTTTGCCCGTTGCCTTGCGATGGTCATATCGTAGGCATTTACCCCGCCAATCTGCGAGGCGTCTACCACTTCGCCCCAATGCCAATCACTCCACATCATTACCGGCACACCGGGAGAGTTTGGCGCACTACCGGGCTTTATCATCCAGCCTGGAAGCGTCGGCTTTTGTTCGGCCAGTTTGAGAATCTTGGTCTTGACGTATTCCTCGTCCAGCCCGTCTTTCTTTTGCGTCTTTAGTGCGGCTTCCAGTTCCCTGACCTTGGCGCGGAGTTCTTCTGTCTCGGGGCCAACATCGTAAGCTACCGCTGCGCCGCCTGATCCGTTTAGCTTCTCGCCGGTTCTGGCCTCGATATTCCTGCGCCTTGCGTACACGTTGCGGACGTTTGTTTTCAGGAGTTGCGCGGTCTTGCTGGCGCTGCCGCCTGTCTTTTTCCAGACGGCTATAAATTCGTCATCGGTGCTAGTGGGTACGGTCATAGTTGGTATGTTTTGATTGGTGGGCCGGTAGATTCGTCATACCGGGCTACGGCGAGAATCGCGGCTTTAGGGTCGTGTCCCAACCCCATCGCTACCATCGCGCCTTGCGCTCCCGAACCACAGGCATAGAACCTGTCTGTAATCGGGATGCGTATGCAGTTGCGTAGGTACTGAAATATTCCCTGCTTGTTCAACTCCACAGCCTCAAATGCGCCATCTACCAGCGCGGGCCTTTCCTTCCGGTCTGTGTCCAGCCATTCCATAAACTGCGCACATACCTCCCAATCTCCCGCTACACCGAACAGTGAATTGCCAACCCGCTTGACCTTTTGTGCGTGATACATAACGTCGCCCGTTATGCGCATATCCGCCGCCATGCTCTTGTGCTTGAGAGAGCAGGCGATGGTGGTCATTCCTCACCAACCCAATCGGACAAGAACAGCAGCCCGTCCACCAGCAACGCAAACGGCATGGCGATAATTGCCAATGCCATAGATAGGAGTTGGCGCAAGAGGTCGGTCATGTTGCGCGCTTCGTGTCCGTGTAGTTAGTAGACTCGCCGCCGCCAACAACCTTAACCTTCTCTATGCGATGAGGCGGAAACCATTCCAGATCGCCGTTCTCGGACGTTGATCTGTACCCGGTTTTGATAATCGCCGCCGCGTGTTCGCGGCCCTTGATTGGGTCGGCAACCTCGTATTCACATACAACACCGGAATCCAAATAGACACTAATTTTTGTGGTCACGGCTTATCGGCCTTCTGATCCAGCTTGTCCTCAATCGTCTTTAGGTGTTCCATGATTGGCCGGACAATCTCATGCAACTGCGCGGAACTGACGTACTGTCCCGCCACCCTCACTTCAAACAGGTGTAGTTGTCTCTCGACCGTGGCTACCTTGTTCCAGGTTGTGTTTATCCACCACATCACCGCGCCGCCGATGACTGCCATTAGCCCTTGCAGGACAAACAAAACTATCGTTATGAGTTGCGAGTCCATTACTTCACCAGGCAGTAGTTAGTCGAAGTCCACAGAGGGCCAGCGCCCTTTGCAATCGTTTGGAACCATGTGTAATTGATGCCCGTACCATCGGGGATACCATCTTTGATATTCCCCGCTCCCCGCGTTGGCTCCCAACCCCTTACGGAGTCGTGCCACACTTCTTTCTGATCCAGCACGTCCCTGACGTTGTTCTCGCCCGTCCAGCAGGTATTCCTTACTTGCGCGACCGGAGTAAGGGTGTGCTGCCAAAAGTAAGGAATGTGTTCGACGTAGCCCCATACTCTTAGGGAGTAGGGCTTATCGAACGTGACCGGCGAGTAAGGCTGACCGTCGCAAGGGTGAACAACCACTTCCCATGCGCCGCCGTCTACGCTCATTTCAGCCTTGGTCGTGCGGATGTAATACGGCTCTTTCTGCCCGTCATCCAGAAAGGAATCTAGGCATACCCAATTGCCGACGATCCTGAATCCTTCTACCGTCTTGCCCCACCGGAAACCTATGACGTTTCCCGTTACGACTGTGCTGTATGTGCCGCCTGTAAAGGTGCGGGTGACTGACTCGCGGAAAGGGGCGTAATCGCGGTAGTCATATACCGGAACGGATATATTCGCCGTTCCCGAATTGAGAACGTTTGTACTCAAATCTGCTACGCCACCGCCACCACAGGCGAACAGCAACGCCGCAAGGCAAAAACTACTTGCCGTTGACGAACGCATGACAACTCAGTCCATATGCGTACCACTCCAGTACCGTCGCTACCGCGCTTTCATCAAAAGCAAATTCTCTAGGCGCATCGCTAGTTCCTGACCCATTGGCGGGCTTTGTAAGTGCTTCGGCACTTCCCGCTGCGGCTTGTCCGGCAGGGCTACTACTGTTCCCACATCCGGTACTGAGGCGCACCCCGCCAGCAGCGTTGCGGTAGTCGCGCAAATGAGCAATCTTCGCTTCGTACTCGTCATCTGATTTCCTCGCATATTGACGCCACTTTTCGGCTAGGTCGGCGTTTTCCTGTTCCCGCTTTGCAAGCAGGGCTGCGGCCTCTTTCTTGTTGCGCTCTGCACTCTTTACCCATTGCGCGATTTCCTGTCTCAGCGGTTCGCGTATGCGCTCGTTATGGCGGTGAACGAAGTAGCTGATAGCAGCGATCACCCCTAGCCCAAGCAGGGCATAACCTGCGTATGGCAGCAAAAAAGCAGGGATAAACCCGCTTTGTTTGAGTCGATTAGCAGGGTTAATCGAATCATTCATGTTTGGCGTAGCGCGGCGCATTTCTTCGCGGCCTCTATTGCACGCTGGTTGCTGTTTATCAGCGCGTCCAGAGTGGCTTCGTCAATCAGGCACACAGACTTACCGTCGAGTTTTCCGCACTTGACTTCAAACTCGGTCTTGGCGGCAGCGGCGACCAGCGCCCAACCCATCAGGCACAAGCCACCTAGCGCAATCGCAGCAAGGATCGCCTCATGCACGCGGCGGTTCACAGGGCCAGCCCGATAAGTACGCCCACCAGCAGGATCGCAATGGCACCGGAAACCTTTTTGTGTTCCATTACCCACGTCTGTACGGCAACAGCGGCAGATTTCAGCTTGTTCATTTTTTGCTCCAGTTCACGAAACGCGAACACAAAAGAAAGTTGAACTACGGGTCTTACTTTGTTTGTAAATGTCCCTTGCCGTGGTATAATTGGCTATGGACAATACAATTTGGAAAAAAATACCGGGATTGCGTACGCGATACGAGGCCAGCGATTCTGGCCTAATCCGCAGGCTTTCAACGTCGTACGCAACCACGTTTCGAGGCAAGCCGGTGGTGCGGCCACAGCCCGAAAAGGTTCTGTGCGGAAAGAAATTAAGCGCCAAGGGGTACGTCCGCGTACGCATTGATAACGCCACATATTTCGCCCACCGTTTGATTGCCTTGGCCTTCATACCAAACCCGTTGGGGCTTCCGCAGATCAACCACAAAAACGGCATAAAGACAGACAACAGGCCACAAAATCTTGAGTGGGTAAGCAACCAGCAGAACCGCGACCATGCCGTAGTTACTGGTTTAAACAGAAGAAGCCTTAATGAGCCTGAGATTTTCACTATTCGCTCTTTACTGGCTTCTGGCGTTTCTCAGACAACGATAGGCAAGGCGTACGGCGTGTCCGGCACCACCATTTGGAACATTAAACATCGCAGAACTTGGCGCCATATTTAGGGAAAAAAAACTAAATTTCCTGATTTGGGTGGAACAGACTGGAGGTGCAACCAGTTGGAATAGCGCCCCTTGGTACTAGCGGGGTGTTCCATCCACAACTTATGCTCGGCAAGAATCTGTCTGTTCTCGTTCAGGTGCTTGGCGATTTGCTGGTATTCGTTATCCCGAAGATCAATCGCCTGCATGGTGATGTGCTTGGAGTTGACGGCGGTATTAGCCCCTTCTTTGCCACCCGAGGCTTGCCACAAAGCCCGCTGCGCCTCGTTGTAGGCTCTCGGACGCCATCCACTAGCCACGGTAGTTTTGAAGCCGCAGGCGACCAGTAAGGCGTTGACCCGTTGCAGCAGGATCACGGCTTGTTCGGCTTCTTCTTTGGTCGGTATGTCTTTGTGACTGCCGATGTAGTCGTTTAGGGTGATCATTTTTCAGGATCACCCGGCGTCTTGAGTGCGCTGCGCTCACCGAAATAAAACGCGACCATCATCCCGACCATCTGTATCCAGGTGGTGAGGTATATGTCGCCCTTGATCGCGCCCGAAGTCACGAAGTAGGTCGTTGATCCAAACAACCCGAAGGTAAGCAGGAGAGTCAGGAACGGTCTGAGTTGTTTAGTCACTTGATACTTTTCTGCGTCTAGTTATTTGGTTGGATTTGCGGACAATGGTATTGTTGAGGGACGTTATGGGTTTGTGTACGCAGTATCATTTTTAAGCAGCCCGCCAGCGACGTTGATCGTTCCTGCCGCGTTCCAATCACCAGTAGATGCGCCACCAACCAGCACCGCGCCCTGCGGAGACAATCCAACATTGAGCGTGTTTGGCAGGTTGCCCATTGCTGTAATGTAAGCACCGGAAGCGTTTGAACCATAGCCAGCGGTCGCGTTACTGTTCAGGTCTGTGCCGATAATGGCAATATTGTTGGCGTCGTGATTCAGCACGCCATAAGTCTGCGAGGTTCCCGCGCCAGTGTTGGAGCAAATACCGCCGATGATTGTGCAGCGCCCCGCCGCCAGGAAGATGCCGTTTCTGCGCCCCGCACTAGCGGCCTGTCCGTTGTTCGTACATACCGGGTTGGATATGGCGTGCGAAACCCCCGACAGGTGCATCCCATCCAGCGAGTTAGCCGAACTGAGGACGTTGGAAATCTGCACGTTGGTATTGTTGGCCGTGGTCTGTATTCCCGAACCCGTAGCGCTTGCCGCCGTCGCTAATGTCGGGCCGGTAGTACGTTGTCCGGCCAACTCAACAAACAAGTCGTTTAACTGGTGGTTCTTGCCGTAGGTGTCCAGATAAACCTCTGAATCCCCATCTTCGCCAATGAACCCACCGCGCATCCGAATGTCGTTGATTGGGACGCCAACCGTACCAATGTATGCAATGCCACGCCCAGTATTGGCAAACGTGGCAATGTTGCTATACGTTCCGAGCGTGACCTGTGCAGGGCCAGCGATGGTGACAATGGCAAACCCTCTGCCCGCGTTCATCTGGGAAAGCACATCGCGCATAGACCACTGAACCGCGCCGTCCCCTGCGGTGTTGGTTAGGTAAACGCCGTCATCGGTACACTTTTGGACAATGACGTTTTTAACGTCTGAAAAGTCTGTCGGCCCAAGAGACAGCCCGCGATATTGTTTCTCAATCAGCAGATCATGTATGTATGACTGGCCGATTGATACGGTGTTGCACTTAATCCCGTCGCCGCCTGATGTTGCTGTCACGGTGCGGGTCAGCGTAAATCCGGCAATCTCTACGTTCTGCAATCCGGTCGCAATGGTGATACCTGGATTGGCTGCGGTGTTGACAGAAATGGTCGTTGCTGTTGTGCCGCTACCGATAAGCTTTTGTCCTTGTAGTGTGCAGGCAATGTTGCCGGAAACGATGTACGTTCCCACCGGGATAGACACATATTTATTGGCGGCAAGGGCTGCGTTTATCGCCGTTGTATCATCGGTAACGCCATCGCCTACCGCGCCGAAGTCCTTGACGCTGACAATATCCCTAGCCTTAGCCTGCACCGTGCGCGATACCGCTCCTGTGCCAGATTGGAGGAAACTCAGGTTTGTCGAGTCCGAGACAAACGTAAAGTTAGCGTCCAGTTCTGACAGCGGCAGAGAGGATGTGCGGTTTGCAAATGTGTTTAGTGGCACGGCTATTTCCTCTGCGATTGTCGGCGCTGTTGTTCTGATTCGGCAGTAAGCGCAGCCGCCCGCGCCGGAGTGTCGAACGATGCCGGAATGAGTTCGCCGGTTTGATTGAGCATCCGAGCAACTATTGACTTGAACATATTTGTTCTGCCAGCCATGAAGCCAGCAAACTTAGCGGGATCAGTTGTCAGCCACCCAAATCCGGCAGGGTTGTTGTTTGCGGACATAAGAACGCGGCGCTCTGTTTGGGAAAGAGCATTAAGAAGTTTTGACTCTTGTGCATTCAGTGGGGAAATGTCGGGGATTGCCTTGGCAATCTCCTCCTTGATGCCAGAAGCCAAAGCCTTCTGCGCCTCAACTTCTACGCCCTTCATTTCGCCATAAGATTTATTTCCAAGCGCACGATAGGTTCCTTGTTTTATTTCTTGGGCAACCTGCACCGGAACTTGCATAGGCCCGCGCAATAGGGGGTGCGCCATAAACTCGTCGTGTGCTTTTTGAATTATTGCCAAGTCCGATGTTGGGTTAACCTGCTTTTGGAATTTGTCCATCAGCACTTGTAACCTTGCGGCGACAGCAGACTTATCTATTGTTGCTGGAGAGTTTTGAACCGCCGCCGCAATCTTGGTGTTCAGTTCACCTATTTTTGCCTGTAGCGCATTCACCCCACCCTCGGAAACGTTCAACCCTTCGTCTAGCAGGGTTTGTACCGCCTGCCGACCTTTGCCGGTTCGCAACTCCGCTTGGTTAGGTTTGAGTGCGCTTTGCATTACGCCGCGCGCGCCGGACTTTAGCTTTTCGCTTGCTGCCCTAGCGACCGCACCAGCACCTTTTGCAGCCACCGAAGGGCCAAGCATCTGTAAGCCAGTATTTACCGCCGCGCCAATGGCGGGGCTTCCCGTTACGTCAGCGGCTTTCTCACCAACAAAGTTTGAGGCGTCGGCAATCTTCGCGGGAACGTAACCGATAGCATTGAGCGCAGACTTGGCAGACTCGGCCTGCGGCTGATAGGTAAATGCAGACATAACCTTGTTGATTACGTCTGACGGATCAGCGTCGGTAAGTCCAAGAGACTTCGCAATCGCCGCGCCTATTCCCGTCAGTCCGGCGATGGGCGTAGCAGCGGCACCAGAAACCAAAGCCGCGCCCGTTTCCGCCGCGCCTACCTGTGGAACCATATCGCCAATAGCGGGCAAGGGCGGCGGCTTCTTAGCAACAGCCGGAACGGGCGCTACTTCCTCCCACCCACCGTTAGGCTTAATTTCCTCCCAATCGCTCATTTTGGTTTTTTGAACACTTTCCCGTTTTCAACCTTGTACTCATACTTGTCCGGTTCATAAACGCCGCCTGCGGCCTTCACTTGTTCGGCGATGTTGTTGGGTGCGTCAGTGGCGCGGCGCTTCATGCTGCCGGTGAGTTCTGCCTTTTGTTCAGCAAAGCCCTTCATCCGGTTTGCCATTTCCTGTTTCATCAGGTTTGTAACGGCTTCGTACTGTTCCGGCGTGTCCTTGGTTGCCAGCAGGGTTTCAGTCTCGCGGCGCAGCGAGTCGGAAACGACCGTGTTGCCCATACTGCCGGACATAATCTTCGCGTACTCGTTGACGAAGGTTGTGTTGGCCGCGTGAAACTTTGCAACAGCAGCGTCACCAGCAAGGGATTTCTTACCAGCAAGAATCCAGCGGTTCAGCGCAGGAACACCGGTTCTGTCCACATCCTTGGATGCTTGGACAGCAATGTCCAAGTTCTTGAGGGCGTTCTTTTCAAACGCGCCAACCATCTGCTCTTGCTTGGTGATTTGCCCAAGAGCCTGTGCGCTGGCCTTGTTGGTGAGTTGGGTAACGCGGCTATCCTCTGGATTTTTGCCGTCTGCCTTTGCGAGTTCCGCAGCGCGAGACAGAATCTTTGCCGACAACACCGCGCCCTGCTTTCCGCGCCCAATGTTCGGCGGGAAAGTGCCATCTATGTTGTAGCGTGCGGCGGCTTCTTCTATGGCCTCATCAGTGATTTCCGTGGAAGCGTCGGGGCTAGGCACGCGGTTCTCGCGGGCATTGGCCTCACGCGCCCTATTGGCCCGCGCTCGTGCCGCGTCTGCCTTCTGCTTCCGCTCAAGTTCCTTGTCGGCGCGTATGTTGTCATCAATCGTGCCCTGAAGTTTCAGCGCGTCAATCTTCTTGATGCTTTGGTCGCCCATCGCTTCAACAACCGCTTGCTGTGCGGGGCCGTAGGCAAAGGAACCGTCCAAGTTACGCGGGAACAGTTGATTGCCCTGCGGGTCTTTCATCTTCAACCAGTCGGGGTGTTTCTGCGCGATCTGCCCCATCACAATCTGAAACGATTGCGGGTCTTTCACCGAGCCAACCCATTGCTGTACCTGTTCCGCTTCGGCAAGCTGTGCGGCACGCTCCTCTTTCAGCAGGGGGGCGGCTTTGGTAATCAGGTTGTCCCGTTCCTTACGCAGCCGGTCAGCCTCAGCAGGATTGATGCCCTGCAATTCCTTCGCCATCTTCGCGGTCTGATCTGCCGACTCCAGCAGCGTTTGCGCGGCAGACTTTTGCTTGGGCGCGGCACCAACTTCCGGTTGTGCCAACTGGCGCAGTCCTTGCGACTCCGCAGCAGCGTCCGGCACCTCTTTCATTTCCGAGAGATTGGCAAGGGTGACGGACTCCGGCGCTTGCCTCTGCTTCTGGTAGAAAGCCAGCGTGTCAGCCTGCATTTTCTGAGCGCGTTCAGCCTCAGTGATCTTTTGCAGATTGGCGCGGTTGATAAGTTCCTGGCCCTCGTTTTGGGCCATCCTGCCTTGCGTGGCTAGGAATTGGTCAAAGAGATTCACGCTTAATTCCCGTCAATCTCGTAAGGATCAGGCCCGCCCATGTACGGACGTGGTTGCTGTCCATTCAGCCCGCGACCAAGGCCACCAAGCCCGCTGATAATGTCGCCCATCCCCTGACGGTTCTGGTTGTAGGCGTTGTTCTGCCCCTGCATCAGCGCGTTACCCGCACTAGCAGGGCTACCCGTAGTGGCACCAGAGAAGCCGCCAAGCATTTGCAGCAACGATGCTTTGCGGTTGTAAGAGCGGTCAGCAAAGGATGAAGCCAGCCCTTGACCGTACTTCTGCAAATCCATCAGGCGCGTACCGGAACCCAACATCCCCGAAGCGGCAGCGCCTTTGTTGATTGCGCCCATACCCTGCTCTAGCTGGAATTGGTACTCAGGGTCTTTGGTTACGTCGTTCGGGTCAAAGCGTTGCAGGTTGCCGTATTGCAAACCCAACTCTTGACCGTACAGGGAACGCAAAGGGCCGAACGGGTCGGCGGCTTGTGCGGCATCCTGCGGAGTGCCGGCATTGTTTTG
>ERZ869921.716-NODE-716-length-16981-cov-4.053350_pt1 | contig 16981 bp, 20 predicted proteins | sample MGYA00579310_ERZ869921 | MGnify/ENA primary metagenome ERZ869921 (study PRJEB32216, sample SAMN09231816) | wastewater metagenome | place: USA: Maryland | collected 2016-06-21 | study: EMG produced TPA metagenomics assembly of the PRJNA472060 data set (Reclaimed...
TGTATCACAAAATGGCTCAGTAGTAGTATCGGAAAAACGCTGACTTCTAAAATCATGAGTTCTGGGTTCGAATCCCAGTTGAGCCACCAAAAACAAAAATTAATATATTTATAATTATGAATTAGATTACAGAACCAAAACTTGTTATTATTACAAGAAATGACTTATCAATTGGAGCTCAAATTGCCCAATCAACACATTCGGTGGCGGATTTCGCTCACCAACACCCACAAACATTCCAAAAATGGAAGGATGAATCAAACTCAGTTATTTGTCTTTCAGTTAAAAATGAACTGAAATTGCTACAATTGTGGGAAAAATACCAACCAATTACACCATCCGTTATTTTTTATGAACCGGATTTTTCAGAGTACACATCTATTTGTTTGTATGCCGATGAACCTATTCGTAAAAAATTAAAACACTTACCTCTAATCGGAAAGGAGTCTAAGATATGATGTAGATTCTTAGAGATATGTGTTCCTGCGAACAAACCAAAGGAATGAGTGTTTTAGAACACGGATTCTCAGTTAAAAATTACTTATTTGACTTATTAAATCATCTTAGAAACGATACCCCATTAAAATATGAATGGTGTATTCCGGATTGGTTATACCCAAATAAGGATCTTATTTTATCATCATTACCTGATGATTACACATTAAAAATTTACACAATATTTCACGATATTGGGAAACCTTATTGTCTTACCATTGATGAAGATGGTAAAAGACACTTCCCAAACCACGCTGAGGTATCATATGAGGTGTTTAAAAAACATTTTAATAATGATATTGCAGCAGAATTAATCCGAAGAGATATGGATATCCATATGTTAAAATCTTCTGATGTGGAAGAATTCTGCAAAAACCAATGGTGTATTACATCATTAATTGTAGGTTTAGCCGAAATACATTCAAACTGTCAAATGTTTGGTGGAACTAAATCAACATCATTTATGATTAAGCTCAAAAGTATTAAAAAAAATGGTAAAAAAATTATTACTAACCAATATCCTTTAAATTAAAAAATATTATATATTTATTAATATGAAATACTTAATTGAAAAAAATATAACAATGGGAATTTACCAAATTAGAAATTTGGTAAATGGTAAAAAATATGTGGGGAGTGCATTTAATTTTTATAATAGATTTAGATGTCACCTATCAAATTTAAATAAAAATAAACACGATAATGATCATCTACAAAAATCATTTAATAAGTACGGGTCAGATAATTTTGTGTTTGAATTGATTGAAAAGGTTGAGGATAGTAAAATATTATACAGTAGGGAAGAGAAGTATATTAGGGAATTTTTTGGTGATAATTGTTATAATATGAAAATTAATAATAATAATCCATTTATTGAATATAATTTTGATAAAATGAAAAGTTTTAGCTTAATTGGGACTGACAATCAAGAATATTTTTTTACTGGGTATACTAACGCATCTAAAAGTATTGGGGTTAATAGTGACGGTATTAGATTGGTTGTTATTGGTAAGTTAAAAAGTTATAAAGGTTGGAGATTACCGGAAAATATTAATTATGATTATAAAAATTATAGGAAAAAAAATGGTAGGGGTGGTAAGTTTCATGATGTAAAATTATTATCCCCTGATGGTGTAGTATATGATGGAATACATAATTTAGAAGAATTTAGTCGGATTCATAAAACAATAAGTGCGTCAAATATATCTAATCTAATTAAAGGTAGGACAAGATACGTTAATGGGTGGTCAATATTTACGGGCAATATAAACCCCCCGTTAGAAAAGAATGCGAAAATATATAATATAACTTTAATATCCCCAAATGGGGAAAAACATTCAAACATAAAAAATCTAACTAAATTCTGTAAAGAAAAAAATATATGTATAACTTCAATAAGAAATTTAATAAATGGTAAATCCAAAAAAGACAATTATAAGGGTTGGGTTATTAAAGACTGAATCGACATCATTTAAAATCAAGAAAAAATCCTTATTTAAAAACGGAAATAAGATAATCAATACAATAAAAAATAAAAAAAACAATTAAAATTATGAAAACATTAGAACAAATTAAAACAGAAACAGTTAGTTATTTAACTAAAACATCAAATCACTTATTTAAAATCGGTGAAGAATTAATGACGATTAAAGTCATTGAAGGTGAATTTTATGTCGTTAAGACAGATTTAGAATTAAACAATCTTAAAACAAAAAAGATTGATTTAAATTGGTATGAAAAATGGTCTGGTAAAAATATGAAACAACCAATCCAACATACCCTATTTAAATCCTACGATAAAAAAGCTGAAAGTATTCCATACTTTAAGAAATTTAGAGCGTTAGAAATTAAACCTTAATCTTTATTTTTAGTAGAATATTTACGATACTTAGTCTATGATTAAAAATGGTCTAAGTATCGTTTGTTCTATGAGGGAACACGATAAAGAGTTTGAAGAACACGTTAAAAAAACAATTGGGTTAAAAAATTATGAATTAATATTTTATATAAATCCAGGGACACATTCACTTACAGAATTATATAATAAAGGATTAAATGAATCCAAGAACAAATACGTTCTTTTCTGTCATAATGATATTAAATACCTTAAATCGGGTTGGGGTAAAAGATATATTGAACAACTTGAAAATAAAGATTATGGTATTATTGGACACGCTGGAACCACAAAACTAACTGAAAGTGGTAGATGGTGGGATGATATGAATTTAATGGTGGGTCAAGTATGGCATCAACACAATGATGAACAATCAGGTAAAACTATGAAATGGGAATCAAAATACTCAGGTAATTTTGGTGAAAATATAATCCAAACAATAAATCTTGATGGTTTAGCTTTCTGTGTCAATAAAGACAAAATTAAGAAAAATTTTGATGAGAATATTAAAGGTTTCCACTTTTACGATTTAGATTTTACATTAGCAAATCATTTAGCGGGTGTTAAGGTTGGTGTTATGTTTGGAAATCCTATTCTACATAAATCAATTGGAATGACAAATGAACAATGGGAAACTACAAGACAACAATTTGTTGATAAATGGTTAAATAGTGGTATTCCATTAGAAATTAAACCTGATAAAATATTTCACGATAATAAAGAGAGAAAACCTTTAGCCAAAGAACCTAAATTAGCTGTCGTTATTCCAAGTAAAAACAATTATGATTTATTGGAAAGATGTGTTAAATCACTTCAACAAACTAAGTTTTCTAACTATAAGATTTATATCGCCGATACTGGTTCATTAAAGGCTACGGTTGATAAAATCAAAGAAAATCTATTAAATGATAAAGTTGTATTAAATCAATATGGTTATTATAACTTTAGTAAAATTAATAATGATATGGTAAGTAATTTTATCGATCAGGATAGTGAATTAGTATTATTCTGTAATGATGATGTTTATATTAAAGAAGGTGATCCGATTACAAGAATGACTTCAATTTATGTTAATAATAAACACGATATAGGGACAATTGGATTAAGATTACATTTCGGTGAAAGAAGTGGTGATAAGATAAATACGGTTCAGCATGGTGGTGTAATTGCATTTACAAACGGACAAGAAATGAGAATAACACATCAAGGGTTAGGTAGTTATTGGGGTTATGAACCAGGGGTAAAAAGAGATGTATTTGGTAATACATTCGCTTTCGCTATGACACCCACATCGTTATTTAAACGATTGGGTAAATTAAATGAAATCTTTGACGAATGTTTTGAGGATGTTGAATTTAATTTAAAATGTATATTAAACGGAAAAACCAATTATTTTATTGGTGATGAATACGCAATTCACGATGAATCATCATCAAGAAACAAATCACAAGAAAAATTACAAAAAGAATCTTTAGATTATCAAAAAATATTAAAGATAATAAGTGGTTATATGTGGAATGAAAGACTACAAAAATTAATAAAATTCATAAATAAACAATAATGACTAAATTAGGTATAGCTTATAATATTTTTGATGACTCAATAGAGTTGTTAGAAAAATCAATTTTATCTGTTAGAAATGTCGCCGATTATATCACAGTAATCTACCAAGACATTTCTAATATGGGTAATCAATCCGAAATCAACTTAAAAGAATTATTAACCGAATATAAAGGTAAGGGTTTAATCGATTCTTTTTATCTTTATAAACCACAATTAAATGCTCCTATTCCACACATTAATGAAATGAATAAAAGGAATATGGGTTTATATGTTTGTCAAGGGGAAGGCTGCACTCATTTTATGTCAATGGATTCTGATGAATTCTATAAAGAAGATGAGTTAAAGAAAGTATTAGACGTAATGGTTGAAGGTAATTACGATTCATCGGCTTGTCAATTACAAACATATTGGAAAAGTGGTCAATGGGTTTTAAATCCGCCTGAAGAATATTATGTTAGTTTAATATATAAGATTAGAAATGGTGTGGATTTTGTATTAGGACATAATTTCCCTGTGTTGGTTGATCCAACGAGAAGAATGAATCCAGGTAATTGTAAAATATTTACAAGGGATGAAATTGAAATGCACCATGCCTCATATGTTAGAAATGACATAGCTAAAAAATTGTTTAATAGTTCATCTATAAGTAGTTTTGGTGATATCATTGAAGATTTAATTAATTATTTTAATGATTGGAAAGAGGGTGATAAGGCATTTATGCCTGACAGAAACAAATACGAATTAAAGAAAGTTGATAATATTTTTAACATATGAAAATAGCTGTTTGTTTACATCTTTTCTATACCGATATGTGGGAAGAAATAACACATTATTTGGATAATATTAATCACCCATATAAATTATATGTTAGTTTAGTTGATGGTTATTATGATGAAAGTATTATGGGTAAAATTCACTCATATAAACCAGATATGGTTACAATTGTTGTGGTTGAAAACAAAGGTGTTGATATTGGTGGATTTTTAAATGTATATACATTGATTGATGAAGATACTGATTTAATATTAAAAATACACGGTAAGAAAAGTATTGGATTACCTAATAAACCATCGGATATGGTTAAAGTTTATGGTATGGAAAGTGCAATACAAAAAGGTAGAGAATGGTTTGAAAGAAATATGAATGGTATTTTAAGAAACTCAGATTTTGTAGATAGTATAATTGATAGATTTAAAACCGATGAAACTTGTGGTTTAATTGGACATAATTTAGAAACTTATGTTGGACCTAATGACTTTTTAGTTAAAGAATTAATTAAAATGTTTGGTTTGGATCCTAATGTATATGGTTCAACATTTATAGATGGAACTATGTTTTGGGTTAGAAACGATTTATTTAAAAAATATTTAACCGAAGATGGGGTTAGAAACATTTTAAAAATGATACCAAAGGGCTATTATAATGAACCATCAATAAACCATTCACTTGAAAGAATTTTTGGTTATATTATAAAAAATGAAAATAAAGAAGTTATTGTATTATGATATTAAATGAATATTTTGATAAGGCGTTTTGTATAAATCTTGATAGGAGGGTTGATAGATGGGAAGAAGTTCAACCCATCTTTAAAAAAGAAAATATTCATGTCGAAAGATTTAGTGCGTGTGATGGTAATAAAGAATTTAAATTACCGATAGTTGAAGGGGGTCCGGCGTCAAATGCTGAATTGGGTGGAGCTAAATCACATATGGATGTAATTGTAAGGGCTAAAGAATTAGGTTTAAAAAATGTATTAGTTTTTGAAGATGATGTTGATTTAATACCAAACATCAATGAAGAATTTTCTAAAGTTTTGGGACAAATACCTGATGATTGGGATATGATTTATTTTGGTGGTAATCACGTTGGTGGGCTATTACAATTTAGTCCTAATGTGTGTAGAGCCGGTAGAACTTATGCTTTACAAATGTATGCTGTTAGAGATAAATTTTATGATTTAGCAATAAAATATTATTCAGATAAAATTAAATGGGTTTTAAGTGGTAGGCAACCTTTAAAACCATCAGTAGCGGCAGATTATTTTATTGCTGATCTACACCAAATAATAAATTGTTATGTAGTAAAACCACACTTTTCTTGGCAAAGAGAAAGCTATTCTGATTTAGCAGAACAAGTGGTTGATTATGATTTTTTAAAAAATAAATAAAAAATGAGCTTATTAAGTTTTTCACATCTAGGTACTTACGGATGGTATGGTAATCAGTTATTTCAAATAGCCGCAACAATAGGTGTGGCGACAAAAAACGAAATGGACTATTTGTTTCCAACTTGGAAATACGATAAATATTTTAAAAAAAGTTTACCTCAAATGTCTAAAGATGAATTAGACAAAATAAAAGGTGATTTTATTAATAGGGAAGGTCCTCATCACTTTGAAGATGTTATAATTCCGGATAATAATAAAAATTGGGATTTAGGTGGTTATTTACAATCCGAAAAATATTGGGAACATTGTAGAGATTTAGTCCTATCATATTTAGAATTAAAAGATGAATATAATGAAATTATTGAAACTAAATATAGTGAATTATTATCTTTAAATACTTGTGCCCTTCACGTTAGAAGGGGTGATTATTTAATGTTTCCTGCTTATCATCCTGTATGTGGTAATGATTATTACCGTCAGGCAATATCTCATTTTGATAATGACACCATTTTTGTTATTTTTTCTGATGATATTGAATATTGTAAAAGAAACTTTATAGGTGAAAGATTTATTATATTTGATGATGGTGATAAAACAAGGGGTGGTGATATTATAATTGAACATAATGTTATGGCTAGATGTAAAAACATAATAACTGCAAATAGTTCATTTTCTTTATGGGCATCAATACTTAATAATAACCCAAATAAAAAAATAATATCCCCTAAAAATTGGTTTGGACCGGCATTAGCTGGACATCAATTACAGGATATGTACCCTAACAATACAATAATAATTTAAATAAAAAATAAAATAATATGACAATTAATGAATTAGCAATAAAAAACAACACAGACAAATCTAGTTTAGACCATAATTACACTCAACACTATCAAAAATACTTTGATATGTATATTAATAACCCTAAAAAAATATTAGAATTAGGTATATACACAACCGGAGCAGTTAATTTAATTAATGCTGGTGCTTCACTTAGAACTTGGGCTGAATATTATAAAGAAGCTGAAATTATTGGGTTAGATATTACTGATTATAGTGCTATTAGTAAAACAAATGAATACCCTAATATAACAACATTTGCTTGTAATGGCGAATTAAGAACATCTGAGGATTTTAAATTAATAACAAATCCATGGCTAAGAGAGTTATATACTTACCCTGAAATGGTTGGTGGTAAAATTGGTTTGGATTCAGCCATAAAAGAATTTGGTGATAATTACGATATTATTATTGATGATGGACCACACACTATGTCAAGCCAACAAATATTTTTAGGGTATATGTTTAAACATTTAAAATCTGGTGGTTTATTCGTTGTTGAAGATTTGTTCACCAGTTATTCGAGACAAATGGAAAGAACTGGACAATTACAATTTAATTCGTTCCCTAGGACAGAAAAAAATACATTATGGGTATTTCAAAACTACATTAAAACAGGTAAAATTGAATCTGATTTTATGTCATCTAATGAAATAGAATACTTAAATAATAACATTAAAGAACTTTACATTGAAAAAGGTAAATATTCTGAAATTTGTTTTATAGTGAAAAAATAATAATAAAAATAAATAATTAAAAATAATAATATGAAAACATCAATATCTGATTACGATTCTTATAAGAACGTATGTATAAAAGCCGTTGAAGATAGTAATTTCTTTAACACATTTAAGACTAATGGGGAATACACCGCTATTTTAGAGCACACAAGTAAAGAGTATGGGGAACAATATAAAAAATTCATACTAAACACTAATTTAGATTTAAGTAAAATGGATAAATTTAAAGAAAATGACGAACAAGGGGGTAGTTTATTGGTAAAATACGAAGAACCTTTTGGGTTAATATCCCCTCCTACATTAAGATATATTAAAGTTTTGAGTGAAATAGAAATGATATTCGGATCATTAGATGGTAAAAAAATAGTGGAAATTGGTATTGGTTATGGTGGTCAAGCTAAATTAATAATGGATTATTTTAATGTTAGTGAATATAACTTTATTGACTTACCAGAAGTTATGGGATTAACTAAAAAGTATTTAGAAAAATACAACTATAATAATTTAAATTTTTTAGATTTTAATGATTTACCCGAAAAAGATTATGATATAATAATATCTAATTACGCATTTACTGAGTGTAATAGAGATATACAAAACATTTATTTGGATAAGATTATAAATAAATCTAAAATGGGTTATATTACAGGTAATTACATCGGTCAGTTCTTCAATGTTGATACTATGAATAAATATGAAATACAAGAAAAAATAAATAAAAAATCTTCTTTTATTGATGAAATACCATTAACACATCAAAATAATTATATTTTATTATGGAAGTAAAAAAATAATATACGCTAACAATACAACAATAATATGAAATTAAAAATTAATATGGTTGGAGGTGGATTCCAACACGAAGTATGTTCATCGGCAGGTTCTATTCCGAAATACGTTGAATGGGTTAAAGATAGAAGTGCTAACGTATCAATACATATCGATTGGGATATTTTTAGTGTTTTACCTGAAGATAAGTTTAAAACCAAATATGCTTGGATTGCAGAATCCAGTGCGATAAATGAAAAAGTGATTGAAAAAGTTAAAAGTAATATTGATGAACTTAACAACACATATGAATTAATATTTACTCACGATAAAAGATTATTAAATCTTAGCCCAAAAATGAGATTTGTTATCGCTAATTGTGTGCCTTGGGTTAAAGATTATGGTATTCACACTAAAACAAAAATGACTTCAATGATATCTTCAAATAAGAACATGTTACCAGGTCACTTATATAGATTATCTTGGATTAGAAGATTAAGTGGTTCTGGAATACATTTATATGGTAGTGGTTTTAATAGAATAGAAAATAAAGAACAAGGTATAAAAGATTACAGGTTTTCAATTGCGATGGAAAACGATAATTACCCATCAATTTTTACTGAAAAAATAACCGATTGTTTTGTTTTAGGAACGGTACCTGTTTTTTGGGGTACACCTGATATTGGAGAATATTTCAATGAAAATGGTATAATATTATTAACTGAAGATTTTGATTACAAATCACTAACAACTGATTTATACGAATCAAAAATGGAATATATTAAAGAAAATTATGAAAGAGCTCTTGAATTACCAATTTCGGAAGATTATATTTATTTAAATTATTTGAAATAATGGATTTTTTTTCTACAACAATATCTGATAAATCGATTCAAAACGTAATTAATGTTTTAAGCACAACGATGATATCTGCCGGTAAAATGGCAGATAGATTCGAATCTGAACTTAATAAAAAATTTAATTTTAATAATTCTATCACACTTAATAGTGGTACCGTTACAATGTTTTTAGCTTTAAAAGCTTCAGGTGTTGGATATGGTGATGAAGTTATTTTACCCGCACAAACATTTGTCGCTACAGGACACGTTATTTTACAATGTGGGGCTAAACCAGTATTTGCTGATATTAACTTAGATGGTAATATATCGGTTGAATCGATTAAATCTAAAATAACTGAAAGGACTAAAGCTATAATACCTGTTCATTGGGGTGGTTATCCTTGTGATATGGATGAAATAAATAAAATTGCGACTGAAAATAATTTAATTGTTATTGAAGATGCTGCTCACGCTTTAGGTTCTAAATATAAAGGAGAATATATTGGTAATATTTCAGATTTTACTTCTTTTTCATTTCAAGCAATTAAACACTTAACAACAGGTGATGGTGGTCTTTTAACGTGTAAAAATGAAGATAAATATAATTTAATTAAAAGATTAAGGTGGTTTGATATTGATCGTGAAAATTCACCTTTAAGTATTTTAGGTGAAAGAGAATATGATATTGTTAATGTTGGTTATAAATCACATATGAATGATATTGCGGCTTCAATAGGGTTAGGTAATTTAGAGGGTTTTGATGATAAACTCACTAAAATAAAAAATATAGCTAATATATATAATAATGAACTTAAAAATATTGGTGGTTTAAAAGTTCTTAATTATAAAACTGACAGAGAATCTTCATATTGGTTATACCCTGTATTAGTTGATAATAGAATTGATTTTATAAAAAAATTATCAGAATATAAAATACCAACATCTGTAGTTCATATTGGTATCGATAAAAATAGTTTATTTGGTGGTAAAAATTATGATTTAGTAAACCAAAGATTTTTTGATGATAATCAAATACACTTACCAATCAATGAGAAATTAACTGAAAATGATATTAATTTAATAACAAAAACAATAAAAAATGGGTGGTAAATTACTAAAATCGGAAATAAATACTGAGAGTAATCTTGAAATAAAACTATATTCGGAAATTATTAAAAATAATGGTGTCGTATTTGATGTTGGGGCTAGAGATTCAAACCTACCTTTAATAAATCAAAATGCTAATTATTTTTTATTTGAGCCAATTAAATACAATTTTAATAATTTAGTTGATAGGTTTAAAAATAAAAAAAACATTAAATTAATTAATAGTGCTTTATCAGATAAAGAAGAAATTACAACAATCTTCTTAGAATCTGAAAGTATTAGTAAGAGAATTAATTTTAATTATATTTGGAGATATGTTAAACCTGAAAGAGTTGTTAATGGTGAGCAAGAAATTATTAATTGTAACACGTTAAAAAAATACATAGATGATAATAATATTAGTAAAATAAACCTTTTAAAAATAGATGTTGAGGGTTATGAATTAAAAGTAATTACAGGTTTATTTGAACATTTAAAAATTGTAGAAAATATCGTATTTGAATATAGTGTTGGTACATATGAATCAAGTAATGCTTCATTAATTGACTTACTAAATCAATTAAATGACTTTGGATTGTATCTTTTATATAATAACACAATTTCTAAATTAGATGGTAGTGTAAACGATATTTACAATTCAATTAAAAATATTGATAATTGTAATATTCATGCAAAAAGAATTAAATAATGGAAAATATATTTTTTAATAAAAAAGATTTAAAATATTGTGGCGAAAATGTCATAATTGGTAAAACAGTTAGAATAAGAAAACCTGAAGAATGTATTATTGGGGATGGGACTATAATAGATGATTTTACATACATATCATGTCCTATTGAAATTGGTAATAATTGTCATATAGCATCAAATGTATCAATATCTGGAGGTGCAGGTAAATTTTTTATGGGTAATTACTCAACCATATCAAATCACTCCTCAGTTCATTGTGCATCTAGTGATTATTCTGACGTATCATTAGATTTACCTTCAGTACCTAAAGAATTACAATTTGGTGGTGTTATTAATGATGTTTATATTGGTGATTATGTAACAATAGGTGCTCATTCTTGTTTATTACCTGGAGTTATTGCTCAAATAGGTTCTGCTTGTGGGGCGTATTCATTAATTAAAGATATGATGGAAGAATGGTCATTATATGTTGGAATACCGGCTAAAAAAATTAAAAAACGTAATAACGCGGAAATATTAAAATGGATAGAAAGATTAAAATAGCGGTATGTTTTTCAGGTCAATTAAGATGTCATTGGAAAATAACTGAATTTTGGATAAAAAACTTTTTTAATTCTTTTGATAAAAATATATATGATATACATATATTTTTTTATTCTAACTTACAATATGGGGATACGTTAAATACTATATTGGATGATTATAAAGAATATAAAGTAATAACTTTATTTGAAGAGGATTTAGATTTTTCAGGTGATTTGAAGTTTATATTCGATTTACCGACAGGTGGTTTATTTAGGGGTGGTCATAATCAATTACTAAGAGAATTTTATTCAATGGACAAAGTAATCGATATGAAATCAAAATATGAAATAGAAAATAATTTTATTTTTGATTATGTGTTTAGAACAAGATTTGATGTAATTCCATTAAAAATATTTGATAGTAATCAATTAAAAAACGATATATTTTATATATCGGATCATTGTCATCACGGTGGTTTAAATGCTAGATTTACTATGTCATCATCAAAAGATTCTGATAAGGTTTACAAAATAATAGAAAATAGTTTTAATACCCATCAGCACATAAGTTTATTTTCAGGTGAACCTTTTTGGAAAAAACATTTGGAATTATTAAAAATTGATATTGGTTTTTTAGATTATTATGTTGGTTTAGTAAGAGATTATGATAATAATCTACCGGTACACGAACATGGTGTTATTAGTTTAAATGGTGAAGGTATTCACTCATTTAATAGTTGTGATGGTAAATTAAAATACTTTTTATAACACTATACTTTTTATTAATATAATAATATGTTTTTAGTATGAAAAAAATTTTAATACTAGGTGGTTGGGGGTTTTTAGGGCAAAACTTGGCTAAAGTATTCAAAGAATCCGACTACGAAATATATTTAGAGTCTAGAAGAACTGGATGTGATATTTTAAATGAAAGTCAATTTAAAGATGTTGTAACTAAAATAAATCCGAATATTATTATAAATGCCGCTGCTCATGTTGGTGGTGTTGGATACGTCTCAAAAAGATCGGCTGAGGTTTGTTCTGATAATACAATGATGTTTATTAACATTTTTAAAGTAATATCTGAAGTCAATCCAAATATATTATTAATTAATCCTTTAGCTAATTGTTCTTATCCAGGTGAAACTTTAGATATTTTAGAAGAAAGTAATTGGTGGGAAGGTATAGTACATAAATCTGTTGAATCTTACGGTAATACCAAAAAAATAGGTTTTATATTGTCTGAATGTTATAAAAAACAATATGGTATTAACACTATCAATTTATTAGTTCCAAATGCTTATGGTCCTTTTGATTATACGGACGAAGAAAGAACTCACGCTATGAACGGTATCATATTAAGATTAATTAAAGCTAAAAGAAATAATGATAAGAATTTCATAATATGGGGGACAGGTACACCGATAAGAGAATGGATTTATATGGAAGATACCGCCAGAATAATTAAACATATCGTAGATAATAACTTATTTAATCTACCAAACCCAATTAATTTAGGTCAAGAACAAGGTGTGTCGATAACTGAATCAGTTAAAATGGTTCAAGAAGTTTTAGATATGAATCTTAACATTAATTACGATTCAAGTAAAATAGATGGGGCTCCTAAAAAAATAATGTCAAATAAATTATTTAAACAATTCTTCCCTGACTTTAATTTTACTGAAATTAAAGAAGGGATTGAAAAAACTATCCAATATTATGAAAATATTATATAATTACGCACATAGAAGATTTTTAAAATCCCAAGAAATATGTACCAAAACAGGTTATGATGTAGGTGGATTTGATAAAGTATATCAGTATAGAGCAATAGATATTGATGATGTTTTTTATTTTAAAAACAAACATATATTAGATCAACCTAGAGGTGCTGGATATTGGTTATGGAAATATTATTTCGCAGATAAACTTTTAAATGATAAAAACATACCTGAAGATTCTTATATATTTTACGCAGATTCTGGATCTCATTTCACAGACAATATTGATAAATTAATATCCGTATTTGATAGGGATGAATTAGATATTATGACTTTCAGACAAAATCATTTATCTTATATTTGGACTAAAAGAGATATGTTTATTATAATGAATGCCGATGAACCAAAATACACTCACACATCACAAAGAGTTGGTGGTTGGTTCTTATTTAAGAAAAATGATTTTAATAGGGATTTCTTTAGAGAGTGTTTAAATTATGGTTGTGATTATAGAATATTAACAGATTCACCAAACGAATTAGGTTATAACTATCCGGGGTTTATTGATCATAGGCACGATGAATCTTTAATAAGTATTATGTCTAAAAAATATGACTTATTTCCTTATAGAAACCCATCTCAACACGGATTTATTGATGATGTTGATTTTACTAATAATAGATATGATAAAACAGGTTACGATGAAATGGTGGAAAAGTTTGGACCTTTATCAACGTGGGGTGGTAAATACGGTTCATATTTTCACGGAGAAACTCTAAGTCAATACCCAAGTATTATCGTTGATGATAAATCAACATACCCAACAATAATTAACTTAACAAGAAACCCTAATTAATGGAAACAATAGCGATATTAATACCGACATATAATAATGAAACTACAATTAAACGGGCTATAGAATCGGCATTAAATCAAACATATAAAAACTTAATCATTATTGTTCTTAATGACGCTTCAACAGACAACACTGCTGAAGTTGTTCAGGAAATTATTAAAGATAACCCAAATGTTTATTATTTTGAAAATGAAAATAATATGGGTAGGGGTTATAGTAGAAATAAAATAATGGATATATCTTTAACCAGATTATCTTGTTGGTTAGATGCTGATGACTATATGGATGAAAACAAAATAGCTAGACAATATGAGTTTTTTTTAAACAACAATGATTGTGATTTTTTAGCTACACCTATGAAAATATTCTTTAATGATGGTAAAATTGACTCTTGTGGTTCTACATACGAAAAAATAAAAGAAGTTACGTTAGAAAATTTAATACAAGTGAATCATATCCCACACCCAACAGTTATGTTTAAAACATTATTAGCTAAAGCTTTAAGATTTAATGATTCAAAAAAGGTTGATGAGGATTGGGATTTTTATATAAGGTTATATATTTTAGGATATAAGGTCCATGTATTAACTGATGAATTATACTATTATAATATGAAAGCGTAACTATGGATAAAATTTTAATAACTGGCGGATCTGGTTTAGTTGGAACAGCACTAAAAAAGTTTTTACCTAATGCTGTTTATGTATCTTCTAAAGATTATAATTTAACATTAGAATCGGATGTAATTAAATTATTTAAAGATATGCAACCTAAAATTGTAATACATTTGGCGGCAAAAGTAGGTGGTATATTAGATAATCGTGAAAAACCTGCGGAATATTTTACGGAAAATATTATAATGAATAGTTTAATGGTTAAATATTCATATTTGAATAATGTTAAAAGATTTATCGGTGTTTTAAGTACTTGTATATATCCGGATGTATGTGATACATACCCTATGTTAGAAACCGAATTACATAAAGGTCCTCCAACCGAAACAAACTTTTCATACGGATACGCCAAAAGATGTTTAGCGGTTCAAATAGATGCTTATAATAAACAATACGGTACTAAATATAATTACTTAATACCTTGTAATCTTTATGGTATAAATGATAAAGACGATAGTAATAAAAGTCACTTCATTACAGCATTAATAAAAAAAATATATGAGGCTAATAAAAATGGTGATGACTATATAACAATGTTCGGTGATGGATCTCCTATTAGGCAATTTATGTTTGCGGATGACTTGGCTTGGGTAATAAATGAAGTTATTGATAAAAATATATATGAAAATTTCAATGTAGCTGCTAATGAAACATATACAATATCTGAAATGATTAATATCGGTTTAAATGCTTGTAATTCTACACATTTAAAAGTAGTTTTTGATAAAAATAAGCCTAATGGTCAATACAGAAAAGACGTGTCAATTGATAAGCTAAAATCTTTACTTATAGGGTATAATCCAATATCCTTAAACGAAGGAATAAAAAAAGTTTATAATAATTATGATAAAATTAGTTAGCGATACTATTAATAGAGATGACATTAATGATTTAATTAAATGGTTATCGCAAGATAAGTTGCCGACATTAACAAAAAATGTTTTAACTATTGAGTTAGAAAATAAATGGGCTAACAAAATTAATACTAAGTATTCAATATATATTAATTCAGGGTCATCGGCTATTTTACTAACATTAGCCGCATTAATACATTTAAAAAGGTTAAAAAATAAAAAAATAGTTATCCCCGCTTTAAGTTGGGCTACTGATTTAAGTAGTCCTATGTTATTGGGGTTAGAGCCATTAATGTGTGATTGTAATCTTTATGATTTATCTTGTGATTTAACACATTTAGAGACAATATTTAAGACTGAAAACCCATCTTCTTTAATTTTAGTGTCACCATTAGGGTTAGTCCCTAAAATGGATGAAGTTTTAGCTTTATGTGAAAAATACAATGTTATATTATTAGAAGATGTTTGTGAAAGTATGGGTTCTAAACATAATAATAAATACTTAGGGACTTTTGGGTTGGCATCATTCTTTTCTCTTTATTTTGGACACCATTTAAGTACTATTGAAGGTGGTTTTATTAATACTGACGATGAAGAATTATACCATATGTTATTAATGATGAGAAGTCACGGTTGGGATAGGGATTTACCGGATTGGAAACAAAAAGAATTAAGGTTAAAATATAACACATCGAATTTTGAATCTTTATATAATTTTTACGTTCCTGGTTTTAATCTAAGGGCTACAGATTTACAAGCCTTTATTGGTTTAAGAGCTATAGATAAATTAGATGATTATTCATATAAAAGAAATAAAAATTTTTTCACATATAAAAATAGTATATCAAATGAATTAGATATAAGTGTTAATGATAATGATTTTATTAGTAGTTTCGCAATGCCAGTATTAAGTAAAAACCGCCAAAAAATAGTTGAAGAATTGACAAGTAATAATATTGAAGTTAGACCATTAATTGCTGGTAATATCGCTAATAAACCTGTTTGGTATGAAAAGTATGGTTTTATTGATTTACCTAACGCCAATTTAATTGATAAGTTTGGTTTTTATCTACCAAACCACCAAGATTTAATGGTTGATGATATAAATAAAATAATTGAAATTGTTAATAAAAATGTTTGAGATTTGGGAATGTGTGATAGTTAATGACGAAATAAATCCGTTAATTTTTATTGATAAAACTGACGATATACAAATAGCAAAACAGATTACTGACGCTAATAAAAATTA